>Ga0193726_1003464_pt1 | contig 10025 bp, 7 predicted proteins | sample H2c1metaG_FD_144928 | JGI IMG/M metagenome (GOLD analysis project Ga0193726, IMG submission 144928) | Soil microbial communities from a riparian zone of the East river system, Colorado, United States - H2c1 | ecosystem: Environmental > Terrestrial > Soil > Riparian zone | place: USA: East River... | reverse complement strand
CATTCTCGAGAGGGCGCGCCACAAGACCGACGGCGCGTGCAAGCGGCTGATCGTCACCGGCTGCCTGGCCGAGCGGTACCGCGAAGAACTGATGGCCGAGATCCCGGAGATCGACGCCGTGCTCGGTACTGGCGAGGTGCCGCAGATCGTCGGTGCCATAGCGGGCGGAGGTGCGGAGGGTGAGGTGCGGAGCGGAACTGCTCCGCTGACATTCTTCCGAGGCACCCAGCACCAGGCACCCGGCACCCCGCACGCGCACACCGCACCACGGACCGCGCACCCCGCACCGTCATATATTTATGATGCAGACACTCCTCGTCTGCTGGCGACGCCGAAGCACTACGCGTACGTCAAAGTCGCCGAGGGCTGCGACTACAAGTGCGCCTTCTGCATCATCCCGACGCTGCGCGGCAGCTATCGCAGCCGCCCCGCCGAGTCGATCGTGCGCGAGGCGCGGTCGCTGGCGGCGCGCGGCGTGAAAGAGCTGCTGCTGATCTCGCAGGACACGACCTTCTACGGCGTGGATCGCCACGAGCGCGGCGCGCTCGCGCGCCTGCTGCGCGAGCTGAACACCGTCGACGGCATCGAGTGGATCCGCCTGCTCTATCTCTATCCGACGACGATCGACGACGAGACGCTTGCGGCGATGGCGGAGTGCGACAAGGTCTGCAACTACATCGATCTTCCGCTGCAGCACGCGTCGAATCCGGTCCTCAAGCGGATGAAGCGGCCCGGCACGCGGCAGAAGTACGACACGCTGCTCACCCGCATCCGCGCGCGCGTCCCCGGCGTCTCCCTCCGTACCACCTTCATCGTCGGCTTCCCGGGCGAGACGGCCGCGGACGTCGACGCGCTGACCGCGTTCGTCGCCGATCACGCCTTCGATCACGTGGGCGTGTTCACGTACTCGCACGAGGAAGGCACGTCGGCGCACGCGTTCGACGATGACGTGCCGGCGCGAACGAAGGCGGCACGCCGGACCACGGTGATGAACCTGCAGAAGCGGCTCGTCCAGACGCGTCAGCGGGCGCGGATCGGGGAGCGGGCGCGCGTCATGGTCGACGGGCCGGCCAGCGAACACGAGCTCGTCCTGAAGGCCCGCCTCGCGACCCAGGCCCCGGACATCGATGCCTGTGTTTACCTGACAGAGTGCGACTCTTCTGCCTTCCGGCACGGTGATTTTGCTGAGGTCGAGATCGTCGGGGCGAAGGGCTACGATCTGCTGGCAAAACCCATCGTTGTGCTATAATTTTGTGTTCGAGCCTGGTTGTAAGACCGGAGTGGGCGTGTGCCCACTTTTTTAGTTTATGGGCGCCTCTAACCCCGAAAGTGTCGTCGGGTCGGTGCGGGCGGTGGCCGAGCGGGTCGCCGGGACGTACGGCCTCGACATCTTCGACGTGCAGTTCCGCCGCGAGGCGGGCGGCATGATCGTCCGGGTGCAGATCGACCGCCCCGGGCCGGCGGCGACCGCCGAGGAGAGCGTCAGCGTCGAGGACTGCGCGCGCGTCAGCCGCGACATGAGCGCGATCCTGGACGTCGAGGACCTGGTGCCGACGGCGTACACATTGGAAGTGTCGTCGCCGGGGCTCGACCGGCCGCTCCGGCACGCCGACGACTATCGGCGCTTCGCGGGCCGCCGCGCGAAGCTCGTGATGCGGGAGAAGGTGGACGGCCAGACGTTCTTTCGCGGGCAGCTGGGCGGCGTCGACCAGGGCGCGGTGATCATCGCCGCCGACGACGGCCGCGAGCACCGCGTGCCGGTGGACGTGATTACGCGCGCGAACCTTGAAGTGGACTTTTAACATGTCGAACCCGTTGCAGCAGACGATCGAGGCGTTGGCGAAGGAAAAAGGCATCGAGCCCGATGTCGTGATCAGCGCCATCGAGGAAGCGGTCGCCACCGCCTCGCGCAAGTACTACAAGACCGGCGAGAACCTGAAGACGCGCTTCAACCTCGAGACGGGGCAAGTGGACCTCTTCGCGCTCAAGACGGTCGTCCAGGACGTCACCAACCCCGCCACCGAGATCGCCATCGACGAGGCGCGGCAGATGTACCGCGAGCTCTACGGCGACGACGTCGCGAACGGCATCGAGCTCGGCGACGAAATGGAGTTCCCGAAGCCGACCGAAGTGCTCGGGCGGATCGCGGCGCAGACGGCCAAGCAGGTGATCTTCCAGAAGGTCCGCGAGGCCGAGCGCGAGAACATCTTCACGGAATACAACCAGCGCGTCGGCGAGGTCGTGAGCGGCACCATCAAGCGCTTCGAGAACGGCGACATCATCCTCGAGATCGGGCGCATCGAAGCGGTGCTGCCGCGCAAGGAACAGTCGCGCGCCGAAAGCTACACGCCGGGCGACCGCGTGCGGACGGTGATCAAGGGCGTCAACCGCGGCGCGAAGGGCCCGCAGATCATGCTCTCGCGCACGGATCCGGCGCTGCTCATCAAGCTGTTCGAGCAGGAAGTGCCCGAGATCTACGACGGCACCGTGATGATCCGCGGTGCGGTCCGCGAAGCGGGCGACCGCGCGAAGGTCGCGGTCTTCTCGCGCGAGCGCGACGTCGATCCGGTCGGCGCGTGCGTCGGCATGAAGGGGACGCGCGTCCAGTCGATCATCCGCGAACTGCGCGGCGAGAAGATCGACATCGTCGAGTTCAATGAAGACCCGATCGCGTTCGTGACCAACGCGCTCAGCCCGGCGAAGGTGCAGCGCGTGTCGATCGTGGACGACAAGGATCGCGTGATGGAAGTCGTCGTCGAGGACAAGCAGCTGTCGCTCGCGATCGGCAAGAAGGGCCAGAACGTCCGGCTCGCGGCGAAGCTCACCGGCTGGCGCATCGACATCAAGAGCGAGGAAGAGAAGCGCAAAGAGGTCGAGGCCCAGTTCGAGGGGCTCGAGGGCCTCGGTGCCGAAAACGCGGAGAACGCCGAGGCGGCGGAGACCGCCGAAGGCTCGGGTGCGGACGGAGACATGGCAGGCGAGCACAGCGAGCCTGCTGAGAACGCCGCGCCCCTGCCCTATTCGCTCGAGGGCATCGGCGAAAAAACCGTCCGCAAGCTTGTCGACGGCGGCTTCGCGACGCAGGAGGCCGTGGCCGGTGCGACCGTCGAGCAGTTGTCGGAGCTCCCGGGCATCGGCGGGAAGACGGCCGAGAAGATCCTCGCCGCCGCGCGCGGCGAGACGGACGAGCCGGTGCCGGCGGAGACCGCGGACACACCAGGGCGGTCGTGATGGAGTAAGAGCTGTAATGACAAATGTCGAATGCAGAATGCATTTGGCATTTTGCATTGTGCATTTTTGAGAGGTTAATCGTTGGCCACTGTCAGGATTTACAAGGTCGCCGAGCTTCTGGGCACCACCAGCCAGGAAGTGACGGCGCTCCTCAAGCGCGATCACGGCATCGAGGTGAAGAGCGCCTCGAGCACGATCGAAGAAGTCGTCGGGCGCCAGTTCGTCGAGCGCCTCGCCAAGCAGCGCAACATCCAGCTGCCGGGCGGCGACATCTTTGCCGAGACGCCGGTCGCCAAGGGGAAAAAGGGCGCGGCGCCCGCGAAGAAGGCCGCCGAACCGCCGAAGCCGGCTGCGCCTGCCCTGCCCCCTCCACGGCTCGTGAAGATGGCGAAGCCCGTCGCCGAGCCGGAGCATCACGAGGCGGCACCCGAACCGGAGGCCGTGCCCGAGGCGCCGCCGCAGCCGGTGGCCGTTGTCGAAGCTCCGCCGCAGGACGAGGCGCGCCCTGGAAGCATCGACACGCCATCTGCGCCGTCCGCTGACGTCGCCGACGAAACGCCGACCACGATCGCCGCCGCCGCCCCCGCGCCCGCAGCCGAGCCGCCGGCCAGGCCGGCCTCGGTTCCCGGACGCGTCGTGCAGCCGAAGATGCGGCTGCGCATCGAAGAACAGCGTCCGACGACGCCGACGCCGCCGCTGCCGACCGGACCCGCGCCGCGCCTGGCGCCGCGTCCCGCGCCGAAGGCCCCGGCGATTCCGGCGGCCGCGCGCCCCGCCGCGACAACGCCGCCGCCGCCGACCGGCAACATGCGTCCGGGCCAGCCCGCGGCGCGTCCCGGCTCCGCGCCGCCGCGTCCCGCGTATCCGGGCTCCGCGCCGAGGCCGACGCCCGGCGGACCGCGCCCGCTGCCGTCGCAGCCGGTGCGCACGCAGCAGCCCGGCATGCCGCCGCGTCCCGGCGGTCCGTATCCGCAGCGGCCCGGGATGCCGTCGCGTCCGTCGTACCGCCCCACGTATCAGGGCCATCGCCCGGCATCGGGCGCGCGCCGCGAATCGTCCCGTCCGTCCGCGCCGCAAGCGCCGGCGGCTCCACCGCCGGTCACGCGCACGATCACGCTCGCCGAAGGCATGACGGTGAAGGATCTCGCGGACAAGCTGGATTTGCGCGTCAAGGACGTGCTCGCGAAGCTGCTGAACAAGCGGCTGATGCTCACCATCAACTCGACGCTCGACACGGACACGGCGACGATGCTCGCGCGCGAGTTCGGCGCCGACGTCCAGATGCGCAGCTTCGAGGAAGAGCTGACGCAGGGCGATACGGACGACGCGAAGTCCGAGGACATCGTCACGCGCGCGCCGGTCGTCACGGTGATGGGCCACGTCGACCATGGGAAGACGAGCCTGCTCGACGCGATCCGCGAGACGCGCGTCGCCGAGCGCGAAGCCGGCGGCATCACGCAGCACATCGGGGCGTATCACGTCACGATCAACGGCCGGAACATCGTGTTCCTCGACACGCCGGGCCACGAAGCGTTCACGCTGATGCGCGCCCGCGGCGCCAAAGTCACCGACATCGTCGTCATCGTGGTCGCGGCGGACGACGGGGTCATGCCGCAGACGCGCGAAGCGATCGACCACGCGAAGGCGGCCGGCGTGCCGATCATCGTGGCGATCAACAAGATCGACAAGCCGGGCGCGCAGCCGGAGCGCGTGAAGCGCGAGATGACCGAACTCGACCTGATGCCCGAAGAATGGGGCGGCAAGACCGTCACCGTCGAGGTGTCGGCGAAGAAGAAGCAGAACATCGAGCTGCTGCTCGAGATGATTCTGCTGGTCAGCGAAATCGGCGAGCTCAAGGCGAATCCGAAGCGCAATGCGTCGGGCACGGTGCTCGAAGCGAAGCTGGACAAAGGCCGCGGACCCGTGGCGACGATCCTCGTGCAGGACGGGACGCTCCACGTCGGCGACACGTTCATCGCCGGGCCGATCGTCGGCCGCGTGCGCGCGCTGATCGACGATCGCGGCAAGCCGGTGAAGTCGGCCGGGCCGTCGATGCCGGTGGAAGTCCTCGGGCTCACCGGGCTGCCGCAGCCGGGCGATTCCTTCCAGGCGCTGGCGGACGCGGCGAAGGCGCGGCAGATTGCGACGTTCCGCCAGGAGCAGGCGAAGGCGCGGTCGCTCGGCGCGAAGGGCGGCCGCCTCACGCTCGAGTCGCTGCAGGCGCAGATCGCCGAAGGCGGCATGAAGGAACTGCCGATCATCATCAAGGCCGACGTGCAGGGCTCGGCCGAGGTGCTCGGCGACACGCTCGCGAAGCTGACCGACGAGAAGGTCAAGATCCGCATCATCCACTCCGGCGTCGGCGCCGTGAACGAATCGGACGTGCTGCTCGCGTCGGCGTCCAACGCGATCATCATCGCGTTCAACGTCCGGCCGGATCGCAACGCCGAGGAAATCGCGAACCGCGAGCGCGTGGACATCCGCCAGCACTCGGTGATCTACAACGTCACCGACGAGATGAAGAAGGCGATGACGGGGCTGCTCGACGCGGTCTACAAGGAAGTCCGCATCGGCGTCGCGGAAGTGCGCAATACGTTCAAAGTTCCGAAGTACGGCACCATCGCCGGCTGCATGGTCACCGAGGGGCGCATCACGCGCTCGGGCGACACGCAGGCGCGCCTGCTGCGCGACCACGTCGTCGTCTACGAAGGCAAGATCGGGTCGCTGCGCCGCTTCAAGGACGACGCGAGCGAGGTCAAGGCCGGCTTCGAATGCGGCATCGGCTTCGACAAATACAACGATCTGAAGATTGGCGACCTCATCGAGGTGTTCGCCATGGAACGCGTGGCTGTTTCAGCGTAATTAGGAATTAGGAATTTTGAATTCTATTCTCGATTCTATTCCTAATTCCTAATTCTAACTTTCCTAGGTACATGTCTCAGGGCTCAAGGCCAGATCGCGTGGCGGACCTCATCAGGGCAGAACTCGCCATGCTTCTGGCCCGTGACGTTCACGATCCGGGGATCGGTTTCATCACCCTGACCCGCGTCCAGATCAGCCCCGACCTGCAGCTTGCCCGCGTCTACTACACCGCGCTCGGTGACGAGCCGGCGAGGAAGAAGAGCGCGCGGGCCCTCGAACGCGCCACGCCGTTTCTGAAGCGGCAGATCGGATCGCGGCTCCGGTTGAAGCGCGTGCCCGAGCTCGTGTTCCACTACGACGAATCGATCGCGGGCCAGGACCGCATCGAGCAATTACTCCACGATATCCACGCGAACGAGCCCGCGGGCGACTCCACCGGCGATCCACACGATGACAACGAGTAACGTTCCGGAAATCCAGCAGATCGTCGACGCGATCCGCGGACGGCAGCGGTTCGTGCTGTCGTCGCACGCGCGTCCCGACGGCGACTCCATCGGATCGCAGCTGGCGATGGCCTACGCGCTCCGCGCGCTCGGCAAGGAGGTCGTCGTCGTCAACGCGGATCCCGCGCCGGCGCCGCTGCTGGCGTTTCCCGGCGTCCCGGAGATCGTGGTCGCGCCGAAGGTGGAGGGCGACTTCGACGCCGCGATCATCATGGAGTGCGGCGACCTCGGACGCACGGGCGTCGCCGGCCTCGATCGCTTCTTCGTCATCAATATCGACCATCACCCCGGGAACACCGAGTACGGCGCGATCAACTGGTTCGACGCGGGGGCCGCGGCGTGCGGCGAGATGGTGTTCGACCTCGTCAATGCGCTCGGCGTCCCGCTGACGCCGACGATCGCGACGCACATCTACCTCGCGATTCTCACGGACACGGGATCGTTTCACTACTCGAGCATTTCGCCGCGGACGTTCGACATCTGCCGCGTCGCGGTCGAAGCCGGCGTGGATCCGGTGCTCGTGGCGCGCAACGTGTACGACAGCAATAACATGGGCCGGCTGAAGCTGTTCGGCGCGGTGCTGAGCGCGATGCAGATCGACCCGACCGGCCGCGTCGCGATCGTCTATCTGGATCACGAGATGGCGCGCGCCGCCGGCGGCACGTACGAGGACACCGAGGGGCTGATCAACCTGCCGCTCACCGTGAAGGAAATCCAGGCGGTCGTCTTCTTCAAGCAGATCGAAGGCGAGGAATACCGCGTCAGCATGCGGTCGAAGGGTACCGTCGACATCGCCGCGGTCGCGAAGACGTACGGCGGCGGCGGCCACAAGAACGCGGCCGGCTGCACGATCACCGGCGCGATCGACGCGCTGCAGAAAGTGCTGGTCGAGCAGATCGAGCAGGCGATCGATGGACGGCCTGTTAGTCGTTGACAAGCCGGCGGGGCCGACCTCGCACGACGTCGTGGCGACGATGCGGCGCGTGCTCGGCGAGCGCCGGATCGGCCACACCGGGACGCTCGATCCCGCGGCGACCGGCGTCCTGCCCCTCGTCCTCGGACGCGCGACGCGGCTCGCGCGATTCCTGAGCGCGCGCGACAAGCGCTACGAAGCGACGGTCCGCCTCGGCGTCGCGACCGACACCTACGACGGGCGCGGCGAGCCGGCCGGCCCACGGTACGACGGCCCCTGGCCGGCGCGCGACACGATCGCCGCCGCGCTCGAACGCTTCCGCGGAACCTTCGACCAGCAGCCGCCCGCATTTTCGGCGAAGAAGATCGACGGTCAGCGCAGTTATAAGATGGCACGCGACGCCCAGCGTGACAGCAGGATTTCCCGTCCCGCCCTTCCTGCCCTTCCCGCCCTCGTCAGCGTCACAGTCCGGGCGCTCGAACTCGTGAACGCCGATCGCGACATCGTCACGCTGTCCGTGGACTGCACGGCCGGCTTCTACGTGCGCTCGCTCGCGCACGATCTGGGGCAGGCGCTCGGCACCGGCGCGCATCTCGAAGCGCTCCGGCGGACGCGCAGCGGCGACTTCACGCTCGAGGACGCCCTGCCGCTCGACGCCGCCGAGGACAAGGACACGGCGTGCGGAGCGATTATCCCCCTCGAAGAGATGCTCCCCGGGCTGCTGGCCGTGATCCTGACCGACGAGGGCGCCTTCCACGCGGCCCACGGCCGGGACCTCGGGCCCGCCGACGTCGCCGGGGACGGTGTCCTCTCTCCGGCCCTCTGCCGGCTGCTGGATCAGCGGGGACATCTGGTCGGGATTGCCGAGCCGGCGGGCGCCTCCGGGCTTTTGCATCCCTCCGTCGTTCTGGTGTAACATGTTGAGCTTGTTCAAGTAAGAGTTTTTTCGGTTTAGACGGCGTGTCCGGATCCGCAGGGCTTCTGGACCGTTCGTGGAGGAAGAAAGCGTGGCGTTGACCAAAGACCGCAAGACCGAGCTGATTGGCAGCTACAAGACACACGACGCCGACACCGGGTCGCCCGAAGTGCAAGTCGCCATTCTCAGCGAGCGCATCAACTATCTCACCGAGCATTTCAAGGCACACGCCAAGGATCATCATTCGCGCCGCGGGCTGCTGATGCTCGTCGGCCGGCGCCGCCGGCTGCTCGACTACCTCAAAGCCAAAGACGCGCAGCGCTACGCGGATCTGATCAAGCGCCTGAACATCCGGAAATAGTTGCATATATGACTACGCGTGAAATCGCCATCGGCGGCAACACCCTCAAAATCGAAACCGGCAAACTCGCCAAGCAGGCTCACGGATCGGTCATCGTTCGCTACGGCGACTCGGTGGTCCTCGTCACTGCCTGCCATTCGGCCAGCCCGCGTGAAGGCATCGACTTCCTTCCGCTGACCGTCGACTACCGCGAATACACCTACGCCTCGGGGCGCATCCCGGGCGGCTTCTTCAAACGCGAAGGCAAGCCGGCCGAGAAGGAAGTGCTCACGAGCCGCATGATCGACCGCCCGACGCGGCCGCTCTTCCCGGACGGCTGGCGCTACGAAACGCAGATCATCGCGCTCGTGCTCTCCGCCGATCAGGAGAACGACACCGACGTCCTCGCGATCACCGGCGCCTCCGCCGCGCTCGCCCTCTCGGACATTCCGTTCCAGAAGACGGTCGCCGCGGTCCGCATGGGCCTCGTGGACGGCAAGTTCGTCGTCAACCCGACGTTCCTGCAGCGCAAGGAAAGCAAGCTGGACCTCATCGTCGTCGGCAGCAAGGACGGCCTGGTGATGGTCGAGGCCGGCGCGAAGGAAGTCACCGAGGAGCAGGTCGTGACGGCGCTCGACACGGCGCACGCGGCCATCAAGCAGATCGTCGGCGTCATCGACGACCTGGCGAAGGAAGCCGGCAAAAAGAAGCTCGTCGTCGCCAAGAAGGTGATCGCGGACGGCTTCTACAAGGAGATCGAAGGCAAGGTCCTCGGTCCGCTCGCCTCGGCGATGCGCATCAAGGAAAAGCTCGAAAACTACGAGACGGTCGACGCGACGCTCAAGATGCTCGTCGCCGGGATCCCCGAGACCGAAGCGGAGCGCCGCTCGGACGCGAAGGCGATCTTCAAGGAGCTGAAGGAGAAGGTCCTCCGCGAAGAGGTCCTGACCAACGGCGTCCGCCTCGACGGCCGTAAGTTCGACGAGGTCCGGCCGATCTGGATCGAGACCGGCGTCCTCCCGCGCACGCACGGCTCGGCCGTGTTCACGCGCGGCGAGACGCAGGCGCTCGTCACCTGCACGCTCGGCACCGCCGACGATGCGCAGAAGATCGAGAGCTTCGAGGGCGAGACGTGGAAGAGCTTCATGCTCCACTACAACTTCCCGCCCTTCTCAGTCGGCGAAACCGGTCGCATGACGGGCCCGGGCCGCCGCGAAATCGGCCACGGCGCGCTCGCGGAACGTGCGCTGTTGCCGATGA
>Ga0193726_1003463_pt1 | contig 10027 bp, 6 predicted proteins | sample H2c1metaG_FD_144928 | JGI IMG/M metagenome (GOLD analysis project Ga0193726, IMG submission 144928) | Soil microbial communities from a riparian zone of the East river system, Colorado, United States - H2c1 | ecosystem: Environmental > Terrestrial > Soil > Riparian zone | place: USA: East River... | reverse complement strand
TGTGGGTCGAGCAGCGCTATTCATTCGAACTCCTAGAGACTAGGACTTCACGCTCGGCCAGCCGTCGTCGGTCCATGTGATGGGGTCGATCCGCAGAGTGGGAACTCCGTGATTCGACTTGTCGTAGGCATGATAGACGATGTAATCCTGACCATCATCGTTGAAAACGGCGCAGTGGCCCGGACCCCGCCAGCGGCCCTGTTCCTTCAGATCGGCGCGCAAGATCACTGTGCCGAACCCCTGCGCCATGCTCTGTCCGCTGCGGCCGAGGAAGGGACCGGTGACATCCTTGGAACGGCCCACCGCCGTGTAATAGGTGCTCTGCACGCCTTTGCAGCAGTAGTCGTAGGAGGCAAATAAATAGTAGTAGCCCTTGCGCTCGATCATGAACGGCGCCTCGATCGGATCCGGCGCGCCGCTGGGCTCGGGCCGGGACGCCAGGGAATAAATCTTAGGTTCGCCATCCAGTGGCTTGCCCGAATCCGCATCGATGCGGCGCATTTTTATTCCCGACCAAAAGCTGCCCCAGATCAACCAATGCTTGGCCCTAAGATCGACGAAACGAGCCGGATCGATGGCATTGAAATCATCGTCCTCGTGGGACATCAACACCAAACCTTGGTCGGTCCAACCGTACTGCGGCGAATCGGGATCGAGCGTCGTCGCCGTCGACAGTCCTATTGCGGAGCGGTTCGAGCCGAAGCTCGAGTAGGCGTAGTACAAATAGTACTTGCCCTTGAATAATGTGATGTCCGGCGCCCACATGCCCTTGGTGCCCGGCACGGCGGCAGCGGCCCAATCCGGGATGCTCGAGAAAAGCGGCGTCCGCGCCGTCCAATGCACCAAATCCTTGGAGGTGCGCAATGTGATGCCGGGACTGCCGGGCATCGACGTGCCAAAGACGTAATAGGTGTCGCCCTGCCTGATGATGCAAGGATCATGAGTCGGCGCAATGTCGCCGCTCATGCGTTCATTGATGGACGCCTCATCGGAATATGCGCAAGGCGGCCGCAGGATTGCTCCTGCGACCGCAGCGGTAACGGTGCCGATGAACCAACGCCGCGTCGCCATCGTTTCTAGCTTGCTACAGTTTGAAACGCACGCCCAGAGAATACGTCTGGTCGAAGCGCCGGGTATCGCGTGGATAGTCCGCCTGCGAGCCGAAATAGTCTTGGTAGTAGCTGTTCAGCAAGTTGGTCGCATCGAAGGTAAGGGTGACTCGCTCGACGATTTTATAGCTCGCCGAGAGATCCAGCCACGGCTGCGACTTCGAAAAGATTTCCTGCGGCTGCATGCCGCCGCCCGGCGCAGGACCCACATCGAAGCCATCGCGCCAGTTGTACGCAACCCGAAACGACACCGGCCCTTTTTCGTAGATACCGACCAGGTTGTAGGACCACTTGGATATATTCTGGAACTCGCCCTGCACATAGGTGGCGTTCGCCTGCATGCCGAGTCCGCTAAGGAGTCCCGGCAGGAAGTCGAAGAACTGCGTGTAACCGACTTCGGCGCCTTCGATATGCCCGGCCGGAGCGTTCGTCGGTTCCGTCACCTGGTAGACGATGCCGCCGATCGTTTGCGGTGAAATGCCGTTTTGGATGTAACCGTCGATGTTTCGATAGAACACTGCTCCGGTGAGCGCGCTTTGCGGTCTGAAGTAATACTCCAGCGACAGGTCGGCATTGGCCGATCTTTCAGGACTCAAGTTCGGGTTGCCGGCGGTGCCCGAGCCCAACAATGTGGCCGTCGATGCCGACAGGGAAAGGCCGGGATCGAGCTGCGCAAAGGTTGGATGCGTGACGGTTTTGCTCGCTGCGAAGCGCAAGAACAAATCATCGGCCAGCGTCAAACGCGCGTTCAAGCTCGGCAGCCAGTCCCATGTGCTCTTGTCGGTTTCAACCGGCGTAATCGTCGTCGTGTCGGTTGTCACCGAGGTGAAGCCCGCCATCGAGGCATCGGTTCGAACCGCTCTGAAGCCAAGGTTGCCGATCAAGGGGTGCGATCCGAAGTCGAAGGCAAAGTTCGCCTTGACGTAGGCGGCGTAGCTTTTTTCCCGATCGTCGAAGGATTGCGTGGGATCCACCGGCGGCCGCGCACCGCTGGCCGACAGACCGAATTGCTGACGTAAGTATCCGGCATTATTGATCAGCCAATTCGGGTCCGCGTCGGTCCAGCTGCTCAAACCGAAAGCGCCGCCGAATATCGAACCCTGGGTGGCGTGGTAAGCAACACCGGGTAGGGCGCTCAGGGCGACGAAGCAGGCAGGGGCTACTATCGGGGGATTGCCCAGGCAATCGTGACCGCCCGGATTGTCCGCGCGGTTTCGGGCGAAGCGATCGCCGAATCGCAGGCCGGCGTCAATCGACTTCAAGCCTGCGACATTGTCCAATTTGAAATTGAGGTCGCCGCGCCAATCGATCTCATTGCCGGACTGTTCCTGCCATTGGTCGTAGAATTGCCGGATAAAAAATTGCGAAGGATCGTTCAGATTGAACCCGGGCACCGACAGGAAGGTCGTGCCCGTGCCGTGGTAATTGAAATCCGCGATATACGTGGGCGGATTATATTGGGTATCGAGAATAATGCCTTCTTGGGTGAATTTGCTGTTGGTGTAGTCGACTTCGCTTGATAGCGTCAGCTTGTCGCCGCTCCATTTGACGCCGCTCGCGATTTGGTAGGTATCCGTTTTCGGCACGAAGGATTGGTCGCTGGTCAGCTCATAGCCGCCGCCCGTGAGGGTCTTCACTTCGTCGGTCCCCGGAAACACCGTTGCGGTCGCCGGATTCGCCCCGATCCAAGGGAGACCTACGAAGAAATCATTATTGTTGGGGTTGCGAAACCGAGTGTAGAAGCCTTCCGCGAAAACCTCGGTATTGGCATTGGGACTCCATTGAAATGCAAGGTTGGCCGATGAGCGCTCGCGATCGCCGTTGATGGATTGGCCGCTTTGAGTGAGCGGAATGAACGCGATGCCTGCAGGCCCGGTCGAGCCGGGCACCGGTTGGATCGACTGCGAAGAAATGTAGTTATCTAAAATCTCTTCTTTGTAGTGATCCCGGATATAGGACACATCGGCCAGTACGCCAAAATCGCCGATGTCGGTCGACCAGCGGGTGCTGCCCAACAGGCTGGCAGAAGGATCGTTGTGGTGCGACAGCGTGCTGTGCACCTCACGCAACGTGCCGGCGACCTCGGTGCCGGCGAAGTCGAACGGCCGGTGCAGGCGGACGTCGACGACACCTGCTATGCCGCCCTCGATGTCGTCAGCCTTGGCCGATTTATCTACATCGACGCGCGCCAGCAGTTCTGCGGGAATATCCTGCAATGTAATGAAGCGGCCCGTGGAGGTGAATATTTCCCGGCCGTTCAACAGCGTTTCGATGTCGGGCAAACCACGGATCAGCAGCTGCGTCGCTTCGGCGGCGTTGCGGCTGATCTGCACACCGGTGACGTGCTGCAGGGCTTCGATGACGTTGTTGTCCGGCAGCTTGCCGATATCTTCCGCCACGATGGAATCGCGCATCTGATCTGAATCTTTCTTATCGTTGAGCGCCGACACGACGCTGGCGCGCACCCCGGTCACGATGACTTCAGTCAGCTCGTCGTTACTCTTGGAATTTGCGCTGGCGGTTTGCGCAACTGCGGACCCGGCCCACAAAATCAACGCCGATGACCCGAGCAACAATAGCACGGGCCGATGATAATTCTTCATGCTCCCCCTCCCCCATTTCGTTCGTCTACCCAATCGATAAATCATACAAGATGATTCAATTGGTAATACAATTAGAACCACTCTGAACACGGCTGTCAAGCGTTGCCCGGCCGCCACTGGCAATGCGTCGGCGAAACATTAAGATGCCAATCAGCTCAACATCACGACAGGGGAAGACATGGCGCTCCGGCTGATTCAATTGCAAACCCCGCATAAGCGCAGATTGGTGGCCGCACTCGAGGACGGCCGACGCGCCGTGGTTCTTGACGGAGTCGAGTCGGTGTACGCCCTCGCCATGAACGCCATCGAGGCGGGTATTTCACTGGCGGATGCGGCATCGCGTCGGCGAACCAAGGAAATCATCATGCTCGGCGATGCAGCAAACGAGCTGCGGCTGCTCGCGCCGATCGATCACCCGGATCCCGCGCATCTGCATTTGACCGGCACCGGGCTTACGCATCTGGGGTCGGCGGAGGGCCGCGACAAGATGCACGCGCTGGCGGCAGCCGGCGGCGCGCAAACCGATTCCATGCGCATATTTCTGCAAGGACTCGAGGGCGGCAAGCCGGCCGACGGCGCGGTCGGGTGTCAGCCCGAATGGTTCTACAAGGGCAATGGCTACAGCGTGGCGGCCACTGAAGAAGATCTGCCGGTTCCGGCATTCGCCCTGGATGGCGGCGAGGAATCGGAGATCGCCGGCATCTATGTCATTGACGCCGCCGGCAGCGCCCGGCGCCTTGGGTTTTGCCTGGCGAATGAGTTCTCGGATCACGTCACGGAACGCGAGAACTATCTTTGGCTGGCGCATTCGAAGCTGCGTCAGGCAGCCCTGGGCGCTGAGTTGCTGACAGGCGATCTGCCGGCGAATGTGCAAGGCGTGAGCGCCGTGCTGCGTGACGGCGCGGAGATTTGGCGGAAGCCATTCTTGAGCGGCGAGGACAACATGTCGCACACGGTCGCGAACCTCGAGCATCACCACTTCAAGTACGATCTGTTCCGCAAACCGGGCGATGTGCATGTGCATTTCTTCGGCTGCGCCACGCTGTCGTTTTCCGACGGGATAAAGACCCGGGCAGGCGATGTGTTCGAGATCCGGGCGGATGCGTTTTTGTTGCCCTTGCGCAATCGCATGAGCGCCGCGGCGCCCGTCGAGTTTTCAGTACAGCCTCTGTAAAGAGGCGCGGGCTGGTCGAATGAAGGCTTCGACACGCTGGCTGCTCGCTCTGTCGCTCGTCTTGGCAGCCGGCGCTGCATTCGCCGCCGCTCCGACACCGCCAATGGGGTGGAACAGCTACGACGCCTTTGGCACCACCATCGACGAAGCGCAATTCCGTGCGAATGCGCTGTGGATGAGCAGGCATCTGCAGCGATTCGGTTGGCACTACGTCATTATTGACATGGGCTGGTATGTGCAAAATCCCACCGCGCCCGGCAATGCGCCCGACGCGCTGGTGACGCTCGATTCCCACGGACGCTACATCCCCGCGCCGAAGCGCTTTCCTTCGGCGGCGAATGGCGCCGGATATGCGCCTCTGGCCGCTTATGTGCACTCCCTGGGTCTCGGCTTTGGCATTCACATCCTGCGCGGAATTCCGCGCGAGGCTGTAACGCGCAACCTACCGATCGCCGATTCGCAATTTCGAGCCGAGGACGCCGTCGACCGGAACTCTGCCTGCCCTTGGAACCCCGATAACATGGGGCTGGATGCGGACAAACCCGCAGCACAGGCGTACTACAACTCGCTCGCGTCTTTGTACGCGTCATGGGGTGTGGATTTCATCAAAGCGGATTGCCTGGCCAGCAAACCCTACAGCGGCGGCGACATTCGCATGTTGAGCGGCGCCATCAAGAACTCGGGCCGCGACATGCTGCTCAGCGTCTCCCCCGGCCCGGCTCCCATCGAGGCATTGCCGGAATTGCGCCGCTACACAAATCTGTGGCGCATATCGAATGACGTGTGGGATATCTGGAACAGCAATGGCGCGTACCCCAAGGGTTTGGCGGATATTTTCGCGCTGGCCGCGAAGTGGGCCCCCGAGGCGCGGACCGGCGCATGGCCGGATGCCGACATGCTTGCGATCGGCTACTTGGGGCCCGCTCCGGGCTGGGGCGCGGCGCGCAACAGCCGCCTGAGTAGCGACGAGCAGCGCACCTTGGTCACACTCTGGTGCATATCCCGTTCGCCCCTGATGATAGGCGCAAACCTCACCCGAATGGATGACCGTACGCGTCGCCTGCTCAGCAATCCGGAGGTGCTCGGGGTCGATCAAAACAGCAGCGCCGCGCGCGTCGTGTATGCCGGCGGCGATTTGACCGCGTGGCTCGCGGCGCCCCGTGCGCATGCCGGCAAATATCTTGCCGTATTCAATCTGGGCGAGAGCGCGCAATCGACGGATATCCAATGGGCGCAGTTGGGCATAGGCGAACCGGTCGCAGCAATGCGCGATCTCTGGCTGCGCAAGGAGTTGGGGCCGCAGCCGCGGCTCAAGGTGCATTTGGCTGCGCATGCATCGGCACTGTATCGCGTGTCGCCGCAGTAGCATGCCGGCCGCAGTAGCATGCCGGCCGCAGTCCCCAGCAGCACGCGGCCGGCTGCGGGCAGGCGGCCGTTGAGAAATTGTTATACTAGTATCGTTGTATTGTTACACTAATAATGGGTGCGATTCGATCGCCGACCAGATGCAAACCGGGAGTGGAATATGTTCAGGGGATTTCAAGCGCTAGCGGCGGGTTTGCTCATCAGCGCCGCCCTGCTGCAGAACACCGGCGCGGCGGCGGCCGATGCCAAGCGCGAACCGTTCGGCGCTCTTGCCGACGGCAGGCAGGTTGAGGCCGTGGTATTGAGCAACAAAACGGGTATCCGCGTGAAAATCATGACGCTGGGCGCCGCGATTCAATCGCTGTCGATCCCGGATCGCACCGGCCATGCGGGCGATATCGTGCTCGGCTTCGACTCAGCCCAGGAATACGTGCGGAACCCGAGCTATTTCGGCGCGACCGTGGGGCGCTTTGCCAATCGCATTGCCAAGGGTCATTTTTCCCTCGACGGCAAAACCTACAGCCTGGCGGCCAACGATCATGGCAATCATTTGCATGGCGGCCTCAAAGGCTTCGACAAAGTTCTCTGGTCGATCGATTCGGTCAAGAGCGCATCCGCCGCAACCGCGGTGTTTTCTTACATCAGTCCGGACGGCGAAGAAGGCTATCCGGGGACTCTGCACGTCACGGCCAGCTATTCCTTGGACGATGCTGCAACGCTGCGCGTCGAATTCAAGGCCACCACGGACAAGAGCACCATCGTCAATATCAGCAACCACAGCTATTTCAATCTCTCCGCCGAAACCGGCGCCTCGGTTCTGACTCATCTGTTGCTGGTGAATGCCTCGAAATACACTCCCGTCGATGTCGGATTGATCCCCACCGGCGAGCTTCGCGCCGTTGCGGGCACGCCATTCGACTTCCGCAAAGCCGCCGCGATCGGCGCGCGGGTTCGCGACGGCCGCGATCAGCAGATCCGTTTCGGGCGCGGCTACGATCACAATTTCGCACTCGACGGCGCCGTGGGTGAATTGCGCCTGGCGGCCCGCGTCACGGACCCCGCGAGCGGACGCGCCATGGAGATTTTTTCGACGGCGCCCGGACTGCAGTTTTATTCGGGTAATTTCCTCGACGCGACCGTCGCCGGCAAGGGCGGGCGGATTTATCGCGAGGGAGATGCGCTGGTCCTTGAACCACAGGGATTTCCGGACGCGCCCAATCAGAAAGCCTTTCCGTCGGCGCGCTTGGACCCCGGAAGCACTTACCTGAACACCATCGAATATCGATTCTCTACTGACAAGCCGGCGCGGCCGGCAGGGGTGAAGTGACCATGTTTTCTTCCTCGCGAAGACGCTTTGTGCGCCAGGCCTCGATGGCAAGCCTGATCGCCCCGGTAATGCTGCGCAATCAGCTGGCCCTGGCGCAAGCACCGCTGCGCGCCGATGCCACGACCCATATCTATGTCGACTCGCGGCGCACTGTCGCCGAGCTCGACCGCAACATGTTCGGTTCATTCCTCGAGCATTTGGGCCGCGCCATTTATGACGGCATCTACGACCCCGGTTCTGCGCATTCCGACGCCAATGGCTTCCGCAAGGACATGCTCGAGGAAATCCGCGCCATGCGGGTGCCGATCATCCGCTATCCCGGCGGTAATTTCGTTTCGGGCTACAACTGGCTCGATGGCGTGGGCCCGGTGCAGAACCGTCCCCGGGTGCTCGATCGTGCCTGGAATTCCATGGACTCGAATCACTTTGGCACCAATGAATTCATGGCGTGGTGCAAAGCCGTCGGCACGCAGCCCTTGATGGGGCTCAATCTAGGCACCGGCACTCCCGAACAGGCAGCGGACCTGGTGGAGTACTGCAACGTCGCGCAAGGCACCCGCTGGAGCGACCTGCGCCGTCAACACGGCATCGCAGAACCTCACAATGTGCGCAACTGGTGCCTGGGCAATGAAATGGATGGTCCCTGGCAGATCGGCCACATGTCTGCGACCGAGTACGGCATGAAGGCCGCGGATGCAGCCCGGCAAATGCGCGCGGTCGACCCTTCGGTGCGGCTGATTGCGTGCGGCTCCAGCGGCACGGGGCTGCCGACCTATCTGGACTGGGATCGCCAGGTGCTCGAGGAATGCTACGACTATGTCGATGCGCTGTCGCTGCACTTGTATGTGGGCAATACGCCGGCGGAAACCGGCGGTGACAGCGCAAAATTCCTGGCGCTCAACATGAGCATGGATCGGCAGATCGCCGAAGCCGTGGCGGTTTGCGACTACGTGCGTGGTCACAAGCATTCGCCGAAAAAGCTCTGGGTTTCCTTCGACGAATGGAACGTCTGGTACCGCGCCCGCAGCGGCGCGGCGTTGAACGGCGCGCGCCAGGAGGCGCCGCACCTGCTGGAGGAGATCTACAACCTGGAAGACGCGCTGCTCGTGGGCGGCATGGTCAACACGCTGCTGCGCAATGCCGATCGTGTGAAAATCGGCTGCCTGGCGCAGCTGGTCAATGTGATCGCGCCGATCATGACAAACGCCAACGGCTTTTACCGTCAGCCCATTTACTATCCATACAATTGGGCTCTGCAGATGGCGGAAGGCTCGGTGCTCAACTTATTGGTTCAAACGCCAACCTATTCGGTGCCGCATATGGACCCGGTTCCCTACATCGATGCGGCCGCCACCTCGTCCGCGCAAAGCGGCAAGTCATCGCTGTTCGTATTGAACCGCGATTTGGTCAAGGCGCGCACGGTCGAGATTCATTGGGAAGATGCAGCGCCTGCTCGCTTGATTTCCGCTCAGGTTCTGACCGGAGATGATTTGAAAGCCAGCAACGGTTTCGACGCACCGCACAGAGTCGAACCACGGCCGCTGGATAAACCGGTGACGCGCGGCGCCAAGACCACGATCGAGCTGCCGCCGCGCGCGTACGCTGCGATACAGTGGGGGAGCTAGGGCCACCGGTGCGCAGTATCGTCGCAGACTCGGTTACTCAGCGGCGCATCTGCCATAATGAGGGGATATCTCATGCAAAACCAGTCATGCCACGTCCGCAACGCCTGAACCGGCTTACCCCTGACCGCGCCATGTCCAGTCACGATCAGATCGCAGCGATACTCGGCACCGAGATTCTCAAAGGCGTGCATCGCGCGGGCGACAACATGCCGCCGGAGCCGGATCTCATCAAGCGCTTTCAAGTTTCGCGCACGGTGATGCGCGAAGTCACCAAGACTCTGGCCGCGAAAGGCTTCGTCGTTTCGAAAACCAAGGTCGGCACCCGCGTCCGCGACCCTGTGCACTGGAACTTCTTCGATGCCGATGTGCTCGCATGGCGGGTGCGGATCGGACTCGACGATGAATTCATGCGCAGCCTTACCGAAATCCGCCGCGCGCTCGAGCCTGCGGCGGCCGCGCTCGCCGCGCAGCGGCGCACGAATGCAGATCTGGCGCGTCTGCGGCGGCATGTCAGCGAAATGGCGCGCAGCGGCCACACCCGCCGAAGTTTCGCCGAGACCGATCTGGCATTCCATCTGGCAATCGGCGTGGCATCGGGCAACCCCCTGATGCGTTCGGTTGCCAGCGTCATCGAGGCCGCGTTGGTCGCCTCGTTCTCCTATAGCTCGCCGGTCGACGATGCGGAGAATCAGGACGTCACGGTGCAAAGCCATGCGGCCATCGTCAACGCCATCGAGGCGCGCGACGCGCAGGCTGCCGCCGATGCCATGCTGGAAGTGATCGATGTCGGCGTGCGGCGCATTGACGCCACCAAGAAGAAGCGG
>Ga0193726_1003462_pt1 | contig 10031 bp, 3 predicted proteins | sample H2c1metaG_FD_144928 | JGI IMG/M metagenome (GOLD analysis project Ga0193726, IMG submission 144928) | Soil microbial communities from a riparian zone of the East river system, Colorado, United States - H2c1 | ecosystem: Environmental > Terrestrial > Soil > Riparian zone | place: USA: East River... | reverse complement strand
CGATCACCGGAGACACGGCATCGGCTGACCTCGGCCCGACGATCTCCGGCATCGCGACCTCTCCTGGCAGTGGCGTGGTGGCGATCGGCGGTACCGCGACGCTGACATTGACGTTCAGTTCCGCGGTAACGGTGACCGGCGGCACTCCGACGCTGGCATTGAATGACGGCGGCACGGCGAGCTACGTATCCGGATCCGGCAGCACCAAACTGGTGTTCAGCTATACCGTCGCGGGCGGACAGACCACGCCCGATCTCGCGCTCGTGGCGAACAGCGCGGTCGCGCTGAACGGGGCGACGATCCGCGATTCAGCCGGCCACGATGCCGTGCTGGCCAGCGCGAACGGCATCAATCCGGCCGGTACCCTTCAGATCAACGGCGGCGAGACCACGCTGCTGAATTACATCACGCCGGGCAGCGGCACGTTCCTCGATGCGGCCGGCAACTCCTATACGCTCGACGCCCTGGAGAATTCCTTCGAAAACGGTCAGGCGATCCCCGGTGGGGATAACACCGGTGCGATGCAATACGCCAACGGCCTGGTGTACGGAGAATATCTCGACACCGGCGCATGGTACACCTGGAATCAAAGCAGCTGGACCGCGACTTCCCCGCCGCCCGCGCCGACCTCGGTCGTCGGCAGCGGCGTTACCGCTGTCACGACGTCACCAGGGAGCGGCCAGGTAACGACCGGGGCCACGGTCACGCTGGCGTTAACCTTCAATGCCGCCGTGACGGTCGCCGGCGGCACGCCGAAATTGACCCTGAACGACGGCGGCACGGCGACCTACACCTCGGGGTCCGGCAGCAACACTTTGCTGTTCAGCTATACCGTCGTCGCCGGGCAGACCACGGCCGACCTCGCACTCGCGGCCAGTAATGCGATCGTACTGAACGGCGCCACGATCCGAGACGCCGCAGGCTTCAACGCAGTGCTGAGCACAGCGAACGGGTTCACGCCCAGTGGCGCGCTGCAGGTCAATGGCGGAGTGGCGAGCGCCATCGTCACTTCTGTTGCAACGTCGCCCGGAAGCGGCGCGCTGACGACGGGAGCCAGTGTCGCCCTGACGGTTACGTTCAGCACCGCGGTGACGGTGGCCGGCGGCGCGCCGTCATTGGCGCTGAACGACGGCGGCGTGGCGACCTACGTATCGGGCTCCGGCAGCAACGCGCTTGTGTTCACCCACACGATCGTGTCCGGACAAAGCAGCGCCGATCTGGCCCTCGCGCCAAGCAACGCTATCGTCCTGAACGGCGCCACCATTCGCGACGGGTCCGGCAACAATGCGGTGCTGACCGGCGCGAACGGCTTCAATCCGGCCGGCACGCTACAGATCAACGGCTCCGGCACGCCGGCGTCCAACTACATCACGCCAGGGGTCGGCTCGTTTAGCGATGCCGCCGGCAACATCTATTCGATCGACGCCGCCGGCAACGCCATCGAGAACGGCCAGCCGATCCCGAACGGGAACAACACCGGTGCGATGGAATACGCCAACAGCACGATCTATGGCGAGGACGGGAACTCCGGCACCTGGTACAGTTGGAACCAGTCCGGTTGGGTAGGCCCGGTGTCGGCGCCACCCCCGCCGACGATCGTCACCGGAACCAGTATCACGTCGGTCGCCACCACGCCGGCGACAGGTGTCGTGATGACCGGCGGCACCGTCACGCTGACGGTGAACTTCAGTGTCGCCGTGATCGTGGCCGGCGGCACGCCAACACTGGTCCTGAATGACGGCGGCACGGCGACCTATGTGTCGGGCTCCGGCAGCAACGCGTTGGTGTTCACCTACACCGTCGCCGCGGGGCAGATGGCCACCGACCTGGCGCTCGCCGCGAACAACGCGGTCGTCCTGAACGGCGCCTCAATTCGCGACGGTTCAGGCAACAGCGCGGTGCTTACGGGCGCCAATGGCTACAATCCATCCGGCACGCTGCAGATCAACCCGCCGGGTGGCGGGACGGCGCCCAATTACGCCACGCCAGGCGTTGGATCGTTCGCCGACACCGCGGGGAATGTGTATTCGATCGACGCCGCCGGCAACGCCATCGAGAACGGTCAGCCGATCCCCAATGGGAACAACACCGGAGCCATGGAGTACTTCAACGGCGCGGTGTACGGCGAGGACGGGAACTCGGGCACCTGGTACAACTGGAACCAGTCCACCTGGGTCGGACCAGTGGGCGCGCCGCCCCCGCCGACAACCGGCGGGAGCACCAGCTTAACCACGATCGCCATGTCACCAGGTAGCGGCGCGTTGGCGAGCGGTGGAAAGGTCACGTTGACCGTGACGTTCAGCGCCCCGGTTACCGTCGCCGGTGGACCCCCGACGTTGGCCCTCAACGACGGCGGCACCGCGACTTACGTTTCAGGCTCGGGCACCAGCGCTCTGACGTTCAGCTACACCGTCGCCTCTGGGCAGAATACCGCCGACCTCACGCTGGCCGCGACCAATGCCGTCGTCCTGAATGGCGCGACGATCCGAGATGCCGCCAGCAACAACGCGGTGCTGACGGCCGCGAATGGCTACAACCCGGTCGGCACGATGCAAATCGACACGACCGCGCCGGCGATCTCCGCCATCACCACGTCGCCCGGAAGCGGCGATTTGGCGGCGGGTGCGACGGCGACGCTGACAGTGGTATTCAGCGAGGCGGTGACCGTAGCCGGCGGACCCCCAACCCTGGCACTGAATGACGGTGGCACAGCGACTTACGTGTCCGGATCCGGAAGCACCTCGCTGGTGTTCAGCTACACCGTGGCAGCGGGGCAAAACACCGCCGACCTCGCGCTGGCCGCGACCAATGCGGTCGTCCTGAATGGCGCCACGATCCGCGATGCCGCCGCCAACAACGCCGTGCTGACCGCCGCGAATGGCTACGTTCCGGCCGGGACGCTGCAAATCGACACGACCGCGCCAACGATTTCCACGATCACCACGTCGCCCGGGGTTGGCGTATTGGCGACGGGTGCCACGGACACGCTGACCGTGACGTTCAGCGAGGCGGTGACCGTGTCCGGCGGACCTCCGGCCCTGGCACTGAATGACGGAGGTACCGCGACTTACGTGTCCGGGTCCGGGACCAACTCGCTCGTGTTCAAATATACTGCCGTGGCCGGGCAAAACACCCCTGACCTCGCCATGGCCGCGAGCAATGCGGTCGTGCTGAATGGCGCCACGATCCGCGACGCCGCCGGCAACAACGCCGTCCTGACCGCCGCGAACGGCTTCAATCCGGCCGGCACGCTACAGGTCGATACCACCGCACCGTCGATCTCCGCGATCACCACCTCGCCCGGGAGCGGCGATTTGGCGGCGGGAGCGTCGGCCACGCTGACTGTGACGTTCAGCGACGTCGTGAACGTGGCGGGCGGACCCCCAACGCTGGCACTGAATGACGGCGGCACCGCGACTTATATGTCCGGGTCCGGAAGCAACGCGCTGGTGTTCAGCTACACCGTGGCAGCCGGGCAAAACACCGCCGACCTCGCGCTGGCCGCGACCAATGCGGTCGTCCTGAATGGCGCCACGATCCGCGATGCCGCCGCCAACAACGCCGTGCTGACCGCCGCGAACGGCTACAGCCCGGCCGGCACGCTGCAAATCGACACGACCGCGCCGACGATCTCCGCCATCACCACATCGCCCGGAAGCGGCGTTTTGGCGACGGGTGCCACAGCCACGCTGACGGCGGCGTTCAGCGAGGCGGTGACCGTGTCCGGCGGGACCCCGACTCTGGTACTCAATGACGGGGGCACCGCGACTTACGTGTCCGGGACCGGAAGCAGCTCACTGGTGTTCAGCTACACCGTCGCGGCCGGGCAGAACACCGCCGATCTCGCACTGGGCGCAAGCAACGCTTTCACGCTCAATGGTGGCGCGGTGCGCGACGCCGCCGGCAACAACGCCGTGCTGACCGGGGCGAACGGCTACAATCCGGCCGGTACGCTGCAGATCAATACATCCGTGACAGGGCCGGCGATCACGGCGATCACCACGTCGCCAGGAGCGGGATCGGTGGCGACGGGCAGCACCGTCACGTTGACGGTGGCCTTCAGCGCCCCGGTGACAGTGGCGGGTGGCACGCCGACTTTGGCTCTGAATGACGGAGGCACAGCTACCTATGTCTCAGGGTCAGGCACCGGTGCGCTGGTATTCAGCTACGCCGTCGCGGCCGGCCAGAGCACAGCCGATCTCGCGCTGGCCGCGAGCAACGCCGTCGTACTGAACGGTGCCACGATCCGCGATACCGGCGGCAACAGCGCCGTGCTGACCGCCGCGAATGGCTACAACCCGGCTGGTACGCTTCAGGTCAATGCCACCCTGCCGACAGTATCCTCGATCATCACCACGCCCGGGTCGGGAATTCTCAAGGTGGGAAGCAGTGCGACATTCACGGTCGCATTCAACGAGGCGGTGACGGTCGCTGGCGGCACTCCCACACTCGCTCTCAACGACGGCGGCAAGGCGACGTACACATCCGGGTCCGGCCTGAGTCAGCTGGTGTTCAGTTACACCGTCGCGGCTGGGCAGAACGTCTCGGACCTCACGCTCGCCGCGAGCAACGCGTTCGTCCTGAACGGCGCCTCGATCCTAGATGCCGCGGGCAACAGCGCCGTGCTTACCGCCGCCAACGGCTACAACCCCGCCGGTACGTTGCAGGTCGATACCACCGCTCCGTCGATCGTCTCGCTGTCAACTTCACCCGGGTCGGGACAGGTGGTGACCGGAAGCACCATCACTCTGACCGTGGCATTCACCGAAGCGGTGACGGTCGCGAGCGGTACGCCGACTCTGGCGCTGAATGACGGCGGCACCGCGACGTACAAATCGGGCTCCGGGACCAATGCGTTGTTGTTCACATATACCGTTGGCGCGGGACAAACGACGCCCGACCTGGCACTGATCGCGGCCAACGCCTTCGTCCTGAATGGCGCCACCATTCGCGACGCCGCCGGCAATAACGCCGTGTTGACCGGCGCGAACGGCAACAATCCGGCCGGCACGCTGCAGATCAACCCGGGCGGAGGCACGTCGCCCGGGGTCAGCTACATCACGCCGGGGAACGGGTCGTTCATCGATGCGGCGGGGAATGTCTATAACATCACCTCGACCGGCAATGCGTTCGAGAACGGCAAGTTCATTCCAAACGGCGACTCCACCGGTGCCATGGAATATGCCAACGGGACTGTGTACGGCGAATATCTCAACACGGGTTCCTGGTACATCTGGAACCAACACACCTGGGTGTGGACCCCGATCGCGCCACCCGCACCAACCACTCAGGTCGCGAACTCCGTGAACAACCAGCCAGTCACGAGCGGAACCCCACTCGTGGTAACCGGCACGGGCAATACCTACAGCCCAGGAAATGGGACCTTCCTGGTTACGGGAACTGCCAACGGAGCCCAGATTACATTGGGTGACGGCAATCAGTCGGTGACCGTCACCGGCACCACCAACACCCTGACGACCGGTAATGGTAATGAGATCATCAACCTGACCGGAAGCGGCAATATTGTCACCACGGGGGTGGGCGCGAGTTCCGTTACCCTGTCCGGCGACAACGAAAAGATCATCGTCGGCGCGACGCCTGCCGGGACGACGACGATCGCCGCCAAGGGGACCGCCGAACAAATCACCTCGACGGGCAAAGGCAATGTCACCATTACCGGGCCCACCTCGAACTCGACGATCAACCTGAGCGACGGCGATCAAACAGTGACGCTCGCCGGGCTCGGGAACATGGTTACGGTCGGGACCGGCACAAGTACGATCACGCTCGGCGCGGGCCAGGGAACCGTTCACGCGGCTGGCGGTAGCATTACGATCTTCGCCGGCGTTTCCAACGACTTGCTCGACGCGGGACCCGGCATAAACTTCATCCACGGGGGATCGAGCGGCGACACCTACGTCTTAAACGCGACCGGTCAGGGTCTCACCACCATCTACGGCTTCGGGGTGGCGAACGGCGACAAACTGGACCTCTCCCGCACGCTGGCGAGCGTGGCTTCCAATGTCGATCTCACGAATGTCGGCAACTACATCACCGCATCCGTGTCGGGAGGTAACACCACCCTGTTCGTCGATCCTTCGGGAACCAACGTCTCGCCTTACGCCTTTGCTTCGCTACAGGGCGTCAGTGCAACGGTCGCGCAGCTTCTCTCGAACCACGATCTGATGGTGCCCTGACCGATCGCGTCGGCCTCGCGGTCGCGGTATCGCGATTTTAGATGGCTGATCGATTTCGTGGGAGTGCTTATCAGTGACAAGATCGGAACTGTCGATGTCCTTCGCGACGCTATGTACGCGACCCCCTATTGCTCAGACGCGCGTAAGGGTTGTAAATTGGCACGGTATGCACGCGCGATGGATTCTTATTCTGGTCAGCGTACTGGGCACCACGGCTACCCTCATCGTGGTAACGGAAGGGGCGTGGCTCTACGGGCTGTTGCTTTACGGCGCGACCGTCGCCGGGCTTTTGGTGATGCTCCGGCGGGTGGTCGGCAGGCTTCGCGGGCCGGCGAGCAAGGTCGCGCGAGCCGCGCCGAATCAACTGATCACCGCGGTCGCCGCGCCGCCGGGCGTGCCAAGCCCGCATTCGTGACCCCCGGTGCAACGGTCATGGCGGCATCAGGGCAAGCACCTCCGCGTAGCACGCCGCGGCTGAAAATCGCGTCCGGGCAAGGTCCAGGGCGGCTCCGGCGCGCGCCGCCCGCAGTCCGTCGACCCTGAGTAGTCCGATCACCGCGGCGGCGAAGTCCGCGGGCTCATCCGCTATCGCGACAACGCCGCGCACGTCCTCCGTCATGCCCCGGACCGTCACGCCGGTCGCGACAACTGCCTTGCCGTGGCCCAGAGCTTCGATGAGCCTGACGTTCGGACCGGAGCCAACCAGCAGCGGCGAGATCACCACCGCCGCCTCGCGATAAATCGCGTCGAGATCGCGTACGGCACCGAGCAACAGAACCCCGTCCGGAACAGGCGTCACAGTGGCGCAGACCGACCCCACGACCCGCAATGTCGCATCCGGCACCTCGGTTCGAACCGTTGGCCAAATCGTCACGAGGAACCAGCACAGACCGCGCGTGTTCGGTGCCGTATCGCTGCCGACGAACAGGATCGATCGGTCACGACCGGGCCGCGGGTCGGCAACCGGCGTGACGGCATGTGGCGCCGTGATCACATGGTGACCCGGGAGGCAGTGCCGCACGACGGCGGCCTCGTCCGCCCAGGTCGCCACGACGACATCGGCCTTGGCCAGGAGTGCCATCTCGTCCTGGCGATCGATCGACGCGACCGTATCCGCTCGGTTGAATTGCTCCGGGCTGTTCGACCGTGGATCGTGCATCACGACGATGCTACATGCGTCAGGGCGCAACGCGTATGGGATGCCGTCCGTCATGAATGCGCCGTCGGCGATGACAACGTCGGCCCGAGAGCGCGCGTGCCGAGCGATGAACAGACAATCCTCCCGCGTCCACGCCTGGAGGGCCGGCCCGTCCGGTTGATTCTTCATGATTCCCAGCCGGCGCGGAAATTCGGCAATGGCTCGCCAGGCGGTCGCTGGATCAGTTGCGACGAGCCATTGGCCCAGGCTTATCGATCCGCGCACCCTGGTGGACCGGAAGACCCGGATGGCCCGCCGCCGGAGAAGCGCCGGCCAGCCGCATGGGTCGGGCGATGGGCAGAGCAGGTGTACATCGCAACCGTGCTGGCTCAGCGCCGCGCAAAGGCTGAGCAGATAGACCGCGCTTTCGTCGGTGTCGCCAGCAATCCGCTGTCGCGAAAGGACACAGACCTGACGTCTCGAAGTGTCAGGCGGGGACGGTCCTCTCCCGCCGAACCGGCGCAGCCGATCGATCAGCGGTCCTCTCAGCAGCGCCGCGACGCGGGGACGGCGCATCGCTATCGCCGCGGCGCCAACCAGATCCCGCCGCTTCATCGCCGACACCAGGTCATCGAAATCGAGCGCGACCTGAATGCTCGCGCGGCGCAGCGCCATCGCGGTGTCGAGCCGCCGGTCTCCACCATCCGCGATTGCCCGCGACCGGTCATGCGCCGCGAGCATCGGCTCCAGGGTCCGGCGGGACAGCCGGTGCGAAATGGATTGACCGTGCTTGCGGTAAAAGTACAGCAACTGTGGGTAGACGCGAAACCGCGCACCCCGCGCGAGGAGGCGCAGGATGAAGTCGTAATCCTCGGCGATCCGCAGTGTCGTGTCGTAGCGGATACCGCGGTTCTCGATGACGCTGGACCGGATCATCGGCTTCAGGTAGCCCAGCGACTGTGCTCCGCCGAACAGGATGTTGCCGCGAACGTAGTCGGCCGTGTCGACCCAGAATGCCGCGGCAGCGGACCGGTCCGACAGACACGTCGTGGGAGCCGCCGTGGAATTGTCATCGAAAATCAACAGATCATCGGCGATGATCTCGGTACCGTCGGTCTCGGCCGCCGCGACCAGCCGCTCCAAACGTTCCGGGTGCATCAGATCATCGGCATCCATGATCGCGATCCAGCGGCCGCGCGCATCATCGAGGCACAGATTGCGCGCCGCGGCAGGTCCGCCATTGGACGGCGCGCGAAGCAATCTCACACGGGAGTCTCGCGCGGCGATCGCTACCACGCGGTCCGCGCTGTCGTCGGTGGATGCGTCATCCGCGACGATGACTTCGATGTCGCTCAGGCTTTGTGCCAGGGCTGACCTGAGTGCCGCCTCGATGTACCGGGCGCCGTTGTAGTTGGCCATGACGACCGTGACGATGGGATTCGCCCCGGGTTTCGGCAGCGGGTTCATGGGTCCGCTTCCCGGCACATCAACCATGATTTCGCCCGGTCGGTGCCGAAGTGTCGGGCCGGCGCACGGCTTCCGCCGGTGTCAGGACGAACCACGGGTTGCCCTTTACCCCCGCGCCTGCCCGCGCCTCATGCCAGGGAATGGTTGCCGCCGTCGGCGTCACCTCGGTCATCGGTCCGACTCGCTCCATGTCAGAGCGATGACCCGGTCGATCCATGCGAAAGTCGTCCGATCCAGACGGCGGCGCGATCTTCGGCAGTGCCAATCCGATCGCGCCTCGTGATGCATTCGATAACCCGGCGGCGCGATGGCTTAGTCGGTTTTAGTTGACCAAAACACATGAAGGCTGCTCTCGCGGTCGCGCTGAAACCGCGGGTCCGCGGCAGGCCGGGTTCCCACCACGCCGCTGTTGGAGCCTGAGGCGCGGGACGATGGCGGGACGATGTTCTTCTCGATCGTGTGCAGATCCTTGTCCTCCGTTAGCTGCTGCAGTCTCGATGCGGGGATCGCTCCGGTGGCGATGGCCTGCCCGGTATTGAACGGATCCAGCAGAATCTCCTTCCCGGCCCAGAAGCACAACAGCATACTATCGCACAGCGCCTTGCCCGGCCGTGCCCTGAGCCACGCGATATCCTCCACCGTGTCCCGAACGGCGATCGTGTCCGGGCGGAGTTGGCGGATCTGGGCCCAGGACCAGGGCAGCGAACCGAACGCCGCGAATGCGACGACCGCGACATAAGCCATCCGCGCCGACGGTATTCTGGTCAGCCATCCCGCCGCGTCCGCCTCCACCAGGGCGAGCGGAATTGCGATACACCCGGCTATGGCGGCATCGAAATACATGTTCACGTAGGTTCCGCTGCCGCCACCCAGGACCAGCGCGAAGCAGAGACCGACAATGCCGTAAATGACGAGGAGGCGATATTTCATCTTCGGAAGGAGTATGAGAAACCCGAGCGCGGCGACCATCGCGAACGACCGCATTGGCCGTACCGTGTCCCACAGCAGCGACAGGGACGCCGCGAATGAATACTGTCGCGGGCTGGAGAGAGCCGACCAAATGTGCCCGTCAGACACATAATGCAGCCATGCCCCGGCCGCCAACAGGCCGGCCACTGAAGCACCCACGAAAATCAATCCTCGCCGGCGCGATGTCAGCATGCAATCCAAAGCGATCGCCAGCGGGATCGATATTCCACTATGCTTGACGAGACCGCCGACGATCAGGA
>Ga0193726_1003460_pt1 | contig 10031 bp, 9 predicted proteins | sample H2c1metaG_FD_144928 | JGI IMG/M metagenome (GOLD analysis project Ga0193726, IMG submission 144928) | Soil microbial communities from a riparian zone of the East river system, Colorado, United States - H2c1 | ecosystem: Environmental > Terrestrial > Soil > Riparian zone | place: USA: East River... | reverse complement strand
AGAGCAACGTGCTGCGGCTACGCGGCCGCGGTGTTTTTGCCGCCATCTCGCCCTGGAATTTTCCGCTAGCGATTTTCCTTGGACAGGTTACGGCTGCGCTGATGGCCGGAAATAGTGTCGTCGCCAAGCCTGCCGAACAGACGCCTCAGGTCGCAGCGGAGGCAGTTCGCCTGCTGCATCGGGCCGGCGTGCCGGCAGCGGCGCTGCATCTGGTGCCGGGTGACGGCGCCATCGGCGCAGCGCTGGTCGCACACCGCGATATCGCCGGCGTCGTCTTCACCGGCTCGACCGAGGTGGCGCGCGCGATCAATCGCGCGCTCGCGGCCAAGGACGGCGCGATCGTGCCGCTGATCGCGGAGACCGGCGGCATCAATGCGATGATCGTCGACGCTACCGCGCTGCCGGAACAGGTCGCCGACGACGTGGTGATGTCGGCGTTCCGCTCCGCGGGGCAACGCTGCTCGGCACTGCGGCTGCTGTTCATTCAGGACGACGTCGCCGAGCGCATGATCGAGGTGATCGCGGGTGCGGCGCGCGAATTGAAGGTCGACGATCAGAGTGATCCATCGACGCATATCGGGCCTGTGATCGATGCCGGGGCGAAGCAAAAGCTGGACGCCCATATCGTGCGCATGAAAAAGGAAGCCCGCGTTCATTTCGCGGGCTCCGCGCCCGAAGGCAACTATGTCGCGCCGCATATTTTCGAACTGTCGCGCGCCGAAGAACTCACCGAGGAAATCTTCGGACCCGTCCTGCACGTGGTGCGCTATCGCGCCGATCAGTTCGACCGCGTGCTGCAATCCATCGAGCGCAGCGGTTACGGGCTGACGCTCGGCATTCATTCCCGTATCGACGATACCATCGGCGCCGTGGTCGAGCGCCTGCAGGTCGGCAATATCTACGTCAACCGCAACATGATCGGCGCCGTCGTCGGCGTGCAGCCATTTGGCGGGCATGGCTTGTCGGGCACCGGCCCGAAAGCCGGCGGCCCGCATTATCTGCCGCGCTTTGCGACCGAGCAGACCGTCACGGTCAACACCGCGGCGGCCGGCGGCAATGCCGCGCTGATGGCGGAGATGGAGTAATTTGTCGTCCCGCGAAAGCGGGGACCCATACACTCCGTCGTCAGTAGTGCGGACGGTGTCAGCGATTTGGAGAAACAACTCGCCAAAACAATAACCATCGGCGGTTATGGGTCCCCGCTTTCGCGGGGACGACTCGCGGAAAAACTTCCGTTGCATCGCTTCAAAACATCGATCAAATGGCGGCTGGAAAACCAAGAAACGCAACGGGAGACACCATGGAAAGCGGCATCTTCGAAGGGCTCAAGGTTCTGGACTGCGCGAGTTTTATCGCTGCACCCGCGGCCGCCACGGTGCTGTCGGATTTCGGCGCCGACGTGATCAAGATCGAACCGCCGGGGTCGGGCGATCCCTATCGCAACCTGCCGAACCTGCCGGGCTATCCGGTGAGCCCGCACAATTATGCGTGGATGCTGGAATCGCGCAACAAGAGGAGCCTCGCGCTCGATCTCGGCAAGCCGGAGGGGCAAGCGGTGCTGCGCCGGCTTGCGGCGCAGGCCGACGTCTTCATCACCAATTTTCCCCCCGCGGTGCGGGCGCGGCTCGGCATCACCTATGAAGAGCTCAGCCCGGTCAATGAGCGGCTGATCTATGCCTCCTTCACCGGCTACGGCGAGAAGGGCGAGGAAGCCAACAAGCCCGGCTTCGACAGCAACGCCTATTGGGCCCGCTCCGGATTGATGGATCTGGTGCGCGCCGACCTCGACACCACGCCGGCGCGCTCGGTCGCCGGCATGGGCGATCACCCCTGCGCGATGGCGCTGTATGGCGCGATCGTCACCGCGCTCTACCGGCGCGAACGATCAGGCAAGGGCTCGCATGTCAGTTCGAACCTGATGGCCAATGGTATTTGGGCCAGCGGCGTGCTGGCGCAGGCCAAATTATGCGGCGCGCAATTCCAGGAGCGGCGACCGCGCGAACGTGCGCTCAACGCGGTCACCAATCATTACCGCTGCCGCGACGGCCGCTGGCTGATCCTGTCACTACTCAACGAGGAACGGCAATGGCCTGCGCTCGCCCGCTGCCTCGGCCGCGAGGAATTTGTCACCGATCCGCGTTTTGCCACCAAGGCCGATCGCCATGCCCGATCGCTGGAATTGATAAAAATCTTCGATGAGATTTTTGCGACCAAGGATCTGGCGGAATGGCGCAAAATCCTCGACGGCAACGGGCTGGTATTCGGCGTGGTCGGGATATTGGACGATATCCCTGATGACAAGCAGATGCTGGACAACGACGTGCTGGTTCCGTTCGAGGGCGGAGATATGCTGACCATCAACAGTCCGATCTGGGTCGATGGCGCCAACAAGAAGAAGCCGCGTCACGCGCCCGGAATCGGCGAACACAGCGATGAGGTGTTGCACGGGGCGGGCTATGACGAAGCGGCGATCCGGCAATTACGCGCGGCGGGCACGGTGGCGTGACCTACTAGCGGTGCAGCCAGGCCCAGGCGATACCGAAAGCGATTAAGCCCGCAATCACCGCTCCGACGATCGCCCATGAGCTGACGCGGACGTTGCTGACCACCTCGCGATGGGCCTCGTTCTGCGCGATCTTGCGATCGCGCTGCTTGTTCTCGCTTTCGGAGTTGCTCACGCTTGATCCCCTACGATGGCGCTTCGTTGCAGCGGATTCATACGCCCAATCGCGGCGGACTGCCAGCGCCGCGCTATCCGGTTGCCGGCCGAAGACTGGCTTCGGGCGACGGTAAGCTGTCAAGTCCGCAGCGATTCCTTCGAATAGCCGGCGATCCGCTTGTAGCCCTCGGAAAGCGCTACAAGCTCGTCGCGGCTGATGACATCGTCGATAGCGCGAAACGGCTGATCGCCGGTGCGCTGAAACACCTCGCGCAGGATCGCGTCCGGCGGATTGGTGCGGTTGGTCAGCACGATGCGCGTGGTGGCCTCGAGGCGCTGCTTCTCGTAAGCCACAAGCGCTGCGGCCGGGCTATCATGTTCGAGCAGCGCGCTGGTGAGCGCACGCGCATCGAGGATGGCTTGCCCCGCGCCGTTGGAGCCGCGCGGCACCATCGGATGCGCGGCATCGCCGAGCAGCGTCACCCGATCAAAACTCCAGCGCGGCAGCGGGTCCTGATCGACCATCGGAAATTCAAGCACGCTGTCTGCGGCGCGGATGAACGCCGGCACGTCGAGCCAGTCGAAATGCCAGCCGGCGAAGGGACGGATGAAATCCTCGATCGAGCCGGGACGATTCCAGTCGCGCTTGCGATAGTTTGGCGTCTCGATTTCGGCGACCCAGTTGATCAGCTGCAGTCCGTCAGTATCGGCGGCACGGATCGGATAGATCACCATCTTGCCATGCGACAGCCATCCGGCGCGCACCATGCTGGCGCCTGACAGCATCGGTTTCCAGCGCGTGACGCCGCGCCACATGTTGACGCCGGAATAGCGCGGCTCGCCCTCGTTGGGATAAAACTGCTTGCGGATCGTCGAGTGAATGCCGTCGCAGGCGATCGCGGCGCGGCCGCGCACTTTTGTGCGATTGCTGCCTCCGGGTCCATCGGAAAAGCTGACGCTCACACCGGCATCATCCTGTTCGACTCCGATGCAATGATGGCTGGTGAGGAGGCAGTCATCTCTGGCACGAGCGCGGAACGCATCGAGCAAAATCATCTGCAGATCGCCGCGATGGATCGAGAACTGCGGATCATCGTACCCGGCCGCTCGCCCCAGCGGCTCCTGATAGATCAACTGCCCGAAGCGGTTGAAAAAGGTCGCGTCCTTGGTGGCGATTGCGACCCGTGCCAAAGCCTGTTCCAGCCCAAGCGCTGCGAGTTCCTTTGTCGCGTGCGGCAGCAAATTGATGCCGACGCCAATAGGCTTGATTTCAGCAGCGGATTCGAAAACGCGGCAGGGGATTCCGGCCGCATGCAGCGCCAGCCCAAGGGTCAACCCGCCAACGCCGGCTCCGACGATGATGATGTCGTCCATTTCTTCTCCCGGCGCGCTTCTTCAGGCGATTGCGGGGATGAAACACGATTAGTGAGACTACTGTCAATCTCGCCACGCGCCGCCTGGCACGCATTTCTCAGCGGCTTTTCACGAAACACATCCCCATGCGCGAAGCAGTGCCGATGGGCTGGCAGGCGAGCCCTTCCGCGCAGGTCCATGACAGGAAACTCTTGTCGTTGTCGGCAGCCCTCTTGTGGTTGTCGTAGCAAAACGCGCCCCAGCCGTCGTCATATTCGGTACCGGCAAGTTCGGTGCTGCCGCGCGTTTGCGGACGGGCGGAAAAGCCGCGGGAGTAGTCCGGCGGCTTGCCGTCGCGGATCGCGGTGAGAATGTCGCGGCGGCGGATCTGGTCGCCGACGAAATGCGGCGACGCCGGAACGACGGTGGAGTTGGATGGTTTTTGCGCCATCCAGTCGACGCCGGGAAAATGGAAGCCGCCGATGCCGCGGGTCTGGTGACAGCCCGAGCAGGTGATATCGTTCAGCCTTCGCTCGAAACCCGCGACGGAGTGGATATTTTCGAAGGCGACGCCGCTACTGGCTGCTTTCTTCAATGCGGCGACAACGTCGCTGTCGTTGAAGACGGCGTTGCCGTAGCCGCCGGGTTCCACGAAACCGAAGGCGGGCAGCAGGTTCGACGGCGTAAATCCGACCGGCGTCGGAGCCACCGCGCCGGTGGCGAGAAATTTCTCCGGAATCAAAATCGTGCCGCGATCCAGCTCGCTGAGCTGCCTCGGGTCCAGGAGCCACGCCTTGAAGTCACGCTTGAGTTTCTCGTCCGCGAAAATCCGCTCGCGGTCGATCTGGTTCTCCAGCGGCGCTTCCTCGAAGCGCTTCGATTGCGCGTTATAGCGAAACAGCTTCAGCAGATAATCGGTGCGGAAATCCCGGACCCGTGATTTCGGCGCATGCGCGATCTGCAGATTGGTCTCGATGCGGTCGATGTTCTCGTACCCGACCAGATCTAGCGGACCGTCCTTCGATACCAAGCTGGTTGCCAGTTCGACGCCATCGAGCGACGATTCACCGGACGTGAGCCAGCGCCGCGCGATCTCGGCGCAGGTGATGGCAGCGCCGTTGCCGTCGATCGCAATGTTGCCTTTGGCTTTCAGCACGATGTTCAAGGTCATCGGCAGCCGTGGCGAGGCTGCACCCTCGCCCGAAGCGTCCGTGCGTATGAGACGATAGATCAGGCGAATTTCGCCGCAACTCTCGGGCGCGACATAGGCGCGGTCCATCCGGTTGACGATCCCCGCCAGCACAAAGCGCGATCCTCTCGAATAGAGCGCGGCGCGATCGAACAGCTGAAAGTCGTAGTTAAGCCCGACGCCGATGGTCTCATTGGCGAACCGGGCCTTGTGCCTGGCGATGTAACGATCGAACTCGCCGTCGATCGACTCGCGAACCGGCGCCATCGACGGCAGCGCGAACAGGACGTCGTTGGTCAAGGGTACATCGGCCGATCGCGCGGGCTCCAGCATGCGGCCGAGACCGAACCGTCCGCTGGAAAAGCCATCGGCACGGCGCTCCCTGATGCCGAGTTCGCGCAACACAAAAGGATCGGTGACCGCAACGCCGCGCTCCAGCGCAGCACTCTGCGCGACGCGCGGCGCCACGACGCAGAGCAGGATCAGGAGAGAGATGATGAATTGCACGCGCGGCTTTTCCAAGGAACGACGCCCGGTAGACTAGCCGAAAAGCCGCCTACCGTCATTCCGGGGCGCGCGAAGCGCGAGCCCGGAATCCATACCACGACGGCGCGTAATGGATTCCGGGTCCACGTGAAGACGCGTGTCCCGGAATGACGTTAGCGCGCGACGATCAGGCCCTTGCTGGTGACGACCACCCAGCGGCCGTCCTGCTTGCGGATCGCGTCGATACGGCCGAGGCCGGGGATTGGGTCGCCGGCATAGACCTCGAAGATGCCCTGGCGGCCTTCGATCAAGGCGCTGCCGTTGCCGACATCGCGCAGCACCCAGCCTTCCACCGTCGGCAGCCGTGCGACCTCGGGCTTCGGCGCGGGCAGCGGCACCTGTGCCGGTCCGGCATTGGCGGTCTGGATCGTGCCGGTGGTTTCCTTCGCCGCGGCGGCCGGAGCCGGAGCGGCAACCGGCGCGGGCGCCACGGCGGCCGAAACGGTGCGGAGCTTCTCGACGGTTTCGCTGAGCTTGGCGAGTTTAGCTGCCGGCTCTATTTGCGCCTTCTCGACCTTGTCGAGGCGGTCGCTGGTCTTACCGATCTGCGAAGCGCTGTGTTTGGACGCCTGCTCGAAACTCGTTCGCAGCGCCGCGACCTCGGTGTCGATGCGCGATATCGTGTCTTCGAGCGCGCGGTTGCTCGCAGTCTTTGTTGCTTCATTGGCGACGTGCCCGAAGCTCGCCGTTGCCAGCGCGCCGCCGATGGCGCCGGCCACGACTGCGAGCGCGATCACCGCTGCGAGCGCGGCGATCCGGCGCTTGCCGAAGATGCCGGATTTGGCTTCGGAGGGCTTATCCGCGCCGATGCTGTCGTTATTCCAGGCGCGGTCGCGCGGTCCCGCCATGATCATGATCGTGCCGGGCATTTTCGACGCATCAGCCTCGGTCTCGGTCGTGTTCTCAGGCTTGGTCGCTTCGACCTTGGGCGCTTCAACCTTGGGAACTTCAACCTTGGGCGCATCCTTCGCCTGGTCGGCCCCGCCTTGCTCGGGTGCAAGTTTTGGCGACTCGACGCTCGCCGAATCCTGCGCAGCGCTTTGCGCCGGCTCAGCAGGCGTTGCGTCCGACACGTTCGGAGCAATCGGCCCGGCGCCGACGACATCCCCGAGATTATCGCTGGTCGGTTTGGGCTCTTGTTCGCTCACGGTGCAAATCTCCCCTAAAGGTTGACCATTTGGTAACTTTTATTGCTTGCGAATTCGTTACTACCGCCCGAATTACGGAAATTTTAGGATATACCCCGGCCTCGTTTCGCCGCATTGCCGGAACCCTGCGCGCAACGACCGCCCCACAATGCCGGCTTTGCTGCCCTGCGGCATCGCTCGCGGCGGTCATGCATTGATTGCATGAACGGATTTCCCGACTAACATGGCCGCAATGAGACCAGCCAGAAGGCGGTGGACTCCATGACAATCGAAAAATGCATCAACGAATATGACGTGGCCGATGTCATTTTCGAGGAAGGCTCGACCGGCCGCGAGCTTTACGTCGTGCTCGACGGCAAGATCGATATCGTCAAGATCACCGGCGCCACCAAAACCACCATCGTCACATTGGGCAAGGGCGAATTCTTCGGCGAGATGGCCGTGATCGACGGCTCGTCCCGGTCCGCAACCGCAATTGCCGCAGCACCCAAGACAAAGGTGATGCGGATCAACCATGCCCGGTTTGTGTATCTGGTCAGCCAGCAGCCGGCGTTCGCGCTGATGATCATGGATGCGCTGAGCAAGCGGCTGCGCGCCTCCAACGCCACCCAGTTCAGGGCGGCGGCCCAATGAACGACCGCAAGCCGTCTCCGTTCGTCACGCTTCTGAATACCGATGTCTGTACATTGATCCAGGCCGCCGAGCACGTCTACCAGATCCGCTTCAAGAACCGCGCCGCCAACGCCTATCTGGTGCGCGGCTCGTCGCGGACCATCATGATCGATGTCGGGCTGTCCTCGAATTTTCCGCATCTCGTGCAATGCCTCGAACACGTCGGCTGCGCGCCGGACAAGATCGACATGGTGATCCTCAGCCACGAACATCTCGATCACATCGGCGCTGCCTGGCATTTCGGCCGCAGCATCGTCGCGGCGCACCGGCTTGCCGCCAACAAGATCATGCTGCGTGACGATTTTTCGATGCTGCGCAAGATGTTCAACGAGCCCAACGTGCCGATCAACGTCGACATCTGGCTGGAGGAAGGCAACCTGATCGATCTCGGCAACTTTCGTCTCAATGTGATGTACACGCCGGGCCACACCTCGGCCTGCATCAGCCTGTTCGACCAGGACCAGGGCCTGCTGTTCGCCGCCGACACCCTGATGCCCGGCGGCGTGATGGGCGGCGTGTTCGGATCGGGCAGCATCAGCGATTACATCCAGTCGCTGGAGCGGCTGAGGGGCCTGAACTCCAAGATTCTCTTATCCGGACACGGCCGGCTGTCCGATACGCCGCAGGACGACGTGCGGATCGCGATCCAGCGCTCGCACGCGCTGTTGTCCGATACCGCGCAACTGTTCGACGCGCTCGACGCGCGCTCGAATTTCGAGCCGATCATGCAGTCGGTACGCGATCTCAATAAGCTCGACGACGCATAAATAGCGCCAATCTCGTGTCCCGAGCGCGATGCAGCGCGCAGCGCCGCTTCGCAGAACCGGGACCGTACCAAACACCGGCGTTCGTGACGACCCCGGCTTAGCGGCGCGCTGCGCAGCATCCGGGGAACGCTACATCACCACCGGCGCATCCGGCAGTTCATTCCGGCCCGCGCCGTGCTTCGGAAAATGCTTCGCCAGGTGCCGCGTCACCGCCGCGATGCCCTTGATCACGCCGGCCTCGAAATCTCCCTTTCGGAAATCCGCTTCCATCGCGGCGCAAATCTTCTCCCATGCGGCGGCACCGACCAGCGCGTCAATGCCGCGGTCGGCGAGAATCTCGACATCACGGTCCGCCAGCAAGAGATAGATCAGCACGCCGTTGTTGTGCGCGGTATCCCAGATACGCAGATGCGAAAACACGTCCAGCGCACGCGCGCGGGCCGATTGATTTCGCAGCAGCGGCGCGCCGTCGAGCGCGCCTTCCACGACGAAACGGATTTGTCCGGAGTGGGTGACTTCGCTGGCCTTGATGGCCTGCTCGATCGAAGCCAGCACCCGCGGCGGAAAAACTTTCCGCACCCGCCAGCGGTGCTCAAGCAGATGCCGTCCGATGCGCTTGATGCCCATATCCTACCAACTCCCCGACGCGCCGCCGCCGCCGAAACTGCCGCCGCCGCCACTGAAACCGCCGCTGTCGCTCGAACTGCTGCCGCCCGAATAGGAGCCACCGCCGCCGGACCACGTGCCGGGGCTGCCGGTGCCGCCGGACGACGTCATCGCGTCGCTGAACATGGTGACGAAGAACGCGATGATACCGCTGATGGCTGACAACGCCAGCGACGCCGCAATGAACCAGAACAATGCGGCGACCAGGCCGCCGGTCGCGAGCGAACCGAATAGCCTCCCGAACAACCCGCGAAAAATGCCACCGACAATGACGACCCCTACGATCAGGAACGGATTGAACGGATCGATATGGCTTAGAAGACCGGTATTTTGCTGCGGCCGCCAGGCGGGCGCAGGCAACGGTTCGCCATCGATAACGCGCAGGATGCGGTCGACGCCGTCGGAAATGCCGCCGCCGAAATCGCTGTTTCTGAATTTCGGCGTAATGACTTCGTCGATAATGCGTTTTGATGTGGCATCGGTGAGCGCGCCCTCAAGGCCGTAACCGACCTCGATCCGCAGCTTGCGGTCGTCCTTGGCGACGACCAGAATGGCGCCGTCATCGATCTTCTTGCGCCCGATCTTCCAGGCTTCCGCAACCCGCAGCGAGTATTGCTCGATGGTTTCAGGCTGCGTCGTCGGCACGATCAGCACCGCGACCTGGCTGCCCTTGCGCGCCTCGAAATCTTTCAGCTTTTGATCCAGCGACGCGATGTCGCTGCTGCCGAGGGTCGCGGTCTTGTCGACGACACGCCCGCTCAGCGGCGGCACCGCGACATCCGCTACGGCTGCGAATGTCCAGCACAGCATCAGCGCAAGAAGAGAGGCTCTTGCAGCGTTCATCGCGGCCCTCTGCGGTTACCGCGATTACTTCGCTGGAGCGGGCGCCGCCGGCGTGGGGTTGAAGTCGACCTTCGGCGCGGTCGAGATTTCCTTTTCGTTTTCGACCGAGAAGTTGGGCTTCTCCTTGTAGCCGAACACCATCGCCGTAAAATTCGTCGGGACCGATCGAATCGTAACGTTGTAGTCCT
>Ga0193726_1003459_pt1 | contig 10036 bp, 12 predicted proteins | sample H2c1metaG_FD_144928 | JGI IMG/M metagenome (GOLD analysis project Ga0193726, IMG submission 144928) | Soil microbial communities from a riparian zone of the East river system, Colorado, United States - H2c1 | ecosystem: Environmental > Terrestrial > Soil > Riparian zone | place: USA: East River... | reverse complement strand
GGACAACCGAACCTGAACTTTTCCGCTGTCTTCCATGCCCCAGCAATACGCCTGGATAGGTCTGCTGACAAGTATCTAAATGTGTTACTTTCTATGCGGTCACAGCACTAGTGAGCGGCGTTTGTGCGCTTCTGCTAGAAGAGTTGACTTACAAGAAAAGGCAAGTCAAACACGGAGAGGTCGCTCAGGCACTCAAGGATAAGGCTCTTGCCCTTGGCTACCCCGACAGTGAGCAGGGGCATGGCCTTCTCCAAGCCGATGAAACGCTCGAATGGTTCTAATTCTTCTGCCGGATTAGATGTAAGGAGGTTTACGGATGCCTAGCCGCAAAATCATTTCACAGATCCAGAATCGCATGGTCATAGCTGGCGAGGAGCAACTGTACGAAAGTATTGCGCAGGCTTTGCCTGCGGCCGTGTCTGACCAAATCGGCGGTGGTGCCGCGCTCCGGCTGAGCTCGCCTGTAGAATTTGGCAGAAAGTTCTACAGAACTGTCATACGCCCCGGCCTCCACCAGGGCATCTGCGTCAAGGCAAACTTCTGCAAGAACATTAAGAAGTACCGCACGCTGGCAAAAATCACCACTCTTGTCGCCGGTGCTGCCGCCGATGTCGTCGCCACAGGTTGTGGTCTTCCCCCTGTCGCTGGCAAAGGCGCAGAACTTGTTGTCGACATCTCCGCTACTGCCCTCAAAGAAGGACTCGACAAACTCTGCGAATGCAAATGACCACCGGGCGATCAAAGAATCTGGTGCGAGCGGAGAGATTCGAACTCTCAAACACCTGTTTCTAAGACAGGCCGCTATTCCAGTTCGCGCACGCTGGCACTTGGTGCACAGGGGAGGATTTGAACCTCCGCGTCCCACTCGGGGAGACCGGGTTACAGCCGGTCCGTTTCGGCCGGGCTCACGCACCTGTGCAAACTTGGCGGAAGGTAGACGAATCGAACGCCCATCGCTCATCACGATGCCCCGGTTTTCAGGACCAGTTGCCGGCCATTCAGCAGTACCTTCCGCGTGGCGGAGAGTGCGGGAGTTGAACCCGTTAGCCTCTTGCGAGAACCCTTGTTTAGCAGACAAGTGCCTTACCGTCCGGCCCACTCTCCGTTGAATTGTCAAAGAACAACAGAATTCTGGTAGGCCCGGTGGGAGTTGAACCCACAAAAAGCTGCTCTTGAGGCAGCTGCGTATGCCAGTTCCGCCACGGGCCTGAAGCTATAAATTGTGCAGGAGTTAATAACTCAGTCGGGATGGACTGAGTCGTAATGACGATCGAAATTGAAGCAGGCGCTTCACAACGTCAATTTAGCATGAAACCGTTGGTAGTGCACGCGTTTTTCGGCGGCCAGCCTTGGAACGGCAGGCCATCCACGACTGATGCAGATTTGGCGCGGTAGGGCCGTTCGAGAAGAAACCAGTTCGTTTTCCACAGAGACACCATCCCTAAGCCTTCGGCTTAGGTCGGTGCAGGCCCTCTGAGACTAGCGAATGCTGCTCGCACGAAGTCGAACAGTATTCGAGTCCGTTCGAAGTGCGTCCGATTCTCATTCGAACGGATATGAGTAATCTGAACTGCCGCTTTAGATTACTCAACGCTCGCCGCAACCCCAGGGGGAAGAGCTAATGTTGAATTATAGGCCGTCGATCACTCGACTGATGGAACGAACGACAAACTGTGCTTCGCGGTCCCGATCATCCCCAGTGATATTCATGTGATCAAGGACCATGTCAACCCACTTGGAATCCTGATGCGTAAACATTCGCTTGAGTGCTTCTACAGTTCGGGCGACCGCGGGTTCGTGTATTGAACTTGCTAGCATTTGTTGTATGACAGCAGAATCCTCTGAATAACGGCAGTAGTAGTAGATGTCGTATGCATCCTTGGGTTTCTCTCGATACCTACAGACTGTTGTCTTTAGGATGAGGAAACCCGCGGCATTGGGAATTGCGATTTCAAAGGTTTCCACTAGCTCGCCTTCACGGCAGTTAATTTGGATTGTCTCGACGTGCTCGTTGAGGTCCTCTGCACCGTCAATCAGGCACAGGTCGAGACTTGTTTTCGCACCGTGGACCTTGATGATGGATTCGCCTTCTCTAGTGCGAGGCAGGTCCGCCAGCAGGTCGAGTTGCACAACGTTGCCATCGATGTTCTTTTCATAGCGAAATGAGTCTGTATCGCTTCGTTCATAGTCGAGGGGAGCAGCTAGCAGATCCTTGATCCGGTCAATCGTCTCGCGCTCGCGCGCTCTAGCGCGTAGGAGGAGATCGATATCCAAGCTCATGCTGTGGTCCGTCTGGCAGTGGCGCGCAAGCTCTTTTAAAAACGGTACCCAACCTCCGCAGATAAGCGCGTCTATTTACGCCTGCTTCAGCGTTTTCATGACGTTCAGGAGCTCAAGAAGAACAGTTCTTTCGCGCGATGCAGGAAAGTCTTTTGTGACCTCGATTGCGTTTGCCATTTATTCTCGGAAGCCTAATGCATGCTCGATCAAAAACTCTGCTTGCTCTTCGCCTCTACTACTGTGCAAGGTGAAGTCCACGTACAGTTGGACTGGATTTACGCTCGTGAGTCCATTAGTAAGCTTTCGGGGACGGTAGAAGACGCCACCGGCATCTGTATTGTCGGATTCAGGGGGCATCATCAATATTACATTTGCCCCTTTTCCAACTGCTTCTAGTTGAAGGTCGTATCTCAAGCTCTCTGGCGACACATTGATGTACGCGGCGGTAATCTCCTCTCTCACATTCCGCTCGTTAGGCTCTAATCCGCTCGCAAGCGTGAAAGCACACTGGACACCCTTACGTTCGCAAGTGTCACGAAGAAATTGAGCGAACTGCATTTGGGGCGTTTCGGAGAATGCGTTGAATACGGTCCGGTTGTGGGCATAATCGCTCTTGAGTTCTTGCGCGAAAAGCCTGAGCAGCTTCCTGGGTTTCGTGAGTACGCGTCCTTCATGAGTTCGATCCAGAAGCCCATCTTCCTGGAGTCGCCTCATCACTTGAAAGACTTGACCTGTGCTTAATTGAGCTTCAGAGGCGAGTTCTTCGAGTCTATATGGTCTGTGAGGATTTGCTAGCAGTACTCGTATGATCCGACGCGATCGACCGGAAAAGATGTTCTTGACACCTTGGGGATTTTTGAACAGGGTTGCAGGACGGACTACATCAACGTAAACGTCGTCGTGGATCAATGCGAATGTTCCATTCAAGTCGATGTAGCCGACTCGCAACTCTTTGCATCGTCGTTGTACTGAATCAGAAATGTATGGAGCAGCCACCATCGGATACAAGTCCTTGAAAGCGCCCGATCTCTGAAGCTCGTTCCGGTATCCCAGTACCTCGTGAATGGCTCCTTCAAGAACCATCGGGGTCAGGCGGGATTTCATCTCGATGACGGCTCTAATAGGTTTGTTGGGTCGATCCTTTAAAGTGAACTCGACTATGGCGTCAACTTGGGTCTGCGTGTGTGTGCCTTTGAAGAGAGGCTGCATCTCAACAATTCTCGCTTGAACTCCCGGAGGGGCAAGGGTATTTTATTCAATACCTTCGCGAAGGTATTGAATAAAATTATGTTCTCTCATATAAAACCCTGTAATAGTGAAAGTCTTGAAGCCTTTACTTTTCCACGATTGTCGGACAAAAATTAATACACTTGTTGTAATGGCAGCATCCGCCTTGGGTTTTGTTTCAGTATTTATATTACACCATATATTTCAAGAATGAGCAAGAGCAAGGTCCAGTACCTATGCTTCAATCCACATGCTGGCCTGCGGGATCGACAGAGAAGCCCCTTGACAGAAGGACCAATAAGGAATAATAAGGACACATGCATGTCCTTTTTGCTAGCGAAGAAGCCGATCAAGCGCGGTCTGCCATAGCACGTTTCAGTAGAGCAGTCCTTGCCGTAGGAGAGAAAAGTGGAAACCAACATCGAGCAGTGCCCGTTGTGCGGTACTGAGCTTTCGAAAATCAAGTTTCGCGAGATTCAGTCAAAGCTCCGGGAGGAAGACCAACGGAAGGCCACTGAGATCGCTCAACTCGAAGCGGTCACCCGGCAGCGCCTAGAACAACAATTCAAACTCGACCTCGAAAAACAACTGCAAGCGACGGCCAAGAAAGCAAAAGAGGAAGCCGAACAGCAGGTGAAGAAGATTGCCGCCGAACGCGATCAAGCCAACAAGAAGCTTAAAGATGCCCAGGACCGCGAGGCTGAAATTCGTAAGCAGTCACAGCGAGAACTGGAGAAGGCAAAACTCGCAGCGGAGAAAAAAGCGAACGAGGAGGCGGAGGCCAAAATCAAGAAAGTGGCCACTGAACGTGATCAAATCGCAAAGAAGCTGAAGGATTCGCAGGAGCGTGAAGCGGAAAACCTGAAGCAGGCGCAATATGAGGCCGAGAAGCAACGTCAGAAGGAGCTCGCCGACCAGCGCCAGGTTCTCGAAAAGGATAAGACACTGGCGCTTCTGAAACAACAGTCGGCATCGGCTCGTGATCGTGAAGCCCTCATCAAGAAAATGCAGCTCTTAGAAAACCAGCTTAAAAAGAAAACCCCAAACGAATTAGGTGACGGGGCGGAGATCGATCTATTCGAGGCTCTGCGGGAATCTTTTTCCGGTGACAAAATTACCCGAATTCCAAAAGGTCAGATGGGGGCCGACATCGTCCATGAGGTACTTTACAAGGGCGAAACCTGCGGTCGCATCATTGTCGACTCCAAGAACCGCCAATCTTGGCAGAACGTTTTCGTAACGAAGCTTCGCCAAGACCAGGTAGAAGCCGGGGCTGAGCACGCCATATTGGCGACGACGGTTTTTCCAGCCGGCAGAAAAGAAATGTGCATCGAATCGGGTGTTATTGTTATGGCCCCTGCGCGTGTCGTTTACATTGTGCAGCTTCTCCGCCAAGCGATGGTCACGATGCACGTAAAGGGTCTCAGTATTAAAGAACGCACTACTAAGATGAGCAGACTGTATAAGCTCATCACATCCGAGTCATACTCCGGGAAGTTCAGTGAGGCAAATAAGCTCACCCAAGACATCCTCGATCTCGAAGTGCAAGAGAAAACATCGCACGACAACGTCTGGAAAAAGCGTGGATCACTCGTTAAGCGGATTCACAATGTCTTGAGGGAAGCAGAGACCGAAGTTGCTGCCATAATCGAGGGCAGTGACGATGGCGAAGCCCCACCAGCCTTCCGTGCGAAGAGCACCGGTGGCGATGGCGTCGGGTCGAAGGAGACGGTTGCATGGACCAAACACTGACCCTTCACTGGCAGGAGCGACGACTTGGGCGGACGCTCCTGCGCACCTACCGAGACACTGTCGATCTTTACGATGTTTTCCCGAACGAAAAGCAGCCTCGCATGGGCCCAAAAGAGGACCCTGAGCTGCAGAGACAGATTGAGGCAAATGAGGGCATATTCGAGCCGTTGCTACTGGAGCCCCACCCAGAGGACCGGAATAAATTTCGCATAATCGACGGGGATCGCCGCTGGACGAATTCGAAGATCTTAGTGGAGGTCCAGAAGAAAGATCAATACAAGCACCTACCAGCGGAAATCACCGACCGGACCCTGACAGATGAGGAGCGGCTGCGCGTTTGGATCTACATCCACCGCCAGAGACGCGAATGGGACACCAAAGAAAAAGAGATGGTGGCTTACAGCCTTGTCAACATGGTTGGTCGCGCCAGTGCCGCGAACATCTTAGGCATCACAGTTCGGGAATTGGACAAGTTGGTCGATATTTATGACCTGTCGGAGAAGTTGACAAATCTAGCTGAACCAGGCGCGTCGATCACGTGGGCACGAGAGATCAAGAACCTGAACAGAAAGATCCTCACTCCCACAGTCCTGGACACAATCGTCAGAAAAATCAACGAGCAGGAGATCACGAATTCCAAGGACATCCGAAAGCTCCGGCAGATATTGAAAGACCCCGTCGGCAAGGAGAGCTTCCTGTCCGCCGAAGGCGGCATCGAAAAGGCCCTAAAGACCTTGGCTTCGGCACCATCGAAGAAGGCTCACGGTCTGTTGGGCGACATAGAGCAACTTTCGGAATCTTTGCAACGCTACCCGTGGACGACGCTAGCCGCAATGAAGGGAGACCAGCAGGTGATTCGGAAATTGGAGGAAACAGAAAAATTAATAAAAGAGCTCAAGAAAGCCCTTTCGAGATAGCCCGGTCTCGCAAAACGTGATTGACCGTCCGTCTGGCAAAAGGTCCTTCGATTCCCCTTGCGATGACCTCCTGTCAATGGTGCTTTGCACGCCGCTGCGGAACCACGTGGCGTGGTGCATCTGGAGCCGTGAGCTCCTGTTGTGACTGAACCGTTCCAGGTTTATCTGATACCGCTTGCCGTTCGTTTGCGAACCACGTGCCCAACGCGAAGCCAATCGCCAGAGCAGCACTGGCAACGACAGGCAGCCAAATCGCCCAGACCTGCTTTTCCAGCCTGACAAGGAAGTCGTCCATCTGTTGCGCACGAGTTGTCATGCTCCGCAGGAGCGAGTCATTGGCACTTCTGACCTTCGCCATCACTCCGATGTCAGGGTGAGCTATTTCTCGCAGCACATTCACAAGTTGCTTTTGAACGGAGCTCATCTCGGCTAAAGACTGGTCAAGCGCTCTGGCGATATCCGGCAGATTGGAATGCTGGAAACACTGTCGCAGACTCTCGCCCAGCAGCTTCGCAATTCGAGGCGGGTTCAACCCTGTTTCCAATTCCTTCGGCAATTGCGCAATGCGTGACTCAAGCCGTGACGTGTATGCTGCCATTCGCTTCTCAACTTCATCGGCCTTAGATAGGGCACTTTCTAGAATCTTCTGCAGAGACTTCCGTTCTGCCGCGATCGCCGCTGGCGTTTCTCGGGTGAGAAGCGCCAGGATGCCCATCGCTTCTAGTACGCGGAGCATCTCGTCGTTTGGACTGAGGATGCGAGTGTGCGCGATGACTCTGTAGTATTCCGGCAGTCGTTCAGAAGGCACGAGACCCGCCAGTTCATCGAACAGGGTTTGGCTTGGGGACTCCGCTCCCGTCACATTGAGGAGTTCCTGATCGGCGCTCATGGAAGGCAGATCTCCTTTGCCCGGTCGAACTGGGAGAAGAGCCGCCGCCGATAGCTTTCGGCGCGCATCACGATCGAGGCACGCTTCAGTTCGTTGATCGCATTCTGCCTTGTAGCAACTTGGCCAAGACGGACGCCGTGTTGCCGTGCTGGGTTTTCAAGTTCTGCCAAGCGAAATTCCATCCGAATCACGATCGGCGAGAGCGCTTCGCGAAAACGAATGGCTTGCTCAGCCGACCAGGAATGGCGACAACCGCAACAAATCGAGGAAAGTTATTGCTTTCCTACGGAGATAAACTGGCGAGCAAACCTCAGCCCAAATTGCCCAGACTAAAACTCGTCTCATCGATTCGTTTGGTTCACTTGCGCGATGATCGGCAAGTAAATAGTTTTCGGCTTGGCGATCACAAACCCGCAATCGCTAGCAAAGCTTCCGACGTGCCGACTTCTCAGGACCAATCCCGGCGGAACCCGGGTAGCTTCCGGTTAGCCGAAACTCGCACAAGGCGCCATTTTTCGAACGCGATGTCCAGCTAGTCGGCGGTAAGCCGAATCGTTGTAGCGAGAAATCCGTAATGAGAACTCAGCTTCTGAAAACCGACCGGGATCAGTCCCGGATAGCGGGCAAGCAGGAGGTAATCCCAAGGTAATCCCCAAGGTAAGGTCTGCCGACAACCCGCTGGGAGGCTTCATGCACCGTTGCTTTCGAAAGGAAAACGTCCGCGACGCCTGGAACATTGCGATTCGCGCCATCGCAGGAGGCAGCTATAATACGTATGAACTGGAGTGAGGAGGGGTGTTGATGGCTTCGCCTCGCGAGCCCAAAAGTTCAACGAAAATCGCCCGCCAACCGCGGACTGATCGGATATCCCAAAGAACGCGGGATTCTTCGCGTCCACGTCTAGACTCCAAGAGCAACCGGGAGTTCGACCCCCGAGCATTCCTTGCCACCATCGGCGAGGGCAGGAGGGCTTTGCTCTTTCCTGAAAAGCAAACCATCTTCGCGCAAGGGGATCCCGCGGACGCAGTGTTTTATCTGCAGACCGGCAAGGTGAGACTCACCGTTGTTTCCAAAACCGGCAAGGAAGCGACGATCGGCATATTGAGTGATGGGAGTTTCTTCGGCGAAGGTTCGCTTGCAGGTCAACCTCTCCGCATGGGCACTGCAACCGCAATGACAGATTGTGCTGTTCTGAGAATTGAGAAAAGGGCCATGGTGGACACGCTTCACCGGGAACACAACCTTTCCGATCTGTTCGTCGCATATTTGTTGACGCGGAACATCAAGTACGAGGAGGATTTGGTTGACCAACTGTTTAATTCCAGCGAGAAAAGGTTAGCCCGTGTCCTTCTTATGCTCGCTCATTTCGGCAAGGACGGAAAGCCTGAATCCGTGATTCCCAAGATCAGTCAGGGGACGCTGGCAGAGATGGTGGGCACAACTCGCTCGCGGGTTAGCTTTTTCATGAACAGGTTCAGGAAGTTGGGCTTCATTGACTACGCCGGGGGTGCAGAAGGCGGGTTACAGGTTCACAGCTCACTTCTCAACGTCGTTCTCCACGACTAGGGAAACCGTATCATCCCGACTGGGGGCAGGCTATACAGCGAAGGGGTACGCACCACGCGATGAAGCCGGTACATGCCCTATCCCAGCAGTCCCGAAGCGGGTAACATTAAACGTGAACGCTTCACATCTAATCGTCAGTCGCATTTTGCACGGCGACGGAAAGGAAATGATGCTTCCCCCACAGACGCGAGATTTGGCCCAGCGCCTTCTTGCTTGCCAAAACGCTACGGGTAAAACCTCTGAGCCGACGGAATTCGCTGCCTTTCGCGTCTGCGAGACTTTGCGCCAACCTCTGTGTGCACTCGCGGGGGTTGCCGGCTTTCGCTCGCTGCTTTCTCGTGCTCTGACGCTGGCCAGGTCGGAAGCTCCCAGTCTTGGCGCGGTGCAGGTCGCGGCGGATGGCTCCTTAGAGGGTCTAGACGAGCTTCGGCCCCAAACTGACACGGACCAGGCTAGGGAGGCAGGAATAGTTCTCATTACCCATTTACTCGGGCTGCTTGTCCGAGTTGTTGGCGAAGCTATGACGTTGCAGCTGGTGACATCTGAAATTCTCCCAGACTTTAGATTCCTCTCGAAGAGGGGTATACCCATCGGCTTTGAAGCGATCCTCAACGAAGTCGATGATCTCCAAGGCGTAAGTGCGCGTCTCCAGGGACTGGCGGAGCAATATCCGCCCGTCGCAGAAGCGCTAATGACTATCTCGGGAAACGTCCTAAACACGGCGACGGTTTTGGCGGTAGTGGCGGCAGTTAAAAGCCCCAAGCCGAACTGAGTACAACGTTCGCCCCCTGCACGGAAGAGGAAATAGTGAGTCTTCCAAAGTCGCGACATTTGGCGCAGCGCCTTCTTACTTACGAAGCCGTTGCGGGCAAGAACTCCGATCCTCCCGAGTCTGCGGCTCTTCGCGTCTATGCGAAGCTGCGTCGTCCCCTGATTACACTCGCGGGAGTTGCCGGTTTTCGCTCGCTGCTTTCTCGTGCTCTGACGCTGGCCAGGGCGGAAGCTCCCAGTCTTAGCGTGGTGCAGGTCACGGCGGATGGATCCTTGAAGGGTCTAGAGGAGCTTGCGTCGCAAACTGGCAAGGAACAGGCCAGGGACGGAGGAGCCATTCTCATTGCCCAGTTAATCGGGCTGCTCCTCATTTTCATTGGCGATGGTTTAACGTTGCGGCTGGTTCAGGATGTGTGGCCCGAGGCCGCCTTCGACGGCCGCGTTTCTGAGAAGGAGAGGAAAGCTTGAGCGCACAAGATAGAGTGATAATAAAGAAACTGCCGACCGGGGTCCCGGGCCTCGATGAAATCCTGGGCGGCGGTCTCCCGGAATTTTCCTTTAATATCATCGCGGGCGCCCCGGGAAGTGGCAAGACCACGCTGGCGCACCAAATCATATTCGCCAACGCGACGCC
>Ga0193726_1003458_pt1 | contig 10037 bp, 8 predicted proteins | sample H2c1metaG_FD_144928 | JGI IMG/M metagenome (GOLD analysis project Ga0193726, IMG submission 144928) | Soil microbial communities from a riparian zone of the East river system, Colorado, United States - H2c1 | ecosystem: Environmental > Terrestrial > Soil > Riparian zone | place: USA: East River... | reverse complement strand
AATTCGGCGCGCCGGTGTTGGAAGCCGCCGTCGAGGCGATGCTCGACGCCGCCGAGCGTCACGCGCGATCCATTGTGGCCACCTGGAAAGATGGCGTATATGACGGCGAGGCGGTCCTCGATGATGACGGCTTCGGCAAGACCGACATCGTCATTCGTGCCCATGTCACCAAGCAAGGCAGTGACGTGGTGATCGACCTCAGTGCGTCAGATCCGCAGGTGACCGGGTTCGTCAACTCCTCGCACGCCAACACCCAGTCAGCCGTGGCGATGGCGTTCGCGTTCTTGCTCGACCCCGACCTCACCAAGAACGACGGCGCACTCCGCCCATTAAAGGTCGTGCTTAAAGAGGGAACCATCGTTTGGGCACGCGAAGGTGCGCCGGTCACGATGTGTACCAGTCATTGCTCGAACGAGATCATCGAGGCGATTATCGTGGCGCTGGCCCAGGCATGTCCGGAGCGCGCGATGGGCGGCTGGGGACGGCGGTTGCGCATCGCGCTTAGCGGCGTCAACCCGCGCACCGGGCGCGGCTTCATTTGGCACATGTTCCAGGCCCGTCCCGGAGGCGGAGGATCGTCCGCCGGTGACGGATACTCTACCATCGGAGAATGGCATTCGGCGGGTGGCATCAAGTTCGGCTCGATCGAGGTCGCGGAAAGCCGGTTTCCTCTCGCGTTCGAAACGCATGAGTATCGGCCGGGCTCGGCCGGCGATGGACAGTTCCGCGGCGGCTACGGCGGTGACATGTTGTTGCGGGTCGAGACCGACGGCGTGGCGATGGCCAATACCGCCGGAGACGGCATCGTGCACGGCGCGCGAGGCATTCTCGGCGGCCACAATGGGGCACCGCACGATTACAGGTTGCTGGCGCCGGGTGAGCCTCCGCGGACTTTGAAAAGCAAGGAAATCAATGTGCAGGTGCCGCCGGGCAGCGTGATTCACGTGCTGTCCGGCGGCGGCGGCGGTTGGGGTGACCCCGCGCTGCGCGACCCCGCGGCACGCGCGCGTGATGCCGCCGAAGGCCTGATCACGCAGGAGGACAATGCGCCATGACCATGACAATCGGCACTGGTGAACACAGTTACAGGCCTCACGAAAATTGGGCCAAACTCCCCGACGGTTGGGAATTCGGCGATGTCGCCGCTGTCGGAGTCGATCGTCATGACCAGGTCTACTGCTTCAACCGCGGCGCGCATCCGATGGTCGTGCTCGACCGAGACGGCAATTTTCTTAAATCCTGGGGTGAAGACATTTTCCATCGTGCCCATGGTGTGCATATGGGGCCCGACGACACGATCTGGTTGACCGATGACGGCGATCATACCGTGCGTCACTGCACGCTGGACGGAAAGGTGCTGCTGGAGATTGGCGTCCCGGGCAAACCCGCGCCCTACATGAGCGGCATCCCATTCAATCGTTGCACCCATACCGCCTTATCGCCGCAGGGCGATCTCTACATTTCGGATGGGTACGGAAACTCCCGGGTGCATAAATACGCACCGGATGGTAAATTGCTGTTTTCCTGGGGCGCACCAGGCACGTTGCCCGGCGAATTCAACATCGCGCACAATATCTGTTGCGATGCCGATGGCTGGGTCTATGTCGCCGACCGGGAGAATCACCGCGTTCAGGTGTTCGACGGCAAGGGCAAGTTTGAGACCCAGTGGAACAATCTGCACAGGCCCAGTGGATTGTTCATGACGGGGGGAGAATGTCCGTTGTGTTTCATCGGCGAGATCGGGCCGCATTTGCCGGTCAACATCGACCTGCCGAATATCGGGCCGCGCCTTAGCATTCTTGATTTGAAGGGGAATCTGGTCGCTCGCGTGCAGGCCAATCCGGCGCGCGGCGGCGGTCCCGGCCAGTTCATTTCACCACATGGCCTGGCGGTCGATTCGCACGGCGATATCTATGTCGGTGAGGTCGCTCAGTCGTCCTGGGTGCGCTCCTATCCTAACCAGCCGGTGCCAAAAACCATTCGATGCCTGCAGAAACTGGTCAAGGTCGCGGCGTGAGCTTCACGATCGGTATCGATGTCGGTGGCACATTCACCGACATCGTCGTCACCGGCTCAGATGGCCGGACTATCATCGCCAAGGCAACCACGACTCCGGCGGATCAATCGGAGGGTGTGGTCGAGGGGATCGTCCTGGCGGCGCGGCAATTGGGCCTGACGAGCGCCGCGCTGCTGGCCGAAACGTCCAGGATCGTTCATGGCACGACGGTCGCCACCAACGCCTTGCTGGAGGGTAAGACCGCGCCCGTCGGACTGCTGACCACCGAAGGCCACCGCGATGTCATTGAAATGCGCGAGGGCCTGAAGCCGGAACGTTACAATTTACGTATGGCCGCGCCGAAGCCGCTCATCCCACGGCGGCTTCGATTACCGGTACGGGAACGGATGCGCTCTGATGGATCGGTGGCGATCGCACTGGACAAGGCCTCGCTCGATCGGGCGATCGCCCGTCTCGCGGAGGAAAACGTGCGCGCCGTCGCGATCTGTTTTCTGCACGCATGGCGGAACCCGGAGCACGAACAGCTTGCCGCCGCGACGGTTCGCGCGCGTCTGCAGTACGCATATGTGACGACATCGTCCGACGTGTTGCCGAGGATCAAGGAGTACGAGCGCTTTTCCACCACCGTCGCCAATGCCGCCGTCGGCCCGGTCATTGATTCGTATCTGCATCGGTTGCGCGACCGCCTGTCCGAGACGGGCTATCGCGGCGAACTGCTGGTCATTCTGTCGCACGGCGGCGTCGCCACGGTCGCCGAAGCAACGCGTCTTGCCGCTGGAACGGCATTGTCCGGACCAGCGGGAGGGGTTGCCGCCGCGGTGGCACTGTCGCGAGACGGCGTCGCAAAGGATCTGATCGCGTTCGACATGGGTGGCACGTCCACCGACATCGCGCTGGTGCGCGATGGGCAGCCAACATTGTCCGACGGCAGAACCGTCGCGAATGCCAGGATCGCGCTGCCCAGTTTGGATATCGTAACGTTAGGCGCGGGCGGCGGCTCGATCGGGAAAATCGACTCCGCCGGGCTATTGGCGGTCGGTCCTGAAAGCGCCGGCGCCGACCCCGGGCCAGCCTGCTACGGTCTGGGTGGCACCGGAGCAACCGTTACGGACGCCAATCTGGTACTGGGATATCTCGATCCGGCGAATTTCCTCGGCGGCCGACGTGCGTTGGATCGTGATGCGGCCGTCGCCGCGGTCCGGCGTCTCGCCGACCGGCTTGATCTGAGCCTGACGGAAGCGGCGGGAGGCATCCATCGCCTGGTGAATACGCGCATGGCCGATGGCGTACGAGTCGCCACGGTCCGCCGCGGTGTTGATCCACGCGGCCATGCGTTACTGGCTTTCGGCGGAGCAGCCGGACTGCATGTCACCGCCGTCGCCGGCGAACTCGGTGTAAAGCGGGTCGTCGTACCGATCGTCGCCTCGGTCCTGTCGGCCTGGGGCATGCTTAACACCGATCTGCGCGTTGAACTGACTCGCGGTCAAAGCCAGTCCGGTGGCATCGACATCGATGGCCTCAAGGCCGCTTTCGCCGAAATGGAGCAGGAGGGTCGCGCCCGGTTGTCATGGTTCAATGGCGAAATCATGATCCGGCAGACCGCCGACATGCGCTATGGCGAGCAAGTGTTCGAAATCAATGTACCGCTCGATGGGATCGCCTGCGAACGCGTGGCAATCGAGGATGCGTTCCACGCTGCGCACGAACGGCTCTACACCTATGCGCTGCGCGATCAGGACGTCGTGTTGGTTAACGCGGGAGTATCAGTGGTTGGCAGGCTGCCCGCCGCGCCGGTCGCAACGCGCGATGGCAGCGCCTCGCCGGCCGCGCCAAAAGCTCGGCGCGAGGTGTTTGTGGGAGGATGGATTGAGGTCCCGGTCTTCGACTTCGCCGCGCTCGCGCCGGGCCAGGCAATGACCGGTCCGACGATTATCGAGTCGGACACAACGACCGTACTGCTGCGGAATGGGGAATCCGCGCGATTTGATCCGCGCGGTTGGTTGGATATCGCGCTGGGGTAGGCGCGCCGTCTGTTATTGCGAGTTCCATTCCGAGGCGTTACGTCACGAAATCGCCGCCGGGCGGTACCTGGGCGCCCAACTCGTGGCGCCCAACTCGTGGCGCCCAGCTGGCGGTGTGCGGATTGCCGCGGCGCCGAACGCGGCCTGAGGCTACAATATTGGCGTTCCGTTGACCGACACCGCTGCCTCCCACCTTGTGGCATCCGGGCGCGGTATTTCTGGACCCCGTCGCCATCGTCGTTCAACATCGTCTGAGTTGCATCGCGGATCGCCGGTAGCATGTCATGGACACGTCGTTTGAGTTTCGTTCTCGCACTGCTGGTGCATGCCGCGGTGGCGCATGCGGGTCCACCCGCGTGCGCGTCGGACATAGTTGGCCCCTGGGCCGGCCATGTGATGGACGCCGGCCGGATCAAGGAACTCCGCACCCAGTTCTCCACGCGGTCCGGCCTATTGACAGGCACGTATCATGTCGAGGACGTGGACGGCGGTTATGACGGCACGCTCACCGATTTCACCGCATCGGGTCCTTGCGCGGGCCAATTCCTGTGGCACGACCGTCATGGTACAGGCGTGGTAAGGGTCGAGTTCCGACCCGATCGCGACCGGTTCGACGGCGAATGGGGCGGGGACGTGCCGCTGAAAGATCACATCTTCACCGGCCGCCGATCCCGTCCCGTGCCGCTTAGCTGACAGGCTGGCGACCCTACCAATTACACCCATCTAAGCACAGGGCAGACCTGACCAGGGATCGCGTTGACCACGCCGGACGAGGCGACTAAGCAACATTTCGCGGGCCTGCCCGCGGCCAAATTGGAGCGACCCTTGAGACCGAAGTTGAGCGACCTTTGAGACTGAAGCGGAGCGACCCGTGAGAGACGTACGCGACGCGCAGATGGTGGCGCGCAACTCGGACGGGAAACTGGTCCGCCGTCCGCTTTCCCCCCACGTTCAGGTGTACCGCTGGCCGCTCAGTATGGCGTTGTCGATCACCCACCGGATCACCGGCGTCGGTCTTGGGATCGGCACTTTGCTGATGACGGGTTGGCTGCTCAGCGCCGCCACCTCCGAGAGCGGCTTCGACCGTTTCCAATATTTCCTTGGCTCCGCGGTCGGCCTGTTCCTGTTATTCTGCTGGACCCTGGCGCTTGTATTCCATTCACTGACCGGACTGCGGCATCTGTGGATGGATACCGGCCGCGGTTTCGATGAGAAAGCGTACCAGAATTCGGGGATCGCCGTGCTCGCTGGTACCGTCGGGGTGACGGTGTTGATCTGGGTCGTCGGACTGATCAGTTGGTAGGTGGGGACGCAATGCCGGAAACAACCAACCTGCCCAGCATTGACATGCGCCGTTCGCCCCTGGGCCGGGCGCGAGGTCTCGGCTCGGCGCGGGCAGGCTCGAAACATTGGTGGGCGCAGCGCCTGACCGCGATCGCCCTGGTGCCGCTGACGCTTTGGTTCATTTGGTCGATGCTGCGTCTGACCGATGCCTCGCAGGCGGACGTCGCGGATTGGCTGGCCTCCCCGGTGCGTTTGGCGCTTCTGCTTGCGTTGATCGCGGCGACCTTCCACCATTTGCAGCTCGGTTTGCAGGTAGTGATCGAGGATTACGTGCCTCAGGAGGGAGTCAAGCTGGCGGCGATTCTGGCGGTCAAGGCACTCTGCATCCTGCTTGCGATGATTTGCGCCATCAGCGCTCTCATCCTCGGCCTGGGTTCCTGAGAGGATCTGTTCGATGAATGCGATCACGCTTCCCTCGTCGCGCGCCTATAACATCGTCGATCATACTTACGATGTCGTGGTGGTCGGGGCCGGCGGTTCCGGGCTGCGCGCCACGTTCGGGATGGGTGCCGCCGGTCTGAAGACGGCCTGCATCACCAAAGTGTTCCCCACCCGAAGCCATACCGTGGCAGCACAAGGCGGTGTCGCGGCCTCGTTGGGTAACATGGATCAGGATGAGTGGCGCTGGCACATGTACGACACCGTCAAGGGGTCGGACTGGTTGGGCGACCAGGACGCGATCGAGTTCATGTGCCGCGAGGCGGTGCCGGCGGTCTACGAACTGGAACACTTCGGTGTGCCGTTCAGCCGCACCGAGGAGGGCAAGATCTATCAGCGCCCATTCGGCGGCCACATGACTCAGTTCGGCGACGGCGCGCCGGCGATGCGCGCCTGCGCCGCCGCCGACCGCACCGGTCACGCCATCCTGCATACGCTGTATCAGCAAAGCCTGAAGCACGACGCCGAGTTCTTCATCGAATATTTTGCCCTGGACCTCATCATGGACCAGGAAGGCGTCTGCCGCGGGGTCATGGCGTGGAACCTGGAGGACGGCTCGATCCACCGCTTCCGCGCCCAGATGGTGGTTTTGGCCACCGGAGGTTACGGGCGCACATTCTTGTCCTGCACCTCGGCGCATACCTGCACCGGCGATGGCAACGGTATGGTGCTGCGCGCGGGCCTGCCGTGCCAGGACATGGAATTCGTGCAGTTCCACCCGACCGGGATTTTTCCTGCCGGCTGCCTGATCACCGAAGGCGCGCGCGGTGAGGGGGGCTATCTGACCAACTCGGAAGGCGAGCGGTTCATGGAGCGCTACGCGCCCTCGGCCAAGGACCTCGCCAGCCGCGACGTGGTGTCGCGCTCGATGACGGTCGAGATCAACGAAGGCCGTGGCTGCGGACCGAACAAGGACCACATCCTTCTGCACCTGGAGCACCTTGGCGCCGCACTGCTGCACGAGCGGCTGCCGGGCATTTCGGAAACCTCGAAAGTGTTCGCGGGCGTCAACGTGACCAAGGACCCGATCCCGGTGCTGCCGACGGTGCACTACAACATGGGTGGCGTGCCGACCAACGTGCACACCGAAGTGCTGCGGCCAACACCGGACGATCCCGATGCCGTGGTGCCTGGCCTAATGGCAGTGGGCGAGGGTGCCTGCGTCTCGGTGCATGGCGCCAATCGTCTGGGCTGCAACTCGCTGCTGGACATCGTGGTGTTCGGCCGCGCGGCGGCGAACCGTACGGCGGAACTGATCCGCGCCGGCGCCGGCCAGCCGCCGCTGCCGCCCAAGGCCGGCGAGGGTTCGATGGATCGGTTCGATCGTGCCCGCCATGCCAAAGGCGGCACCAAGGTGGCCGATTTGCGGCTGGACATGCAGCGCACCATGCAGGCTCACGCGGCGGTGTTCCGCGACAGCAAAACGCTGCAGCGCGGGGTGTCCGAGATGCAGCGGGTCTGGCGCGGGCTGGACGACATGTCGGTGTCGGACCACAGCCTGATCTGGAACAGCGACCTGATGGAGGCGCTGGAGCTGCACAACCTGATGGGCAACGCGATGACCACCATGGTCGGCGCCGAGGCCCGCAAGGAAAGCCGCGGTGCGCATGCTCATGACGACTTCCCGGAGCGGGACGATGCCAACTGGATGAAGCACACGCTGGCCTGGTGCGGCGACGACGGTGCGGTAAAACTGGACTATCGGCCGGTGAAGATGCGGACGCTAACCAACGAGGTCTCGGTGTTCCCGCCGAAGAAGCGGGTGTACTGAGAGGTAGGACGATGTGGGAATACAAGGTCTACGGACCTTATCCAGTCACCGAGGAGGAATACCCAGTCCGCAACGGCAAGCGTGGTAGGCCCCGGATGGCTTCAAGATACTCGGTTCCGAGCAGCGACGCCCATGAATTCGATCGAATCAAGTCCAGCTACGGGTGCTACGTGTTCGCGACGAAATGGTCTGATAGTTTCAAACCGTGGTATGTGGGGAAGACAACGCGAACGTTCGAGAAGGAAATATTCACCCCCCACAAGATCGCGAAGCTCGACGATCTGCGTGATTTCCAAGAACGAGGTAGCCTCCACGTCTTTTTGATCGCACCGGAGAAGGGTCGTGGTGCAAAGAATTCAACGGCGACCGACAACATGGAAACGTTTCTGGTTGGAGCCTGTCATCGTGCAAACTCACAACTCTTGAACCTTAAAAAACTTCCGAAAAGTGCCTGGGCCATAGTTGGAGTTACCAAGGCCAAGAAGGGCGCAAGAACCGAGGGCGAAAAAGCGTTGCAAGAGTTTGTAGGAGGATAATCGTGGTCGCCTTTAACCTTCCCGCCAACAGCCGCATCGGCCATGGGCAGAGCTTTCCCGCTCCATCAGGCGCGAAGCAAGTCCGCGAGTTTCGGATTTACCGCTGGAACCCGGACGACGGCCTGAACCCGCGGATGGACTCGTACCACATCGACCTCGATGCCTGCGGGCCGATGGTGCTGGACGCGCTGATCAAGATCAAGAACGAGGTCGATCCGACCCTGACGTTTCGCCGCTCCTGCCGTGAGGGCATTTGCGGCTCCTGCGCGATGAACATCGATGGCGGCAACACGCTCGCATGCCTGAAGCCGATCGAGGAAGTGAAGGGCGCGGTGCGCATCACGCCGCTGCCGCACATGCCCGTGGTGAAGGACCTGGTGCCCGACCTGTCGCAAGTCTACGCCCAGTTGCAGTCGATCCAGCCGTGGCTGCAGGCGGACAGTCCCGCGCCGCCGGATGCGGAACGGCTGCAGAGCAAGGAGGAGCGGGCGAAGTTGGACGGGCTTTGGGAGTGCATTCTTTGCTTCTGCTGCTCGACGTCCTGTCCGAGCTATTGGTGGAATGGCGACCGTTATCTGGGCCCCGCGGTGTTGTTGCAGGCGTACCGGTGGATCGCCGATTCGCGGGACGAGGCAACCGGCCAGCGGCTGGACGCACTTGAGGATCCGTTCAAGCTGTATCGTTGCCATACGATCATGAACTGTACCGATGCCTGCCCGAAAGGGTTGAACCCGGCGAAGGCGATCGCGGAGATCAAAAAGCTGATCGTGGAGCGGGCGATTTAGGTGGAAGGTTCGTAGCGTGGTGTCGTGTCGTGCGATGGCGTCTGCGTCCCTCCTGGAGGCCAAAGTTGGGACAAGCTCGTCACATCCGGATGGTCCGGCCGCCATGTCATGACTCCACACGGGCAGGCGTCAACCACAACTCGCCGGGGGTATCGACGGGCCTGGTCAGATACTCAGTCTCGGTCAATTGTTCGATCCGCCGGCGGTTCTGACGAAATACATCAAGACAGGCATCGCCGTTCAAAAGACCGGCGCCTGCGAGCAACGACAGACTTTCCCTCGCTACGATGCAGCAGACCGTCCCCCGGCCGGCGGGATTGAATTCACCGGAACGAAACGCGTAATATGGCACCCCGTCGACTGGCTTATCGAAAACGATCTTATCGGGCACGAAACGGAGTTCGAGGCCCGGTACGACTGAATGAGGTGCACCCACGGTCATGAGAACCTTGTCGCGAATTGAAGGGTGCAGCAGGCCCAGTCCTTCGCCAATCAGACGCCGCCAGTTTTTGCCACGTCCAAATGCCTCGACCCACGCGTCTCGCAATTCGTGAGGGCGTCTGTCAACCAGTACGTTCAACAGTGCGCCGGCCTGCAACAGATCCTTTTCTCGTTTGCGGCCTGCTTCGCGACGCCGTCTCGCCACGATCAGTTTGTGCAGGGCGAATCGTTGTGGTGCCGGGACGGAAACCAGTACGCCCGTGCAGTACAGCAGCACCGCCAGTTCGGGGTCCCGTATCAGAAAGTCGAGGAAGCGCAACGGTTGAGCATCGGTACCGAAGGCTGCAAGGTTTCGTGGCTCGCCGGTTTCCTTGCCTTGGTTCGGTGTGAGAAAATCGACCTTCAACCCTGTGGCGGTCACGTGGGAAACGGTGCGCGGCGAGTTGATGTGCGGTACCGAACGAAACGAAGCATCGACCTTGCGAAGGACGTCGGACAGAGGCGGTATGACATCGGTCATTTCGCTGGACAGGTCCGCGAATTGTGCCAGGTCGACGACTTCGGTTTGCATGAGGGACGCCGGCAGACGGACCGCGAGCATCGCGGAATAGGTTTGATATGCTGTCGTTCCGACCAGCACGCCCCGCAGCCGAAACACGCCTGCCGTGGCCAGTGCTGCCAACA
>Ga0193726_1003457_pt1 | contig 10038 bp, 8 predicted proteins | sample H2c1metaG_FD_144928 | JGI IMG/M metagenome (GOLD analysis project Ga0193726, IMG submission 144928) | Soil microbial communities from a riparian zone of the East river system, Colorado, United States - H2c1 | ecosystem: Environmental > Terrestrial > Soil > Riparian zone | place: USA: East River... | reverse complement strand
ATCGTCGGCGAGGGCGGGATGCCGCTCGCCAACATGGCGTCCGGCGCGATCTTCGGCGGCGTCGCCGTCTTCGGCGCGTGGTACGGCATCAAGGAAGGCTACTCCCGCAACCTGCTCTGGTATGTCTGGGGATTGATAGCCGCCGGACTCGTGTACGGCGTCGTCGCGCTGTCGGGTGGCGTGCGCGAGCTCGCGCGGCTCGCCTGGCGATGGGACGCGCCGTTGAGAACCCTCAAGCGTCAGTAAGGGACCGAATCCATGAAGAGCCTGATCGTTGGTGTTGTCGTCGCCGCGTCGATGGCCGCGGCGTCCCTGTCCGCCGGACGCGCGCCGCAGGTATCCCAGAGCGTCGTTGACACCTGGCCGGTGAAGTGGTGCCAGGCGCAGCCGGGCAACACGCGCGAACAGATCGTCGCGATCATGGGCGCACCGACCGGCACATCGCCGACGACGATAATGTGGTCGGCGCATCAGTATCAGTTCAACGCGTTCTTCGACGGGAAGGGCACGATGGAGCAGCTCGACGTCAACACGTACTCGCTGAGCGCGGCGGAGAAGGCGGCGTTCAAGTGCGAGACGATCCGGACGCGGGCGACCGTCGCGCGCGCCACGGCGAAGGCGGCGGCGAAGCCGCCCCGCACGATTCCGGCGCCGTGCTCGCTGGTGACGGAGGCGGAGATGTCCGCGATCCTGGGCGTCAAGATGATCGCGCAGCCGCGTGCGGCCGGGGCGACCGAGTGCAATTACCAGGCGGCGTCCGGCGTCAGCCCGGCGATCAAGCTCACCGTGGACTGGGGTGACGGCCGCATCGCCATGGCGTCCGCCGGCCTGATGAACCGGCGCGAACCGGGATTAACGAGCCCGTACGACGGCATCGGCGATCAGGCGGCCGCGGTCGGACCGGCGCTGATGATTCGTACGGGTGAAGATCTTGTCACGATCGTCTTCACCGGCGTCACCGACGCGCCCGCGAAAGCCAAACGGATCTTCGACACCGCCAAAGGGAGAATGTGAAGCGGAGCGCTAATTACTCAACAACTGGGTGTTCGCGCCGGCCGCCGCCGTCCGCGGCGACGATTCGTCCTCGCGCGTGAAGATGTGGTCGCAGCCCTCGCACTTGAACCAGTGGAGGGGGCTGTAGGACGCCATGCAGCGCAGCCGGACGACGCGCGCGATATGGCAGCGAGGGCATTCCTCGCCGTAGTTCTGGAGGCTTCGAACGATTGGATACGCCATGTGATCCCCCGGTTGCGGCCCTGGCAGGCGCCTCGATGAGCGCCGGCACGGCCGTCTGTCTAGATACATACACGCAACCCGCCTGAAAGTTGGCGGCGGGCGAGGGAAGCGTGAAGGCCGTTGTTACGAAGCGTGGCGGCGGATCGACTCTTTCAGCAGCGCGATCGCTCCGGCCACCCAGCCGCCCATGTCCTGGGCGACGAATCCCTTGGCGCCGACGTCCGTCACGTCTCTGAAGCTCTTCGCTAACGTGGGACGCTCGTGATACCTCGCCGGGACGACGACGACCATCACATCGCCCTGGCTGCCGTCGGCACGGGTTTGGGTCGTGAGCCATTGGCAACCGCCCATGGCGTTGCGTCCGGCTGACACCGGCTCACCGACAGAACCGCCGCCGCCTTCTGTGCGTCGCTCTGGGTCGACGACGCGCCGCCGCACGCACCGCAGAGAATCGCGCTGACAAGGACGGACGCCAGAATCGGTTTCATAGGATCACCTTGGTCTACAATGTGGGCCCACAGACCCGAGCCTTCGGTTGCCTGTGTGGAGGAATGAAAACCCGTCGATATTGCCTCCGGGCGCTCGTGTGGCTCGTCTTTGCCCTTCCAAGCGCCCCGATTCACGCCCATGCGTCGAAAACCGCGCCTCCGCCGGCGTCCAGCGCGGCGCAGACGAGCGCCCCGGCAGATTGCGAGGCGCTGAAACACGATCCGTTGCCGCCGCTCGATGATTCGCCCGAGAGCTCGAAGCGGCTGACCGACTGCGCGTACCTGCTCACCAATCAAGGCAACTACAAGCGCGCGGAGGTGCTCTTCGACGCGGCGCTCGGCATGGCGACGCGGCGATCCGATCCGGCGTCGCGGGCGATGGCGCTCGCGGGACTGGGCCTGACGCTCGGTACGCTCGGGCAGGCCGATCGCGCCGAGCCGATGCTGCTCGAGAGTTTCAAGATCAGCGAAGAGCTGCACGACAGCGACGGGATGGCGGAGGCGTCGAGCCAGCTCGGCCACCTGCGAAGCCAGCTTGGAAAATACGACGAGGCGCGGGCGTTTCACCTGCGCAGCTTCACGCTGTGGGAGTCGATCGGCGATCACAAGGGGATGGCCGTCGCGCTCAACAACGTCGGCGCGACGTACCGGGCGGTCGGGGACAACGCCACGGGCCTCGAGTACTTCCAGCGCAGCCTCGACGAGCTCGAGCGCATGGGCGATCGGCGGCGCAGCGCGACGGTGATCGACAACATCGGACGGATCTGGCGGACGCTCGGCGACTATAGCAAGGGACTGGAGCTCGCGCAGAAGGCGCTCGCCATTCGTGAAACGCTCGACGATCGCGAGGGGATGTCGCGAAGCCTGAACTCGCTCTCGGAGTGCTATCAGGCGCAGGGCAACTATGCGGCAGCACTCGACGCGCTCCACCGCAGCCTCGCGCTGCGGACCGCGATCGGCTATGTCCTCGCCATCGCGGAGGGCCAGAACAACATCGCCGTCGTCTATGCGGCGCAGGGCAACGATGCAGAGGCGGTCGCGTACCTGCGGAAGGCACTGGCGCTCAACGCTGCCAGCGTCCACAGCGAGCCGCTCTCGGCCGAGATCTACACGCACTTCGGCGAGATCTACTCGCGCCAGGGTCTGCACGCGCAGGCGGTACAGTCGCTGAAGCGCGCGCTCGCCGCCAGTGTGAAAGCGGGGCTGACTCTACAGGCGGCCGACGCGCGGCTCGCGCTGGCGCGCGCGTACCTAAAATTCGGACAAACGGCGCTGGCTGCGGGGACGCTACAGGAGGTCCTGGCGTTCAGGAACACGACAGGCGATCGCAGCGGCCGCGCCGAAGCGCTGATCGACATGGCCGAGGTCGAGCGCCGCCGCGGTCGTGCGGCGCAGGGCCTCGCGTTGGCCACCGAGGCGCGCGACATGGCCGATGCCATGGAGATCCCCGACGTGCGCTGGCTCGCCCTCACCGCCGTCGGACGCATGCACGGCGCGTTGAAGCAGTCCGCCGCGGCGCGCGAATCGTTCGAGGCCGCCATCAGCGTCGTGGAGAGCATGCGTGTGCTGAACGCGGGCGGCGAGGAGAGCGAGAGTCGCTTCTTCGCCGATCGCCAGGCGCCGTATCAGGAGCGGATCGCGCTCGCGCTGCGGAGTGGCAATGGCGCCGACGCCTTCCACTTCGCGGAGCGATCGAAGGCGCGCGTGCTGCTCGACGTCATCCGCGGCGATCGCATGCCGGTCACGAAGGCGATGACCGACTCCGAGCGGCGGCACGAGGTCGCGCTGCGGACGTCGCTGACGTCAGCGAACAGCGAATTGCTCTTCGCCGCGCAGGTGGTGCCGCGCGACGAGGCGCGCGTGGCGGCTCTGCTGCGCAAGCGCGACGAACGGCGGCTCGCGTACGAAGACGCCCAGGCGCAGTTGTACGCCGCGCACCCGGAACTGCGCGTCAACCGCGCGGACGTACCCGCGATTCGCGCGCCCGAGGCGCAGCAGCTGCTGTCCGGTCCGTCCGAAGCCATCGTCGAGTTCGTCGCCGGGCCCACTCGCACCGACGCGTTCGTCATCAGCGCCACCGGTCTCCACGTGTTCGCGCTGACCGCCGGCACCCTGGAGATTGGCCGTCTCGTGCAGCAGTTTCGCGTACAGCTCGGGAATCGCGACCTGCGCGCCGGTGAATCCGCGCGGCGCCTGCATCAGATGATTCTCGGACCGCTGCGGTCCGCGATTGCCGGCAAGACGTCGCTGATCATCGTGCCCGATGGCGTGTTGTGGAACCTGCCGTTCCAGGCCCTGCAGGGCGGCGACGGACGCTACCTGATCGAAGACGCGGCCGTGTCGTACGCGCCTTCCGTCACGGTGCTCCGCGAAACGATGCGGCCTCGTCCCGCCCGGCCCGCCGCGTCCGCGCTGATCGCGTTCGGCAATCCCGCGGCCGTGCTGCCGGAAACGGAACGCGAGGTGCGGCAAATCGCGCCGATGTACGGACCGTCCAGCCGGGTGTACGTCGGAACCGACGCGACCGAGGATCGCTGGAAAGCGGAGGCGCCGTCCTTTCGCGTCGTCCACGTGGCGACGCACGGCGTGCTCGACAACGCGAGCCCGCTCTACTCGCATCTGGTGCTCGCCCCCTCCGGACGCGCGGGCGGCGACGATGGACTGCTGGAAGCGTGGGAAATCATGAACACGCCGCTCACCGCGGACCTCGTGGTGCTCTCGGCGTGCGAAACAGCGCGCGGCCGCATCGCGGCCGGCGAGGGCGTCATCGGCCTGATGTGGTCCGTGTTCGTCGCCGGTTCGCCGGCGACGCTGGTCAGCCAGTGGCAGGTGGATTCGGCGAGCTCGACGGCGTTGATGGTGGCGTTTCACCGCGAGTGGAACGGCGGCGCGCGGAACGTGTCGAAATCGCGGGCGCTGCAGCAGGCCTCGCTGCAGGTGCTGCACACGCGCGGATTCTCGCATCCGTTCTACTGGGCTGGATTCATCCTCGCCGGCGACGGCCGGTAACGCATCAGTGCGGCGCGCGCGCCTGCCGGATCTGTGCGAGAAACGCGGTGACGCGATCTGCGCCGGGCTGATTGGCGCCAATCATCCGGAACTCCCGCTCGGCATCGTCCAGTAGGCCTGCGTTTGCGTAGGCCACGCCGCGCGCCAGCGGTGACGCCGGCAGCCGTTCAAGCCGCGCGGCCGTGGCGGCGTCCGCGATCATGAAGCGGGCAGGCGGAGCTGGCGGCCGCGGCGCGATCGATTCACGTCCGCCAGCCGATGCGGCGACCTGCCACGCGTACACGCGTCCTCGCGCGAGCGCCGGTTCCGGAGCCCATTGCGTGCCGTGCAGCGGCGGACTGGTGATCGTCTCGCTGGTCGACTGTTCCTGCAGCGTGACGATGTACGTCTGGGATCCGGGGAGCGCCGTCCAACCGAGCGTCGGCTGCGTGTCGAGCACGACGGTGCCGATCGGAGCGGTCAGATGAAACGCTGCTGCCTCAGGCTCGCCCAACAGCGATCCCTGGGTGCCGGTCAGATCGGAGAGGAGCGCCGGCAAGGCGAGGCGGCCCGATGCGAGCGCGTCGCGGACGGCCGCGTCCGGCGGCGTGGCTCCGCTTCCGCGCCAGAGGATCGCGGCGCCGACCGACAGCAGGAGGACCGCCGCCGTCGCGAACGTGCCGTACAGCCATGGCGAGGCGGGCCGGGGAGAGCGGTGGAACGCCGCAGCGAAATCGGAGAGGTCGCGCACTTCTGCGGCGCAGGCCGCGCACGCCGAGAGATGTGCCGAGATCCCGGCGCGCCGCTCCTTGTCGAGGTCGCCTTCGACGAAGGCCCGGATCTCGTCCTCCGGGACGTGATCGTCGGCGTCGAGTCCCAGCGCGTCCTCGAGCGCGGCGGACGCCGTCGTCGCGTCGCCGCGCGTCGCGACGCGGCTCCGGCACTCCGCGCAGGCCGCGAGATGGTCACCGAAGGCGACGAATGCCGTCCCGCGGAGTTGCCGCCGGCGGAACTGGTCGATTTCGGCGTCCGTTACGTGGGTGGCTTCCACCATCATCATCCTAGAGGGCGCGTCCGGCGCCAATATTAGCTTGCGACGTCAGACGGTTCCCCAGGCGTTTGCGGGCGGCCATCCGCAGGTTGATGACCTGCTGGCGCGTGCAGCCCAGCCGGGCGGCGACCGTGTTATCGGAGATCGGCAGATCGTTCCAGAGCGCGGCGAGTTCTTCGACCGGCAATTCCAGCACGCCGGCGATGTCGCGCAGGGAGGCCGCGCCCGTTGTCAGGAACACGGTGATCGCATCGTCCTTCAGGTTCAACAGCAGCGCGTGGCGCTGACGCAGCGGCAGATCGCGAATCTGCGCCCAGACGCGCGCGAGGCGGCCGCGCTGTTCGAGCGCCACGTCGACGCGCGGGTGCGAATCAGCGACGGCGTCGATCGAGTGGCCGGCGTCGTGCTGAAACAACGGAATCGCCCAGGCGGCCGCGGCCGCGTTGACGACGGCGGTCAACTCGAGAGGCGAGCCGGCGAGATCGAAGGCGCGCGTCAGCAGCCCGCGCACGTTCTGCTTCTCGATCCCGGCGAACTCCTCGCCCGGAAAGGGCGCGTCGGCGGCCGGCCGTGAGCGCCATTCGATGCGGCCGCAGATCAGCGAGCCGTCGGCGCCTCGCCAGAGCGCGAATCGCGAGTCGTGCTCGAGCACGTACCGGATGCGGCTGCGCAGGCGCCACCGCAGCGGGTACTTCGCGCGGATGAAATGATCGCAGCCATGGTGAGCGGCGGTGGCGACGTAGCTGGCGAAGGCGCCGATCGCCGTGAGGCTGGCGTCGGTTCGTTCCCGGCGGAGGCGCAGCATCAGCTGCAGCATCACCTGCGAGCAGACATCGTCGACGTCACTGCCGGGGCCGAGGCGACGTGAGACGATGCGGCTGACGAGCGGCGCCGCATGGCGAGCCAGAAGATCGCCGAGCTGTTCTTCCGATCGTTCGTCGGCCGGCGAGGCAAGGAACGCCTCGAGCACGTGGTCCATGGCCGTTCGATTAGACGGCGCCGTAGCGCGCGATGAACGCGGCGACCGCGTCGTCATCACGCTTCGAGAACTGCACGCCCGCCCGGTAGGTCTTCGGCCGCAGCCCGGTCGGCGGTTCGAGGCGCGCCCACACGACCTTTCCCGGTAAGGCGAGCGGCTTGGGATCCGCCGGCAGCATCACTCTGATCGTCTGATTCACTTTCAGCGCGCCCGACAGCATCAGCTGACAGCCGGAGTCGGAGAGATCGAGCAGGAGTCCTGATTCGCCGTTCGCCTGTACGGTGACGGGTTTGGGAAACGCGTACCGGTTCGTCAGACGCACCGCCGCCCATTCGGTCTCGTCGGCTTTCTGCTCTTTGGGCGTCTTGGGTGCTGCTGGCTTCGCAGGAGGTGCTTCAGGTGTTTCAGGTGCTTGAGGTGCTTGGGGTGCTTGAGGTGCGGCGGACGATGCGCCCGGCGGGACGAACGCCGCGATCAGCTGAACCTCGAGCGCTTCGATCTTCTCTCTGCCGGCCTGGAGCTCGGCGCGAAGCGCGTCTGCCTCCGCGGTGGCTTCGTCGAGCTCCTCCTCCGCGGCCTTGGCGCGCTCCACATGCTCGGTGTGATCGCGAGCGGCCTGTCTGAGCTGCACGCGAGCCTCGTCGATCAGCGAGCGCATCTCGGCGGTCTTGGCCTGTTCAGTGGCGAGCTGCGCCTTGATGTCGGTGAGCACCCGGTCCGCGACCGCGGCGGCGTCGCGCTCGCGCGCGATCTCCAATTCGAGCTGCTCCTGCGCGGCATACGCCGCCGCCGTCTGCTGCTGCGATTCCTGCAGGGCTTTTTCGAGGCGATCGACCGCCGCCTGATCGCTGACCGACGTCGTTTGAAGGTACAGCTCCGCTTCGGCGAGCTTCCGCCGCGTTTCTGCCGCGGCTTCGCGTTCGTGGGCGAGATCCGCAGCCACCTCTGCACGCGCGCGCGCGAGCTCCGCCGCCGAGCCCTCGCGTGCCTGTGCGAGTTCGGCCGCACCGGCGTCGCGCGCGTGGGTCAGCTCTTTCTCGAGATTCTCCTGCGCGGCTCGGGCCGCGGCCGCTTGCTGCTGGCCTTCCTGATAGGCCTGTTCGAGCCGCGCGACGGCCTGCTGCTCGCGCTTCGCGGCCGCGTCGAGCTGCGCCTGCGCATCGGTGAGCTGTGCCTGCGCATTGGCGAGCTGGGCCTGCACGTCGGCGTGCTGCGCCTGGACCTCGGCGTGCTGCGCCTGGACCTCGGCGTGCTGCGCCTGGACGTCGGCGTGGTCCGCCTGCACGTCGGCGAGCTGCGTCTGCACTCCGGCGAGCTGCGCCTGTACGCCGGCGAGCTTCTGCCGCGCGTCAGCGGCGGCGCTGCGTTCGTTGTCGAGATCCGCTTTGAGGCGACCGGCGTCCGCCGCGCGGCGATCGAGGTCCCCCTTGAGGCGATCGGCGTCGTCTTTCAACCGGCCGGCGTCGGCCGTGAGGAGCGCGGCGTCCGCCTTGAGTCGACTGATCTCCGCGTCCAGCTGGCGGCTCTTTGCGCGTTCCGCCTGAAACTGATCGCCCTGCTCCTGGGCCGAACGGATCGCCGTCTCCTTGTCGCGTTCGAGATTCGCGATGCGCTGCTGCGCATCGTCCAACGTTTTCTGAAGCCGGGCTCCCGCGGTTCGCTCCTGGTTGAGGGCCGTCTGCACCTCGGAGAGGTCCGTTTGCGCCTGGGCGCGGGCTTCCGCCAGGTCGCGGTCCGCCTTCTGGGTCACCTCGAGGCGGACGTTCGCGGCGGTGAGCTGCGCCTCCTCGCTCACCATCCGGGCGAGATCGCGGATCAAGTCCTCGAGCGACTCGCCCCGCGACGGGTCGGCGAGCACGGCGTCGAGCACCGCGAGCTGATCGACGATCGCCGCGCGGAGGCTCTGGAGCTTCTTGGGGTTCGGTGCGTCCATGTCGGATGTGTTGAACCGTTGCTGCGCGAAGCCGATAATAACAGCGTTGGACATCGAGGCGGTTGGAACCGACGATCGGCGGGCCCGCCTCCTGGCGGCCGGCGGGGTCCTCAGCGGCTGGGTGCACCAGCAGCAGGCGGGCTGGGAGGACATCCCGGTCGTGGCCGCCGCCGTGCCTGCGGGTCGTGGCCGGACGCTGTTTTCCACTGAAACGTTAGCCGAACCGGCAGTTCCGCGCGCGCGGGCCGAATGGCGAATCCCGCCATTGATCCCGAAGATCGGCGCGGGCGTCGCCTCCCTGGGGCGCCTCCTGGGGGCGCTTCGCGATCCGGTGATTCGATACGCCCGGCCGGTCGCCCTGGCGGCCGTGATGTTCGTCGTGGTCGGAGGCGTCGGCTGGCTCGCGCGTTCCTACTGGCTGCAGTGGGAGGCCGCGACGCCGAAGGCAGCCCCGGCGGCGCCCAAGCCGGTCGCGCCGGTCGTGGCCGCGCCGCAACCGAAAGGCCGCGGAGGCCGGGGCGCCAAGCGCACCGGCGGACTCCAGGTGGAATCGGATCCCATGGGCGCGCGCGTGAGCATCGACGGCCACCCGAGAGGCACGACGCCGCTCACACTCCAGAGCCTGCCGGTCGGCTCGCACGCCGTCCTGATCGAGAGCGCGTCAGGGTCGGTGCGCCGCAACGCGGTGGTCGAAGCCGATCGCTTCACGACGATCCGCGAAAGCATCTTCTCCGGATGGCTGCACGTGTCCGCGCCCTTCGAGGTACAGTACAGCGAAGGCGGACGCGGGATCGTGTTCGACGAACACAATCAGGCGCTGCTGTCGCCCGGTCCTCACGACATTCGCGTCGACAATCGCGAGCTCGCGTATCACACCGTGCTGCACGTCGAGATCGAGCCCGGCAAGATCGCGTCGATTTCGGTCGTGCCGGCTCCGTCCACGCTCACCGTGACTGCGAGCGCGCCGGCCGAAGTGCTCGTCGATGGACAGAAGGTGGGGGACACGCCTCTCGCGAGTTTCCCGGTGAACCTCGGCACGCGCGAGATCGTCGTGAAATCCGCGGCCGGCGTCACGCGGCGATTCACGACGACGGTGACCAGCGCGCCGGTGCACCTCGACGTTGACTTCTCGAAGCAGTAAGCGTCCTTCGCTACTTCAGGAACTTCGCCACGTGCTCGTTCAGGAATTTTCCGTCAGCAGGGTTGCTGGCCGCGCCCGCGGTGTGTCCCCACAGCGACGGGATCGGCATGAACGTGACGCCGGGAATGAACGCCTGCTCGTAGCGCGCATCGCCGATGGGAAAATACAGATCGGTTTCCGACGGCATGTACAGGACCTTGGCTTTGATCGACCGCAGCGCTT
>Ga0193726_1003456_pt1 | contig 10040 bp, 9 predicted proteins | sample H2c1metaG_FD_144928 | JGI IMG/M metagenome (GOLD analysis project Ga0193726, IMG submission 144928) | Soil microbial communities from a riparian zone of the East river system, Colorado, United States - H2c1 | ecosystem: Environmental > Terrestrial > Soil > Riparian zone | place: USA: East River... | reverse complement strand
CATTGGGTGTCTCGTAGCAGCGGATACCCTCGAACACACTCGAACCGTAATGGACGACGTGACTCATGACATGAATCGTCGCGTCATCCCAATCCACGAACTTGCCGTCGCGCCAGATACGGTGGTGGTTATCTACTGCCGGCATTGAGTTGGGCTTCCTTCAGAGTGGAGGTTGAAGATACCGAATTAGCATGGTGCTTCGCTACGGCTGGCGGGCCGCCCATGTCGCGAGAGCAGCTCCGGCATCGCGTACGCGGTCGGCCAACGCCTGATCTTCGGCCAGTGCGTGGCCGCCTTCCACCAGCACGCGGCCACGTACGGTTACAAGCACGGCTGAGCGACCGGGTAATGCGAAGATTGCGGATGAGTACGGGTCGCCGACGGGGGTCGTTCTCGGAATGTCGATTCGGAACGCAGCGAGATCGGCGTCCTTGCCGACCTCGAGGGATCCGACCCGCGAATCAATGCCGAGCGCGCGGGCGCCGCCAATCGTCGCGAGCTCCAGCGCCTGATGCGCGCCGAATGCGTCGTGCCTGCGCGTAGCGGCGCGATGAATGAGAACGGCCAGACGTGCTTCGTCGAGAATGTCCATTCGATTGTTGCTCGCAACCGAGTCAGAGCCCATGCCGACACGAATTCCGGCGGCCAGAAGCGGGAGCAGGGGCGCGATGCCGTGTCCGAATTTCGCGTTCGATGCCGGACAATGCGCGACTGCGCAGCGATGGCTTGCCATGATCTCGATGTCGACGTCGTCAACCCGCACGCAATGAATGAGAAGCGGCGCGCGCTCCAGCGCGCCGTTTTGTTCGAGCAGCGCGATTGGCGAGCGCGCCCTCGGACCAACGGGAATTCCGCGGCGGCGCCAGCGATCGGCTAATTCGCCGCTCCCGCCCGCCACGATCTCATGCTCCTGCTCGCTCTCGGCGATGTGCATCGCGAGTGGAAGCTTGCGCGTGTTCGCAAACTTTGCCGCGGCCTTGTACAACGCATCCGACACCGTGTACGGAGCGTGCGGCGAAACACCGAGCGTGACCAGATCTGTCTGCTCGCCCTGGAGTTTCACGACGCGCTCCTCGAGGTCGCGCATCGCCACGTCCGACTGCGAAGGATCGGGGCCGAAGACTTCCTGGTACATGATTCCGCGGACGCCGAGCTCGCGCATCGCCTTCATCACCACTCCGCTCGAACAGGTATCGGCGTAGGTCGTGATGCCGGCTTCGAGGCCTTCAACGATCCCGAATCGCGCGGCGTCGAGCAGCATCGCGTCATCGAGGATCTCATTCCTGCTCTGCCGAAGCTTGTCGATCCACTCCGCAAACTGGCAATTCTCGAGGAAGCCCCGCATCGGCGTGAGCTCGAGGTGCGTGTGGGTATTGACGAGGCCAGGGAGAAGAATGGCTTCTCCCAAGTCGTAATCCTTGCCCGGCGGCGCGGCGGCGCGCGGGCCCACGTAGGTGATTAGTCCGTCGCTCTCGACGACGGTTCCGTTTTCGATCGGCGGCTGGGTGACAGGCAGTACCCAACGCGCGTGGTAGCGCATCAGCGCGGGATCGTGCCCGGCGGGCGCACCGGTGGTGGAGGCGTATCGGTGAGCACCCGCGCCGGGCGGCGCGTCGTATCGAAGACCGTCGGACGACGCGTGGTGTCGCGCCGCGTGGTCGTGTCGAACACCGTCGGCGTCCTTCCCTTTCCCGGCACCGGCTCGTAGCCCGGCTGGATCGTGGGCGGCGTCACTGTGATCGGCCGCGCCTCACCGGGCCGCACCTCACCGGGCACGATCAGCGGGCTGGTATCGATCGGAGTGAGGCCAGGATTCGCGTAGGGTCCATGTTTGTCGCAGTCACGCGTCGGCTCGGTGCCCGAGATGTAGAACTCGCTCGTGACCAGATTCCGCGGGCAATAGGGCGTCTGCAACAACCCACTGCTGACATCCACTTCGCGCGTCACGATCGAGAGCGGCTTCGGCCAATCCGGAGGCGCGGGCTTGCGACGATACACTTCGGTCATGAACGCCGTCCAGGCGGGCGCGGCGAGGACGCCACCCTGCGCGTTGTCCTTGATCTTCGACGGACGATCGAGGCCAAACCAAACGCCTGCGATGAGGTCAGCGGTGAAGCCGACGAACCAGACGTTCGTTCCATCGTTCGTCGTTCCCGTCTTTCCACCTGCCGGAAGGTGAAAGCCCGATTCCCAGACGCCGGCCGCGCTGCCGCGACGGATCACGTCTTTCATCATGTCGACCATGATCCACGCTTCCTCAGGCGACAACACCTGCGTACGTGTCGGCGTCGGTTGCCAGAGAATCTCTCCCTTCTGATTCTCGACCCTCAGAATTGCGTTCGGGCTCGCGCGGACGCCGAGGTTGGCGAACGCGCTGTAGGCCGAGATCAGCTCGATCGGATAAACGTCGGCGGCGCCGATGTGGATAGATGGATACGGAGGAATCAGAGTGGTGATGCCGAAATTCCTTGCTTCATTAATAACGGTCTGCTCGCCCAACTCCATACCGAGGCGGACGGTGGAGACGTTGCGAGAGAGGTACAGGGACTGTCGGAGCGGAATCTGTCCGAGGAATCTCAGATCGTAATTCTGCGGCGCCCATTCCGGTTGGCCGGGCACCTGGAGCACGAGCGGGCTGTCGTTGACGAGATATGACGGCGACCTCCCGTTCTGGATTGCGGCCGAGTACACGATCGGCTTGAATGTCGAGCCCGGTTGGCGCAGCGCCTGGACGGAGCGATTGAACTTGGAATCGTCGAAGTCGCGTCCGCCAATCATCACGCGCACCGCACCGTTGCGCGGGTCGAGCGCGAGGAACGCGCTCTGGAGATACGGTGACGTGCCGCTTCCTTCGTCGCCTTCACGGTGAGCGAGGTAGTGCTCGTACGTTTCGTGACTGTAAGGTCCGAAGCGGCCGGATTCGATGGCGCGCGCCTGCCGCTCGAGTGCCCGTTCCGCCGAGCCTTGCATGTCGAGGTCGAGCGTCGTGTAGACTTTCAGTCCCTGCTCGTAAAGCTGCTTCCCGAACTGCGCGTCCAGCTGCTGCCGCACCCATTCGACGAAGTACGGAGCGGTCTCGCCCGAGATTGTCTTGTTGGCGAGCTGGAGCGGGTACGCCTTCGCCCTGCTCGCGTCGGCGTCGCTGATGCGTCCGTTTTGGCGCATCAGCTCGATGACGGTATTGCGGCGCTGGATCGCCCTCTCGGGGAAACGCACCGGGTTGTATCGCGCGGGAGCTTTCGGAAGCGCCGCCAGTGTCGCGGCTTCGGCGAGGTTCAGATCGCGAACCGACTTGCCGAAGTACCGCTGCGATGCGGTCTCGACGCCGTAGGCGCCGTGGCCGAGGTCGATCTGATTGAGGTAGAGCTCGAGGATCTTCTTCTTGTCGTATTTCGCTTCGATCTCGCGGGCGACCTTCGCCTCTTTGACCTTTCGAATGATGGTCTTCTCGCGCGAGATCTTCTCGGGGAAGACGTTGCGCGCGAGCTGCATCGTGATAGTGGAGAACCCCTGCGAGTAGCCGCGGAACGGCGATTTCAGGACCACGCCAACGGCGCGATGCCAATCGATGCCGGCGTGCTGGAAGAAGCGTTTGTCCTCGGTGTTGACGAACGCATCCTGAACGATCTTCGGGATCTCGTCGATCTTCACCAGAGTGCGGCGCTCGAGCCCAAGCTCGGCTATGAATCGCCCGTCGACGGCGTAGAGCTTCGACGTCTGGTGCGGCGTGTACTCGGCCAGGCTCTCGATTGACGGGCATTGGTTGCCACGACAGATGAGGGCCCACGTGCTGTAGATCGCCCCGGCGCCCAGCGCGACGAGGAAAGTGAGAGAAAGCAGTACCACCCGGACGAACGTCGGGTGGCGCTTATGGAATCGGAGTTTGTTGTTGGTGTCGGCGGCCATGCGGAGTAAAGAAGATAACTGTGATACACCGAAGGTGACACCGTGGGCGGGCGTCCCTATCTTCTCCGCATGCAAGCGAAGAAGCTACACACTACCGAAGAGGGGACAGCCTCTCTTCTGGACGAGCTGTCCTGGCGCGGTATGGTCTACCAACACACGGACGGTTTGGCGGACGCACTCGCAACGGGCGAAGTGAGCGCGTACGTGGGATTCGACCCCACAGCCCCAAGCCTTCATATAGGCAGTCTCGTGCCGGTGATGGGCCTTGTGCACCTCCAGCGTGCCGGCCACCGGCCGATCGCGCTGGTTGGAGGCGGTACAGGGATGATCGGCGATCCGAGCGGCAAAACGTCGGAGCGCCCGTTGGCGTCGGTGGAAGAAATCGAGGCCAACGCGCGCGCGATCGGAAAGCAGCTCGAGCGCTTTCTCGACTTTACAGGTCCCCAGGCCGCGCGCATGCGGGACAACGCCGCGTGGCTGCAGCCGCTCAAGGCCGTGGAGTTCATGCGCGATATCGGCAAGCACTTCACAGTCAACTACATGCTGGCGAAGGATTCGGTGCAGTCGCGGATCGAAGGTGGAATCTCGTTCACCGAATTCTCCTACATGCTTCTTCAGGCGTACGATTTTCTTGAGCTCCACCGGCGCGAGGGCGTGACGCTGCAGATGGGTGGCAGCGATCAGTGGGGAAACATCACTGCCGGTTTGGAGCTGATTCGGCGCGTCACCGGGAAAACCGCGCACGCACTCACCTTGCCGCTGGTTGCGAGCGCGAGCGGCGCCAAGTTCGGCAAAACCGAAGAGGGAGCGGTGTGGCTCGATCCGGCGCGGACATCGCCGTACAAGTTCTATCAGTACTGGATCAACGTGGACGATCGCGACACAGGGAAGTACCTGAGACTGTTCACGCTGCTCTCGCGGAAGGAGATCGAGTCGCTCGACAAGCTCGTCGAGTCGGCGCCCGAGAAGCGCGAGGCGCAGCAGGCGCTCGCGCGCGAAGTAACGGCGCGCGTTCACGGCGAGGAAGCCGCGCGAGTGGCCGAAGAGGTTTCACGCGTACTGTTTGGGAAGGCTGAACCTGCAACGCTTTCCGAGCCCGTGTTGCGCGCGTTGAGCGAAGAAGTGCCGTTCGTGGAATCGCGGGAACTCCCGGGGTTACTCGACGCGCTGGTGACGTTGAAGCTCGCGGCGTCGAAGGGCGCGGCGAAGAGACTCATTGAACAAGGCGGAGTCTACCTCAACGGACAGCGCGCGAGTGCGGACACCGAGTTGTCCTCGACCAAGCCGTTGACCGGTGGCTATCACCTGCTGCGAAAGGGCGCGCGGGACTACGGCCTGATCCGAGGGGGCAAGAAGTGATCAACGGCACGCACCTCCTTCTCTACAGCAGCGATCCGGACGCGGACCGCGCGTTTCTCCGCGATGTACTCGGATTCCCGTCGGTCGACGCCGGCAGAGGCTGGTTGATATTCGCGCTGCCGCCGTCGGAGATCGCCGTGCATCCATCGGAAGACTCAGCTGCCAGCGCGACCGACGCTGTCGCAGGCGCGTCCCTGTACCTCATGTGCGACGATCTTGAGTCGACAATGGAATCGCTGAAGGCGAAAAATGCGCGCTTCGGCGCGATCGAAGAAGCGCGGTGGGGAACCGTTACGACTCTCGCCCTCCCCAGCGGCGCGAAAGTCGGTTTATATCAGCCGAAGCATCCTACGGCAGTGGAGCTGCGTTAGCGTCGATACTCTGCCCCGAACCCGAGGCGCACATGCTGTTCATGGTGATCGAGACGTACCGCGACGGCGATCCAAAGCCGGTCTATCGTCGCTTCAAGGAGAAAGGACGGATGGCCCCGCCCGGTGCGCGGTACCTGTCGAGCTGGGTGACGACTGATTTCGAGCGATGCTTTCAGGTGATGGACTGCGACGACAGAATTCTGCTCGACGAGTGGATATCGCACTGGAACGACATCGCCGAATTCGAGGTCATTCCGATTATTAGCTCGGAGAAGGCGAGCGCGGCCATCGATCCCCACCTATAACAGGAACGACAACTGAACACGTCGTCAGCCGACGACGTGTTCAGTTGCAGTTGCTGCTACTCGTCAGACTTCGACTTTCTGCGCGGCTTAACTTCCTGCGCCTGGTCGTACCAGTTCTCGAGCGTACGCGATGCCAAGTCGCGGCCGCCGAGGCCGAACGCCAAACCCATCGCGAGCGCCAGCGCGCCCACGAACCCGGTGAATAGCGTGTTGATCAGATTCGTCGCGATCCCCAGCTGATTGATCGCCACGACGATCGCGAAAGCCCATACCGCGGTCCGCACCACGTTCGCCAGCGTCTCGGGATTCACGAACCCCGCCTCAGCCGTCGCCGCGCGCACAATGTTGCTGAGCGCGCGCGCCGCGATTCCGCCGATGAAGAGCACGAAGATCGCAACCACGAGATTCGGGAGCCACAGCAGCAGCTGCCGCATCACGTCGGACACCGCCGGCAGACCCAGCACGTCGAACGCCACCAGCAGCACTACGATGCGGACGAGCCACTTCACCAGGCTCGCGACGATTCCGGCCGAATCGGTACCGGTTCCCATCTTGGCCATGAAATCGGCGAGCCCCGATTTCTGCATCAGCTCGTCGAAGCGGATCGCGCGCAGGAGGCCCATTACTCCGCGCGCCAGCATCGATGACACGAACCAGCCGATCGCCACGATGATGATGAAGCCGAGTATCCGCGGGAGCGCGCTCAGGATCATCGAGAACGCATCGCGGAATGACGCCATCAGCGTCTCTGTAAAAGAGGGCCCGTTTACGGTGGGCTGAGCAGGTGCTTGAACAGCGGTAGGAAGTAGCATGATCATCCTCGCGTTGAGGTGAGTGCACTTACTTCGGCGGGGTCTACGAGCCGGTTGGAGTGTCCGCGCTTTTGATGATTCGGTAAACCCGTCCGTTCGAGCTGCAGATATATAACTCTCCTTGGGCATCTTCACCAAAGGAAAGAATGTTGCCGAGCCCGCCGTCGATCCATTGGTGCCAGGCTCTGTTCGCGCCATTCGCGGTGTAGGTGTAGCTCCGAACCCAGCTGTTGCAGTAGTCCGAGTAGAAGTACTGGCCCTGGATCTCAGGAATCTTCCGGCCGCGGTAGACGAAGCCGCCGATGATGGAGCAGGTCCCGCCTTCGTGGGAATACGCGAACGCGGGCTGCTGAAGCCCGGTCTTCGCGCACAGCGGAAGCCGGTAGCACGACGGTCCTTCCATCGTGTTCCAGCCGTAGTTGATGCCCCCGGTCGCCATCGGCGCGACGTTGATCTCCTCGTATTTGTCCTGTCCGACGTCGGCGATATAGACGAGTCCGGACACTCTGTCGAAAGCGAAGCGCCACGGATTCCGCAGCCCCAGCGCCCAGACTTCGCCCCGACCCCCACCCTTCGAGTACGGATTTCCGTCGGGCACCACATAAGGCTCGGCGCGATCGACATTGATGCGGAGGATTTTCCCGAGGAGGACGTTGCGATTCTGACCGTTTCCGTGCGGATCGCCCTGACTGCCGCCATCTCCCATTCCGATGTAGAGCATTCCGTCGGGACCGAAGAGGTTGAGTCCACCGTTGTGATTCGCGTACGGCTGATCGATCGCGAGAATCAACTTTGCCGAGGCGGGGTCGGCGACGTTCCTGTCAGACGACGATTTGTAGCGCTCGATGCGCGTATCGCCATTCTTGTCGGTGTAGTTGACGAAGAGAAATCCGTTCGCGCTGTACTGCGGATTGAAGGCGACGCTCAGCAGCCCACGCTCGCCGCCGTAGCCAACCTTGCGCGTGATATCGAGGAACGGCCTGTCGAGCAGCTTTCCATTCTCGACAATCCGGATGCGCCCCGGCTGCTCTACAATGAAGCTGCGCAGGTCCCCGGGCGGCGCGGTCAAATAAACGGGCGCGTCGAGCCCGCGCGCGACTTCTTCGACCCCGAGCTTGATCGGCGCCGAACGGGACTCTCTCGTTGTCTGCGCCGAGGCGCTATCAACGCTTCCCTCTTCCCCCTTCCCCCTCCCCTCGCTGCAAACCATCGAGATGAGAGCCAGCACCAGCGGCGTCGCACGCGTCATCGTCACGCTTCTCCCTCTTTTTTCGCCCGATAGTACTGCCGTGGGTCGAGCGCGTCACGCAGCGCATCACCCAGGAGATTGAATCCGAGGACCGCCGCACCGATGGCGACTCCCGGGAATACAGAAGTCCACGGTGCGCGACGAAGTTGATCCAGATCGCGCCCGTCTGCAATCATCGACCCCCAGCTAGGCGCCGGAGGGGGAACACCGAGTCCGAGGAAAGAGAGCGCCGCTTCGGCCATGATCGCGCCCGCCACACCGAGCGTCGCCGCGATCACAACAGGCGCGATGACGTTGGGCAGAACGTGCTTCACCATGATACGGAGATCACCGGCCCCGAGCGCTCTGATCGCCTGGATGTACTCGAGCTGTCGCACGACGAGAACCTGCCCGCGGACGATGCGCGCCATTCCGGCCCAGCCGACAATACCAATGGTTGCAAAGACGACTCCCTCCGACGGCTGGAGCGCCGCCACCATCGCGATGAGAAGCAGCAGCGTTGGAAACGCGAGCGTGACATCCGCGAGACGCATCACGATTTCGTCGACCCACCTGCCGTAGAATCCCGCGAGCAAGCCCATCGTCACGCCGAGCGTGAGCGCGATGCCCTGGGAAATGAGGCCGACGGTGAGCGAAACCCGTGCTCCGAAGACGAGACGCGACCAGATGTCGCGGCCCTGGATATCCGTGCCGAGCCAGTGGCTTCCCGAGGGGTGCTCGAGGATGTGGAGGAGATCGATGGTGATCGGACTCTGACGTGCGATCAGCGGCGCCAGAATCGCGGCGACGGCCATGACGATGACGATGCCGATTCCGAGGCGCGCGCGGTTGTCGCCCAGGAATCGCTGCCGCTGCTTGAGATCCAGCATCGTCCTCCTGTTTGGTTACGCGGCCGGATCCCGCAGCTCGGGCGGCGTGTCCGGCGGCTGGCGTTTCCATCTTCGATGCTGCCAGAAGTATTGCGCTGGCACGGTCCGAACCCACTTCTCCAGATGCTCCGTGAAATTCGTGACAATCGCATCGACATCGCGATCCATGTCGCCCATGCGCCGGGCCTCGATCCGCTCGACGACGAGGCGATAGCGCCCGTTCGGCTTCCGGAGCGCCACCACGAAGATCACCGGCACCTCGAAACGCAAGGCGAATACCGCGGCGCCGCGGGGCGTTTTGGCCGGGCGTCCGAAGAATGGAACGAACGTCGACGCCAGCCCCCGCACGCCCTGGTCCGCCACGAACGCGACGGCTCGTCCGGCGCGAAGAGAGCGCGGCGTCCGCCTCACCGCCTCGGAGTCGTGGACGACCGTCATCCCGATTTCTTCGCGCGTGTGGTTGATGTACGCATCGAAGAGTGGGTTGGCCATCCCGCGGACGATTGCGTCGAGCGGAATTCCGCGCGCCGCGACGTATGCGCCCGCAAGCTCCCAGTTGCCAATGTGGCCAGTGACCATAACTGCGCCCTTTCCCTTCGACATGACGTCCTCGATCACGTCCCAGCCGTCGACGGTCTCGACCAGTTCCTGAAGACCATCCTTGCCGAGCTTGTCCAGGAGCGCAGTCTCGATGAAGGTGCGACCCAGGTGCCGGTATGATTCAAGGGCGAGCTCCACGACAGCTTCATGACTGAGATCCGGGAACGCCGCTGCGATCTGGCGCTCGACCACACGCTTTCGAATTCCCAGCGGCCGATAGCCGAGCGAGCCGAGCCGTTCCCCAAACTTGCAGGCGGCGTCCCAGCTCAATGCCCGCAACGCACTGATCGTCGCCCGCATCGAGTAGTACTCGACGCGGTGCGCGAGAGTGGGTTTGCGCACGGGCCTGTCGTGCTTCTTCGGCGCGGTTGTCGCTTTCGCGACACTGTGATTTTTTTGGGCGGTCGGCGGCGTCACTATGGTTACGATAGCGGATTCACGAAGGCTTCGCCCAAAAGCAGATTGTGAATTCGCTGGTCGAATGTGTGATGCTCACGCACGAACACCTGCCCCTCGCGCCTGATTCGCTCGCGTGACGCCGAATTCTCCAGATAGTATTTGATCTTGGC
>Ga0193726_1003455_pt1 | contig 10043 bp, 5 predicted proteins | sample H2c1metaG_FD_144928 | JGI IMG/M metagenome (GOLD analysis project Ga0193726, IMG submission 144928) | Soil microbial communities from a riparian zone of the East river system, Colorado, United States - H2c1 | ecosystem: Environmental > Terrestrial > Soil > Riparian zone | place: USA: East River... | reverse complement strand
TCAGAGACGTGGCGAGAAACGCGACGAGCGCGGCCCAGTTTTGAGGATCGCTGATTGTGAATCTGCCGACCGGCGGCAGAAAATAAAAATTAAACGCCAGCATTGCGACGACGGACATGAACGCAGAAACTGTAAAGCCCCAGATGGTGGAAACTGCTAAAATCGCCAGCAAATAAGTGAGCGCGACTGTAGTTTGGTTTACGGAAATAATGTTGCGGTAAAAAAGAGTGATTACGGCGACAATTGCGAGCGCCGCAGCGAATTGCAGGATGCGAAAGGGAAGTCGCCGGAACACGCGAGTATTCTAGCGCAGGTGATTCGCCAGCGCTGCGGGAAACGGTCGATTATTACTGAAGGACTAAGATGCCGCGAAAGCCTGAAGACTGGCTTGAAAAAGTTGCCCCGGCCGAGAAATCGAAGGGCATCTTCAAATTATTTTTGGGCTACGCGCCTGGAGTTGGCAAAACTTTCAGCATGTTGAGTGAAGGAATTCGCCGGCACCATCGCGGTGAAGATGTAGTGATTGGAATTGTTGAAACGCACGGACGAAAAGGTATTGAAGAATTAGCGCCCGAGCTGGAAGCGGTGCCGCGGCGAAAGCTGGAATATAAAGGAACAGTCTTTGAAGAGATGGATGTTGACGCAATTATTGCCCGGCGTCCGGCGGTGGTGCTGGTGGACGAACTCGCGCACACGAATATTCCCGGGAGCAAACATCGCAAACGCTACGAAGACGTGCAGGAAATTCTCGCCGCGAAAATTGACGTGCTCTCCACCCTGAATATTCAACACATGGAAAGTCTTGCGCCCACGGTGCGAACGATCACGGGCATCACTGTTCGCGAAACGGTTCCTGACTGGGTTCCGTTAATGGCGAACGAAACGGTGATGGTGGACCTGACGCCGGAAGCGCTGCAAAACCGGATGGAACGTGGCGACGTTTACGCGCCGGCGAAGGTGAATCAGGCGCTGGAGAATTTTTTCCGGCGCGGAAATTTAATCGCATTGCGCGAACTGGCGCTGCGGCAAGTGGCCGAACATGTGGATCGCAGTTTGGAATCCTACATGAGCGCGAAGGAGATTGAGAAAAACTGGCCGGTACGCGAAAGGCTGGCGGTGTGCGTCAGCGCGAATCCATCGGCGCAATATTTGATCGCGCGTGGCGCACGAATGGCGAGACGGTTGGACGCGGAACTTTACGTGGTGCACGTCAATACCGGTGACGACGAAAAGAACGGCAAGCAAAAATTATTGGACGCGAATTTTCGTTTCGCAGAAGATCTTGGCGCGAAGGTTGTTCTGCTACGCGGGAAAAATATTGCCGACGTGATGGCCGAACTCGCGAAGGAAAAACACATCACGCAGGTAATTTTTGGCCGATCAGCAGTGAAGGGCTTACGGAAACTTTTATATTTGCTGGCGGTGCACCGGTTTTTGCAGGAAGCGCCGGCGGTGGACGTACATATTGTTACGCATGAAGGGGAAGGGTAGGAGCCAGGACGACCCGCTAACATAAGCCCGGGGCATCAACTAAGACCCGCCATCCTTGAGTAGCCGAGATATTCACAGATAATTATTTCTAATACCTCGAATAGGTATTGACAGACTCGCCCACAAGCATTTATAAACCTTCCGCGTCTATTCGGAAATTCCCGACGCCTCGGAGGCCATCATGCGCCGCTCAATCGCGTTTGCAGTGTTTTCACTTCTCTCCGTCCTTCCCGCTTCACTTTTAGCGCAACAAGCCACGCAGGCAACTCCCCCGCAACGCGATCCGCAGGCGGTGTCTGTTTTGCGCCAGTCCCTGGCCACCGCAGGCGGAGCGCAAGCCTTGGCTACCGTGCTGGACTTTACCGCTACGGGGAAAATCACTTACTACTGGACCGAGCAAGGGGAAGTGGGAACCGTCACGGTCAAGAGCCGTGGACTAAAACAGTTCCGGTTGGAGGCTGTCGTTTCGGACGGCGTGCTGACGTCGATAGTTGATAACGGGCAAGCTCGGCACAAAGATGCTGACGGCACGGTCCGTCCGATGCTTAATCAGCATACGGAAAACGCAGGCGCGATGTATTTGCCCTTTGCGGAAATCGCTATCGCCCTCATTGATCCCGCAACCAGCATCACCGATCTCGGCATGGTCACCGAGAATGGGCAGACGACGCACGGAATTCGCCTGCAAAAAACTTTCTCAGCTCGTGACGACTCAGATAAGACGCTTTCAAAGTTAACTCAGCGTGACATTTTCATTGATCCGAGCACCTTCCTTGTGGTTCGCACGCGCGATTTGTCTCCGACTCGCAGCAATCCGGTTCCGACCATCGTTCATGACGTCACGTTCTCCAATTACAAGCCGCTGAACGGCGTGCTGTTTCCGTTTTCAATCGCTGAATCTGTGAATCATCAACAAATAATTGCCATTCAGTTCGATCAGGTGAAGTTTAACAACGGACTTGGCGACGGCGATTTTCAGCAGTAATTCTCAACCTTTTTGTCGATGCATGGCTGTTGCTCAACATGTTTACGCTGGGACGAATCACTTCACTCGGAGAGTTCAACATGCGAACTGCGATCTTTCAGACGATTCCCACCGCAATTGATTCCTTGCGGCAGTTAGCTAAACGAGCCTGCACTTGGCGGAACGCAGGCCTGCTCGCCGCGGCACTTGTGTTATTCGTCGCAACAAGCGGAGTCGCCCGCGCTCAGACGGGCTCGGGGCCGACTAATTATCTGGACGCCGTCGGCCAGCCCGAATATTCCACGCCCACTCCCGTGGAGCTTGGTTACGTCGAACAGGCCAACGGCCACCTTCACATCGAAATTCCCGTCGGCCAGCCAGTTCCACAGAGAGGAAATCCGAAAGGATTTCAGTTCCGGATTACATACGACAGCAACATGTGGACTCCAACTCTCGATATCGCGGACGTGCCTGTGTGGGCCTCCACTGGAACTGGAAACCTCGGGGGCACGTGGAATTTGCTTCCTGGATTTAATTCCGCGCGGACTGATTACATAACGGGCAGTCAATTACAAGTGATCGGCGCAAGGTATATCGATGCGAATCTGACATCGCATTGGATCGAGCAAAACAGCTCGGGGTCCGCCTACGCCAGCGATTCCACCGGCTACTTGTTTATGCCGAACGTCAACACTCCGACCGGTGGCGGGCAAGTTCTTTATGGCCCGGACGGATCAGTCCTATTTGCAAATCTGGCCGGCATGACCGGCACCGCAGGTTTCGTTACCGACCCGAACGGAAACTATCTAGATGTGTTCCATTGTGTCGCACCGCCGCCGCCGACCGGCTTTTCGTCTGTTGGAAATTATCTGTGTGATCCATCGGGCCGCCCGATACAGACCACCTACTTTACGGGAGTGGCTGGCGACGGCAGTATGCAAGCTGTCGTGATGGTGCCGAATTCTCAGGGCGGTTCATCCAGCTATTTGATTCAGTTCGTTAATATTTCCGTCCAAACTGCGTTTGGCCAACCCCACTTCGTTGAATGCACTTACACAAGCTGCCCGCAGGTAACTGTCATCAAGAGCATCACCCTGCCTGACAACACCAGCTACACCTTCAAATACGATTGTGACCCCAGCATTGCTGCCCAAAGCACGGTTTGCAATTCGCTCCCCGGAATGCCCAGCTACTACGGCTACTATGGCGAGTTGACGCAGATGAACCTGCCCACCGGCGGAGAGATTGATTATTCGTGGCAAGTTTTTAATGACGCTTATCAGCAGCGCGGTGTTTGGCTGGCGTCGCGGAGGGTTGGTGGCGGCGTCTGGATGTACCATCCATTCGTCATCAGCTACTGCACATCGGGAACTCAGGTCGGCTGCCAGCAAGCGTACTCAGAAACAGATCCCGAGGGCTTCACCACCACCAGCTCGTTCACTATGGATAACGCCGGGCAGCCGTTTCCTACGTCGGTGCAAACTCCACTTACAACAACAACCACAACTTGGGATTTTACGCATTCTTGTACCATCGCGCTTCCAGGTAGTGGATGCGCCGGCCACGCCTATATTGTAAAGCTCGCCGAAACGGAATCAATTCTCGGCGCAGGCGGCGCAACTCTTACCAAAAAAACTGCCTACACCTACGATACTGTTCCCGGGCAAACCTACACAGTGACAGGACTCATTACAGGCGTGAAGGAGTGGGGATATTATCCCGGTGCTAGCCCCACATTCCCGACCGTACCCGATCGCGCTACTTACACTTCATATTATTCGCCCGCGAATTCCCCTTATCAGTATTGGGGCGGTGGTACAAATATCCATCGTCCTCAGATCGTAACGGTTTGCAATAATTCTGGAAGCGATCCGACAAATTGTCCCGGTGGCGGTAGCCGTGCCTCCCAAACAATCACCACTTACGATAGTCCCGGACCTTCCGCATTGTCGGGTGTGATGAATCACGATGACACTCGCTATCCCGCCGCGCTCACAGTCCGCGGCCTTCCCACTGAAGTTCAAAAGTGGGTAAGCGGAGGCATTTATTTGGCGTCGTACTTTCAATACGACGCGACTGGGCAACTTCTCGTATCGATTGATCCAAATGGAAATCATACGAGTTTCGATTACACAGACAACTATTTCAATGACAACAATACAAGTTCGCCTGCGATGGTCAGTGTCTCGGCTCCAACGAACACGTACCCGAAGACCATTACTTTCCCGACAGCGAACGGTGTGACTTTCGTCGAAACTTTTGGCTATTACTATAGCAGTGGAAAAAAGGCGTACTCGACGGACTTTAATCTTCAGACCACGCATTTTCATTTCATGGAACCGTTTGACCGGCTCACGTCTACCATCTTCCCCATCGGATGGAACCTGATTAATTACACGTCGCAAAATCAAGCTGATGTGTATGTACCAGTCGCCGATCCCACACCCTCGACGGGATGCACGAATTGTCGGCATGAGCAAATCAAATACGATGCTCTTGGCCGTAAAACTTCCGAGCAGTTGGTGAACGCTCCGAACTGCCCCAGTGAAGTAGATACAACCTACGATGTCATGGGACGCGTTGCCACCAAGAGCCACCCTTATTGCTACGGAGGGGCGGTTTTCGAGACATACGCTTACGACTCACTGGGTCGCGTGAAGAAAGTAACGCATCCCGACGGGCAATCGCAGACAACTGCTTACGGCAGCGATATTTTCGGCGCACCCGGACAGCAGGGTTCGGGCGCTACTTATGGATACGGCTATCCAACGCTTGCTACCGACGAAGTCGGCAATCAGAAGCAAACTTGGACCGATGGCTTGGGTCGGCTGATCGAAGTCGATGAGCCGAGCGGTACCGGCACCACCAGCTCAGCCGGATCCGGATCAGTAACAATCAATGGCACCGAGCAATACGCCACAATCCAAACAGGTCCTAATTGTCTGCTATGGGACGACACGGGTTTCTGCGAAGAATGGGACAACCGCAGCGGCGATCCGGAATATTCCACCTTCTATGATTCGGGTTGGGTCACGATCACCGTCGGCGGCCAACAGTACATGGCTGTTTACGGCCAGAGTGACACGAGCAACTCAGTTGCCGCGGGACTTGCCGCTGCCATGAACGCCGATCCCAATTCGCCTGTCTCTGCTTCCGTTTCCGGGGGTACAGTTAATCTCACGGCTAGAACCGCCGGAGACACGACCGACTACTCGCTTTCCTCCGCGTCAGCTTCCACAGACAACTCAGGCAACTTCTTCGGCCCATCATTTTCGGGCAGTCCGTCCGGACCCTCGCTGTACGGAGGGATTTCTCCCGGCAGCATCGGCGGATCTCCTAACCCGACTTTCTACACCTACGACGTTGCAAATAATCTGCTTGGAGTTCTGCAGGGAGTTCAAACGCGGACGTTTGCGTATGATGGATTAGATCGTTTGATGAACGCGACAAACCCGGAGTCCGGCACCGTTAGCTATACCTACGACGGTGACGGCAATGTGCAAACCAAAACCGATGCGCGCGGAATTGTTATTACCTACCAGTATGACTCCCACAACCGGATGCTCTCGAAGAGCTATTCCGACAGTACACCGAGCGCTTTTTTCTACTACGATCAAAACAATATTTGGGGCAACCCAATCTCGAATGGTGTCGGGCGGTTAACACTTACACAGACCGCCAGCAATGTTACGGCCGGACTGATTAGCTATGATCCAATGGGTCGCGTCAATAAGAACTGGCAGTGTGTCCCGACCGTTTGTGGATTTGAACTTGATTACACGTATAACGTCGCCGGCGGCCAAACCTCATTTAGCAATGGCCTCGGGGTAACTCTGTCTTATGGCAAGGACAACGTGGGCCGAACTGACGTACTCAGCAGTAGCGTCGTCGATGCCAATCATCCCGCCACCCTGGCTACAGTCCTCAGCTTTACAGCCTGGGACGCGATTTCGGAGATGATGTACGGTAACGGTGTCGTGGAAACGAGCGCCTTCAACAATCGCATGCAACCAACGCAGTTGCGCACCTATCTTCCCGGGCATGGCGGAGCCTGCTGTGGTCCAATCGGAGGAGGCGGCGACGATGCTCCACCACCACCTCCACCTACACAAGACGTTGATGTTTTGAACTTGAACTACGGCTACGTGAACTCCGCAGGGGCCAACAACGGAAATGTCACGTCGCTCACGTCAACAGCCACGCAAATCTTCATGCGAAGTTATACGTATGACTCATTGGATCGTCTTACCACGATGTCCTCACCCGCCGATGCGTCAGGTTGCTACGGCCTCTCATGGACCTATGATCGCTACGCCAACCGTTTAAGTCAGTCCACCTCCGGTGGCTCCGGAAGCGCCTGTGGCCAGCCAAGTCACGGCGTGCTGCCGAATAATCGCCTCACCGATATAGGATTCAGTTACGACGCGTCGGGGAATATGACCAGTGACAACGTCCATAGTTACAGCTATGACGCAGAAAGCCGACTGACCCAGGTGGACGGTGGCTCAACGGCAACCTACGTTTACAACGCTGAAGGACAGCGTGCCGCAAAAACTACCTCATCGGGAACGACGGAATATCTCTACGATCTTGAAGGAAACGTTTCCGGCGAGTGGACTGCAAGTCCCGGATACACGGGTCCGAGCAATCACTACGTATACTTGAATGGCCAGTTGGTGGCTCAATATCCTATGGACGCACACACTTACTTCGTCCACAAAGACCATCTCGGTGACACTCGCGTGATGACGAAGTTGGACGGCTCCATCTACGATTCGATGGACTATCTCCCGTTCGGCGAGCAAATTGCCGGCGGATCCGGCACCACCCACAAATTCACCGGCAAAGAACGCGACGCCGAATCCGGACTGGATGATTTCCCGGCCCGTTATCTCGGATCCTCGCTAGGACGGTGGATGTCTCCCGATCCTCTCCCATGGTTGCGCTGGCAACATCCTCCAGCAGACAGCACCGAGGAAGAAGATGAGGAGGCTCGCGGAAAGTTTGAGAACTGGATTTCAAATCCACAGAACTTTAACCTGTATACATACGTGGATAACAATCCACTCCGTTATACTGATCCAACTGGAATGGCTGGATGCCAATCTGGCGACAAAAAGTTCACCACATGTACGATCACAATCACCTACGATCCAAAAACTTCGAAAGGAACGCTGGTTGTGACCGGTCAAAATAAGGGGGATAAAACTCCAACAGTTCTACTTAGCAGCAGCGTAGTTGTCGGGGGTGATGGGCACGTGACTCCAGTAGGCACTTTCACCGCGAGTGTCTGGGAGAAGGATCATGTTTCGACCAAATATGGCTCCGCTGCAAACATTCCATTCAGCAAAACCAAGTTGGGAGGAAACGCATTCGGCCCTTACCAATTACACATAAGAGAACTCGACAGCCAAGGGATCTACATCCACGGTACGATGGGACCAAGCTGGAGCCCAGTAACTTGGGGGAACAGTATCTTCCTTAGCCCAACTTCCCATGGTTGCGTTCGGATGTGCAATAGCGATGATGTCACCCTTCACACGATGATGCCGAATCCGACCGGCAACAAGATCGTCATCAAGGCTGTAAAACCGGATGGACATTAATCCTATGATGAAGCGCCGAACGGTTTTAATTTTCCTGGCCGCAGAGTCTATTGGAATAATCTGCTGGTGGGCCTGGCAATACGCGCCTTCGTTCTTGGCCATTCCGATGTGGGGAACGTCGTTAATCCTGCTGTTCCCAGGGAATTTTCTAGGCGGCTGGCTTGTCGAGAAAATCTTCTGGAGAACCAGCCTGTCTCTGGTAAATATGAGCATCCTGACTACGATTCTTCTGATGGTAATAAACGCTGCACTGTGGGTAGGGATCTTAAAGGCGTTCAAGATACTCCGTGCTTTCTTCTCTACGCGGTCTGAACTGATTAGATGAAGGCGGCGACTCTTGACCGAGTAACCTTGGTCGGCTGAGCATCCTTTGACGCTTAATCGTGAGTTCGTGAATTTATTCGGTGCGATCTAGACTCGATTCGATGTCCAGTCCATTCGCCGCGTCGATGCTAAATTCCAAGCCCTCTTCAGAAGCGGTGCATTCAGTTTCCCAGCAATTCAGCGCTGCTTCCGCGCGCATTTTTAAATCGGAAGGCATCGATCGCGCTTCTCGCGCGGTCGCATCAAAATAAATGGCGAGAATGGATGCGGTCGCCACCACATCTCCGGTTTCGTCGTTTCGCATTTCATGCAGCACGCGGCTTATCTTGTCTTTCACTTCGGTCACCGCGGATCGAATTGTGACAATGTCACCCGCGCGTAGTTCTCGTTTGTAAATAATGTGTTGCTCCAGCGCCGCCATGCACGCGTTTTCCTTGCGCAATCGGGCACGGTTGAAACCCAAAGAAGCAAGAAATTGCCACGATGCTTCATCAAATTTTCCCGTGTACCACATCACGTTCATGTGGCCCATGTGATCGCACTGCCACGGATAAACCGTTCCGCGATACGTGATTCTAAACTTAGACATAACATCTCCTGGAATCGAATTATTTTTCGCTGCTTTCAGTTTCAAAATTGCGCGTCCTACTGCACCGTCACGTTCACAGTTGTTGTGTGAAAAATATTCCCGGATTGCGCAATCACGTTAATCGACGCAACACCGCGATTCGCCGCTGCGCTGCTGCTGTATGCGCCGCAGCCGCCAAGCCCTGCCGATAGCGCCACGATTGCCAGCATTGCCGTAGTGGTCAGCAGGAATGCGCGGAGCCTTGGAAATTTCCGTCTGTGCCGAACCAACAAGCTCATTAGCGAAAGAGCCGCGAAAAAATAAATGGGGCCAATCGGGCGACGAGTCATCAAACCGTATTGAAGAACGCCGGCAGACGTAGTCACCGTCAGCGTCGTATTCGCAACTCCATTTGTGGGTGTTACCACTGGCGGCGCAAAAGTGCACGTGATGCCCGTAACAGGCGCGCATGAAAACGTCACGTTATTTGCGAAGCCGCCGGTTGGCGTGATGGTCAGCATGAAATTTGTCGACTGTCCGGCCGTAACAATTGCGCTTGGTGGCGCCGCGCCAATTGAAAAATCCGGATTGGTAATTGTCACAGTCACCGCCGCAGCCGTGCTCACGTCAAAATTATTGTCTCCGGTGTAGTTGGCGGTGATGGAATGGGTTCCCGCTGCGAGATTGCTCACAGTTAGCGCGGCAACGCCAGTCGCATCGAGCGGAGCAGCTCCTAATGCGGCATTTCCATCGTGAAATACAATCATCCCGGTCGGTGTTCCTGCCGCGGAATGAATCGTTGCCGTCAATTTCACAGGCTCGCCCACAGCTGCATTCGCGTGTGAATCAAGCACCAACGTTGTGGCTTGCCCTGTGACCTGCACTTCTGTCTGAAAAATACTTGGCAAGAAAATCCCATCTCCGCCGTACTGCGCTTTGATTACGCGAGTTCCCGCTCCAGTAAGAACATCATCAAATTGAAATGCTCCGTTGGTGAGTGTTGCGGCTGTAATCGCTTCATTGCCAACTTGAAAAATAATATTGCCGGTGGGAACGCCTGTGTTGCCCGGTCCGGCGGCAACCGTGATCG
>Ga0193726_1003454_pt1 | contig 10044 bp, 5 predicted proteins | sample H2c1metaG_FD_144928 | JGI IMG/M metagenome (GOLD analysis project Ga0193726, IMG submission 144928) | Soil microbial communities from a riparian zone of the East river system, Colorado, United States - H2c1 | ecosystem: Environmental > Terrestrial > Soil > Riparian zone | place: USA: East River... | reverse complement strand
CATATCGGGAGAGGCCGTCGACGCCATCCAATCGTATCTCGCCTGGCCGCTCCATCTCGATCTTGACGTCGCACAGCGCGCGCGGTTGAAGAACACGGCCCGCTTCCATCCGATTCCGCCTCCCGCGAATCTCGGCATCGACGCGGCCGGCATCACCTCAGCCAAGCAGGTGCCGCCCGACACAGCGAAAAACCGCGTCGCCTGGGCACGCAGCCTCACCGCCATGCGCGAGCAGATGAACGCGGAAATTCATGCGCGCCTTCTGCTGGGCGGTCAGGCGCGCGGCATCGGCAAATATCCCGGCCTGGCCGACGAAGCGCTTCTCGCCCTGCGCGCCAACAAACCGGTCTACCTCATCGGCGCCTTTGGCGGCTGTGCGGAAGCCGTCATCGAAGCGCTCCGCGGAAACAAGCCCGCCGCGCTCACGTTCGATTACCAGGCAGCCGAAGAACTCCCCCGCGCCGCCATTGAGCTCTACAATTCCCAGGTCCCGCCCGGCGGCGAGCCGATCGACTATCCGGCGCTGACCGCCGAGTTCGAAAAGATCGGCGTAGCCGGCCTGAACAACGGTCTGGACGCCGAGGAAAACGAGCGCCTTTTCACCACAATTAATTTGCCGGAGATGATCGCGCTGGTCTTGCGCGGTTTGGGAAAGTTGGGCAAGCCGCCCGCGCTCACCAGCTGAAGCGGGCTAGTTCGTGTTGTCGGCCAGTTGCAAGCCCAGCGCCCGGGCTTGTAATTTTCGATTTCTCCTTTCTAATTCCTACTCTCCTCCGCGCGATTAGCTCAGTGGTAGAGCGCTTGCTTCACACGCAAGAAGTCGCAGGTTCGAACCCTGCATCGCGCATTGCTTGCGTATCTTTCTTTCCGCCGCTCCGGCAATCCTGCTCGTGCTCGTGATCGATTCCTCGACTTCCAAGCCCGAGAATAGTCCAGCGTTTTAACGCTGGGAATGATGCCGCCCATTCCGGAAGTCCCGCTAGGGACGACAGAACGCTCCTTCCGTCCTGCCGGACTTGCTCCTCTTTTGTCCCGAGACCCCAGCGTTAAAACGCTGGGCTATTCTCAGAGCTTCTCGAGTCCTCAATCACGTAGCGGGCGAGTTGGCCCGCGTCTAATGCGGCCCGATTTCTGTCGACTCAACGGGCGGTGTTGCAGCGACCGGGCGCGCATCGCCCTTGCGCTGTTCATGCACAAACATCTTCAGGCGGACGATTGCATCGCCGACGAGCGTTCGAACGTCCGTGTCATTCAGTTGCCGTGCATACCGGCAAATGGCCTCCAAGCTGGTGAGAGCTTCGTCGATGTGACGCAGTTCACCGTCGCCAAGCGCACTTTTGTCCTGCCACCGATAGTAGTGCGTAAGCTCATGGGCAGCCGCTCCCGTCAATGTCACGGCGGCGTTCGGATCGACGATATTGTCTCCGGGATAAATGTCGGAGCCGAACACTATCTCCCCGCATTCACGACCCTCAATCTCCACTACCCGAAATACTGTTCGCGCACCCGGCTCGTGCCTCACGTTCACTTTGTCATCCAATGCGAGGAACGTATTACTTGCGCGTTCGGCTTCTCCCTCGGAAAGCGGTACCGAATGTCTCCCTGAGAGAAGCGAACCAGGTTGCTCTCCCATTTGTCCTATCCGGCTGCCAAGAATTCGAGATTCTTGATATTACCGCCAGCGGCAACCAATTGTCGAAGAACGCGCATGCATTGGGACCGTGCAGATCCAGTATTGAGGACCGTCAATTTGTTGCTGTCTCTCCCTGGCTTTACGACCCCCACGTGTTGCCACAATGGGTTATTCTTCGCGAAAAAATCTCCCTGCCAGCCGCCGCGAAAAGAATACGCCTTGTTGGATGAAAGTTGCTCAAGGTTTTTGCGCCACCGATTTTTCGCTCCCTCCACCCCAAGTTCCGGAATTGCCGCATTGAAATCTTTCATCAAGCCCGCATAACCTTGCATCATGACCGCAGCGTCTACGATTAAACGCTCCCGTACGCTTCGCCGTTCGTTAGGCGGTAATTGTTTCAGCTCCGGCCGCGCCGTTGCGAGCAGGTCGTAAAAAGTCGCGGCTACCTTGGCGAGCCCCTCAATCTGAATTGCGTCCAACGAGTCCGCTGGAGCCAGCGATTTCATCATCTCCCGAAGCGTCGACAGCGTGACCACCTGGGGATTGCGCGGCGTTAATCGATCGGTAACGCGGTTGACGTTTTGCTGCAATGACGTGCTGCTTTCGATCATCTTCTTCGCAAGCAGAGATAGATCGTCTTCCGTGGTCAGATCGTACGCTTTCGATTTTGCCGTTGGCCTTGGCCGCTGATTCTTGTCAAAGAAGTAATTGCCCTCGTCTTCCTTGGTCAAGAAGTAGAGCTCGATCTTAAACTGTTTGGTCGGGGAAAACTTAGGAAAGTCCCCTTTAGCCTCCCGGTACTGCCGCACAGCTTTCAGAATTCCTTGCTGCCGATGATGCGAGTCCGGTAGATAGATTTTCCCAGTGTAGAGATATACCGACCTGCCGGCGTCATCCCAAAACGCCTCGAATTCGCCGGGCCGAAGGTTCCACACCAATGGAGTCAAGAAGAGCCTTTCTCCACGAAGCAACTTCTCCGCGATATCATCAGCGTTCGCTGCGTTGAAGATATAGAGTTTGTCGTCCGGATAACCGTCACCCACTGACAGCTCCCGTTTGGGCGGAGGAATCACGTCAGGCTTGATGCCACGTTGAACATCTTGGTCGGTCCACAACAACTGGCTTTCAGCAGCGTCGGCGAGCTCTTCGGCGGTGATCGTGAAGGTCCCCAGGATATCATCTTTCTCGCCAGTCCATTGAACGTCATCGCAGGTAAAGCGCCCCCGGCTCACATTTCCCGCAGCTGTCTTCCTGGGCTGTTTAGCAAAGCCCTTAATCTCGATCTTTTTTTTGTTCGACATAAGAATCAAACCTACGGCTACAGGATGCGAAGCCTCTCTTTCGTTCCATCCGGATGTTGAAATATCACCTCGCCCCCTTCCTGACTGTGTTCTGTAAATAGGTCGTACAGGGCCAACGAACGACGAATTACCTCAGTCACAGAAGATGAGTTTGTGCGTGCTCGGAGGCGCTGGATCTGGTCACGAGCTTGATTCGTCAGCTCCAGGTTTAACCTGGTTTTTTCGCCTGCTGCTGTTTCGGCCATCCGAGTGATCGATGCGTATCGCGAAAAAAACGCTTATACAGGAGAACAGGACATAGGCGACCAACGGGGCCTTAGTCCACGCCATCGCGCTGAAACCCAAACCGATTGGGAAAAGTAAAGCGTAAAGCGCCTTGTGCCGTCGCTTTGCATTACTCTGATACAGGCCGCCGCTTGCTCCGGAGTATACAGCCCGGAGTGCGGAGAACCGCGCATTGGCATCTTTTCTCTTAACTACATTGCTCGGTCGATTGCTCACGTCTGCGGGCTTTCTGTTGCAGGTGCAACATGAAAGCCGGCAGCGGAAGCAAACCGAGAACGAACGCGTTTATCATCGCGAAGTCGTAGTCATGTTGCCCCTGCTGTCCGGGTAAGTCCATAACCTCAGCTCAAAGGTAGGACCCACGGAACGAGGGTTAGTGTTTTGGTCTCGAGTCATAGGCGGTTCAAGGTTGATGCTTTTTTAGGGTGAGTCCATCTCCCAGTCAGGCGCGCTGCCAATGAGCTGTATTGGCCGCGCCTGTCTAGCGTCGCAGGGTTTTCCTGATTTTTCTTTGTCATGGTTTTTGTGTTCATAGCACAACCGCCGGCGCGACGCCCGAACCGGCAGTCGCCCACATTCTCTACACATTTTTTGTGTATGCAACATCTTTTTGCCTTTTCAGCGGTCGCAACTTCCGACGCCACATGAGAGCACATGTCATCTTCAAGCGACCCGGCGACCGGCGCTTCGGGCCGGTCATCCGGGACCCTTCGAACTTCACGTGCGCGAGCGATTACTGCGTCCGTGCTAAACGAGCTCTCTCGTATCCCGAGACCCCAGCGTTAAAACGCTGGGCTATTCTCAAAGCTCGTCGAGTTCTCAATGAGATATCGCGCGAGTTGAGCGGAAATCATGGCGGCATTTTCGCCGCCTAGCCCGCCATGCCTGACATAAGTGGCGACGGTGAACCGGGCCACGCCCTTCGGATCGAAGGCGCCATGGCTAACGAGACGCCTTGGTCAGGGACTTGATGTGTTCGCGCATATCGCCTTCGCTTCCTCGAGGGAAATGTCTGGCCGGCCAAGCCGGCCTCGGTAGACATAGACAACGGCCTGCGCTTGGAGCGGACCGCGCCGCCATGGCCATGGACGCTGAAGAAAAACAACAAACCCATCCGGTCGCGCATCGCGAGGAACATGCAGGGCGGTGATGGCTGCCCCCACGGTCAGCTTCTCTCCAGAGGGAGGCTGCTTCCAAATCTCCTCGATGACTATCTGAGAGCGACCCTCGCCTTCCAGAGCCGTTCCATAAACAACTGCAGCTGATCGAGCCGCCTCGGACCGGAAATCTGGCGGCGAAATATCCTCGAGGGTGATCCATACGAGCCCAGCCAGGAATGCCGCGATGAGGCAAATCACCAGTGACTTTCCCCAACGCCTCGAGCGCGTATTCATCTGAGGAGAATCAGATCAGGGTTGGCTCGGCAAATCAATCACGCCGAGGCTGCAACCCCGATCGGAAATGCACGTTCCATTTCTTGCGGCAAATTCCTCCTCAACATTTGAACGCACTTGTCAGTCCGGCGCGCGGACAGCATTCTCGGCCAATGAACCGTGCGCGAATCGGGCTCGGCCTGGCGGCGTTCCTTGCGCTCGGATTTGCTGCGAACGGCCAATCCGAATCACCCGCTCCAGTCATTGCGCAGATCGCGAAGCAATTCGACGAGCATCCGCTCATCATGATCGGGGAATTGCATCGCTGGGAGCAGTTGCACGCCTTCCTGCGAGAGATGATTCGCAACCCCAAGTTCGTCTGCCGGGCGGACGACATCGTGGTCGAATTCGGCAACTCGCGCTTACAAGCCTTGGCGGACACTTACGCCTCCGGCGGGAACGTGACCGACACTCAATTGCAAAGTTTGTGGCGGGAAACATCCGTGCCGCTCACCTGGAACTCACCGGTTTACCGGCAGTTCTACGAAACCGTGCGCGAGATCAATCAAAAGCACCTTTGCCCGCATCCGATCAGAATCATCCTGGCAGATCCGCCTTTGGATTGGTCGAAAATCCAAACGGCAAAGGACTATGCGCCCTGGGCCGATCGCGACGCTAGCTTTGCCGATGTCGTCGAGCGCGAGGTTCTTTCCAAACATCACCGCGCCTTCCTCTTGGCGGGACAATTCCACGTCGTGAAAAAGACGCCGGAAGGAGACGAAGACGGACCGCGGGCAGCTGAGCTCATCGAGCGCAAACATCCGGGTTCGCTCTTTTCCATCGTGGCCGTGCCTTCGTCCGCCGTCGCGGAAGCAATGCACATGGACCCGCCTCCCAGTTTCAAAATCGTTCGTGGGAGCGAACTGGAAAACGCAGACTTCGCGATGATCGCGACAATGAACCCTCACAAAAAATGGCCGCCCATGGGCGACGTCGTCGATGGCGTCATTTACGTCGGCGAGCAAACCCTCTTGTATCCTTCGCCGACGATTTATCTGGATCCGGCCTATCAGCGGGAACTGCGCCGCCACGCCAGGATCATCAAAGAGTCTAGCGGCCAGGATTTCATGCCGGTGATTGATGATCTCGTTAAAGAAGCGAAAGCCGCGAAGGGAAAGCCATAGGCGCGCAAGCGGCCCTCGTCCGCAACGCTTCGCCGATCCCAATTGTAGGGCAGGCGCATCGCCTGCCGGGGTCTTCGATGGCAACCGGAGCGGTCGCCCTACAAACAAAGGAACAACAGCCCGCCTACGGTGTCACGCCGTCGTAGACCTCGACCAGGCCAACGCCAGTGCCATTGTCCAATCCAGCCAGCAGCGCGGTGTAAGTGCCCGGCGGGAGCGTTGCCACTATGCCTGACTCAAGATCGCTGCTCGGCGCCAACCCCGCGGCCATCAACTCCGAGGCTTGCACTGGATTGTCCTGCCAATCGTTATTCGAAACGAGGAGCGTTCCATTGCCATCACGCAGTTCCAGGACCGGATCGGTCAGCGCATCAGGCACGCCTTGGGCAGTCAAACTGGGGCCGATACCGCGCACCACGATCCGGTCGATACCGTTATTGCCGCCCAGGATAAACCCGGCGATCACGATTTCTGCGCCGGTGCTGACAAAAGCCCGTGTGCTGAGATTAGCCAGCTTTGCGCTAGCTGCCGGGTTGAGATCGTAGACCTCAACCAAACCGACACCCGAGGTATTGTTCTTGCCCTTCACAATCGCGCTGTAAGATCCGGGATCCAGGGTCGCATCGATCGCTGATTCGAGATCGTTATTCGGCGGGATGCCACTGGCAATAATCAGCGCCTCCTGCGCGGGATCGTCTCTCCAGTTGTCGTCGGTGATCGTAGTGAACGCGCCTGGACCGTGCAGTTCCAATACCGGATCAGCCAGCGCATTGGGAACGCCGGAAGCTGTCAGGGAAGGTCCAATCGCCCGCAGGAGCACATGCTTTGGACCGGTTCCCGTGATGATGAAGCCGCCGATGCCAACGTTAGCGCCGGTTTGAACTCGCATCCGAGTCGAAAGGTTAAGGGCCTGAGCCGCCGGCGTCGGCGTGGGAGTCGGCGTGCCAGGTGGAGGAGTTGGCGTCGTTGCGGGAAGGACCGTGGTAGAAGCCGTAGACGAGTTGTTGTTGGGGTTAAGATCCAACGGATAAGGGGCATCGGCCGTGTTGCTCAGCGGCCCGGCTACCGTAGGCGTCACGACCAGGGTCACCGTCGCGCTGCTGCCGAACAATCCGAGGTTGCCCACGTCACAAAAGACCGTGGTCGTGCCGCTACAACTACCCTGACTTGCGGTCGCAGAAACAAAATTGACGCTGGCCGGCAAGGTGTCCGTCATCGTCACGTGCGTCGCACCATTGGGACCAAAGTTGGTGATGGTTATGGTATAAGTGAGGTTCTGACCAACCTGGACCGGGTCGGGCGAGTCGGAGTTTACTACCGCAATGTCGGTTCGCGGGAACTCCGATGGTGTGGGACTAACCGTCGCCGAGGGCGTTGGAGTGGGTGTAGGAGGAGTTGGCGTTGGTGTCGGCGGCACTGTCGCGGTCGCCGTGGGAGTAGGTGTCGGCGTCCCCGGCGTGGCTGTGGGTGAAGGCGTTGGCGTCGGTGCTAGCCCTGGGGTGACCCGAACGTAATAAATATCCTCTTCGAGGTTGAAGGTGGCGGCATACGCGACATCGCCTCCGGTATTATCCGAAACGATCGTCATGTAGTCGCCCATCTTGTTCTGATTCGGATAACCGAGGAAAGGATTAAAAGGTTGGCTGACTGCGACGTTGGGCGCCCAGGTATTGCCCGCGTCGGTGCTGTAGGAATAAAAGAGCTGCGAGTCGGTGTCGTTCGCGGCATTGCGCGTGTCGAGCCAAACGCAATCGATGCGTCCATTCGGCGCGACCGCCAGCGTGCCCATCCAGTGCCATTTGTTGTGATTGACGGGATCGTCGTTGACCCGTTTCGGCGCGCTGAAAGTTTGTCCGCTGTCGGTGCTGCGCACGAACATGACCTCGCTTCCGGTATTGAAGCCGGTCGGTTGCACGCTCGTCACCATGTAAACATTGTTATTCGAACTGGTGCCCGAACGGTCCGTCGCCAGGAAAACCATTCCAATCAGTCCTTCCGGATTGATCGTGTCAAAGTAATCGACGACGCCGCCCATGTTGACTGGCGTGCTTAGGTCGAAGGTCGGGGTGACGGCGCCGTTCCTGGCGTTGCTGGAACGAAGGCACCAAAACTGGGTCAACGATGTAGTAATCCCGCCGAAAAAGAGGGTGCCGTTCGAGTCCACGTCGGGCGTTCCCCATTGCGGAGCGTTGGGGATGGTGATCGGATTCATCCAGGTGAACCCGCCGTCGGTGGAACGGCTGAATTCGTTAGGCGCGTTCGGGCTGGCGTTATCCCAAAACTGGTATTGGAATCCGTGGCCGGTGCTGCTCGGTGTGTTATCGACCACGAACCACTGCTTGTCGCCGCCAAGGGCGGGCCCAATGTTCGTAAAAGTCTGGCCGCCGTTGAGCGAGCGCCAGAGGGTGACGTCAAACGATTCCAGAAGGCTGAGATAGAGAAAACGCCCGGTGTCGTCGCACTTCAGGACCGGGTCGCTCCGGAAGACATTGTTCTCGAGCACGCCCGGGAAAGTCCAGGTCGCGCCGCCATCGCTGGAATATCCGTAGCCGCCCTGGCGAAAGTTGGACGTCACGCTGTTGAACTGCCTCCAGCCGATCACGATCCGGTTGTGATTGGTTGGGTCGACGCTGATCGACGGCTCGTTCGCCGCGTCCCCCGTGATGTTCTGTCCGCTTCCGTTGACGTTGACCTGATGACTCGTGAAGGGGCCTTCCTGCGAGATCATTCCCGGCGAAACTCCGATTCCCCACAACGGCGATGGGGCCGGCGGGTTGTCGTATTCCTCGAGTGGCTCAGTCGGAAGCGGCTTCCGCCGCGTGGTCTGGCCCGAAGCGACAGCCGTTACGAGCAGCAAAACCAGACAAGTAAAAAAGCCCGCCTTCGATACTCCAAAACACTTCGAGCGGGCGACGAGCATCGCGCAGAGTAAACCAACATCCCCCGCGCGTCATCCCCGGGGTCAGGAAAATTCGAAATCCGAATAATTTTCCGCCGATTGTAGGGCAGGCGCATCGCCTGCCGCGGTTTCGATGGCAACGGGAGCCGTCGCCCTACAAAACGGAGGAATCCGAAGCACGAATATCGAAATCCGAATGGAGCGAAAGGGGTGAGCGACATAGAAGGCAAAGCTGCGAGGGTAGCAGCGAGAGAGCGCGGGCCGCGAACGAGTTTCAAACAATGACCGAATGTTCGACGAAGAATTCGAAACGAAGTATTCCCGTTTAGATCATTTCTTCCCTCTTGGTGATTTGAATTTGTTTCGGATTTCGGATTTCGAGCTTCGAATTTCTCGTCAGGAAGAGGGCGCTGCGTTAGCCAGGAGATTCTCCAGCTTCTCTACAATGGCCTTCTTGGCCGCCGCGCCGACGATCTGGTCGCGCTGCGTGCCGTCCTTAAAGAAAAGCAGCGTCGGAATGCCACGAATTCCAAACCGTTGCTGGAGCGCGGGATCATCGTCGACGTTCACTTTCGTGACGCGATAGCGGCCGTCGCTCTCTTTCGCGATCTCTTCCAGGAGTGGCCCGATCATTTTGCACGGACCACACCAGGGCGCCCAGAAATCCACCAAAACCGGAATGGGCGACTGGATGACAGCCCGTTCAAAACTGGCTTCGTTAATGTTAATCGGTTCGTTCATGATTGTTCCTCAATCTTTGCCTCCGATTGTAGGGCAGGCGCGTCGCCTGCCGGGGCCTTCGTTGGCAACCGGAGCGGTCGCCCTACAATCGTTTCTCCATTCATCCTTCTTCCTTTTTACTTCTTAATTCTTACTTGAGCTGCCGCCGGCAGCTCCCTCGGTACCACCATCCGGAAAAGCTTCTCGGTTCCGCGCAGGAACATGAGCGGCGACGCCACCCCGATTTCCGACGCCACCAGGTTCTTGTGCAAATCGTCCACGGTCGCGATCGGCCGGCCCTTGAACCCGACGATCGTATCGCCCTTCTCCAATCCGGTGACGGCCGCGGGACTGCCCGGTTCCACTTCCAGCACCAGCACTCCGTGGTCGTTAGGCAATTTATGAAACCGAACGACACGCGGATGAAGCGGCACGTTCTGGCCCGCCACCCCGATCGAGCTGCGCCGGATGTGGCCATCCTTGATCAGCCAGCCCGTCACGAAATGCGCGGTGTTGCTTGCGATCGCGAAACAAATCCCCTGCGCCGGCAGGATGACCGCGGTATTCACGCCGATCACTTCACCCGCGCTGTTCAGCAGCGGACCGCCGGAATTCCCGGGATTCAGCGCCGCATCGGTTTGGATGATCT
>Ga0193726_1003452_pt1 | contig 10045 bp, 9 predicted proteins | sample H2c1metaG_FD_144928 | JGI IMG/M metagenome (GOLD analysis project Ga0193726, IMG submission 144928) | Soil microbial communities from a riparian zone of the East river system, Colorado, United States - H2c1 | ecosystem: Environmental > Terrestrial > Soil > Riparian zone | place: USA: East River... | reverse complement strand
GCCCTGCTGCTGCTGGAGCGGCTCAGCCCGCTCGAGCGGGCGGTCTTCGTGCTGCGGGAGGTGTTCGGGTTCAGCTTCGGCGAGGTCGCGCCGGCCGTGGGGCGCTCGCCGGCGGCGTGCCGCCAGCTCGCGGTGCGGGCGCGCCAGCACATGGACGCGGGCCGGCCCCGGTTCGAGGCCGGCCGGCGGGAGCGCGAGGAGCTGGCCGGGCGGTTCTTCGACGCGTTCGCCGAGGGGGACGTCGACGGGCTGCGGGAGCTGCTGGCCGCCGACGTCCAGCTGGTCGGGGACAGCGGCGGCAAGGCCCCGCAGCTGGCCAGGGCCGTCGTCGGCGCCGAGAACGTGGCCCGGGTCCTCGCCGCGCTCGTCCCGCTGGTCGCCGGCGTCGGCGTGGTCGTGGAGCGCCGCGGGGTGAACGGCCAGCCGGGCGCGATCCTGCGCGACCGGGACGGCAAGGTCCTCAACACCTGGGCTCTCGACGTCCTCGACGGGCAGATCCAGGCGATCCGCACGGTCAGCAACCCCGACAAGCTCGGCCACGTGGGCCCGGTGGGGGACGCCTGGGCCATCGCCCGCGAGGCGAGCCAGGCGCGCCGGGCCGCCCGGGCCAGCCGGCCCGGTGAGCGAGCCGGGCCAGGTGACCGGTGACCGGTGACCGGTGACCGGTGACCGGTGACCGGTGACCGCGGGGCTTACTCGTCAGAGACGATGATGCCGATGCTGTCGGCCAGCAGCGGGGCCAGCTCGAGCAGCTGGGCGGTGCTCACGATGGCGCCGCCCAGCGCGGCGGGGTCGACGGTGAGGCCCAGCTCGGCGGCGCCGCGCAGGTCGACCCGGTCCAGGGCGACCTTGACCAGCGTCGTCGCCGCCAGCCGGGAGCCCGGGAACGTGACCCGGGTCAGCCGCGCGGAGCTGAAGTCGACATTGCGCAGCACGCAGTTGTCGAAGGTGACGTCGGTGAGGTCGCAGTCGCGGAAGTTCACCGAGTCCAGCTTGCACCGGTCGAACCGGACCCGGCGCAGCAGCGACCCGAAGGCCTCCGCGCCGGCGATGACCGCGCCGGTGAAGGTGACGTCCCGCCAGCTGGTCCGGGCCAGGCCGGTGGAGATGAGCCGGACGTCGTTGAGCCACACGTCGGCGAACCGGGCCTGGGCCAGCCGGCCGCCGGTCAGGGTCAGCCGGGTCAGCGCGCACTCCAGGAACTGGCTGCCCGAGCCGTCCGGGCCGTCGAGCTCGGCCTGGTCGAAGTGCACGCCGTCGTACTGCTCGCCCGCGGCCAGGGCAGCCGGCATGGGGGTCAGAGCGGCGGCGAACGGCAGGTCGGCGAGCTGCTGCCAGGTCCGGGCGGGCCGCGTCATGACGGGCCGCCGGCGAAGGCCAGCGCCTCGCGGGCCAGCGGCACCCAGTCCAGCCCGGAGTCCGGGTCGAGGCTGAGCCACTCCCGCATGGGCGTGCCCTTGTTGGCGTCGAACGGGACGCCCGCCCCGGCCGCCACCAGCACGCCGACCCGGGCCTCGGGCAGCTTCAGGACGAGCCGGCCGCGGACCAGCATGGCGAAGATCTTGCGGCGGAAGCGGAGCGCCGAGCGGCCGAAGCCGGCGCCGCCGGCGGGCGGCGTCACCCCGTCGATGCCGACCAGCTCGTCCACCAGGTCCGCGAAACGGCCCGCCGCGTCATCAGCCCGGCTAGCAGTAAGGTCGTCACTCACCGCGCCAGCATAGGTTCCGGCGCCGACAATCCGGGGTAGGGGTGCGCCACGATGAAGGCACTTGTGAGTTGGGAAGACGAGACCGGCGCCACGCACCGCTGGGACCTGGAGTACGACGAGCACGACCCGGAGGCGCGGCACTTCCTGGAGGCGCTCCAGCTCCATGTGCGGTTCAAGCTGGACTCGTTCGACTCGGAGACGGCCGACGCAGAGCCGGCCGGCGGGGGCGCTGGACCCGCGGCGTGACCGGGATGAACCGGTACGGCCCCGTTTCGTAACTGGGGCGGGTAACACGGGTTAGATACGGTTCCGTTCCGTATTGTAAGTGCTATTTCCGAGACGTGTTTGTCTTGAAATGGCGGGGGAAAGTCCCAGCTAGAAGGACCTGGCTGTGCTGGCCACGAGATCGGCAGCGCAGTCGCGGAGCTTGCGGTGGCTGACCTGGGAGAGCCGGGTCAGAAGCTCGAAAGCGTACTCGGGGGTGCAGTGCTGCTGGGCGATGAGGATGCCTTTGGCCTGCTCGATGACGGCGCGGGTCTCCATGGCGCGCCGCATGTTCTCGGCCAGGGTGGCGGTGGTCTGGTACAGCCGGGCGTTGGCGATGGCCACGGCGGCGTACCCGGCAAAAGTCTGCGCCAGCTCGGCCGCCTCGCCGTCGAAGGCGCCGGGCGCGGTGGCGTAGATGTTGAGGGCGCCGATGACGGCCTCCTGCAGCGGCAGGGCCACCGACAGCGAGGACCGGATGCCGCCGGCCAGGGCGCGGCGGGCGAAGGCGGGATAGCGGGTATCGGCGGCCATGTCCGGGATGTCGACCGTCCCGGAGGCCTGGGCCACTTCCAGGCAGGGGCCGTGGCCGTCGGCGTACTGGGTCTCGTCCAGGTCCAGGGCGAGCTGGCCGGTGAACGCGACGGTGTAGGGGCGGTCGGCCTCGACCAGGGTGACCGAGGCGCCGTCGGCGGCCCGCAGCGCCCGGCGGGCCAGGTCGGCGACCCGGGCCAGGATGGCCGGCAGGTCACCATCGTCCAGCTTGAGCTGGGCGAGGTCGGCGAAGGCAGCACGGGTTTCCAGCGGCGGCAGATCGGCGATAGCGCCCTCCAGGGCTTCAGGTCCGCCGGAATCCGCGATCAGTGCGCGGTGTTCACGGAGTCAGGACCTGGCCCGGCGGTGACAGTTTCCCACCCTAGCGGCGCTCGGGGGGGCCGCCGGGCCGGGGCACGCCTTGGATATTCTTGGTCTGGGCCAGCAGCGCGCCCGGCCAGTCCGTCATGGCTCTGGGAGGCCCCATGACCCAGGCTGCGCGTCAAGACCCCGCGCGCGCGCCCGCCCCGCTACCGCAGCCGGCCGCCGTCGCCGGCTGGGCGGTCATCTCGGCGGCCATCTCGCCGGTGCTGCTGGTCATCGCCTGGGTGTGGGCCGGCGCGGTCCAGCCGGCCTCCTACAGCCCGATGCGGCAGACCGTCAGCGTCATGGCCGGGCTGGGCGGGACCGACCGGTGGATCATGACGACGGCGCTGCTGGTGGTCGGCGGCTGCCACCTGATCACGGCCGCGGGCCTGACCGCGCTGCGGATGCCGGCCCGGATCCTGCTGGTCATCGCGGGCCTGTCGTCGGTCGGCATCGCCCTGTTCCCCGAGCCGGTCATCGGCTCCACCCCGGCCCACCTGGCCTTTACCGCGCTGGGCGCGGGCGCCATCGCCATCTGGCCGGCCTTCACCGTGGCGCGCACGGTGCCGCGGCCGGCGGTCGTCAGCGAGGTCGGCGCGGCGATCGTGACGGCGCTGTTCCTGATCCTGCTGGCCTGGCTCGTTTCCGAGACGCAGGGCGGCAGTGACCTGGGCCTGGCCGAGCGCCTGAGCTCGTCGGTGGAGACCTGCTGGCCGTTCGTCGTGGCGGTGAGCCTGTGGCACGCCGCCCGCCGGCCGGGGGCGGGCGGCGGCGCGCCGGGCCTCGAGTCGGACGACGAGATGGCGTGCCCCGGATCTTTCCGCTGACCGAACCTGCTTTTAGAATTACATTCTAGGGTAAAAGGCGTCGGCCGCCGGCTGCTGACAGGCACGCGGGCGGGCCGTAGCATCCGTGTGTACGTGATCGGCCTGGAGGTAGCTGTGGCGTGGGACTTCTCGACGGAGCCGGAGTTCCAGGAGCAACTCGACTGGGTGGAGGAGTTCTGCCGTACTGAGGTAGAGCCGCTCGACCTCGTGTTCCCTGGTGCGGCCTACTCCCGCGACCCGCGGGCCAAGGCGCTGGCCGACCCGCTGCGGCAGCAGGTCAAGGACAAGGGCCTGTGGGCGCTGTTCCTGGACCGCGACCTCGGCGGCCCGGGCTTCGGCCAGCTGAAGCTGGCCCTGATCAACGAGATCCTGGGCCGGTACCGCACGGCGCCGGTCATCTTCGGCACGGCGGCCCCCGACACCGGGAACATGGAGATGCTCGCGGCGTACGGCACCGCCGAGCAGAAGGAAAAGTGGCTGCAGCCGCTGATCCGGCAGGAGATGTTCTCCGCCTACTCGATGACCGAGCCGCAGGGCGGCTCGGACCCGACCCAGTTCGTGACCCGGGCCACCCGGGACGGCGACGAGTGGGTCATCAACGGCGAGAAGTGGTTCACCAGCGCCGGGGCGCGGGCCGACATCATCTTCGTGATGTGCGTCAACGGCATGTACGTGGTGCCGCGGGACACGCCGGGGGTGGAGATCCAGCCCTACCCGCAGCTGCACAACCACATCCGCTACGACAACGTCCGGGTGCCGCTCGGCAACCTGCTGGGACCCGAGGACGGCGCCCGGGTGCTGGCCCAGCGGCGCCTCGGCGGCGGCCGGATCCACCACGCCATGCGCACCGTGGCCCAGGTCAAGCTGGCCTTCGACATGATGTGCGAGCGGGCGCTGAGCCGGACGTCGCACGGCAAGACGATCTCCGACCACCAGATGGTGCAGGAGGCCATCGCCGACTCCTACGCCGAGATCAACATGCTGCGGCTGCTGGTGCTGTGGACCGCCTGGACCATCGACAACTCCAGCACCCAGGCGTCGCGCACCCAGATCGCGACGTGCAAGTACACCTGCGCGAAGGTGCTGCGCGACGTGAGCTACCGGGCGCTGCACATCATGGGGTCCCTCGGCACCACCAACCTGACGCCGCTGCAGCAGATGTGGGCGGGCGCGCCGACCATGGCCATCGCCGACGGGGTCGACGAGGTGCACAAGGTGACCGTGGCCCGCAACGTGCTCAAGGGCTACGAGCCGCACCCGGGCCTGTGGCCGACCGAGTACTACCCGGCCAAGCGCGAGGAGGCCCGCAAGAAGTACGCCGGCCTGCTCGAGTCCGACCCGTTCCTGGCCAAGTGGGCCGACCGCGCCGCGGACATGGGCCACTGATGGCGCAGGTAGCGGGCCGGGTCGCGGTCGTCACGGGCGCCGCGAGCGGCATCGGCCGGGCGCTGGCCCTGGCCCTGGCCGAGCGCGGCGCCGCGGGCGTGGTCGTGGCCGACCTGGACGGCGAGGGCGCGGCGAAGGTCGCGGGCGAGATCGAGGCGGCCGGGCACCGGGCGCTGGCGGTCACCGCCGACCTGGCCCGGGAGACCGACGCCAGGGACCTGGTGGCCCGGGCCGAGGAGGCCTTCGGGCCGGTGGACCTGTTCTTCTCCAACGCCGGCATCATCGTGGGCGGCGGGGTCGAGGTTCCCGACGAGGCCTGGGCGCGGATCTGGGCGGTGAACGTGCAGAGCCACGTCTACGTGGCCCGGGCCGTGCTGCCGGCCATGCTGGCCCGCGGCGACGGGTACCTGATCTTCACCGCGTCGGCCGCCGGGCTGCTCACCCAGCTCGGCTCGGCCCCGTACTCGGTCACCAAGCACGCCCTGGTCGCGCTGGCCGAGTGGCTGTCCATCACGCACGGGGACCAGGGCATCAAGGTGTCGGCGCTGTGCCCGCAGGCGGTGGCGACCAACCTCGGGGCCACCAGCCGCGCCCAGGTGGCCACGGGCGCGGCGCGGCTGCCGGGCAGCGTGTCCTCGGCCGCCGTGGACGGGGTGCTGTCGCCCGAGCAGGTCGCGGAGGTGGTGCTGGCGGGCGTCGCCGACGAGCGCTTCCTGATCCTGCCGCACCCGGAGGTCGCGACGTACGAGCAGCGGCGGGCGACCGACCGGGAGCGCTGGCTGGGCGGCATGCGCCGCCTGCAGGCCCGGCTCAGTGGAGGGGCGAGCAGATGACCACCGTGGACAGTGCGTCGGCCGGCGTCACCGGCATCAACGCCGAGCGGGTGCCGGACTGGCTGGAGCGCAACATCGCGGGCGTGCGCGGGCCGTTCAGCTTCGAGCTCATCGCCGGGGGCCGGTCGAACATGACCTTCGGGGTGACCGACGCGGCCGGGCGCAGGCTCGTGCTGCGCCGGCCGCCGATGAGCCACGTGCTGGCGTCGGCCCACGACATGGGCCGCGAGCACCGGATCATCTCGGCGCTGCAGGACACGCCGGTGCCGGTGCCGGAGACGCTGGGCTACTGCGAGGACGAGTCGGTCAACGAGCGGCCGTTCTACGTCATGGACTTCGTGGACGGGCTCATCCTGCGCAGCAAGGACGACACCGCGGCCCGGTTCGACGAGGCGGGCCGCCGGGGGATCGGCGAGAACCTGGTGGACGTCCTGGCCGCCATCCACGACGTGGACGTGGACGCCGTCGGCCTCGGCACGCTGGCCCGCAAGGAGGGCTACATCACCCGCCAGCTCAAGCGGTGGAACGGGCAGTTCCAGCAGTCGCAGGAGCAGGAGCGGGAGGCCGGGGGCGGGGTGTACCGGCCGATGCCGCTGGTCAGCGAGGCCCATGCCCTGCTGTCCAGCCGGGTGCCCGAGCAGCACGGCGCGGCGATCGTGCACGGCGACTACCGCCTGGACAACACCATCCTGGGGGCCGACGGGCACGTGAAGGCGGTGCTGGACTGGGAGCTGTGCACGCTCGGCGACCCGCTCGCCGACGTGGGCACGCTGCTCATGTACTGGGCGCAGGGCACCAGCAGCGCCGAGCCGGTGACGGCGATGCCGGGCTTCCCGACCCGCGACGAGCTGGCCGCCCGCTACGCCGCCGCGTCCGGCCGGGACGTGTCGCAGATCGGCTTCTACCTGGCGTTCGCCTACTGGAAGCTGGCCTGCATCATGGAGGGCGTCTACGTCCGCTACGCGACGCACGCCATGGGCGGCGGCGCCGAGGAGGCCGAGCCGCTCGGCGCGCGCGTCCAGGAGAGCGCCAAGCAGGCCATGGGGTTCCGGGAGAGCTGACCCGATGTGACAGGGGCCGGTCCCGCCTGGGTGGCGGGGCCGGCCCCTTCACGCGGCGGCCGGCGGGCGGTGTCTGGGGCCGCCCGCCGCCCGCCGGGTCAGTTACCGGCCATCTTGGCCAGTTCCGCGGTGACCAGGTCCTCGTGGTCCTGCCGGTCGCGCTTGGCGGCCGACGTCGTCCAGCGGCCCCTGAGCAGCGGGACGACGGCCGTGAAGAACAGCAGGCCGGCGAAGCAGATCCAGAACCAGACCTTCCACTGGCCCGGCGCCTGCTTGGCCGCGGCGGACACGGCCGTGCCGTGCGCCTTAAGGTAGGCCAGCGCCGCGGGCGGGACCTTGGACAGGGCCGTCAGCTGGGCGCTGAACGGCGCGATCTTCTGCAGGTCGGCCCCGTACGGGGCGACCTTCTGCAGCGCGGGGGCGACGGCGATGACGCCGTTGATGGCCGTCTTGTTGGCCTGGATGTTCTCCAGGATGCCGATGCCCTTGGCCCCGCCGCCGGCGGCGGTGATGGCCTGGCCCAGGAGGGCGGGCGGGATCTTGCTCGGGTCGGTGAACGTGGCCAGCTTGGTGAACAGCGTCGGGTTGGCCTGGATGACGGCCAGCTCCGGCGCGAACTTCTGCGCGTTGGCCAGCTGCACCTGGTCCTGGGTCGCCGTGGCGATCACCGACGGGGGGATCTTCTGGGCCGTGGCGACGATGTCGGCGTGCGACTGGGCGAAGGCCAGCTGGCTCTTGTACTGGGTCGCGTAGATGCTGACCTGCCCGCCGTAGCTCACCAGCGGGGTCACCGAGGAGACGATGGCCGGGACGATGAGGAACGCGGCGAACACCACGACCCGCAGCACCCAGCCGTAGATGGCCAGGCCGGTCGCGATGAGCGCCGGGTTCCGGTCCTCCACGGTCTCGGTGAAGCTGGCCAGCCAGGGCGCGAAGGCGATGCCCAGGAAGAACGTGATCGCGGCCAGCATGAGCGCCAGCGTGTAGTAGCTGGGGTTCTTGCCGACCTGCAGCGTGAAGACCACCAGGGCGGCCGCCGAGAGGAGGGCGCCGGCCACCATGAAGGGCTTGCGGACCTTGAACCGGTCGGACAGGAAGCCGACCACGACCACGCCGACCACGTTGGCGCCCCAGGCCCAGTTGGACAGGCCGTTGGCGTTCTTGGTCGTCTCGCCGAAGACCACGTTCAGGAAGATCACGCCGAAGCCGACCAGCGTGTAGTAGATGAGCAGCATGACCGAGACGCCGAGGGACGAGATGATCACGTCGGCCTTGAGCATCTGCCGCCACGGGTGGGCCAGGGCGGCCATGACGTCGATGCCCTTGGCCTTGGCCTGCACCAGCACGCGGTCGCGCATGCTCACCATGAGCTGGTCGCGCAGGCTGGGGGACAGCTCGCGGAGCCCGAGGAACGCGATCACGAACACGACCAGGCCGACGATTCCGCAGATCCGGAACTCATGGGTCCAGAACGACGTGCTCGGGATGACCTCCGGGATGGTGAGGCTGCCCACGACGGCGACGATCAGGCTGCCGACCACCGGGCCGGTGGTCCAGAAGCCCATCGCCGCGGCCCGGCTGGTCTGCGGCGAGAAGTCGCGGATGAGGGCCGGGGTGGCGACCAGGCAGATCCCCTCGACGACGCCGACCACGAACGTCTCGATGACGAACGGGTACTTGCTGGTCGCGGTGGGGATGACGAACGCCACGAAGATGGCGGTGAACAGCAGGCCGTAGACCACCAGGTTCGTCCGGCCCAGCCGGTCGGCCAGGCCGGCGAACAGGGCGCCGAAGGCCCCGAGCACGTTCCCGATGGCCAGCGCGGTCAGGTAGAACGTGAACGTCATGTGCAGGGCGGGCAGCAGGATGGTGGATACCGAGCCGCCCACGTACAGCTCGTAGTACAGCATGATCGTGGCCAGCACCGTGATCCCCAGGTACACGTACCGGGGGCCGGTCGACGGGTAGGTGTCGAGCTGGCGCCGCCAGAGGGTGGAGGACCACCCCTGGGTTTTTGCTGGTTCAGTTACGGTCGCACTCAATGCGGCCCCCTCGAGGGTCAGGCGGGGATAAGGCATGGGCAAATAGGGCGATCCAGCCGTGGGGTTAATTTAACGCCCACGTAACGCCAGATCAATGGTTTCGTCGTCCTATCCCGTACAAACCTGCCTCAACTACCACCTTCGCCCACTGCCGCCCCACCCAGCTCAGCCGGGGTGAAGCCGGACAAAATCCCGTGCCCGGAAGCGCTTTGTGCGGCGCCGGAACGTGAATGTGAAGCCTGGCCAGAGGGTCAGGTTCCGGCCCGCGGCGTCGAGATACCAGCTGGAGCAGCCCGACCCCCACACGGTGCCGGGCATCTTGCGCTGCAGCCGCCGGTTCCAGGCGGCGGCGACGTCGGGCCGGACGTCGCGGGGGGTACCGTCGGCGGTGGCGCGGACGGCGTCGACCAGGAAGGACAGCTGGCTCTCGATCATGTAGATCATCGAGGAGTGGCCGAGCCCGGTGTTGGCCCCGGTCAGCTGGAAGAAGTTCGGGAAGCCGGGCACGACGGTGCCCAGGTAGGTCTGGCCGAACGCGGCCGCCAGGGTCGCGCCGCCGCGGCCGGCGATCCGCTGGTGCACCGGGTTGTCGGTGACCTTGAAGCCGGTGGCCAGGATGATGGTGTCCGCCTCGTGGCGGGCGCCGCCGGCGGTCACCACGGCGTCGGCGGTGACCTCGGCGATCGGCTCGGTCACCAGGGCGGCATGGGGCGCGGTGAGGGCCGGGTAGAAGTCGTTGGACAGCAGCACGCGCTTGCAGCCGAGCCGGTAGCGCGGGGTGAGCTGCTCGCGCAGCCCCGGGTCGGCGACGGCGGCCTCCAGGTGGCGGCGCCACAGCTTCTCGGCGTTGCGCAGGATCGACGGCCGCATGACGAAGCCGACGACCAGGACCTCGCGGGCCCAGTACGCCGCGACCCGCAGCGCCGACTGGGTGAGCGGCAGCCGCCGGTACAGCAGCCGGGCCCGGCGGCTGACGGGCCGGTTGCTGTGCGGCATGACGTAGGCGGGGGTGCGCTGGAACAGG
>Ga0193726_1003451_pt1 | contig 10047 bp, 11 predicted proteins | sample H2c1metaG_FD_144928 | JGI IMG/M metagenome (GOLD analysis project Ga0193726, IMG submission 144928) | Soil microbial communities from a riparian zone of the East river system, Colorado, United States - H2c1 | ecosystem: Environmental > Terrestrial > Soil > Riparian zone | place: USA: East River... | reverse complement strand
CATGAGTCTGCGGCAGTTGAAAACCCCGCTGCGCCCACCCTGCGCAAGCGATGCCAACGCGGCGCCGCCAGGATAGGGAAGCCCGAGCAATTTGGCGGTCTTGTCGAAGGCCTCCCCGGCGGCATCGTCCAGGGTTTCACCCAAAATCCGGTATTGGCCCAAACCGGCAACATCCACGAGCTGGGTATGACCCCCGGAGACCAACAGTGCCAAGAAGGGGAAGGCGGGCGGATTCGGCTCCAGCAGGGGCGCCAGGAGATGTCCCTCCAGATGGTGAATACCCAAGGCAGGCTTGCCCCAGGACACCCCCAAAGCCGTCGCGAAGCCCTCGCCGACCAGCAATGCCCCGATCAACCCCGGACCCGCCGTATAGGCCAGCCCGTCGATGGATGACTCATCCGAACCAGCTTCCGCCAATGCCTCCCGGACCAGCGGCAGGAGGCGGCGAACATGGTCCCGGGAGGCCAGTTCCGGAACCACGCCGCCGTAGGCCTGGTGCATCGTCACCTGGCTATGCAGCCGATGGGACAGAAGACCGCGCGAATCGTCGTACACGGCAACCGCGGTCTCATCGCACGAGCTCTCAATGCCTAAAACACGCATATTTTTGCCTTTTGCTGGGGGGCACCTTAGAATGCGCCCCCCTGTCGCCCGAACTAGGGCGGCCGTGCCACCAATTGAGGTTTGAATGCCCAGCGTTCGCGTTCGTGAGAATGAATATTTTGATGCCGCTCTGCGTCGCTTCAAGCGTGCCTGTGAAAAGGCGGGCGTCCTCACCGAGCTGCGGCGCCGTGAATTCTACGAGAAGCCGACCCAAGAACGTAAGCGAAAAAAGGCCGCCGCGGTAAAACGGCACCTAAAGCGCCTGTCGCGCGAAAACATGCGCGGCACCGGACAGCAACCCGCGAGCCCGCCGCCGGCCGCCCCGTCCCGTCCTTCCTACTAAGGGACTTGGGAGCGGTTTGGGTACTCTTAAAGAGCGAATTACCGACGATATGAAGGCGGCGATGCGCTCCGGAGAGAAGGAGCGCCTCGGAACGATCCGCATGATCACCGCTGCCATCAAGCAACGTGAAGTCGATGAACGTATCACCCTGGATGACGTGCAGGTATTGAGCGTTCTCGAGAAAATGATCAAGCAGCGCAAAGAGTCGCTGGAGCAGTTCAAGGCCGGCAACCGTCAGGATCTGGCGGACAAGGAATCTGCGGAGATCACGCTGTTGCAGGGCTATATGCCCTCCCCGTTGAGCGGCGCCGAAATCGACGCGCTGATCGCCGAGGCCGTCGCGGCCACCGGCGCGGCGAGCATCAAGGACATGGGCAAGGTCATGGGCATCATCAAGGCCAAGGCGCAGGGCCGTGCCGACATGGCTGCCGTCGGCGCGAAGATCAAAGCCAAACTCGGCGGATAAGCCGGAGGCTGCCGGGTATTCCAGGAGGGCGGTCCATGACCGGCCGAATTCCAGATTCATTTCTCGACGAACTCGTTTCGCGCTCGGATATCGTGGACATCATCAGCGCGCGCGTGCCCCTGAAAAAAGCCGGCCGCGAGTACAAGGCTTGCTGCCCCTTCCACAACGAGAAATCGCCGTCTTTTTCCGTCAGCGCCGAAAAGCAGTTCTATCACTGCTTTGGCTGCGGCGCGCACGGCACCGTCATCGGCTTTCTCATGCAATACGAGAAAATGGAATTTCTCGATGCCGTGGCGGATCTGGCGCAGCGCGCCGGACTGGAATTGCCGCGCGAGGCGCAAGCTCCTCGTGAGCCCGGCAGCGCCGATCTGCATGAGTTGATGCTGCGTGCGGCGCGTTTCTTCGAGCAGAATCTGGCCGACAATGCGCGTGCCCAAAGCTATGTCGAGCGCCGCGGAATCGATGCGAAGACTTGCGCCAAATTCAGCTTAGGCTATGCGCCGGATGCCTGGGAGGCGCTGCTGAAACGCTTTGGCGCGGAAGACGAGGATCGTCGCCGCCTGTCGCAGGTGGGACTCGTACTGGAACGCAGCGGCGAGCGCAGCGGGTTTTACGACCGGTTCCGCGACCGGTTGATGTTCCCGATACGCGATTCACGCGGCCGGGTCATCGGGTTCGGCGGCCGCGTCATCGATCAGGGTGAACCCAAGTATATGAACTCGCCCGAGACGCCTCTGTTTCACAAGGGCCGCGAGCTTTATGGGCTGTACGAGGCGCGGCAGGCGCGCGTCGATTTCAAGCGGCTGCTGATCGTCGAAGGCTATATGGACGTGGTGCGCCTGCATCAGGCAGGCATAACCTACGCCGTCGCCACCTTGGGCACCGCCACGACGCAGGAACACCTCAATAAGATCTTCCGGCAGACCCGCGAGGTGGTGTTTTGCTTCGACGGCGATCGCGCCGGCCGCCAGGCGGCTTGGCGTGCGCTGGAAAACGCTCTGCCGCTGGCGCAGGACGGACGAGAATTGAAATTCATGTTTTTGCCCGAGGGGCATGATCCGGACACCCTGGTCGCCGAAGAGGGGCCGGAAGCCTTCGAAACTCGCATGAAAGACGCGCTGCCGCTGTCCGAATACCTGGTGCAGCAGCTGATCGCCGATGTGGACCTGGATCACATCGACGGACGCGCAAAGTTAAAAGCGCTGGCAGGGCCGTTGTTTGCACGCATGCCCGAGGGCATTTACCGAGAAATGTTGGCCGACCGGCTCGCCGCCCGCGTCGGCATGCCGGCGAACAAGCTCAAGGAATTCTTCGCCTCGGGAGAGCCGCGGCGGCCGGCAAACGCGCCGGAACTACAGGTTCGCCAGCGCGGTCGAATGAGTGTCGGACGCGGTAATTTACTGACTCAGGCCATCACGCTCGTGCTGCACCATCCGGCTGCCGCGGCCGCCATCGCCGAGCCTGATCTGCTCGGCAGCATCGAAAAACCCGGAGTTGCGGTGCTCAAGGAGCTGCTGGAACAGGCCGCTACCGCCTCCTCGCCCAGCACCGCGATGCTCTTGGAGCGCTGGCGGGACCGCCCCGAATATGAGCGGCTGACGGAACTCGCCATGCAGGACCCCTTGGTGGCGGATTCGGCCGCTGCGGCTAAGGAATTGAAGATGGCGGTCGAAAAGCTGCTTCAGGAATACGGTCCAGGCCGAAGAATGGACGAATTGCTGAAAAAAGCGGAGGAATTGGGCTTGAATTACGATGAAAAGGCCGAATTAAGCAGTCTTCTCAAGTCCAAAGGCCGCTTTCGAGCGCCTTCTTAAGCTGACGCAATTCCTGGCTACGGAATGGCCAAAATCGTATACTGCTCGGCTTGCATTTAAAATGTCCAGACTCTCTACGAGGCGTCCACCTTGATCAAAAAAGCGCCAGCAGGCACAGCGACTCAAATCGCGGACGAGCGTCAGTCGCAATTAAAACTATTAATCGCGCGCGGCAAGGAGCAAGGCTACCTCACCTACGCTGAAGTCAACGATCACCTACCGAGCGAAATCGTCGATCCCGAGCAGATCGAAGACATCGTCAACATGATCAACGACATGGGTATTCCGGTGTACGAAAAAGCACCGGATGCCGAATCGCTCTTGCTGACCGACGCGACCGCCGCTCCCGATGAAGAGGCGGTCGAAGAAGCCACTGCGGCGCTCGCCAATCTCGACGCGGAATTCGGCCGCACCACCGATCCTGTGCGCATGTACATGCGCGAAATGGGCACGGTCGAGCTGCTGACGCGCGAGGGCGAGATCCGCATCGCCAAGCGCATCGAGGAAGGCCTCGAAGCGGTCAAGATTGCGCTCGGCAGCTATCCCGGCACCTACGACCTGCTGTTGCGGCATTACGAAACCGTCAAGGCCGGACAGATGCGGCTCGTTGACGTGATCGTCGGCTTCGTCGATCCGAATGCGCCCGATGAAATTGCGCAACCGCAGAATCCGAAGATGATGGCGCTCGAGCGCGAAGAAGCGGCCAACGACGATGACGAGACCGAGGGCGACGAGGACGAAGAGGCCATCGACACCGGTCCGGATCCGGAAGAGGCGGCGAAACGCTTCAGCTCGATCGCGAAGGCGCATCATCAATTCCTGAATGCGCTGGATAAGCTCGGGTCGAAGGATCCGAAGACTTTGAAGATCCGCAAGAAAATCTGCGGCGAACTGATGGAGCTCAAGCTCTCGCCCAAGATGTTCGATCAGTTGATCGACAACCTTCGCCAGCATGTGACCGAGGTGCGTCTGCTCGAAAAGGAAATCATGTTCCTTTGCATCAAGCAGGCCGGCATGCCGCGCAAGGACTTCATTTCCACCTTTCCGAAGAACGAAACCAGCACGCGTTGGCTCGACAAGCACATCAAGGCGAAGAAGCGCTATTCGGGACCGCTGGCGAAATTCAAGGACGAGATCGAACGCCGCCAGAACAAGCTGAAAGACCTCGAAGGCTTGTTCCATGTCTTGATCAACGAGATCAAGGAGATCAATCGCGAGGTCTCCATCGGCGAAGCCAAGGCGCGGCGCGCCAAGAAGGAAATGGTCGAGGCCAACCTGCGTTTGGTCATCTCGATTGCCAAGAAATACACCAACCGCGGTTTGCAGTTCCTCGACCTGATTCAGGAAGGCAACATCGGCTTGATGAAGGCCGTCGACAAGTTCGAATATCGGCGCGGCTACAAGTTCTCGACCTATGCGACGTGGTGGATCCGCCAGGCGATCACGCGCTCGATCGCCGATCAGGCGCGCACCATCCGCATTCCCGTGCACATGATCGAAACCATCAACAAGCTGAACCGCATCTCGCGGCAAATGCTCCAGGAGATGGGACGCGAGCCCACGCCTGAGGAACTCGCCGTGCGCATGGAAATGCCCGAGGACAAGGTTCGCAAGGTGCTGAAGATCGCCAAAGAGCCGATCTCGATGGAAACCCCGATCGGAGATGACGAGGATTCGCACCTGGGCGATTTCATCGAGGATACCTCGGTATCCTCGCCCATCGATTCGGCCACCACCGAATCGCTGCGCGAAACCACGCATTCCGTGTTGGCGCAGCTGACGCCGCGCGAAGCCAAGGTGTTGCGCATGCGCTTCGGCATCGACATGAACACCGACCACACGCTCGAAGAGGTGGGCAAGCAGTTCGACGTCACCCGCGAGCGCATTCGGCAAATAGAAGCCAAGGCGCTGCGCAAGCTGCGCCACCCGAGCCGCAGCGAGCAACTGCGCAGCTTCTTGATGGATGATTGAGAGCGCGCGCTCGATCGCGGCGATTGCAGTAGGGGCCCTTCGCGGGCCCTTACTTTTTCAACTCAGACGGTAACAACTTCGAGGCTCAGGTGCCGCTCGCTGTTGAGCGAATTGCTGACCGGGCAGCTGCTCTCCGCCTTTTCCAACAGCCTCTTCGCGCGCTCGATATCCGCGCCGGCGGCGACGTGCAGTTTCGCCTGCGTGTCGAACCGCGTGAAGCGCATTTTGCCGTCGACGCGATCCAGAGTGCCCTGGGTGCGCGCCTCGAGGCGCTGCCAGGCATATTTTGAAGCAGTCGCAATCGCGCGAAAGTTCAATACGAAGCAGTCCGCTACCGAAGCGGTCAACAAACCCTCCGGCGACCATTGATTGCCGGGTCCATCGAATTCCTTGGGCGATGAGGACTCGATGACCCGGACGCCTTCCGTCGACAAAGGCACGTCTCCGTCGGGACGAATCGACGCGCTGACGGTGTAGTGATGGGGGAAGGGATGCATAAAAATCTCCGCGAATGTGCGATTAGTGGCGCGCCAAGCCGAACAACTTCAGCTCGGGGCTGTGATCGACGAGCCTAATCATGCGCTCGTATTTGAAGCCGAGCTTTTCCAGGACGGCGATGGAAGACCAATTGTCCGGCGAAGTGATCGCGACCACGCGCTGGAGATTCAGCACTTCATTGGCATGCGCGAGTACGGCGGCGGCAGACTCGACCGCATATCCCTTGGACCAATAGCGCGAAAGGAAGGCAAATCCGATATCCGGATCGTCCAATCCTTCGCGCTTCACCAAGCCGCACATGCCGATCGGCGTCCGGTCCCGCAGGCATGCGGCGTACAAGCCGAATCCGTTGCGGGCGTAGCTGTCCATCGGTCCCTGCAGAAGATACTCACGGGCGTCTGCGAGCGTCCTGACTCCCTTGTCGCCGATGAAGCGAATGAATCCCGGCTCGTTTAGGAGTTCCAAAATGAATTGGGCATCGTCCAGGTTGAGTTCGCGCAAGTCGACGCGCGCGGTTCGAGTGATGTTCGGCGATTGAACGAGGTTCGGGGGTTGGATCACGTTCATGGGGTTTGTTTTGGCAGCGAGGCTAGGCCGAACGCATCAGCCAAGAGCTTGTAAGAATGCCGGCGCGCGGCCGGATCGAAGGTCCACGTATTTATGACGATTTCGTCGAGTTCCAGTTTACGCGCCAATGCGCGCAGCTTGTCGGCAACTTGCGAGGCGTCACCTACGGTGGCCTTGGCCCTGAGTTTCTCGATCATGGTCCGCTCCCCATCCGTGTAGGGGTAGGCGGCCGCCTGCTCCGGGGACTCCAACGGCAGCCGTAGACCCTTCTCGAAGCCGGCGCGCCAATGTTCCCGGGTCATCAGCAAACGCCGCGCCTCGCTTTCGGTATCAGCGGCTAGCGCCCAGACGCAGATGGTCGCCTGAGGATGCGGGTAGCGCTCCGTTGGCCGGTAGTTGCGCCGATACAAGCTCAGCGCCTGTTCGACGCCCTCACCCTCGGTGAAGAAATAGGCGTATGCGTAGGGAAGGCCAAAATGCGCGGCGAGTTGCGCGCCGTAGTCCGAGCTTCCCAGTATCCATAATTGCGGGCTGCCGGCGCCTGTCGGAAACGCCATGATATTTCGATACGGATGACCCGCGGGAAGTGCAATGCCCGACACCCAGTGCTGCAGTTCCTGCACCTGTCGCGGAAATTCTTCGGCGCCGTGCGAATGAGGATTGAGCGCATGCGCCGTCAAGCCGTCGGATCCGGGCGCGCGTCCTACGCCCAGGTCGATTCGCCCTGGGGCTATCGCCTCGAGCACCCGGAATTGTTCTGCAACTTTGAGCGCGGAATAGTGCGGCAACATGACGCCGGCGCTGCCGATGCGGATGCGGCGCGTGGTTGCCGCAACGGCGGCAATCAGGATTTCCGGCGCCGTACCGACGATGCTGGCGCTGTTGTGGTGTTCCGACACCCAATAGCGCTCATAGCCCAACGCGTCGCAATGTTGCGCGAGCGCGATGGACTCGCGGATTGCAACGTCCTGAGCGCTGCCCGCCGATGAGGGAGATTGATCGAGTACGGACCACTTCATTAGACGATCGGCGTTTCCGCCGCGGGACTCAGCGCCGCCAGCAGCGCCGCAATTTCTTGCGAGTTCGCGTCATCCGCGCTTTGCAGACTGCGTATCACGCCTTGTTGGTCCGCCTGCGTGCGGTTCTGGCCCACTTTCCACTTGCCGCTCAATGCGGTGATCGAGAATTCGAATCCGACGATCAAGCTCAGCATTTTATCGATGTATGGCGCCGGAGCATCGTCGATTTTCCATGGCGTCGCGCGCTGTTGCTCGTGCGCCGCGGTCAGTCCCGCGACGAAGTCCCGCAGCCACGCCGTATCTTGAATGAAGCGCAATGTACCGCTGGCGTGCACCACCGCGTAGTTCCACGTCGGCACGACCTCACCGGTTTGTTGCTTGGAAGGATAGAAAGCGGGAGAAATATAAACCTGCGGTCCTTGAAAGATCGCAAGCGCCTGCGTGTCGGCTCGATATTCCCGCCATAGCGGATTGGCGCGCGCTATGTGACCGCGGATACATCCGAGCGGCGCCGGTTCATCGAGCGTCTGTACCGGCACATGGTTTGCGACCAGACCTGATTCACACTGTGTCACCAAGGTGCTCAACGGGCGCGAGCGCATCAGCGCTCGCATCACGTCGGGGCGGCTTTCGTTGAAGTGCGCGGGAAGGTACAAGATTCATCCTCGGCGGGCGGTTTCGACCAGCCTAATTGTTATTGCGGCTCGTGGCGAGCGCTACCTTATGCTTCCTTAAACGGTCCTATATAGATATTTTATATTGACTTATAGGGATGTTTAAGGCAGTTTATAGCTATGAATTCAGAGGGCCGCCTATATTCCCTTGACCAGGTCGCGGAGCAGCTCGGGCTGCACGTGAGAACCGTGCGCGGCTATGTGCGCAGCGGGCGACTGAAGGCGGTTCGAATCGGCAAGCAATATCGCGTTGCGCGCGAGGATCTTGAATCGATTATGGGGACCAAAGGTCCCCGCAGTGCTGTTCCCAGGCATCGGCGCGCCGAGGTCTCGAGCGTCGTGCAAGTCGATGCGGTGAGCCAGGAAACGGCGCAGCGAATTACCAATCATCTCCATGGCGCCGTGAAGGCGCCGCGCGATGATGGATCCGCGCTTCGCATTGAGACGATTTACGATCTGGGGCGCGCTCAAATGAAGGTGATCGTGATCGGTTCCTTGTCCGCCGCCGTCAACATCTTTGGGCTGCTGCGCGTCATCCTCGAGGATTGAGTTTGTGAGCGGCCTATATCGATCAAAACAAGGTGCGCAATTGATCGTTCAGCGCTATCGCGATTTCCTTAAATTGTGGCCGCAGCCCAATCGGCAATTTCACGTCGCCACACGCTACGGAGACACATTCGTCGTCACCTGCGGCGCGGAAGATGCGCCGCCGCTATTGTTGCTGCACGGCGCCGGCTCTAATTCGGCGATGTGGATCGCGGATGCAGCGCTCTTGTCGACGAACTTTAAATTGCATGCCATCGATGTGATCGGCGAGCCCGGGCTCAGTGCGGAGTCGCGGCCGGCTCTGAATTCCGATGCCTATGCGCTGTGGCTGGAGGATGTGCTCCGAGCCCTGAACATCGGTAGGGTTTCGATGCTCGGGATCTCGCTCGGCGGCTGGCTCGCCCTCGATTTCGCGACTCGGCAGCCGGCGCGTATCGATCGGCTGGCGCTGATCGTCCCTGCCGGAATCGGCCGGCAGCGCCCCAGCCTGCTGTTCAAGATTCTGCCACTGCTGTTTTTCGGAGATTGGGGCCGCAACAAGGCCTTGCAAATCGTGATCGGCCCGGCCGCCGCGAACGACCACGACCATCGCCCGAGCTATCGGGGCTTCATGCTGCTGGTGCAGCAGCATTTCCGTCCACGCATGCAGCGCCTGCCCATCTTTCCGGACGCTGCGCTTCGACAACTGTGTATGCCGGTCCTGGCGGTACTCGGCGGCAAGGACGTTATATTGGATTCGAACGAAACCAAAACTCGACTGCAGGGCGCGGTTCCGCATGCCGAGATACGTTACCTGCCCGACGTCGGGCACGGAGTTTTTGGCGAGCGCCCTGCCATCCTCCAGTTCTTGACAAACAAAGCGGGCGGCGCGGATCATTTCCCCCATCATGTGCAGAAACATCAAAACGCTGTTCAACTTCAATCCACCCGTAACGGATGATGAGATCCGGGCGGCGTCGCTGCAATTCGTGCGCAAGGTAAGCGGTTTTCACAGTCCGTCCAAGGCCAATGAACCGGCTTTCCTCGGCGCGATCGACGAAATCGAGGCTGCATCACGCAAACTTCTCGACTCGCTGCAAACCAATGCGCCGGCCAGAAACAGAGAAGAAGAAGCTGCCAAAGCAAGATCCCGTTCCGCGCTACGTTTTACCCGAGTGAACTAGATCGACAAAACCCATCAAGCCGATGTGCTCATCGTCGGCGCGGGTCCGACTGGCTTGGTATTGGCGCTGTGGCTCACCAAATTCCATGTGCGCGTCAGGATCATCGACAAACTCGCTGCCTCCGGCACCACATCGCGCGCGCTCGCCGTTCAGGCGCGCACACTCGAGTTCTATCAGCAGATGGGACTCGCGCAAGCCGTGATTGACCGCGGCCACAAAGTTCCCGCGCTGAATCTTTGGGTCAAGACGAGGCAGGCCGCGCGGGTGCCCATCGGGAATCTGGGACAAGGCCTCACGCCTTTTCCATACCCGCTCATTTTCCCGCAGGATCAGCATGAGACACTCCTGATCGAACGCCTTGCCGCGCTCGGCGTCGAAGTCGA
>Ga0193726_1003450_pt1 | contig 10051 bp, 10 predicted proteins | sample H2c1metaG_FD_144928 | JGI IMG/M metagenome (GOLD analysis project Ga0193726, IMG submission 144928) | Soil microbial communities from a riparian zone of the East river system, Colorado, United States - H2c1 | ecosystem: Environmental > Terrestrial > Soil > Riparian zone | place: USA: East River... | reverse complement strand
ACAAACGGGGCGTCAAGTACCCTGTCGCCACCGGGTCGGTTTTGAGTTGCTTTGTTATGCTTAATATCCATAAATTATTTTTATATGATTAATCAAGAACTGTACCCCTCCTTGAGCTATGCTCCAAAGCTGCAAAGACGCTCACCTTGCATTCAAAATCCAACCACGAAATTCTATGGTCTGAATGTTACATTGATCAGTCCAAATATCCGGTTGACTTCCCTGAATATTATTCACGATCTTTGTAATTATAATATAGAAAACCAGTAAACCTTAAATTAATATTCTTGCTCGGGGTTAAGATTGTGAAAAACTTCTCAAATTTTTTCAAATCCTTATGATTCTGTAGCATAGCAATTGCTAAAAAAGAAATTATGAAATTAAAATTTGAAAGAAACATACAGTTTACCAAGACAATCAAAGCAGATAATCGTTTACGTGAATTTAATTTCAGGAAATTGGGGGGCATCCAGGAAGGGATCTTCACAATCGATGTAGTTGATGATCGTGGCAACCGGATCATGTTTCGCATGCAAAAGGATGCTAATGCCTGGAAAATCGTTAATCAACCGCTTCCTGAATGGATCATTAAAAGTGAAAAGATCTTTCATGAAATGATAGAGGAAGAGCTCCAGCACGTTTAAGTTCCACTTCTTTCTTCATTGGTTGAATTGTCATCCCCTCCGAGGCTATACGAATTATTTTCTTCGTCCTCCTCGCCTATATCTTCATCTTCGTCATCTTCATCAGTACCCGAAGTATCAAGATCACTGCCGCCTATTGCATTGGCAGAACTTCTCTCATTCAGCAACTCGCCTTCATTATCAGTATTGTCCAATGCTGCGCGTCTTAATTGTTGCTCATCACGTGTAGGCATGTCCTGGGCGCTATCATCCAATAACTTTTTTTCAATGTCTGAAACGAGTACACCATCCTCCGTTACATCCTCTTCTTCCCAAATATTATCTCCTTCCTCATCCGCTGAAGAAATAGTAGTATCGGCATATTCGCCTGGATTGGGAGCATGAACAAACTCCTGTCCAGGAATATCTTTTACGTCGGGCATATCAATCGTCGTTTCTTCATTCTTTAACCTTTCCTGGTCCCGCGGCGACTCCGGCAGATCTGAGTTCCTGTTTGCTTTACCCTTTGGTTTATTTGTTTTTGCCATGATGAGGTTGTTTAATTGTTTTATTATTTGAAAGACTTAAAACTTATATAAGTATATAGGAAAAAATGAGCCAACGATCTAATGGATAACACTTAGAGAAATACAAGCAGTAAATTGCTTAAAAAAAATTAAGGCGACTCTTTTTAAAGACCCGCCTTACTAAAGTGTAGAAAAATTTCTACTGAAATCCAACCGTCCATCTACAATTCATTTAGCTTAAATGCACCGAAGCATCTAGAGCAAATCATATTTTTTTGATTTATATATCGGCTTATTGTAAATCACAGGAGCATTATTTTCGGGTTTTGTTTTAGAATCCTTTCTTTTTTCCTTGTTATTGACTACGAAACCCGTCTTTATTGGTATTACCGGGGCTAAAGTTTTTATTATTGGATCCTGCCTAAGTTGTATCAGCGCGCTATTGCTCATGGGAAATTAAATTTTTAAAACCACCTCAAGCATATAGAGTGAAAATTCTGTGCCAGCGAGTTAGATATTTTAGAAATTGAACAAATATTTTTATTTGATATAATTCACGTTACCATCCGCTCCTCATTGTCCTTCCAGGTTTCTCCCACGGATAGTGACGCATTTTTTCAGGAGTAGGAGGAATTATGAACCAGTATTCTCATATACCAGGACGGTCAAGGGCGGAATCTGAATTTTTCCACCCGGCAAAATTGATATCGAAAGGGGTTTATGTCTTGTTTTATCGATAGCCCATCTCTCCTCATTGGAATCCAGTACCAGGTTCCAACCTGGCGAGGGAAACGTGAAAGAAAAGGAATTGGTTTCAGAAAAATTGAATAGACAAATGATTTCATTTTGCAGGCCCGATGTAAGACGATAAAGCTGGAGCAATTCGCCGTCGGTATTTACCCGCACATCCTTCTTTTCAAAATTTTGTAAAACCTTGTGTGATTTTCGGAGGTGAATTAATTCTTTGTACCATCGATGGATCGCATCATGTTTTTTTTCTTTGATCTTCTTCCATTGAAGTTTTGATTGAATAAAAGATCCTTCATCATAAGGATCGGGAGTTTCTGCTTCCGATCCATAATTTTGAAATTCCATTTTTCTGCCCTTGCGAACCATTTCAATCAATTCTTTTTCGCTATGGCTTATAAAGTAAAGAAACGGAGCATTGTCACCATATTCCTCCCCCATAAAAAGCATGGGAATGTATGGAGACAATAAATATGAAGCAGATGCCAATTTTAATTTTTCATAACTGATCAAAGTGGACAAGCGATTACCCGTAAGACGGTTACCAGCCTGGTCATGGTTATCTATGAATACCACAAATTTATCTCCGCTCACTCCTGCGGATGAGGCTCCGAATTTTCTTTTTCTAAAATTCACATACTCACCACTAAGAACAAATCCATCTTTAAATGCTTTTGCCAGTTGTTCTATGCTCCCAAAATCCGCATATAATTGTCTTCCTTCCTGATCCACCAATGTATAGAGGGCATGATGGAAATCGTCCAACCATTGCGCCGTAAATCCATAGCCACCTAATTCAATTGGTTTAATGACTCTCGGGCTGTTGAAATCGCTTTCTGCAATCGTATACAATGATCTGCCCAGTTTTTGTTCCAGTCTTGCTATTTTTTTATGTAGCAATTCCCAGAAATGAACAGCACCCATATCATATACCTGGTGAATAGCATCGAACCTAAGGCCATCTATATGAAAATCTTCAAAAAAATAAATTGCATTTTCAGAAAAATACGCTCTCACCTCATCACTGTAGGTTCCATCGAAATTGATAGCCTTACCCCAGGGAGTTTTATAATGTTCAGTAAAATATGGCGCAAATTCTTCCAGGTAGTTTCCTTCCGGACCTAAATGATTGTAAACAACATCTAAAAAAACAGCAATGCCTTTCTGATGGCAGGCTTTTACAAGTCTTTTTAATCCAACCGACCCACCATAGCTATTTTGAACAGCGTAAGGATACACTCCATCATATCCCCAATTCCTGGTACCTGGAAATTGAGCAACGGGCATGATCTCGATGGCGTTGATTCCTGTTTCAAGAAGATGATCCAGCTTAGGGATCATGGAATCAAATGTTCCCTCCTCCGTAAAAGTTCCTACATGGAGTTCATAGAAAATAAGTTCATCAAATGGAATTCCTTTCCATTTTTCGTCTTCCCAATTGAATGAATTGTCAATTACTTCTGAAGGCCCGTGTACTCCCAGTGGTTGGGATTTTGAACCTGGGTCAGGAAGATCCCTTTCCTTTCCAGGCATGAAAAAATACCGGCAGCCGGGACTCACTTCCACCTCGGCAAGAAAATATCCCGAGCTATCTTTCTCCATCTTTATCTTATTATCAAATGGATGCACGATGTGCAGGCTCATATGGTCTTTCAAAGGAGCCCAAACTTTGAATTCCGTCTTACCATTTGATAAATATGAAGATCCTATGTTCATGGATAATTTACTAAGGAACAATGTAAATTGGGATATTATTTTCAACATTAGTGCCACCCTTATCGAACTAAGCAAAAAATCAGGCCCTTGAATTGCTATACTCGGCTATCAATTTTGTTTCACTATTAAACAAATGCAAACAAGTGAGCAACCAGACCATGATCCAATTTTTTCATTGGTACACTACCGGTGACGGTGTTTTATGGAATCAATTCAGCAGGCAGGTAGCTTATCTTTCTGAGCTAGGCATAACCGCAGCATGGTTGCCACCACCCTATAAAGGAGGTTCCGGCAAAGGCTCCGTGGGATATGACGTGTATGATCTTTTTGACCTGGGGGAATTTAAACAGCAAGGAACAATTGCTACAAAGTATGGAAGAAAGAAAGAATTTATTAAGGCTGTCGCAAAGGCCCACAAAAAAAATATGCAGGTAATTGTTGATACAGTTTTCAATCATAAAGCACACGGCGACGAGTTGGAGAAGATCATGGTGAGAAAAGTAAATCCCGAGAACAGGAAGGAATTTATTTCTGAGCCTATGGAAATAGAAGCCTGGACAAAATTCTATTTCCCCGGAAGGAACAAAAAATATTCTGAATTCATTTGGGATTTTCATTGCTTCTCCGGTGTGGACTGGGCGGAGAATCTTAAAGAGACGGGGATTTTCAAAGTATTAAATGAATACGGGGAAGAATGGCAAAAATTAGCAGAGGAAGAATTCGGCAATTATGATTATTTAAGTTTTTCAGATATTGAATACAGGAACCAGCCAGTGAGAGAAGAAATGAAATATTGGGGAAAATGGTTTTTAGAAACAACAGATGCAGACGGGTTCAGGCTGGATGCTGTAAAGCATATCAATCCTGAATTCATAAAGGAATGGATTGATCACATGAACAGTATCGCCCCGAAAAAAATATTTTACATGGGAGAGTACTGGAATGATCAGAATGCCGGAAGTCTAAAAAATTATCTTGACCTGGTCGAAGGGCGCATGCAATTGGTCGACGCGCCGCTACATCATAACTTTTACCGGGCTTCCCGCGATGGAAGAGATTATGACATGAGCAGGATCTTTGAGAACACATTAATCTCGATGCGGCCGGAATTGTCTATTAGTTTTGTGAGCAATCACGATTCGCAACCGCTTCAATTTTTAGAAAAGCCTATTGCAGATTGGTGCAATCCCCTCGCTTATGCCATTATTCTTTTACGGGAGCAGGGGATCCCTTGCGTTTTTTATCCGGATCTGTACGGAGCTGAGTATACAGACAAAGGGAAAGACGGAAATGATCATCACATCATTTTAAAAAAGGTAAATGAGCTGCCAACCCTGATGATGATCCGAAAGCTGATGGCTTACGGGAATCAAAGGGACTACCTGGATCACAAAAACACTATTGGATGGACAAGAGAAGGTATTGGCGAAAAAAGGAACAGTGGCTGTGCCGTGATTCTAAGTAATGGAGATGAAGGATGGAAATACATGGAGATTGGCAAAAGGCACGCGGGCAAAGTTTTTGTTGATTGTCTCGGAAAAATCGAAAAAGAAATCATCATCGATAAAAATGGCGGGGCGGAATTTCATTGCGGGGGTGGAAGTGTTTCTGTCTGGATCAATAAAAAGGCCGCAGAAAATATTCAGCTGAAGATGGGGGAATTGAAGTAAGGTTTGGGTTCGGAGTTCAGAGTTAATACAAGTTCAGAGTTTCGGGTTTCGGGTTTCGAGTTATGAATACAAATTTAGAAGGGTAAATTTTTTCATTATACATTTTTAATTTTTCATTTCTTCTCTTTGCTCCTTACGCTCCTTTGCGTGAAATGAATTAGTTCAGTGTTCAGAGTTCAAGGTTCATAAATTCAGACATCACAAAATCAGACATCAGAAATTCTAGAATTTTTAATTCTCATTTTTCCTGAATCTTTTTTCAATCGCTGCCTCTTCTGTTTCACTGAGATTTGATGTTTTTTTCAATACCGAAATAAAGTAGGCCACTTCTTTTTCCGCAGCGGGGCAACCGACATTTTCACCCTTTGTATCCAGGCTCACTCCCACTGCCCTCACTTGCGAATCAGCTAAAAGGTTGCCATCCCGATCAAGTATGAGCCAAAACGGGATTCCTTCTCCTTCCCCATGATATTTTGTGCGCAATTCATCGGCGCCGGGGTTTTCAAGACCCTTTTTGTCTTTAGATTCGTCAACAACGAGATGCCTGACCACATAATTATTATCAAAAAAATTTTTGCAGGTTTTATCATTCATGGAGCTATCCATTTTATGACACCACCCGCACCATGAAGCATGGAAAATAATGATCACGTTCTTTTTCTCCTTTGCGGCCTGCTGAATTGCTTCTTTAAGGACCTGGTCGGCCGAAAGTGGCCCTCCCCGGTGTTGGGCGGGTTGAAAGAATAACAGGAAGGCGATTGGAAGTAGAAAAGAAAATATTTTCATAAAACGTTTTTCTAAAGCTAAGAAAATGTAAGCTGTTTATTCCCTTACATTTTGCTAAAAGATGGTCCCTGCATCTTAAAAGCATTATTATTTATTATATCGATTTAGATTTTAAATTTGCAATCCACCATATATTTCTCAAATGACAAAGCTTTCAGTTAATATCAATAAGATTGCAACGCTTCGAAATTCAAGGGGAGGCAACAATCCTGACGTTGTAAAAGCGGCGATGGACGCTCAGCGATTCGGCGCCGACGGTGTTACCGTTCATCCGCGGCCTGATGAGAGGCATATCCGGTACCAGGATGTAAGAGATATCAAAAAAATAATCACTACTGAATTTAATATTGAAGGAAATTGTACAGAACAAAAATTTATTGACCTCGTATTGGAAACAAAACCAAACCAGGTTACCCTCGTCCCAGACACGCTTGGTCAGCTAACTTCTGATCATGGATGGGATACCATAAAAAACAAAGATTATCTTAAAGACATCATACTAATTTTTAAAAATGCAGGGATCCGTGTCTCCATATTTGTTGACCCTATCCTTGAAATGGTTGAAGGCGCCAGTCAAACCGGTGCCGATCGCATTGAGCTTTATACGGAAGAATATGCGAAACAATATGCTTTGGGGAAAAGAGACCAGGCAGTGGTTCCATACGTTGCAGCAGCAAAAAAAGCAAAAGAGTTAAACCTGGGTTTAAATGCAGGCCATGATCTTGATCTGCATAATTTAAAATTCCTGAGACAAAATATTCCGTGGCTCGATGAGGTAAGCATAGGGCATGGTCTTATTTGTGATGCGATTTACCTCGGTTATGAAAATGCAGTACAGTTGTACAAAAGGCAGTTAATGTAAGCGGCTCGCAGGTTTATTCCTCAAGCTGTTTTTTCATTATTTTCCCAGCTGCATTTTTGCCGCTTACCAGCGCCGCTTCTACTGTTCCCGGAGAAGCTCCTTCATAAAAAGCTTCTCCCGCAAAAAAAATAGTATCCTCTATCGGAGTGTTGAATCGCTTTTGTATTTCTGCATACCCGGGAAGGCTATAACTGTATGCTCCATTCGAATAAGGATCCTTACTCCAATTCGCTACCAGGGAGGCTGTAAGAATTCCCCTGAGCGCTAAAACAGATTTTTTAAAAATATTTGAAAGAGATTGAAGCGCCAGGTCAAGGATTGTTTCGTCATCATTTTTTTCAATTGACCATGCCTGGGGTCCGCCCGCCCAGCCCGTGAGTAATGGATAGGAAGATGGAGACTGCGTCCACCAGGTTGGAATCACCTCATTCGAAAGAATAAACCCTATATTTTTTTTCTTTTCTTCCCAAAATGCTTCCTTGAATTCCAGCATAATTTTTACAACCGATCCATAACCGATATTTTTTGCAGCCTCCAGGTAACTATTTATTTCCGGCTCAAAAATGATTGTTTCCTTTTTTTGAAGCTGGCCCAACGGAACGGCGATAATTATTTTTTCACCATAAAAAATACTGCCTTCAGAAGTTGTAACCGATATAGCATCTCTTTGCCACTTAATTTCCACTACAGCTGAAGAAGTATGGATCACGCAACCAGACTCCAGGCATTTCTTTTCTAAATAATTAACCAATTGATCATAGCCGCTGTGAATTCGGTACTGCTCCCCCTCTTCACTCATCCATTCTTCTCTCAAAGCAAGCAGGCTGGCCCTCCTGGTATCCGCAGCGTCGAATCCCTCTGAAAAACGTATAACCGATCTTCGCAGGCCTTCATATTTTTCATCACTAAAATATTCTTTAAGAAATTCATCCATCGTGATGTCTTCCCTGACCTCATTCATCCGCCTCATTATTTCTTCCCATCCCAGGGTGAAATCATCCTGGTTTTTCCATTCGTCATTGATCACCCGAATCATGTTTCCTTTCGCAGGGCTGTACCCGATACCGGCTTCCTTTAATATTTGAATGGTCAGTGGAAGATTTCCATGAATGAATTCAACTCCTTTTTCGATGGGTTGTTTAAAAGAAGAATTACGTACCGTATGAATTCTGCCACCCAGACGATCACTGGCTTCAAGGATTATAACCGGATAACCCTGGCCAGATAACTCCTTCGCAGCCATAAGACCGGCTGCACCTCCTCCGGCAATTATTATATTCCCAGTTTTTTTCACGATGTGCATAGATGGGGGTTGAGAGGAATACGGTAGGAGGTTAGGTTATCAATATTCTATGCGATATTCAAATTTCGATGGATCATTGAAAAAATCATCACTGGTAACAGCAATCGTGATTTGCTTTTTATCATCGGATAATTTAGCAGCCTTTCCTTCCACTTTTTTAGCAGCATGAGGAAGGTTGATAATGTAGTTCGCTTTTACAGGCGATCCCATACCGGACAGTTGTTGCAGGGTTTTCATATAATCCCCATCTTTTCCTGATGCATACTTTTCTTTATTTAATGTTTTCAGCATTAGTTTATCTGAGAACGTCACATCAAAAAAATTATCAAAACTTTTTATTTTGGAGGTATCGGCGCCACCCATGCCACCAGGAACCTGGTCCGTTCCCGGCAGTTTATTCATAACGGCCGCTGAAATTTTAGGAACCGCTTCTTTCAGTATTTGCAAATCCTCAATTTTCTGAAAGGGTAAATTTAGTTTTATAAGAAGCTTCTCATCCTGCATATTCAATGTAAGGTTCATGCTTCCCTGGTTAATGATCTTCTTTTGCCTGGGTGTAAGCCCTGTAATGCTGTCTGAAAGGTTTGATAATAATATAGTAGTATCCGTGTTTTTAATTTTTGCCGTATCATCGCCTCCCATCTGCTTTAAAAGACCCAGCAAGCTGCTGAGATCCGTTGTGCTTTTAAACACACCCGTTCCATCTTTATTGATCGTGATTTCCTGCGTAGTTTCGAAACAGCCTGCAAGTAAGACCAAGCCACCCAACATCAAAGAATAAATAAGTTTTTTCATTGCCTCGTAATTTGAATCATTTTATAATTGGTTGACAAAATTAATTCACGCGATCATCTTCACCGCCATTTCTTTCAGGAGGGATGCATCCGGTATACCTGTATTATTAATGCCGATACTTTTGAGATTGTACTCGCTTAAGAGCAACATGATTTTTTCTATTTCCGGATAGCTGTACGTATTTGCTGCCCTTAGATAATCTTTTACAAAAAAAGAATTGATACTGAGGGAGGCTGCCACTATTTTTTCATCTCTTGAATTCAATCCGTAGACCATAAACACTTTACTAAAAAAACCATACAGTGAGGGAAGGATAAATTGAATAGGCGCAGCTTTTGGATTTGCCTCAAAATACTGGATAATTTGTATGGCTCTTGAAAGATTTTTTGTAGCCAGTGCAGCCTGCAGTTCAAATACATTGAAGTCTTTGCTTACACCGACATATTTTTCAACATCTTCTTCTGTGATCGTTTTCCGATCAGCAAGGTTGATCAAAATTTTATCAATCTCATTATCTATGCGTGACAGGTCGTTGCCAATATGATCCACCAGCAATACCAGGGCCTTTTGAGAGATCGTATGATCTTTAGAATTCACTAACTCTTCTGTCCATTCAGGTAACTGGTTATCGTATAATTTTTTGGTGGACAGCACCACTCCTTTTTCTTTAAGCAATTTTGCAAGGCGTGTTCGGCCGTCCACTTTTTTTTCCTTATAAGAAACCACGAAGACGGTGGAATTTAGAGGATGTTCGATATATGCCTCCAATTTTTCAATGTCCCTCATTTGCTGCGCTTCTTTCAATAACACTACCTGCCTCTGCGCAAACATAGGGTAGCGGCGACAAGCATTTATGATTGCAGGCCAATCCGCATCCTTGCCATAAAAGACCATTAAATTAAACCCTGTTTCAGATTCGCTTAGGATTTTCCTTTCGGCATACTCCATTACTTTATCGATAAAGTATTCTTCCTCTCCTTCGAGCCAATAAATGGGCTTGAATATTTGTCTCTTCCAGTCAG
>Ga0193726_1003449_pt1 | contig 10053 bp, 4 predicted proteins | sample H2c1metaG_FD_144928 | JGI IMG/M metagenome (GOLD analysis project Ga0193726, IMG submission 144928) | Soil microbial communities from a riparian zone of the East river system, Colorado, United States - H2c1 | ecosystem: Environmental > Terrestrial > Soil > Riparian zone | place: USA: East River... | reverse complement strand
GATCCCAAACGCACCACGGATTCAAGAATGCCAGCGGATTGTACCGAACCGCCTTCAAACTGTTCCGGCTGAATCTGCAGTCGCTCGTCCTGGCAGGCGTTTGCTTTCCGATCTCATCCCCCGAGCCAGTTTTCACCGTCACCCAACCCAAAGGCTTGGACTTCGTGCTGCAGCATTCCCCTAGCTCCCTGAAGTACCTGGTCGAGACCATGCCGGGGGGCGTGGCTTTGCTCGATTACAACAACGACGGTCTGCTCGATATTTTCCTGGTAAACGGTGGCCGGGTCACGGCGCCGATGCCCCAGCCCGACGACTTTGACCGTCGCGATCCAAAGTATTGGAACCGGCTCTACCGCCAGAATCGCGATCGCACTTTTACCGACGTCACAGAACAGGCGGGATTGGCGAAGATCGGAGACGGTAACTATGGCATGGGGGTTGCAGTCGGTGATTACGACAACGACGGCTTTCCGGACATTTATGTGACGAACTATGGTAGCAACGTGCTCTATCACAACAACGGGAACGGCACGTTCACGGATGTCACCGCCAAAGCAGGCGTGGCCGCCGCAGGTTGGTCGGCCTCCGCCGGATTCGTCGATTACGATAACGACGGCAAGCTGGACCTGTTTGTAACCCGCTACTTGGACTGGGACACCACACGCAGCAAGTACTGCGGTGGCGTCCGCATGTACTGTCCGCCCGGCGAATTTCCCGCTGTCAGCAATATTCTCTACCACAATCGAGGCGACGGGACATTCGAAGACGTAACCTCATCGTCAGGGATTGGCGCGAAGAAAGGCCATGGCCTGGGAGTTGCCTTTGCCGACTACGATGGCGACGGCTTCACCGACATTTTCGTCGCCAATGATGTTGCAGAACAATACCTGTTCCACAACAACGGGAATGGGACGTTCACCGAAAAGAGCGCCGAGGCCGGCGTGGGGCTCAATGCCGACGGCAAGATGATCTCCGGCATGGGAGTGGTTTTTCAGGACTACGACAATGACGGGCTGCCCGACATCATCGTGACCGAACTTCCTCATCAGCTTTACATTGCGTTTCACAATGAGGGCCGGGGTGTTTTCACTGAGCAGAGCGTTGAGGCCGGCTTTGGGTTGCTGTCCGGAGCGACTTCCGGATGGGGGATTGGCCTCGAGGATTTCGATAACGACGGTTGGAAAGATGTCTTTATCACGCAGTCTCATGTGATCGACAACGTGGAAATGTTTGATCCTTCGCTGCATTATCTGGAACCTCCGTTACTGGCGATGAACCGACATGGACGTTTTGAGCGCGCCGACGCTGGCAGTGAAACACCGACGGCAGCCCGCGGCGCCGCCTTTGGCGATCTGAACAATGATGGGTGGATGGATGTTGTGACCACGCGGCTCGGCGCACCTTCCCAGGTATTTAAGAACCGGGGAGGAAAACAACATTGGCTCGTCCTCACGCTACGAGGGACTCTCAGCAACCGCGACGGGTTTGGGGCCCGGGTTCGGGTCAACGGCCAGACTCGAACGGCAACCGCGGCGGGGAGCTATCTTTCGTCGAACGATAAACGTCTTCATTTTGGACTGGGCGTGGCCGAGACCGCCAACGTAGACATCAAGTGGCCTTCGGGAATCCACCAGATTCTAAATGCGGTTCATTGTGATCAATTTCTCGAGGTGAAGGAGCTTCAGCATCCATGACCCGCGCCCTTCTGTTTCTATGCCTTCTTGCCCAGGCGGTTTCCGCACAGTCAACACCGGAGTCCGAAGCGGCTCAACATATTCGGGCCGGAACCGCGGCCGAGCAGGCACACCAATATGACGTGGCGATTAGCGAGTTTCGCAAGGCAACCGAACTCCACCCCGGTGATGCGACCGGGTTCACGCGCCTGGGCCGCGCCTACATGGAACAACATGACTACGGACAAGCCGCGACCGCATTGCAGCAGGCGTTGCAACGGGAACCGGAATTGGAGAGTGCGCACCGACTGCTGGGATATGCGCAGCTTGCCCAAGGCTACGCGGTGGACGCCATCCCGCATTTCGAGAAGGTGCATGAGTTGCGGGCCCTGGCGATTGCCCAAATCCAGACCGGCGAAGTGACAGAGGCAGTCTCGAACCTGCAAGCGGAGGTGAAAAAAACGCCCAACGATCCCGACCTGCTCTACTATCTCAGTCAAGCCAGTGAAATGCTCGCCCAGCAATCGACGGGCGCGTTGCTGGATGGCTTCCCGGAATCCGAACGCGCGTATCAGGTGCGAGGACAAAAGTACTTTGCCCTGCGCAAATTTGCTGAGGCTGAGAAACAATATCAGCAGGCGCTGGCCTTACGTCCAGATCTCCCGGGACTTCATCTGGAGCTGGGGGAGGTCTACGCGGAGAGTTCGCTATGGTCGAAGGCAGAAGATCAATACCGTGCCGAGGTCGCACTGGAGCCGGGGAGCGGCGAGGCAGCCTATCGATTGGGAGAAGCACTGCTGCAGGAAGGCAAATCCTCAGAAGCACTGCAGCAATTGCAGCGATCGGATCATCTGCGGCCGGAGATGTCCGAAACCCTTTACTCTCTGGGCAGGGCTGCGCTCTCCACCGGGGATGGCAAGGCGGCAGAGAAATCGTGGCTGAGAGTAATTGCAATCGAACGGGAGAGCCCTCTGGCGGCCCGGGCGCATTTCAGTCTGGCCGGCCTTTACCGGAAGCAGGGCAACGCCAATCAAGCCGCGGCTGAAATGCAGGAATTCGATAGGCTGCAACTGCGTAGCAGCCCCGCGGGCGTGCGCTGAAGCAGATGGCGAACCCTCCGGCGGCCGGTTGCCGGCACCGCGATCCGTCGTTTACATGCCGTCGCGGATCCGTCGTCTGGGCCCGGGAGGAAGCGAAGGGGGAATGGACAGGAACAGGAGCTGATTTCGGATTCTCTGGATCCTGATCGCGACTGAGGGAATCGGGGCGTGGTCGCAAGGCTCATACTTGCAAGCGTGTCAGGCGGTGGCCGGCCCCCGGGGGTCGGAAGACACGTGGATTTCCTCAAATGCTCGATTTTGCCAGCAGCTATGAGCCTACCCGATAATGCGGAATTTTCGCGGAACTGCCCGCTTATTGCCAGAAGATTGCCAATCGCTTTATGACGGCGTGACCAAACTGCATACGGAAACCGAGAACATGGAAGCCGCACTAGAACTTAGCCAAGCGGAAATTGGTTTGGGAACGGTTGCCTCGAAGTATCGTGGAAACAAGCCAAGAAAATCCTCAAGGAAGATGCAAAGCGTGCCAAGGATGCTGCGAAGAAAACGAAAGCCAGCGTGGCAAAATAGCCCGACATGGTTAGGGTGCCGGCTATCTCCGAAGATGTAGCGGCACTTGTCGCCTCGTTAATTCTTCAGAGACGCCAAGGAGCAGTTGGAGGGACCGGGTTAGATGCTGGCGACTCGTACTATGCGTCAAGCAAGTCGACCCTCGTGACGCAGGTAGTGGTGAGCCACGCCCGATTGCAGAGTGCCCGTGCCCAGCACTTTCCCGCCGCTCATGAAGGTGACGGTTTCTCTAGTTGGTTCCGCAGTGCACCCGCCTCCCGCAGCGCATGCGACTTGGCTAAAAATGGCCGGGGCAGATGTGGAAAACGCCGCGCAGGGCCAGATGCGACACTTAAGGGCGAGTACGACTCTGGACATCTATGAGCAATTCGTTCCCGAGTCGCAGCAGAAAGTCGTAGAGAAGCTCAGCACACTGCGACCAAGAGTAAATTGAGCTTGTGATTGAATTGGAACCAAACGGAACCAAAGTCGGAACCGACAGATACTAAGTTCAACAAAACGATGGTGGCCAGGAACGGAGTTGAACCGCCGACGCCAGCCTTTTCAGGGCTGCGTATTACCACCTTATCCCCATCATTTTTCAACAACTCAACTTTTCAGAGTGGCCTCAGTTTTGTGACCATTCTGTGACCAGCGCCGGTGTTCGCCTAGCGTCGGCTTGGAAGCTAAGCATCTAGTGTTCGAGACCGTCAACGTCATTGGCCCTTTCTCATTTTCTCCACGCGTGTTTTTGCCCCTGCGGTTACTTCACATGACAAGGGCTTTCCGTCCAGGAGCGTTCTCGCTGCACGATTGGCCTTCACTTCGCTCCTTTCATGGCATAGGACGTGCGCCAGCTCGTGTGTTACCGCAAGCTCCAGCAGATCATCCGTGTTCATCCCCCACCGCACAATGAGCTCCAAGGCCCGTCGGGGTACGGTTGCAACCAACGCCTCTTCGATGAACGTCTCTCTCTTTGGAAGGTACGTGAGCGCCGGGCTGTCAGGATCTATTCCTCGTGGTGTCATAAAATACTTCCAATCTGCCGAACGCACCAGCACCCAGGTCCACTCACCAAGCTCATCAGCCCGGTACTTCGTCAGAACCTTTCTCAAGACTGCCATATCGGCCCGGCATTCGGTCAGAGTGTAACCACCGTCGCAGACGAAGTGTTGCACGGCCGAACCGTCCGGCGACGCAGCCTTCAATATAGTCTGCGATTGGAAAACGACTAGGAGAACTTGTGCAGCGATCCCCAAACCGGCGCTGAGTTTCACGGGGCACCCCTTGGTGTCCCGCCAAACTCGCTGATGTTCCCACCCACTTCAATGCCTGTGCCCTCACAAAGAGCGCACATTTTCATCGCACGCTAATGCATTGAAACAAATTAGTTTAAATTCGCCCCGCCCCCTCGGCTCGGAATCTGTTTTGTGCTACTCTCCGTCCTCAGGAGCTCCTTGAATGCGGGGAGATCGCCATAAAGGAAGAGTTATCGGGTTCGGCCAATTTGAGGCGGACCTGCAAACCCAGGAGCTGCGAAAGCAGGGGAGGCGGCTGCGCATCCCGCGTCAGTCCTTCCAGATTCTGGAGGCGCTCCTAGAGCGAGCCGGAGAATTGGTCACCCGCGAGGAACTGCGCACTGCTCTATGGCCGGCGGATACATTCGTTGACTTTGAGCACGGCCTCAATGCCAGCGTAAACCGCCTCCGTGAGGCTATTGGCGACTCCGCAGACAGGCCGCGTCTCGTAGAGACGCTCCCGCGGCGAGGATACCGTTTTATTGGCGAGATTGCGCCGTCTAAGTCTGTTACTGCGCTCGAGCATGAAGCCCATGAACAAAGTGCGCCCGCTGCAGTCGAAGGCAATCGCCCTGAAGCCGCCCGCCCTGCATGGTTCAGGGTCGGGGCATGGGCCCTCGCCGCCTCGGCCTGTACACTCGCGGTGGCACTAATCTACCTGAAATTTCGCCCTCGGTTGGAACCGTTGACTTTAAGCGCCGTTCCCTTCACCGCCTATGAGGGGACGGAAACTATGCCCGCCCTTTCGCCGGACGGATCGCAGATTGCTTTCACCTGGGACGGTGATCCTCCGCCAGGCTCTAAGGGATTCGATCTGTATGTGAAAGGTATCGGCAGCGAGACCTTGTTACGCCTGACGCGCCGTCCTTCCACCGGATGGATCGGATCCGCGTGGTCCCCAGACCACACTCAGATTGCCTTTCATCGCATCGCCGGTTCTGACACGGGCGTGTACGTTGTTCCAGCGCTCGGCGGAGCCGAGAGAAAGCTGCGCTCCACCCGAATGAATCATTACATTGCAACACCATTGGATTGGTCGCCGGACGGCAAATGGATTGCATTCCAGGATGCGTTACCTCCCGAGAATCTCGCGAGACTCTACCTTCTCTCCCCGGAGACTTTGGAGAGTCGACAAATCCCTCATGCTCCTGAGTGCTCGGCAGAGGGATCCCCCGCGTTCTCGCATGATGGCAAACACCTGGCATACACCTGTGTGCAAAATATGGGGCTTCGTCTGTCCCGCATCTATACCGTCGCCATATCGGATGGTCAGCCAAACTCAAGCACAACGGTCAGCGGTACGATAGCCGGCTCTCAGGGTCCGCTGATGGGTCTGGCCTGGACAGCCGACGACAGGAAGTTGATTTTCCCCGGTGGATTGGTTTCAGGAGGAACGGGGGAAATTTACGAATTGACAGAACTGACGCTTGCAGATGGGTCGCTCCGTGGAATTCGGTTCGGACAGAGCGCGGTCTGGCCGACGATGTCCAAGAGAGGAGAGAAACTCGCCTATGCCACCTACTCTTTTCAAAGCAACATCTGGCAGAAAGATCTGTTGAATCCTGAATCGCCTGCCACAAAGCTGATTTCCTCGACGCGGGAACAAGCGAGCCCAGCGTACTCTCCGGATGGGAAACACATCGCATTCGTATCTACCCGCGGGGGTGTCGACGAAATATGGATAAGTGATCCCGACGGAACTCAGCCTGTGCAGGTTTCAAATTTCAAGGGCTCTGGCGTACAGAGTCCAAGTTGGTCGCCGGATGGAAAAAAGATTGCGTTTGATACCCCCCAGGCCGACTCCATCGAAGTATATATTGTCGACATCTCCGAACGCGTTTCGCGAAAGCTCAAAACTAATATTTCCAATGCCATGATGCCCAGTTGGTCGCATGATGGGAAATGGATTTACTTTTTGTCGCATGGATTGAAGGAGGTTTATCGCTGCCCCGCGACCGGAGGTGACGCTGTTGTCATTGCGCGTTTGCCTCCTACTGAATCGGGTCTTCATCCCCTTGAGTCCTTTGATGGTGAGACAGTTTATTTCAAGAGCATGGGGGGCGATGGTAAGTCCACACTGTACGCAGTCTCTCTGAGGAAGCTCGGCACGAAAGTTGCCCTGAAAGAGATTCCTAATGCAAAATCCTGGACGATTGTTCCGGGAGGTATCTACTTCGTACCAGAGGAAGCACCCAAGTCTATCCGCTATTTCGATTTTCGTGCCAAGCGCGTGCGGCAAGTCTTTGAATCGGACAAACGATTTTGGTATGGCTTGTCAGTCTCCCCGGATGGGCGCTATATCCTTTATTCAAAAGTGGACGAGGAAAACCAGGACATCATGCTGGCCGATAAACTCCGATAGCACGTGCTCTCGGATCAAGGGTTCAAATCGCGTACATACTTCCAGAACAGGGCCGAGGAAAGCGCCTGCGGATAGTTCAACTGTACCGCACGCCAATCGATACCGCGCTGGTGGTTTTACACTCTGACGGAACCGACTTGCGGCGAGCCTTTCGTCCGCGGCCTTAGCAAGAGAAGCGGCGGCCGCTCGCGATCCTCGGCACCTTGGAGCCGGGATCGGCTTCTTCAGCGTGCTCCATACCTGGGATCAACGACTGTAACATCAATCGCTTTGTTTTACTTTCCTATTCCCCGTTTTATTGGCAACGTGAATTGGAAAAATCGCTTTTTTGTTTGTTTATCTTTCTAATTTGCTTTCGCATTCTTTCTAATATGTGGTTTAATGCGTCGATTCGACAATTTCCACGGCGCGGAGGTCTGGGGATGCGACGAGCTTGGGTGGTCGGTCTGTTTTGCTTTGCGATGTGTGCGGTGGGTTTTGCGCAAGTCGATACGGGGGTCATTGCGGGCAGCGTGCGCGATAGCCAGGGTGCCGGCATTGCGTCGGCCTCGATCACGTTTGTCGAGATCGATACGAACGTGACGACCAAGACACAGTCCGATGGGACGGGAGACTATGGATCGCCGCCGCTGCGTCCGGGCAACTACAGAGTGGTCGCGGGGGCCCCGGGCTTCAAGACGCAGACGCGCAGCACGATCACGCTCAAAGTGCAGGACCGCCTGCGAATGGATTTCGACATGACGGTGGGTGCGGTGTCCGAAACTATGGAGGTCACGGCCGAAACGCCGACGATTCAAACTGACACATCTTCGTTGGGGCAAGTGGTGATGGGGACGCAGATCACGGAACTGCCGCTCAATGGGCGCGACTACATCCAGCTTGCGACGTTGAGTACGGGCGTGGTCCGCACCAGTTCAGGGACCAACGGCAACTCGGGCGGCAGCAGCACGGGCGGGCAGAACAGTTTTGTCGCGAACGGCACCCGCGGGACGTTGAACAATTTCCTTCTCGATGGAATTGACAACAATTCCAACGACAACGGCGGCGTCGTGCTGCGCACGAACGTCGACGCGATTCAGGAATTCAAACTTCAGACCAACAGCTATTCGGCAGAATTTGGGCGAAGCGGTGGAGCGGTGGTCAACGCGATCATCAAGTCGGGGACGAATTTTTATCACGGGACCGTGTTCGAATTTTTCAGAAATTCCGTGCTCGACGCGCGCGACTACTTCGAACTCCCAACTGAGAAGAAGGCATCGTTGAAACAAAATCAATTCGGGGGAACGCTGGGCGGACCGATCATCAAAGACAAGCTCTTCTGGTTCGGGGACTATCAGGGAACACGCATCCGGAACCCACTGAACTGGACTTCTGTGGTCCCTACGGCAGATGAACGCGCTGGTAATTTTTCGGCGGACGATCCGATCGTAGACCCCGCAACAGGCCTTCCATTTCCAGGAAATGTTATTCCGCAGGGCAGCATTGATCCGATCAGTCAGGCTTACACGAATCTGTATCCGGATGCCAACAAAGACAACACATACGTAATTTTTCCGATTGAGCGGGACCGCATCGATCAGGGCGACGGGCGCGTGGACTATAACCCTTCGCAGCGCGATCAATTTTTCCTGCGCTATTCGATGAGCAGAAGAACAGATATTCGGCCGGCGCCGCTGCCCGGGTTGGCGAACGGCGGAAATTCCAGCACGGGCGTGGGCCATGAAGATACCTACGGTGCCTCCGTCGGGTACACGCGCACCTTCACGCACACGACGGTCAATGAACTCCGCCTGGGATTCAATCATGTCCACATACGGCGCGGAGTCCCCGTCGATGGCACACAGCTTCCTTCGGGTGATCTGCGGGTTCCCGGGGTACCCGACGATCCTCGTGTTAACGGTTTGACCTTGTTCGCTCCTAGCCGTTTCGCCAGGGTCGGTGATCCGCGCTTTGCGCCGACGATTCTGACCAGTCAAGAACGGCAAATCACGGACTCGCTTATGCTGGTGCGCCACGCGCACACGATCAAAATTGGAGGCGAACTGCGGTGGAGCCAGTTCAATATCTCGCAGGAGGCCGCGCCTCGCGGTCAGTTCACATTTAACGGCCAGTACAGCGGCAATTCGCTGGCGGATATGTTGCTGGGAATGCCGAGCAGGGCGAACATCTCGACCGTCATTGGCCTCTACAACCGGCAACACGTGCCGGCTCTGTTCGTGCAAGACGATTGGAAAGTAACGCACCGCCTGACGCTGAATCTGGGCGTTCGCTACGACTACTTCTCACCAACCGTCGAAGCCCACAACCGGCAAAGCAACTTCGACTATGCGACAGGAACTCTAATCACGGCGGGATCAAACGGCGCCTCGGACGGCCTGGTGAGGGTTGACAAAGCGAACTTCGCGCCAAGACTCGGCTTTGCGTGGTCGCCGATAGCCAGCGCTAACACGGTGATTCGCGGGGCCTACGGCATATTCTTCAGCGGGCAGGAGATTCGGACCGCTGCCCCATTGCAGCTGGCATACAACCTGCCGTTCTTTTATGAGCCTCTTTTTATCAACGGGGCGACGCCGGCATTCACTGTGTCGCAGGGATTTCCGACGCTCGATCCAAGCCAGGCAGTCGATCCAGGCGTGACCAGCGTGGACTCGCGCTTACGCACTCCTTACTACCAAAGTTGGAACCTCGCCGTGCAGCATTCTTTGCCGGGATCCATCAGCCTTGAAGTCGCGTATGCTGGTTCGAAGGGCACGCACCTGCAGGGCGTCACGGATCCAAATCAGGTCCAAGTGCCGGGGCCGGAGGATGTGCAGTCGCACCGGCCCCTCCCGCAGTTCGGCGGATTCACCGCGATTACCAACATCGCAAACTCGACCTATCATTCGTTACAGGTTAAGGCCGAGAAACATGCCAGTCACGGCCTCTACTTTCTGAGTTCGTTCACTTACAGCAAAGCCCTCAACGATCTGCCCGAAATTTGCTGTGCCGCGCCCTTCGCGCAGGACAGTTACAACCTGGCAGCCGAGCGGGGGCGAGCTGACTTCGATCAAAAGCTGCGTTGGGTGCTCAGCTTCGACTATGAAATTCCGTTTGGGGGCAGCCATTCTCAT
>Ga0193726_1003448_pt1 | contig 10055 bp, 9 predicted proteins | sample H2c1metaG_FD_144928 | JGI IMG/M metagenome (GOLD analysis project Ga0193726, IMG submission 144928) | Soil microbial communities from a riparian zone of the East river system, Colorado, United States - H2c1 | ecosystem: Environmental > Terrestrial > Soil > Riparian zone | place: USA: East River... | reverse complement strand
GATCCCGCATGAGATCGACTTCGCCGGCCGGCACCTCGACGCCCAACCGCGTCAGAAGCTCCGCCGTTTCTGGTGCCGTGAAGACGAGATCGTCGGGCCCTACTTCGGTGAGTTCCCCGCGGACGCGCCACAGATGCACCGGCACCGGTGCAACGCCCCGGCATGCGGCGACAAGTCGCAAGTTACCCATAGCGTGCTGCAGCAGGAAGTCGAGGTCACGCTCGACCTCGGCGGAACGGAGGTTGTCGGCCGCGTCGACGACGAGCACGAGCGGTCGCGGCAGCTCGATCAACGCTTCCGCGAGCTGGTTCAGGTGTCGGCGATCCGGACCGCCACCGAGTCGTGGAAACCGCGCGGCGGGGGCGGCGCGACGCAGCGCGGCGTGCAGGTAGCCCCAGAAATCCCCCGCGCTGTCGCCGGGCTCGATCGACAGCCAGGCGACGGGGTCAGGCGGGGCGGCGATGTGCAGCCACGACGTCAGCAGGACGGATTTGCCCCATCCGGCCGGCGCGCGCACCACGGTCACGATGGTGCTGCGGTTGAGAAGCAAAAACAGCCGCGAGCGGACGAGGAGTCCGGGCGGTGGGTTCGGGACGTCCAGCCGTGAAGCCAGCAGCGGCTTTTGCATCGTCACGTCCATGCTACGAGTCGATGTCGTGATCCACCCGTGCGGCAGCCAATCCCGAACGTTACTCGCCGCACGGTGGCCCACGGCTCGGATTGGGCGGATGACGTTCACCCTGTGCGGGGGAGCCGCGGTCACCCACCTGAGCCGAGCATCGGAGGCGAGATGTCCACCTACGCATGCGAAGGGGATTGGTGTGCCATGACTGTGACGGTTTCTCCACGGACCCAGCGCCGCGGAATGCTGCGTCGTCAGGGTGATCCCGTACGAGAGATGGAGGATCTCTACGACCGGATGGGTTGGCTGGTGCAGGACCTATTCGGACGGCCGGCGCAAGACGGCGAATCAGTGCCGGCGTGGACCGCACCGGCCGACGTCGAAGAGACCGACGATGCCTACCTGGTCGAAGTCGACCTGCCGGGGGTGGCGCCGGAGGATCTCAACCTGGAGCTCAACGAGAACCAGTTGCGCATCTCAGGTGAGGTCAAGGAGCGCGAACATACCGGTGTGCTGCGTCGTAGGGGTCGTCGCGTGGGCCAGTTCGAGCACGTGCTGGCGCTTCCAGGCGAGATCGATCGAGATCATGTGGAGGCCAAGCTGACCGATGGGGTGCTATCGGTGCGACTGCGTAAGTCGGCCGGGGAGCGGCCACGGCGGATCGAAGTACAGACCTAGCCGGGCCGGACCGCCTGCAAGCGGTCCGGCCCGGCCTCGGCGTCCGATCACTACCCGCGACAGACATGGGAGGAACAGTCAATGAGTTCCACGACGATGATCCGCAGCGATGAGCAGATTCAACGTGACGTACTCGACGAGTTGAAGTGGGATGCGCGTGTGCAGCCCAATGAGATCGGTGTGGCGGTCAAGGACGGCATCGTGGCGTTGACCGGCTGGGTCGACAGTTTCGCCAAGAAATGGGTCGCCGAGCGCGCCGCGCACCGGGTCCACGGTGTGATGGCCGTGGTCAACGACATCGAGGTCCGGTTGCCCGGTTCGGCGGAGCGCAGCGACGAGGACCTCGCGTTGGCCGCGACTCGGGCGTTGGAATGGGACACCTTGGTGCCGATGGAGAACGTTGAGCTGACGGTATCCAAGGGCACGGTCACCTTGCGTGGGGAAGTGGAGTGGGAGTTCGAGCGGCAGGAAGCCGAGCGGGCGGTCCGTCGACTGTCGGGCGTACGTGGCGTGATCAACGCGATAACCGTGCGGCCGCGGGTGACTGCGTCCCCCCAGGAACTCCAGCAGAAAATCGAAAACGCGCTCGTTCGCAACGCCGAGACCGACGCGCAACGGATCACGATCGATGTCGACGGCTCGAAGGTCATCCTGCGGGGCACAGTGCGATCGTGGATGGAAAAGCGGGAGGCCGAGCGGATCGCGTGGTCGTCGCCCGGAGTCACCTCAGTCGACAACCGCATCCAGATCGAATTCTGACCGCCACCTGTAGATCACGCGCTGCCACGTCCGCCGACGCCCGACGCCGGACCGACACCCAATCGCGTTCGCTGATGCCGCGCGGTGCGGTCCGGTCGGGTGCGAGTCGAGCCGTCGAGGGGTAAGCCGATGCTCGACACGGGATTGGCTGCCTTCAGCGCCGCCGTCGACAAGACCAACCGCATCCTGCGAGCTATCGCAAACGTGTTCGGATGGCCGAAGGACGGCGCAACCAGTCGAACGCGGCGCTGCGCGCGGTCTTGCCGACGGTGCGCGATCGGCTGACGGTGGACGAGGCGGCGCAACGTGCGCCACGGCTGCCGCTCCTGACGCGCGGGATCTATACGAGCGCTGGAATCCGAGCAGCGTGCCCCACAAAGATGGGCGCGCGAACTTCGTCGAGCGTGTCCGGCACGGGTGTCCGTTCAACATCACCGTGAACGGCCAGGAGCTCGTGCACGGCTTAGTCACCGCATCGCGCAATCATCTCGGCGGCGGCCAATGGGATCACGTCGTCGCGATCCTGCCCAGAGAACTCCGGTCGGTCCTCGCCAGCCCGTAACACCCGACCCTTCCCGGCTCGCCCCGGGGTCAGGTTATCCGTTCGTGTGAGCGGACAGGCGTTCCCCGGCGACTGGCGGCCCGGCGATTCGAGGACGGTGTGCTATGTCTCAAAGGATTGATGTCGGTTCTTCCAGCCATCTCGTTCGAACCCTGATCCCGGCGCGGATCGACCGCCTGCCGTGGTCACCGTTTCACACCAGGATGGTCGTCGCGCTGGGCGTCGCCTGGATCTTGGACGGCCTGGAGATCACGATCGCCAGCTCGGTCGCTGGTGTACTCAGCACCCCGGCCGCCCTCGATCTCTCCTCGACGGCGGTGGGCGCGGTCGCGACCGTGTACCTGGCCGGAGAGGTATTCGGTGCGTTGGTCTTTGGTCGGCTCTCCGACGCGATGGGCCGCAGGCGCCTGTTCATGACGACATTGGCCATCTACATGCTCGGTAGCGGTCTGACGGCACTGACCGCCGGGTCCAGCATCGGTTGGGTGGTCTTCCTCTACGCCACTCGCTTCGTTGCCGGCATGGGCATCGGCGGCGAGTACGCCGCCATCAATTCGGCGATCGACGAACTCATACCGGCGCGATACCGGGGTCGGGTCGACGTCGCCGTCAACGGCACCTACTGGGCCGGCGCGATCCTCGGCACCCTGGGCGCCTTGTTGTTCCTGCAGGCCATTTCTCCGGGCCTCGGCTGGCGCATCGGCTTCCTGCTCGGACCGGTGCTCGGAGTCGTAATACTGCTGGTGCGCCGCCACCTGCCGGAGAGCCCACGCTGGCAGATCATGCACGGCCGCGCCGCCGAGGCCGAGGAAAGCATCGCTGCCATCGAACGCGAGGTCGCGGCGTCCGGCCGACCGCTGCCACCGATCGACCCAGCCAAAGAGATCGAGGTCGCGCCGGCCGGACGGATCGGCTACCTGACCCTGGTACGGGTGCTGTTCCGCGACTATCCCCGGCGAGCCGTTCTCGGCGCCTCACTCATGATCAGCCAGTCGTTCCTATACAACGCGATATTCTTCACGTACACGCTCGTCCTGACAAAGTTCTACGGCGTGAACGCGTCGGCCGCGCCCTGGTATCTGCTCGCCTTCGCCGCCGGTAACCTGCTCGGCCCGCTAACGCTCGGCCGGCTGTTCGACACCATCGGGCGCAAGGCCATGATCTCGGGTACGTACATCGCGTCCGGCGGACTGCTGGCGCTGACCGCGTTCCTGTTCAACGCGGATGTCCTGACCGCCGCGACGCAGACCATCCTGTGGATCGCCATCTTCTTCTTCGCGTCGGCCGGAGCGAGCGCGGCCTATCTGACCGTCAGCGAAATCTTCCCGCTGGAGGTCCGAGCACAAGCGATCGCGGTTTTCTTTGCGATCGCGCAGTGTGTCGGCGCGCTCGGGCCGGTGCTGTACGGCAACCTCATCGGCGATGGCAGCGACCCGCTTCGGCTCTTCGTCGGATATCTGATCGCCGGCGGCATCATGATTGTGGGCGGCCTGGTCGAGTTGGCCCTCGGGGTACGCGCCGAACGCGCGTCCTTGGAGGATGTCGCCCGTCCGCTGTCGTTGGTCCGCGCCTCATCCGCTGCGCTGTCGAGCGAGTCCCGCAAGACGGCCAGCGTCTGGCGGACCGGCTGATCCATCGAGAACGGACCGCAGGTGCTGCTACCGGCCGCGCCCGGCCGCACTCAAGGCGCGGTCGAGCGCCGGGAGCAGGTCGGGCAACGACGGCCCGGCATCGACGCGGACGTCGTCGACGAATAGAGTCGGCGCACGCCAGACCCCGCTGCGACGCCCACTGTCGACATCGCGCATGATCCGATCGCGGTACATCTGCCGGCTGATCTCCACGTCGACTGCCTCCGGCGGCATGTCGAGAATCAGTTCCGCCCGGCGCAGCGACGCCCAACCCATTTCGTGTTGGTGCTCGAACATCCAGTCGTGCATCTCCCAGAAGCGATGTCTGACCGCGGCGGCCTCAGCGATCTCGGCTGCGACGAACATGTACGGCTGCGTATCGCTGGGCGGAGCCGGGAAGTGTCGGTAGACCAGACGGACCTGGGGTTTGCGGTGTCGCAACAGGTCGTCCAGGTCGGGTTGCAGGCTCGCAGAGTCGGATGACTGGTAATGCCCATACTCGACCAGCGTGATGGGCGCCTGGTCGGGGCCGCGGACGTGGTCGGCGGCGCCGACCGGTACCGCCAGCCGCCCTGGAGTCACGATTCCCATCACGTCTCCATCCTCGCCGCCGTTCCGGATCCGTGCGTATCCATCGCGACCATCGTCGTGTCGGGAGGGTGAGCCGGACTCACCTTGTCCGGGTGGTCCTCGTCACCGGTGCGCCATCGGCGAACGACACCATGCCACCGATCCGTGTCGTCGACGTCAATCTGCGCCACAGCAACCGCACAGTGCGACGGAGTTCTAAGTTATTCCAGGTCAGAGGCTCTCTTCCCGGCGGGGCGGGCGTAGTGTCGGGCTTGTACGGAGTCGCACCGCACACGATGTCATGCCATCGGTCGCCATGAGGCAGGCGTGCCACTGGCGGCCAGTCGCGTGACCCAGGGCGGGTCAGCATCCGCGGCCCACGCTGAATGGGCCCGCACGACCCGTCGACAGTTCCCGGCAGTCCGACGATCCCCGAATTCGAGGGTGGATTTTGTCATGGCCAGAGCCGTTGGTATCGATCTCGGCACGACGAACTCAGTCATCGCAGCGGTGGAGGGCGGCCAGCCGACCGTCATCGCGAATTCGGAAGGTTCGCGCACGACGCCGTCGGTCGTGGCCTTCACCGACCAGGGGGAACGCTTGGTCGGCCAGTTGGCCCGCCGCCAATCGATCCTGAATCCGAAGGCGACCATCTACTCGGCGAAGCGGTTCATCGGCCGGCGTTACAACGAGGTCGAAAGCGAACTCACGGCGGTCACCTACGACGTCGTGCCCGGCCCCGATGATGCGGTCCGATTCAAGATCCGGGACAAGCTGTACGCGCCGGAGGAGATTTCCGCGCTCGTTCTGCGCAAGTTGGCCGAGGACGCGGCGAAATTCCTCGGTGAACGGGTCACCGAGGCGGTCGTGACGGTGCCGGCCTACTTCAACGACGCGCAGCGGCAGGCGACGAAGGATGCCGGCCGCATCGCCGGCCTGGAGGTGCTGCGCATCATCAACGAGCCGACGGCGGCCGCTCTGGCGTACGGCTTGGACAAGAAGGGCCACGAGACCGTTCTCGTCTTCGACCTCGGTGGCGGCACGTTCGACGTCAGTCTTCTCGATGTGGGTGACGGTGTGGTCGAGGTCCGCTCGACGGCCGGCGACACGCATCTCGGCGGTGATGACTTCGACCGGCGCATTGTCGACCACCTCGCGGACACGTTCCAGAACGAGAACGGCATCGATCTGCGCCGCGACCCGCAGGCTCTGCAACGGCTGTTCGAGGCCGCGGAAAAGGCCAAGGTCGAGCTGTCGTCGGTCACGCAGACGACGATCAGCCTGCCGTTTGTCACGGCCGACGCGAACGGGCCCAAGCACCTCAACACGACCCTGATGCGCTCGACGTTCGAACAGCTCACCGCCGATCTCGTCGAACGGTGTCAGGAGCCGGTCGAGCAGGCGTTGGCGGACGCGAAGGTCACGGCGGACGACATCGACGAGGTAATCCTCGTCGGTGGGTCGACGCGGGTGCCCGCCGTGCAGGCCCTGGTCCGACGGTTGACCGGCGGCAAGGACCCCAACATGACGGTCAACCCGGACGAGGTCGTCGCGATCGGCGCCGCGATCCAGGCCGCCGTTCTCAAGGGCGAGGTCAAGGACGTCCTGCTGCTGGACGTCACCCCGCTGTCGTTGGGTGTCGAGACGCTCGGTGGCCTGATGACGAAGGTGATCGAGCGCAACACCACGATCCCGGCCCGCCGGACCGAAGTGTTCAGCACGGCCGAGGACAACCAACCCGGTGTCGACATCGTGGTGTTGCAGGGAGAGCGCGACGTCGCGGCCGAGAACCGGGTACTCGGGCGATTTCGGTTGGAGAACATCCGGCCGGCGCCGCGGGGCGAACCACAGATCGAGGTCACATTCGACATCGACGCCAATGGGATCCTGAACGTGTCGGCGCGGGATCGCGATACCGGCGCCGAACAGCGCATCACCATCACCGAGAGCGCGAATCTCGACTCCGCCGAGGTCGACCGGATGGTCAAGGACGCCGAGGCGCATCGCGGTGAGGACGCACGGCTGCGCGAGACGGTCGACGCGCGCAACGAACTTGATGCGGCGCGGCACGTCGTCCAACGTCGCGTCGATGAGCTGGGATCGTCGGTGCCGGTGCACGAGAAGGCGCGGGCCGAGATGCTGGTCGGCGACGCCCAGGAGGCTCTCAAGCAACAGGAGCCGCTGGAACGATTGCGTAGCTTGACCGGCGAACTCCGCCAGATCGCACAGAGCCTGTCGGTGGCGGCGTCGACCGGGGCCGGGGCGAGCGGCGGCCCGACCGGCTCGGCGGCGGGCGCTAACGAGCCGGGCGCGGACGACGACGTGATTGACGCCGACTTCAGCGAGGGGTGAGCGCTGTGACGGAACCGCGCAGCCCGAACTCCTCAGCCGGTGCGGCGGACCGGGCGGCCGACCGCCCAGATAGCGTCACCAGCTCCGCAGACCGGCCGGGCGGCGACGATGCGCAGACGATCCAGGCGCTACAGACGCGAGTCGCCGAGCTGGAGGACCAATGGCGCCGCGCCGCCGCCGACTTGGACAACGTTCGCAAACGGTCAGCCCGCGACGCCGTGACACAACGCGCCGACGAGCGGAGTCGGGTGACCGGCGCGCTGCTACCCGTCATCGACAACCTCGACCTCGCGCTGGAACATGCCGACGCGGATCCGGATTCGATCATCGACGGCGTACGAGCCGTACGTGATCAGGCGGTTGATCTGGTGGCGGCGTTGGGTTTCCCGCGCCACGACGATACCGGCGACGCATTCGACCCGGCCCGGCACGAAGCGGTCGCCGTCATTGACGATCCCGGCGCACCGCCAGGAACAGTCGTCCAAGTCATCCGCCCGGGCTACGGCGAGGGCGACCATCAGCTGCGGCCCGCCTCGGTAGTGGTCGCCTCCGGAGACCGTGATGGCGGCTAGCGGCGACTTCTATCAGATCCTGGGCGTGTCGCCGACGGCCAGCGCAGCCGAGATTCAGCGCGCGTATCGGGAGCTTGCTCGCCAATATCACCCCGACGTTAACTCCGATCCGAGTGCCGAAGACCGGTTCAAGGAGATCGGCGAGGCGTACGAGGTGCTGTCCGATCCCGAGAAGCGTCGCCGCTATGACGCCTACGGACCGGACTTCAGACGCGTGCCCGAGGGTGCCGGTGCCGGCCCGGGCGGCCGACGCTCCACCGCCGGCGCGCGAGCCGGCGCGCGTACCGGCGCGGGCCCACGGGCCGGGTCGACGGCGGGCGGGCCCGACGACGAATTCTGGTTCCGCAGCGATGGCGCCGAGGTCGACCTGGAGGATCTGTTCGGCGGCATGTTCTCCGGCCGTCGCGGGTGGGGTCCGATCCCGGGCGCCGACCAAGAGGCGCGCCTCGAGTTGTCGCTCGAAGACGCCTACCGCGGCGGCCGCCGCTCGGTGACCCTGTCCGGTCCCGGCGGCACCCGAACCTACGACGTGACGATTCCGGCCGGCGTCGTCGACGGTCAACGGATCCGGCTGGCTGGCCAGGGCGGTCAAGGCACCGACGGGGCGGGCGCCGGCGACCTGTACCTGGTGGTGCGCATCGCACCGGATCCGCGGTACCGGGTCGACGGTCGCGACGTGGCCACGACTCTGCCGGTTACTCCCTGGGAGGCAGCGCTCGGCGCCGCGGTCACTGTGCCGACACCGACTGGCGACAAGAAGCTGACCATCCCACCGGGTACGTCCAGCGGCCGTCGCCTGCGCATGCGTGGTCAGGGCATCCCGGACCCGCGCGGCCGACCGGGCGACCTCTACGCCGAGGTTCGCATCATGGTGCCCCCGAAACCATCGCCGGAGGAGCGCCGGTTGTTCGAGGAACTCGCCGCCGCATCCACGTTCAATCCGAGGAGCTCGCCGTGACCGGCACACTGGCCATCATCCGGGTCGACTCCGCGGCGGGCGGCCTCGACATCAACGCGTTCGCGGCCGCGTCGCGTCTGCATCCCGATCTGGTCCGCCGCTTCGTTGCCCTCGGACTGCTCTCGCCGCGGACGGACCGGGCGGGCCGGCTGTGGTTCCGGCCGGGCGACGTGGCCACGGTGGCGCGGATCCAACGTCTACGCGCCGGTTTCGGTCTCAACTACGCCGCAATCGGTCTCGTGCTTGACCTATTGGATCGCCTCGACGCACGAGGCGGGTCCGGAGTCGGAGACAGAACATGGACCTCAACCGGCTGACTCAAAAGTCGCAGGAAGCCTTACACGACGCGCAGACCAAAGCGTTGCGGTTCGGCCACAGCGACGTCGACGGCGAGCATCTGTTGTTGGCGCTGCTCGAACAGCCCGACGGTCTCGCGCCGCGCCTGCTGCGCCAGGCTGGTGCCGACCCGGACGCACTCGACAAGGAAATCGACGCCGAACTCGAACGCCGACCCCGCGTCAGCGGACCCGGTGCCGCGCCGGGCGAAATCCGGGTGACGCAACGCCTGGGCCGGTTGTTCGACAGCGCTGCGTCCGAGGCCGGCCGGCTCAAGGACGAGTACGTCTCCGTCGAACATCTGCTCCTCGCGCTGCTCGGCGAGGGCGTGGCCACACCGGCCGGCCGGCTGCTGCGCGAGCAGAGCGTCACCCGTGAGGCGTTCCTGGGCGCGCTCACATCGATCCGGGGAAATCAGCGGGTCACCTCCGCCCTGCCGGAGGCCGCCTACGAAGCGTTGGAGAAGTACGGCCGCGATCTCGTAGCGGACGCGACCGAGGACCGGCTCGATCCGGTCATTGGCCGGGACGCTGAGATCCGCCGCGTCGTACAGATCCTGTCGCGCAAGACGAAGAACAACCCGGTTCTCATCGGTGACCCCGGCGTCGGCAAGACGGCCATCGTCGAGGGCCTCGCGCAGCGGATCGCGGCCGGCGACGTACCCGAGGGGCTGCGCGACAAGACCGTCTTCTCGCTCGACATGGGCGCGCTGGTGGCCGGAGCGAAATACCGGGGCGAGTTCGAGGAACGGCTCAAGGCCGTGCTCAACGAGGTCCGCGCCGCGCAGGGCCGGATCCTGCTGTTCGTGGACGAGTTGCACACCGTCGTCGGTGCCGGCGCCGCGGAGGGGGCGGTGGACGCCGGAAACATGCTCAAGCCGATGCTCGCCCGCGGCGAGCTGCACATGATCGGCGCCACGACACTCGACGAGTACCGGAGCCACATCGAAAAGGACGCCGCGCTGGAACGCCGTTTCCAGCCCATCATCGTCGACGAACCGTCGACCGAAGACGCG
>Ga0193726_1003447_pt1 | contig 10057 bp, 7 predicted proteins | sample H2c1metaG_FD_144928 | JGI IMG/M metagenome (GOLD analysis project Ga0193726, IMG submission 144928) | Soil microbial communities from a riparian zone of the East river system, Colorado, United States - H2c1 | ecosystem: Environmental > Terrestrial > Soil > Riparian zone | place: USA: East River... | reverse complement strand
GCCCATCCCCGTGACCAGACGGTCTTCCCCGAAAGTCTCGCGATCGTAGAAGCATCCCGTCTTCAGCTTCGCATAAAGGGTGCGGTCGTAGTCCCGGTAGAAGCGTTGTGTCTGAATTCCCAGCTCGACGAGCAATTGCCGGGCAACTGGGCTGTACTCGCCGGGGTTCTCAATCGATTGCGTGCCCCCGTTACAGAGCAGCCACCGTTTTCCAACCGTGAATTCATTGCGTTTGGCATGGCCGCCGAAGTCGTCGTGATTGTCGAGGATGAGGATGCGCGCGCCCGTACCCGCCTGTTGACGATAGAAATAGGCTGCAGCCAGGCCGCTGATACCGCCGCCGACGATGACCAGATCGTATTTCTCTCCGGTGTCGGCGGGTGTGGCGGCTGCGAAATCTCCATCCCGCAACTGGTGGGCGTAGGTGTATGTTCCCTCATGATTGCCGCGCATCCCCATCAGCGCCGGCGGGTAGTAGCCTGGGTCCTTCTCGGGAGCGTAGGGGGCCGCGGATCCGTCGACGGCATCGAGCGCCGGAATTTTAGAGGCGAGCAGAGTTCCGCCCACGGCGACGCTGACCCCATTCAAGAAATCGCGGCGCGTGATCTTGCGGTCCATGCCCAGGTCACGATCGCGTGAATCGTCACTCATTGCTCATTCCTTCCTCCGAGAGCCGGAAAGGGTTGCCTCAACTCGCCGGAAGTTCCTGCACCGCGCGATAGGCCTGATCAAAAGCCTGATCGGTGTAGGCAGCGGCGGCGGCGTCGGAGTTGGCAATCGTGATCCGTCCATAAGGCTGCCTTGCGATATCGCATGGTCTCTCCCCGATCGGCCAATCCGGGTCCCAGAGCGGGTTGTATTCGTAGGCATAGCCGTGAGGCCAGCGGTTCACTGTGATTGCCTCGATGTCGCGCGCGCTATCGAATCCGCCTGCTCCTAAAATCCGGTTCAGCTGATCGCGAATGCTCCGTTCGAAAGTTTCAAACGGAGTCGCCAGCAGTTCGTAGTGGCCGGCGCGCTGCTGATCTCGAGCCGAGGAACCGGGCAGGCACGGGGTGCGCGTCAGGCGCAGCAGAATCGGCTCCTCCGGCGACTTCGACGATTTGTACTCACCGATGTTGACCGACGAATCGAGCAATATGCGACTGTGGTACATGCCCGGGCACTCCACCGTCTTCACCCCCAGCTTTTGGAACGCGGTCCAGTTCCGCACCGCCACGACGGTGTACACCAGGGGGACCTTCACCCCGTAATGGAGAGCTTCTTTTTGCTGGTCGGGAAGCTCGGGGCAGATATAGGGGATGATCATATTCCAGCAGGCCAGCACGGTTGCCCGGGCGCGGACGGTGAAAGCCTGCTGGCCGGTGCCGTAAGTGATCTGCACCTGTTTCGCCGACGCATGATCGCCCAAGTGCTTCACCCCAACGACGGTGCTGTTGAGGCGGATTCGAACCGAAGAACTGCCGGCATCGAGTTTGCCGTAGTCGACGCGGGCGGTCACCACGTCTTCCGCGGTCTGACCGGGCACGGCTGAGGGAAGCAGGGACCGCACCAGCAATCGCGCAACCGATGCGTTCCCGTCGGGAAAGTGAAAGAAGTAGGGCGACTGGCCAGGAGTGACGAAACCGAGCGCCGTAAAACTGATGCGCCCGGAGGGCACGCGATCGAGATGCATGCCTTGAAATCCAGGAAACTCGATCGCCCAGCAATCGAGGGCCGGAACGGCATCGATCCCTACGCCATAAAGGTCATGGGTCTGGCGTTGATAAAACGGCACCACATCGGGATGCGCTTTGACCAGGTTGAGAAGAAAATCCTTGTAGCTCATCCGCGAGAGCCTGTCTTTCTTCTCCGCTTGCGCCAAGCCAGGCAGGTAATCCACCGCCGCCTCTTCGATGCGCGCGATGTCGCGACGCGCGTCCGCCGAGAGCGGGGTCTTGGCCAAAAACTCCGTCCACGACGAGAGGTGCGGGCCCTGCGCGGCCGAAATTCCCGGACTGGCGGCCAAAGTTGAAGCGGGAACCAAAGGCGGCATGCCGGTGACCAGCCGGTCCACGCCAAACGTCTCCCGGTCGAAGAAACAGCCCGCTCCCAGGTCGTGATACGCGCTTCGATCATGGCATTTTGTTTCCAGCCGGGGAGGGTCGATGCCGAGGGCTGTCATCAGGCCGCGGGCTTCCCGGCTGTAGGGAAAAGGCGATTCGATCGCCCAGGTTCCGCCGTTGGCGAGCAGGAGCTGGCCGGCGCAGCGAAATTCGTTGCGCTTGGCGTGGCCGCCGAAGTCGTCGTGATTGTCAAGAATGAGAATTCGCGCTGTCGGATTTCTGGCGCGATAGAAATAAGCGGCGGCCAGGCCGCTCAGGCCGCCGCCGACAACCACCAGGTCGTAAATCTCGCCGGTGTCGATGGGCCCTCCGGCTGTCTTCCAGAATTTCCCGTCCCGCAGCGCGTGGGCCGTGGCGAATGATCCATCGTGGCTCCCGCGCATGCCGGTCAGCTCGGGCGGGTAGTATCCCGGGGCATCCTGCGCAAGATTGGAGGATGGGCCAGCAGCCAGGGCGAAGCCCGGAAACAGCGAACTGGCGGCAACCCCGCCGGCACTTGCGGCCACGCCATTCAGGAAGTCCCGCCGGGTGATGGGCCGATCCATTCCCAGCTCGCGGTCACGAGCTGGATTGCGGTCGTCCTTTTGCATGATGAGCCTTGGTTAACTGAATCCGTTTCGCGACAGAGGCAGCTCTCGCACCCGTTTGCCGGTGGCGGCGAAGATGGCGTTGCACAGCGCGGGCGCGAAGGGTGGAACTCCGGGTTCACCGACTCCGGCCGGGAGCGCCTCGCTGTCAACGATGTGCACATTGACCTGGTAGGGCGCCTGGTTCATCCGCGTGACCGGATAGTCGTGAAAATTCGACTGCTTGATCACGCCCTGGCTGGCGGTGATTTCTCCGCTGCGGGCAATGCTCGTGCCAAACACCGCGGCGCCTTCAAACTGTGCCCGTACGGTATCGGGATTCACGATCGTTCCCGCGTCTACTACGGTATCGACGCGCGGAATGGTTACGGCTCCGTCGTCGGAGACTTCCACCTCGACGACGGTCGCCACGTAGCTGAGGAAGCTGCGATGGACGGCGATGCCCTGTGCTGTTCCCTTGGCAAACTTTCGCTTGCCCCATCCTGCCTTTTCGGCTGCAAGTTCGGTGACCTGGCGCAGGCGAGCCGTGTCGAAGGGATAATTCACGGCCGACGGATCGTCCTGACTGGGGTCGGGATCCTCTTTCATGATGCGGCCCGGGCCGATCAGCGCCAGCAGATATTCCAGGGGATCGCGGCCTGCGGCGTGAGCCAGTTCATCGGCAAAAGACTGGACGGCAAAAGCGTGGTAAACATTGGCCACCGACCGCATCCACCCGATGCGCACATGCGCCGACGCCTCGCCGTTCTCGGCGCGATGGTTGGGAAGGTCGAAGGGCAGGTTGCTCCAGCCCATGGCCATCTCGCCGCTATCGCCCAATTTCACATCGACGCCGAAAGTCGAGCCAATCGGGGGGAACACCGAGCGCTGCAACCACGCCGTCGGCTTACCGTTGGCGTCGAGCGCTGCCTTCAGGTACATGGCGGCCGTGGTGTGGAAATAATCGAACTTGACGTCGTCTTCGCGGCTCCAAACTACTTTCACCGGCTTTCCCAGCTTTTGCGAGAGCAGGGCCGCCTCGGCTGCGTAGTCGGGCTTTGATTTGCGTCCAAACCCTCCCCCGAGCAGGGTGACATGGCAAGTCACGTCTTCCTTTTTGATTCCCACAACTTTCGCGACGGTTTCCTGCACTGCCTGCGGATTCTGCGTGCACGTCCACACCACGACTTTGCCCGCTCGATATTCCGCCACGGCAACCGGCGGTTCCATCGAAACATGGGCCAGCAGGGGCGTGTAATAATCTGCTTCGAAAATTTTTCCACCCTTGCCGAATTCGGCGTCCACGTCGCCAATATTGCGAACGACTTTCCCGGGCTTGCGGGAAGTCTCCCGCATTTCCTTGCGGAAGGAATCGGAGTCGAAGCTGGCGTTGCTGCCGTTGTCCCATTCGATTTGAAGCTGCTTGCGACCTTTGAATGCGGACCAGGTATTATCGGCGATGACGGCCAGACCGCCCAGGGGCTGAAATTGGTGCGGAGGTTTGAAGGGCTCGATGGCGACAGTCTGGCTCACTCCCCGGACCTGGAGAGCCGCCTTGTCGTCAAATGATTTGATTTTTCCGCCTAACACCGGCGGATGCGCGATCGCCGCGTAGACCATGCCTTCGCGGCGAACGTCCATGCCGAATACCGGTTTGCCGGTGCACAGGTCTTCCACATCGTAATGGGCCGAGGGCTTACCGATGTAGCGCCAGGCACTTCTCGGCTTGAATTTCAGGTCCTCTTTCTTGGGAACCGGCAGCCGGGAAGCCGCCAGGGCGAGTTCGCCATATCCCAGGGTGCGCGCCGTTTTCGGATGAGCCACGGTGTGAACCGTATCCGTGGAGCATTCCGACACCGGGACCTTCCATTGGCCGGCCGCCGCCGTGACCAGCATGAGACGCGCGGTCGCGCCGCTCTGCCGCATCACGTCAAAGAAGTCGCGGATGGAATGCGATCCGTCGGTGTCCTGATCGCCGTAGCTGGCATCGCCCACGGCCTGGTGGACTTTTACCCGCGCCCAGTCGGCGTCCAACTCATCGGCCACGACGCGGGGTAGACTGGTGCGCGTTCCGGTGCCCATGTCCGAACGGTGCGCGACCACGTGCACGGTGCCGTCGGCGTTGATGCCGACAAAAATTGTGGGGTGCAGCACCGTGCCCGCGATGGGGGCCTCGGAAGAGTCCTCAGCCCAGAGCGCCTGCGGCAGCAATCGCGCACATAAAACAAAACCGCCCGTCCAAAGCATGCCTCCGAGGAATCCGCGGCGGCTCACATTTTCAATGGTGATCATGCCGTCTCCTGGGCAGCGGCCTTGATGGCGGCGCGAATTCGCTGGTAGGTTCCGCAGCGGCAGATATTCCCGGACATCACTTCATCGATTTCCTGGTCGGTGACCTTGCGCTTGCTGTTGATCAGCGCCACCGCCTGCATAATTTGGCCCGGCTGGCAATAACCGCATTGCGGAACGTTTGCCTCCACCCAGGCCTTCTGGACCGGATGCAGTCCGGGTCGGGCGATGCCTTCAATGGTGGTGATGTTTTTGCCCGCCAGCGTAGCCATGGGCGTGGAGCAGGACCGAACCGCGCTTCCGTTTTCGAGCACGGTACAGGCACCGCAAAGCGCCATGCCGCATCCGAACTTGGTTCCCGCCATGCCAAGGATGTCTCGCAAGTACCACAACAAGGGCATTTCGGGATCGCCATCGAAGGAGCGTTCGACGCCGTTCACGTTGAGCCGGACCATATTTTCGCCTCGCAGGGGAAGATCGACAAACCTTCCTGTAATCCCGCAAAGTTAGAGAAATTGCATTCATTTGTCAATCTGAGTTCGGGATCGAGGTTCTGGATCCAGCGTCTTCATGGGCCGGCAAACGGAGCAGAGTGCGGGCAAGATTTCTCGCCCCGGCCGGGAAACCCCGGAGTTGTGGACCAGTCTCCGGGCACGGGAATGAATTCGAATGGAACAATTCCGCAGGTGCGCTCAGCGGAGGCGGGCGCTGTTGCGAACCTGGCGGGCGACAATTTCGAGAAAACGTTCCCGAGACTCGTTCGCTCCCGGCTGCAGCCCGGTTTTGGCGGTAATCCGGCTGGCGATCTGAAGGGCGGCATGGTCGCGGACTGCCGCATCCAAATCAAATCTCCGTTGCAAAAAGGTTTCGATCAGTACCAGCTCTTCGGATGTGACCTGCGCCAGGTGCGATGCGGGTAGATCGGCCGAGGAAATGCCTTCCCCGCTTGCCGGCGGATCCAGGGGACCGGCTCCCGGCGCGAGCGTCGCGGTATCGAAATCCGGCATGGCGATCTGGGCCTGCCGATCATGGATGACAACCGTACCTGCAACATAGTCTCCCAGACGGCGGTGCTGATCGTTGAGCATCATGCAAACGATGCCCACGCCGTAGGTGGGGTACGGGAATCCGTCGATGGCCCGCAACAGGTTGCGGCCGATGGCTTCATAGGCATTGAGGGGACGGCCGGAGGTATGAATGACGCGCAGTCCCGCGACCCGCTTTCCCGGAGTCTGGCCCTTCCATAGGATTTCGAAAAACGCGAAATATCCCCAATAAATGCAGAACACCAGGAAAATCGCGATGGCCAGAACATACGACCTCGGAATCCAGTAAAAAAGCCGCTCCGCGGTTTGGCTCGAGGAGATCGCCAGGACGGTGCCGAGAACTAGGAGAAAAACTACAATATAGAGGACCCATTGCAGTAGAGTATCGATGGCCAGGCCGAGGAACCGGCTGCCGATTCCGGCAAGAGGCAGTTCGAGAGCGATTTGCTCGGGCGTATCAATTTTCAGCTGATCGGTTGAGGGCACTCGTGATCTCCACCCGCTGGTTAGAAAAACGCAAGCCCCACTGGAGCCGGCTCGAAGAGCTGCTGAACAACAGCGCGCGCAAGGGATTCAAGTCCCTCAGCCGCTTTGAGCTACAGGAATTGAGCCTGCTTTACCGGCAGATCGCCGCCGATCTCGCCGTACTGCGCGAAGACCGTGGTTCGGCCAATTTTGCCGCATACCTCAATCAGTTGCTGGCCCGCGCCCACAATACCATCTATTCCGCTCATCGGGCGAGCCCTTCGGCGGTTACCGGTTTTTTCGCCCGGACCTACCCCCGGATATTCCGCGAAAATCTGCGCTTTACCATGATGGCATTGCTGATTTTCCTGGTCGCCGGCGTGGCTGCATCGGCCATCACCTATCGTGATCCGGATTTTAAAGTAAAGATTCTTGGCCCGAAAATGGTGGAAACCATCGACCGCCATGAGATGTGGACCGACTCGATCGTAGGCATCAAACCCCAGGCGTCCAGCTTGATTATGACCAACAATATGAGCGTGTCTTTTATGGCATTTGCCTCCGGCATCACCGGGGGCGTGGGCACGGTTTACATGATGGCTTTCAACGGGATTCTGATCGGCGTCATTGGCACAGCCTGCCACCTCTCCGGCATGAGCCTGCAGTTATGGAGCTTTGTAGCGCCGCACGGCGTCCTCGAATTACCGGCCATCTTTATCGCCGGGGGAGCGGGATTCAAAATCGCGCATAGTTTGCTGTTTCCGGGGTTTCTGCCGCGGCGGGAATCGATCGCCCGCGCCGGCTCGGACGCGGTGAAACTGTTGCTCGGCTGTGTGCCGATCCTGGTGATTGCCGGCACCATCGAGGCATTCGTCTCCCCCACCGACCTGGCGGTGGAACTGAAGTTCGGATTGGCGGGCGCGCTGTTCTCGCTGTTGGTTCTCTATCTTTTCTGGGCACCCGCGGAAAAACCTACAACTGATCCCGCTGCTTGATCTCCAAATAGGAATTCACCAAAGCGGGAGAAAGAGTGCCCGCGCTGCTTTCGAGCGCCAGCGCACCCCGCTCCCGCAGACGCGCCAACAGGAGCTCGCGCCGGTGAACCACTTCCTGAGCCGCCGCAGTCTCGTACATCTGATCGACATTTTCCGGCCTTCGCGCCGCCAGTTGGTTCAAGTCGGGCTGGCCGATCACGACGAAAAGCACCAGATGGCGCGGCGTGAGCCGCGACGCCGCTTCAATCACCTCGGGAGTCATGGCGGTCTCGGCAAGATCGGTCAGCCAGACGACCAGACTGCGGCGCTTTTGGTCTGTCAGCAGACGTCCGGCAGCCTGCAGATGATCGGCTTCCCACTCATCTTCCTGTACGGCGGCGAGGTGCTCGATGATCTGCCTGAGGTGGGCGCTGCCGTGGGCGGCGGGGACCCGTTGCCGGATGGCGCGTCCATAGGCCAGCAGGCCAACCCGGTCGCCCGAGAACATGGCAACCTGGGTTAGCGCCAGGGCGGCGTTTACGGCGTAGTCGAGTTTGCTCAGGCTCGCGACCCGCGCGCGCATGAGACGGCCAGAATCGACCAGGATCCAGATGGTCTGGCTTCTCTCGATTTCATACAGCCGGGTAACCAGCTTGCCCCGGCGCGCGCTGGCAGTCCAGCAGATGTCCCGGAACTCATCGCCCGGCCGGTATTCGCGCAGGCTATCAAACGCCCGGCCCGAGCCACGAAACCGCGACTGGCGTTTCGCCAATTCGATTTGGCGGCTGCGGATTAAGTAGATCGAATTCCGCTTGGCTTCGTCCAGGTTGGGATAGGTGATGATGGTTTGCGCCAGTTCGACCTGCGCCCAGCGCTCGGCAATTCCCATGGGCCCCTGATAGCGAACGTAGGCGTCGTTGAACTCTACTTTTCCGCGTACTCTCGGATGAATGGAGTAATCCGCCGCGGCTTCATCGTGCGCTCGGGCCGCCACGTCTACCTGGGCCGGCTCGAATCGCAGTTGGTTCGGCACATCATCGATGATTTTGGCGCGAACCAACAGGTTGGACCGGTTGATCAGGGTCAGAGTGACTTGGGCTGTAACCGACAGAGCCGAAGGAGCACGCCAGGAGCGTCGAACCCTTAATTCTGCCGGCCTCGGCAGACGCGTCAGATCCAGAACCCAGGCCAGGAGCACCAGCAGATCCCAGGCGCCCATGGCATAGGCGAAGCGCCGGTCGAGGAACGCAGGGATGATCCAGATCAGCCCCACCAGTAGCAGAAAGAAGAAACGATTGCCAAAGGCGATTCCCATCCGCTGGCGGGAACGAGCCTGTCCCTCCCGGGAAGGGGGAACCAAGGCATGGGGATCACTCACTTGGGGACCTGGACGGCGCGCACCACATCCTGAATCACCTGGTCCGGCGTGATCCCTTCGAGATCGGCCTCGGGCCTGACCACGATGCGATGGCGGAGGACGGGGAGGGCGGCTTGTTTGACATCATCCGGGATCAGATATTCCCGCCCGTCCAAAGCGGCAATGGCTTTGGCGAAGACCATCAAATTCACCGCGGCGCGCGGGCTCGCCCCGAGAGACAGCGCCGGCCAATCCCGGGTGCGTCGCACCAGTTGCACTACGTAGGTAAACAGGGATTCCTGCACGGTGACGGTTTTCACTTCCTGCCGCGATCGCCGCAGCAGTTCGGGATCGATGGGGCTGAGGTTGAGAGCGTCGAGATCGTGCGAATCGAACCCGTTCTGAACGTTCGAGAGCAGCTGGATCTCGTCCTGAATTTCCGGATAGGGCACTCGAATTTTCACCAGGAAGCGGTCAAGCTGGGCCTCGGGCAGAGGGTAGGTTCCTTCAAAGTCGATCGGGTTTTGGGTGGCGAATACGGTAAAGAATGGAGACAGGTCATGGCGGGTGCCATCAATCGTTACTTGGCGCTCTTGCATACATTCGAGCAGTGCGGCCTGAGTACGCGGGGGCATCCGGTTCACTTCATCGACCAGCAGAAGGTGAGTGAAGACCGGCCCCGGATGCAATTGAAACGTGCTGCTGGCAAGGTTAAGCACGTTGGTGCCGATAATGTCGGCGGGCATCAGATCGGAGGTACATTGCACGCGCTGGAACTCGAGCCGGAGCAAGCGGGAAAGGGTCTTGACGGCGAGGGTCTTGGCGATACCGGGCACGCCTTCGAGCAGAGCGTGGCCCTGACAGAGCAACGCGATCAGACATTGCGTCTTCAGATCCTGCTGGCCGACCACGGCTCGGCTCATTTCCTGGCGGACATGCTGCGCCAGCTGGAGAACGGCTTCCATCAATTTTTCTCCTTGCCCCCGGTGTGAAACAACTTGAATTGGACCGCCAAGTCATCCAGGGACTGCACCAACCGCAGCGCCGCGCCGGGTTTCAGGTCGCTTTGGTAGGGCACGGATTCACAGGCGTGAAGCGTCTCCAAAAAGTGCGCGTCGCCAGAGTCCCAGCGGTCCCGGACGGCACGCTCGATTTCCTCGATCGATGCGTTGCTCGCCATCCCCAGGCGGCGGGTCAGCCAGAAACGAAACCGGTGATAGCTGATCTCCACCGCTACCGGAGCCGCGTGCGCCTG
>Ga0193726_1003446_pt1 | contig 10058 bp, 4 predicted proteins | sample H2c1metaG_FD_144928 | JGI IMG/M metagenome (GOLD analysis project Ga0193726, IMG submission 144928) | Soil microbial communities from a riparian zone of the East river system, Colorado, United States - H2c1 | ecosystem: Environmental > Terrestrial > Soil > Riparian zone | place: USA: East River... | reverse complement strand
AGCATCACACTTAATACCTAAAGCAGGACAAGCAAAAGAATGAATAACATCTGCCGCTGTAACAATAAATCTAACGTGTGTTAATTCCGGAAGGATAACTCTGTTATCTACTTCTAGCATTCTTAAGGCTCCATCATCTAAATCAGATTCTGGCACCAAATATGAATCAAATTCTATGAACTCTTCATCTGCATTTAAGAAATCGGGGTATTGATAACTTCAATATCATTGATGACCCTCTGCTAGTACAGACATGGCAGGATCACTAACTTCATCCATTAAATATAATAATTTAAATGAAGGGAAAGCTATCAATATTAATATTAAAGCAGGTGTAATTGTTCAGATTAATTCTATTAATGTACCGTGATTTAAATATTTATGAGATATAGGTGATTTAACATTACTATAATTTCTCACTATAGATATCATTATTCAACCTACACTAAATAATATAATAACCAAATAAAACATAATATTGTCGTGTAATTCGACTAATCCTTCCATCTGAGGTGTAGCACTGTCTTGAAAATATAAACCTCAAGGAGTTGGTGCATCACAACTATTTAATAAGTTCAAATATAATAAATTTAACATATCGATTAATATATTTTTTTCTATAACTAAATTTATAGAAACCAATGAACAGCTTATACTAATAATTGTAGCATTAAATAGTGGTATTGTCAGTTATATAACATACTCTATTGGTAATTACGTAAAATATTATATCATGCGAAGCTTTTATAATTGTAAACCTGACTCTTAAATCGGTACATAGAAATTTACAAAATTATGGGTGCATAGTAGATCTTAATACAGCTAACTGGGATGTATTACTCTTAAATAAACTAATCATTTGTCTACTATCTATTTTTAAAGCATTTTTACCTAATTCAAATGCAAATCCTAAAGTTAATGCTAAAAAAAAAATTAACATAATAACTAAACCATATATACCATTTGTATATGCACTTACTACATAAGGATATACTAGAAGAATTTCTAAATCAAATAATAAGAACAAAAGTGCAAATATAAAAAAAGAAATACTGAATTGTGTTCTATTTTGACCTAAAAAAGAATGAAAACCACATTCGAAAGCACTATTTTTTTCTTGATAAGGATTATGTGGAGCAAAAACTAAATTAACCGCTAATAATATTATAGCTAATAAAGGTATAAATACAAAGAAAAAAGTAGTACTTGTCATTTAAGAATTAAATAATATTAATGCTAATATGTTAGCCATGCTTAATCATTCATTAGGTATAAATATAAATAAAAGTATTATTAAAGTAAGTATGGATATAGTAATAGTTAAAGAACTAGATAATATAATGTTCTTTGTCTTAAATGTTAGCTCTTCTACTAACACATTATTCTTAAGAATATTACCATATAAATTAATATTATCCAGTTCTGGATTTATTTTGTATTCGGATTTATCAAAGAATACTTGTTTAATTATATTTAAATAATAAACTGCACTAATAACACTAGTTAATATTGCAACTAAAGCAAGGAATACATAACCACTATCTAATGCGGCACTTAGTACCATCTGTTTTGCAAAAAATCCTATTAATGGAGGAATACCTACAAAAGAAAAAATTGTTACAGATAAACTTAATGCTAATACAGGGTTTATATAAAAATATCCTTTCATTTGACTTATTAACTGTATTGGTGAATTATTTTTATCAGGAAGTTCCTTATACTCCTTGTTATCATTTATATAAAAATATAAAGAAAAACCTATACTTATAAGTATAATAAATGCATTTAAATTACTTATAGAGTATTGCATTAAATAAAATATAAAGGCTTGGATCGACTCTATACTATTTATACTTAAGGCTAATAATATAAATCCTATATGTGATATTGTACTATAAGCAAATAATCTTTTTATTCTAAATTGTGTTAAACCTACAACTGTTCCTATAATTAAAGAAAGTAATGAACTAACTAATAAACTACTTGTTCAACTGAACTGAAAGTTAAATAATGAATTACTTGTATAATGCACTAGTTCTAATAAAAATATAAATATAGATATCTTAGCTACTATAGCTACAAATGTTGTAACTATGGTAGGTATAGCATCATAGACATCAGGAGATCAGAAATGGAAAGGTGCTGCGCTTACCTTAAATAAGAATCCTACACTTAAGATTAACAATGAAAAATTTATGTAATAAGATTTATATCAATATAAAAGATTATTAGAAAAATCGTTTGCTAAATCACTTAAGCTAGTTATTACATACATTCCATCTAGATTAGTTGTACCAGAATTTGCATATAATAAACCAGTACCTAATAAAATAAAACACGAACTTAAACCACCTAATAAAAAATAAGTAAGACCACCAGAAGTAGCTAATTCCGAATTACGATATAATGTACTAAGCAAATATAATCCATAACTTTGTAATTCAATAGAAATAAAAATAGAAACTAAATCACTTGTGGATACTAAAAATGTAGCTCCAGTTATTATAAATAATAAAATTAAAGGATATTCAATAATTTTAAATTGTTCTCCCATCTTATTAACTATTTTAGTTTTATAAAATAAAAATTTATAAAAAATTAATTTTGTTAAAGATGAATAGTTTTCTATTAAAACTCTTCTAGGGTAAAAAGCAGTTAGTTGTAATATTACTGCGCTAACTAAAAATATAAAGATTTGAAAAATTTGTGTTATACATGTAGTATGAAATAAACCACCAAATAATCCTATACCTTTAAAAGAATTACTTATTAGTAAACTAAACATAGCAAGTGTAGAAGAATAAATTAAAACAATTATAGCAACTCGACTAAAAAGTATAGATTTATCTCGTCTTAAAGTAACGGCATTAGATAGTAATAAAAATAATATTGAATAAATTAACATTAAAGAAGTAAAAGAGTCGAACTTTTATATTAAAAAAATTAAATAAGCTTTACCTATTAAGCTAACTTCTTATAGTATAGCACACTTATACTACCCTTTTTTCCTTTATAAAATATGTTAAATAAATAATAAACTAAGAATAATGAGGCAAGCAACAGTCTATTTATTTTTTAGGTTAGGAATAGTTAGTCTCTTCATAAAAAGATATAATTTAAATATTATTTAATATAGTTATTATAACATTAAACTTATAATTATATATAGATAGCCGGAGGAGAAATTTGAATTCTCATTCTTAATGCATGAAATTAATGTTCTAACCAATTAAACTACCCTGGCTTTTATTTAAAACTTACTTACTATATAAAGGGTGAATACCCTGAGTTGAACAGGGAATCTTCTGTGCCACATACAGTCGCTCTACCATTGAACTATATTCACCTTAAAACATAAATACAGTATATATACTAAAAATATACTATATAAATTATGTTGGAGTGATTCGAACACCCAATGGTAAATACCAAAAATTTATGACTTACCGATTAGTCTACAACATATAAACATTTTTAATATATTAATGATTATATTTAAAATAAGGTAAATCCGACTTGAACGGATAAAATTAAAAAAATTAAATAGTCCTAAGCTATTCATGTCTACCAATTCCATCATTACCTTTCTATCTATAATTTATTATATCTAAAAAAAATTTTTTTTTATTTTTTATTAACAACAATATCTAAATACTACCTAGTATTATAGTTACGAATATAACTTTATTAAAATTAAAAAAAATTAGACACTTAGGTATATTAATTAAACATACATAATATGAACAAAACATTTAAAGTAACAAATATATTACATAAAAAGATTGCTCGAGATAAGATTTGAACTTACAGCCTAGGTCGCTTCAAGACCCCGCTCAACCAATTGAGCTTCTCGAGCTTATTTTTTTTAATTATTTTCAAAATATATGTATATTAAAAAAAGAGGCAATTTCCTCTAAAATAGGGTAAAAAAATTAGTATTCCATGGAATACTAATTGGAGACATCAGGACTCGATCCTGAAATAACGATATGCAAAATCGTAGTTTTACCAGTTAAACTATGTCCCCTTGCTAAGTATTTTTATTACTTATCCGAAAAACGACTTGAACGTTCACGATGTTAAATCAATAAATCTTAAGATTATCCTGTCTACCAGTTCCAGCACTCGGATGTAAAAATAAATATCATAATTACTTTAGCTAAGGCCAGAGTGAATTGAACACTCATCTCAGCTGTCATGAGCAGCTTGCTTTACCAGTTAAGCTATAACCTTTATTTTTAAACGTGCGGACAAAGGATTTGCACCTCTATATATTGGACATGAGCCAATTATGTTACTATTACATCAATCCGCAATAATATATTTTTATAATATATATTAATGATTATAGCCCCAGAGGGTTTCGAACCCTCGTATGTAATGATGAAAACATTATGTCTTAACCACTTGACTATAGGGCCTATATATTCTTTTTTTTTAAGTCCAGTGCAAGTATCGCACTTGCTTCAGCTGGTTACAAAACAGCTACATTACTTTTATGCTAACCAGACTTGGTTAAAAATGTAGTTATATCCAACATATGATTATGCTTAATTAATATCAATCAAATTCAGTTATATATAAAATTAGTACTTTATACCTAAAAACATTTAAATTCTTTCAGCTAAAGCCTATATAATAGTAATAAATAAAAGCATGATAATAATTTTATCCTAAAATAAATACTATATCAATTAGTCTATTTATCACTATTCTCGTAGTGTTCAACTACGTATATTTAAGAATATCTTAAAGTAACTTTCGTGCCTAGATGCATTCAGCACTTATTTTTAACTAACATAGCGTTCCTGCCGTGCCTATGCTATAAATTTACTTAAGTGAAAGTAACATCCCTGTATAAAACTTATTAATATATAGAATATATTAATAAGTTTTATACTTAAATTAATATTGGGCACATAAACAACAGGTAAACCAGAGGTTAATATACCCAGCTCCTTTCGTACGAGGGGGCTATCTTTATTTTATTCTAATTTCCTCTAGAAGATAGAAACCATACTGTCTCACGACGTATTTAACCCAGCTCGTGTGACTTATTAATCGACGAACAGTCGAACCCTTCATGATTCCTGCATTCATGTGGATAAGTCAAGCCGACATCGAGGTGCCAAACTGCGCACTCAATTTGTACTTCCTGGCGCAATTAGCCTGTTCAAATTTGTTATCCATTTTTCACAAAATGGTTCAGACTATTTCTTCATTTTTTTTTCTTTTATGTAATAATTCAACAACGCGAGATTTTAAAATAAATTATGCAATGGTAAAGATAAAAAAAAGTAATGTAAAAATTTAAAATCGCATATATAATATTTATAATACAAAAATTTATTTACTACTTACCCAACTTCTAACTCCAAAAGCCCCATTTCGATTCTTAGAATTTATAGTAGAGTACTGTATGTTTGACTTTACAATACCTCTTAACATTATAGTAGATAATCCTCTAAAGGATGAATCTACATTTTTTAAACCACCTTTACATCTCATTTTGGAAACGGATCTAGAAGCGGTAAATCGTCTTGTTAATCTTCCTTTAGCTTCTACTCTTATACCTCTTAAATTTAGGTGTTTTAAAGATCTAAGTACAGAATCTTCTAAAGAAATGGGACGTTGAATATTAAATGGTCTTTTTATGACATTTAGTTTTAAATTATCCGCTTAAGGGTAAAAATTTAATAATAATTTATTTAAACCATCATAATTTTTTTTATTATTTTTTGTAAACATAGTACTAATAGTATTATTACGTATTCTATTAATAATAAATAGATCTTTATTAGGTTTTTTTTGTATTTCATCAATTTTTTTTATAACTGGCAATTTTATTTTTCATAAAGAAGCTTTTAATACTCTAGATAGTTTATTATCTCTGTTTTTTAATTTTAATGTTACAGCTTGTGTATAAATATCACTATTCAAATGCATTTTTTTTAAATTAACAATATTGAATTGTACTTTTTTATTATAAACTTCTTCTACTAGATCCATAAATTTTGAAAGAAATTTACCCTTAAATTTTAAATTATTATAGTATAATAATGATTGATTCAGAGGTAAATTTTTCATATATTCTTTGACAGCTTCTGATACATAATAAGAAAAACTAACGTAATTACTAGTAGAAAAATTTAAAATTTTATTCTTATATATGGAGAATTTTTCGTCATTAGTTAAAACTTTAGCTCAAACGAACCTTTTTAAACTTTTGTAAAATTTCTTGATTGCCTTTAGTCTAGAAGTTTCTTTTTTAAGAACCCTTAACATAAATGAAAGATATCCTTCATAATGTTGACGTAAACTTTCATATTCTTCGAAAGTAAATAATCTATTATAAATAATTTTTATATTTCCTTCAATATCTTTAGTCACTGTTTTTTTTAATTTTACATAATTTGCTATATGATATAAACCAAACTGAAATTGCATTATTTTATGTAATAAAAACATACTTTCTGTATTATAAACATAAAAAGTAATGATTACTCTAGAACTAGTATGTTTTAATTCACCTTTACCTATAAAAACCTTTTTCACAGACAATCGTCTTAATCTAGGAAGCATAACTTTTATCTTTTTATTTCCTTTTATTTCTTTATTTATTAACTTGTCTTTTATTTGTGAATTAAAATAACTTTTTAATAAATACATAAGATTTTTATCTGCAATAGATAATGATTTAATATAATTTTTATTATATGCATAAATACTATTAAATCACTCTTGGGCCGCAGGAGTAAAGTGTCTAGTTTTACCTGTATCACTACGTATATACGTTAAGGGCTTACTGACTATATTTTTACTTTTTTTTATTAAAAGTAAAGGTGTATTATTTTCTATATTAAATTTTTTGTATTTATTTAAGGATAATTGTATTTTTTTAATATGTTTACTCAAATATTTCATGGTATTTTTGTTATTTACCCTTTGCTTAATCTTTAATCGAGGATTAAGTCTATTACATTAATATTTTTAATATTAATTATTATGAATAAGTCTTATTACATAAAAGAAAAAAGATGTTGGATTATTAGTCGTTGAACGTATTTACTTTAAAGTAAATGTCGCTTCAAATTAACTTAGAAAGTTTTTCTTGAAATTAACCCAATTATCAAATATAATTGTACATAATAGTATTTGGGACAAATTTTATCCCTAGCGTAGCTTTTTCAAAAATCCAAGACCTTTCCTTACTGCATCTTGTGATCATATGCCCCGCTTACGCGACTGATAGACGTGTAAGTCAAACAGTAAAGCAAGATTAAGCCATTAAACTTGACAAGTAATAATCATAATTATATTATTAGTGAATTATCTTAAACTTAAATTATAATAAATTAAGCGTACTAATAATAGAATTAAAAACATTAGAAATAATTTACATATATTCTATTTGTAAACAGCTTTGTGTATTATCTTAATGTTTTAATTACATCTATTTGCCATATAGATAAAATCTTACTTAAAAAAAATTATTAGTTCTAACTCAATAGAAATATAGTTGGATTAGTTATAGCTAAAGCTACATAAAATAACAAACTAAATAAAAAAAATATACAAAACTTGTATATTTAATTGTCATAACTAAATTATAACAACTTTACTAAATTAACTTTGGATACACCCAGGTACTTTTTATGGGATCTGTGCCCCGCATAAACTGCCTCCTAGCAATTGTTCCTTCATAAAAAGGTTAATGATTATAACAAAGATTTTACAATACTTTGAAACTTTCACGTAGACTTTGTCTACCAACATGATATACTAAACAAAGGTGTTTCAATTATGTTAACACTACCTTATACACTAAAATTCGCAATATCACATTCAATAACTAGCAACAGTAAAGCTGCATAGGGTCTTCTCGTCTAACTAGAGGTAAACTGTATCTGCACAGTTATTCCAATTTCACTGAGCCAATCATCGAGACAGCTGTTGTATCGTTAAATCATTCATGCAAGACCGCATTTAACGGCCAGGGTATTCCGCTACCTTAGGACCCTCATCGGTAAGGCCGCCATTGATCGGGGTTTCCTTCAAAGCCAAATTTATATTAGTCAACTTAGCAAATCCGTTAACCAGCCGACATCGGGCAGAATTCACACTCAATACTTTGATTTATTATCTTACTGCAGAGTGCTTTGTTTTAATTAAACAGTCGTACAACACTATTCCATGCTTCCTATTCATTACCTGATATTAATCAGGAGGAATGGCTCTCCTTATTCCGAAGTTACGGTAGCTAGTTTGCCGAGTTCCTTAATGATTGTTCACTCAAACGCCTTCGTATTCTCTACTAGCTTACTTGTGGTAGTCTTTAGGTACGGTTTTATTGTATTTTACCATTGCTCATCTCTTTAGTTTGTTGCAATGATATAATCTGTTACTGTTTTTCCAGAACCTTTTTCACTTTAATTTTTTTTCATAAAAAAAGGTTGTTACTATGTAACAAAGATCTTGCTCATCGTTTAATCCTTTAGGTTGGTAAACTTAGAGGCCGTTGCTTTAAAAAAACCATAAGCTTTAGGCGAGGGTTTTACCCCTTTTTCGTTACTCATGTCAGCATTCTCACTTGGGTTATCTAATAATTATTCTTAAAAAGAATAAATCTAAGATTTACCCAACGTTCTGCTACCCCATTAGATATAATAATTTAAATTATTAATAAATATGGACAAGGTGTCGGTATATTGTTTAGATCCGTTAAATCTTCGGTGCAACCATCAATATAAATGTCTGCGCAAGCATCATCTACTAAACTAGTGCTCTATTACGAGATCTTCAAAAAATGGACCGCTTCTAAGCCTATTTCCTAGTCGTATTGGATAAAAACATCCTTAATTTCACTTAACAATAATTTTGGAACCTTAACTCTTGTTCTGGGCTGTTTCCCTTTAGACATACAACCTTATCGTACTATGTCCGATTATTCAAGATTCATCATTGCCCTTCCGAGTGCGAATACTCACCGATAAAATCTTCATGATTGCCCGATATATGCAAAATTATCTAATTATCATTTGTAAACATATAATAATTAAATATAAGTTGCCTGAGATCACAGTTCTGTACCTGCTATGATGTTACTTGAATTACCTACTTATATAGGTTTCGCAGAAAACCAGCTATCCTAGTCAGTATTGTCTTTCACTAACTTACCACAGTTCTTCGGATATCTTTACAACGATAACCCGTTCGGGCTTTTATAACCCTGACGATGGTAAGATCACTAGGCTTCGGGTCTAATTTTAGATACTAAATCATTATTTCATAATTGGTTTATCTAGGCATATGCTGCTCGCATCTAACATTAACTCGCTGACCCATTATGCAAAAGGTACGCTCTCACTTATTATTTAAAATTTACTCGAGCTGCTTATAAAACTACTAATTCAAACCTTTCCTTCACAGTACTAGTACGCTATCGCTTATATATTATATTTAGCCTTAGAGGAAGGTTCCCCTTTATATTCAAACAGATTTAGTCCATTCTACTTACAAAAAAAAAATTTTTTTTTAGGCTTTTCTACTTTCATTCACATTAATCATAGAATCTCGTTTGATTTCTTTTCCTAAAGTTACTAAGATATTTCAATTCACTTCGTTTATTACTGAATTTCTCTAAGAGTACATGTGCTCCATCTGGTAGCACAACAAATATAATTTGTATTAAGTATCAAGGATAGGATTTAATATTTAACTTAAGCCTATCTTTAACCTCTCTTTAATATATAGCCAGGTATCCCTAATAGTTTCTTTATATACTTTTCTATACTACATATAGTATAGAAAGATTTTATTGATATCTCTTACATTACTAATAATATTAAGCCAATAAATAAAAAAACTTTTCATTATTATAAATTTGACTACTTCGATTAAAATTAATTTTTTTATTATTACTTATCAGATCGTTCAGATTCGAACTGAAAAAATCTCCCACCCAAAGGGAGTGGTTTAACCATTTACCTACAATCTGTATTATAAATACTTTATATTTATTTCTATTTCTATTTCTAATACTATTTTTAGGATAAAAT
>Ga0193726_1003445_pt1 | contig 10060 bp, 8 predicted proteins | sample H2c1metaG_FD_144928 | JGI IMG/M metagenome (GOLD analysis project Ga0193726, IMG submission 144928) | Soil microbial communities from a riparian zone of the East river system, Colorado, United States - H2c1 | ecosystem: Environmental > Terrestrial > Soil > Riparian zone | place: USA: East River... | reverse complement strand
GGACTTCATCGACCCGAGCGCCAGCCCCGAGCTGGCCAGCCGGGCGAACCAGCGGCTGGCCGTGTTCCTGCTGGACCTGGACGAGGATGCCGCCGCGCTGGCCGCCGCCCGCGCGGCGGTCGACGCCCTCCCGGCCGACCCGCCCAGCACCCGCCGGGCGCAGGCACTGGCGACGCTGGCCATCGCCCACCTGGGCAACGGCCAGTACGGCCTCGCCCAGGCCAGCGCGGAGGAGGCGCGGGCCGCCGGCCGGGCGGCCGGGGCACCCTGGGCCGTCGCCGACGCGCTGGTGACCCTGGGCATGCTGGCCGAGAAGAGCGGGCGGCCCAAGACCGCCGCCGCCTTCTACGAGCGGGCCCTGGCGCAGGCCCGCAAGTCCGACATGCTGGGCGTCCAGCTCCGCGCGACCTTCCAGGTCGCCCGCCTCCAGCTCGAGAGCGGCGACCTGGGCGCCGCCAGCTCGACCGCGCACCAGGGCATCCTGCTGGCCGGCGAGGCCGGCCTGGGCATGGCGCCGTACGGGTACGACCTGCAGTACCTGCACTACCTCGCGCACTACAACGAGGGTGCCTGGGACCATGCGCAGGAGATCGCCGACGGCTTCGCGCTGCGGGTGACCAGCGAGGCCGAGGCCCGGCTGTCGGCCATGGCCCTGTTCATCGCCGTCGCCCAGGGCAGTGACGCGGTTGACCAGCGGCGCGCGTGGCTGGAGCCGTTCATGGCCCGGGACCTGTTCACCGAGTACATCGCGCGCGGCCTGCTGGCCGAGCATGCCTGGTGGCAAGGTGACCTCGACACGGCGCTGGCCCAGTCGGAGGCCACCGTGGCGGCCACCCTGGCCTGGGGCACCCCTTCCTCGCCGCAGCTCATCCGGGTCAGCGCGATCTGGCTCAGCGCCCTGGCCGACCAGGCCGCGGCGGCGCGCGCGGGCGGGGACGCCGCCCTGGCCGCGAGCACGGTGCAGGAGGCCGGCCGGGTGATCGAGCTGGCCCGGGCCGGGGCCGGCGCGGACGGCGGCGCCCGGTCCCGGCGCGCTCTCGGGGTCGACGGCCAGGGCTGGCTGGCCCGCGCCGAGGCCGAGTTCCGCCGGGCCGCGGGCGAGAACGAGCCGGGCGCGTGGCAGGCGGTGCTGGACGCGTTCGGGCCCGCTTTCCGCTACGAGGCGGCGCGGTCCCGCTGGCGGCTGGCCGAGGCCCTCGTCGAGGCCGGCGACCGGGACGCGGCCCAGGAGCAGTGGGCGCTGGCCGTGGCCGGGGCCGATGAGCTGGGGGCGGTGCCGCTGCGCCGGGTGCTGGGCGACCTGGGCCGGCGCGCCCGGCTGACCGCGGGCTCGGGCGTGGGCTCGGGGCTGGTCCGGCAGGGCGCGGGCCGCGGGCCGCTGGACACGCTGACCAGCCGCGAGGTGGAGGTGCTGCGGCTGCTGGCGGCCGGCCACTCCAACCGGGAGATCGCCGCGGAGCTGTTCATCGCGCCCAAGACGGCCAGCGTGCACGTGTCCAACATCCTGGGCAAGCTCGGCGCGTCCAGCCGGACCGAGGCCGCGGCGATCGCGCACAGCAACGGGCTGCAGGCGACCGGCGGGCGGTAGGGCTAGGACGGCCCGGCTACGACTGCCCGGGGGCGAGGGCGTCGAGGATCTCGGCGGCCCGCGCCGTGGCTGCCGCCGGGTCGGCGTCGGGCGCGCCGATCTGCGGATCCCAGTTCAGGTCGTAGAACAGCTCGGTGACGCCCTGGTCGGCCAGGCTCTGCGCGTCCTCGCGGATCTGCGCGTAGCTGCCCGACAGCAGCACCCGGCGGCCGTCCTTCCCGGCCTGCTCCGCCCCGGCCCGGACCACCCCGCGGCAGATGATGCGCAGCGCCGCCGGGTCGCGGCCGGCGGCCTGCGCCGACTCGCGCACGATCGTGACCAGGCCGCCGACCCGCGACAGGTCGGTCCGGCTGGAGGTGACCCAGCCGTCGGCGATCCGCCCGGCCCGCTCCAGGGCCGGCCGGGCCAGGCCGCCGAGCAGGATCGGCGGGCCGCCCGGCTGCACCGGCGCGGGGGCCTGGACCCCGGCCGGGATCTCGTAGAACTCGCCGCGGAACGCGCTCCCGCCGGCGGCCCACAGCGTCCGCAGCACCTCGATGAACTCGGCGGTGCGGGCGCCGCGCCGGGCCATGGTCGCGCCCGTCAGCGCGAACTCCTCAGGCATCCAGCCGATGCCCAGGCCCAGGTCATGCCGGCCCGCGCTGAGCACGTCGAGGGACGCGGCCTGCTTGGCCAGGTAGGCGGGCGGCACGAACGGGGCATTGACGATCGCGACGCCCAGCCGGATCCGCGACGTGACCGCCGCCGCGTACGACAGCACCGCCATCGGGTCCAGCACGCTCTGGTAGACGGCGTCCATCTGGGCGCCCTGCGGGATGAGGAGCCGCTGGAAGCTCCAGAGCGAGGCGTACCCGGCCGCCTCGGCCCGGGTCGCGAACGAGGCCAGGTTCTGCGGGGTGGCCCAGGCGCCCGAGACGGGTGCGCCGAAGCCCAGTTGCACGTTGCTCACGAGATCACCTTAGAGGGCCGGATTGCCGGGGCGGGGGCGGCCTGTCTCACGGCCGCTCTCACGGCCACCGCAGGCATCGGAGGCTCAGGACGTGCCGTAGGCTCCGGGACTGGACCTGGTCTGCGCTCACGGGAGTCTCGCGCACCGGGACCGACGCGATGCCAGTCCCGAGCCAAGGAGTTGCCATGCGGTCAGACCCTCGCGCGTGGATTGCCGCCCTGCGCGGATCTCACGAGCGGCTGGCCGGCCTGGTGCGGCCGCTGACCCCGGAGCAGATCCGCGCCCAGTCCTTCTGCACCGACTGGTCCATCGCGCAGGTGCTGTCCCACGTGGGCAGCGGCGCGGAGATCAGCTTGCTGATGCTGCCCGGCGCGCTCGGCGAGGGCGCGACGCCCGGACCGGAGGACTTCCAGGCGGTGTGGGACGTCTGGAACGCCAAGACCCCCGACGAGCAGGCCGCCGACGCGCTGGCCTCTGACGAGCGCCAGGTCCAGGCGCTGGAGCAGCTGACGGACGAGCAGCTCAGCAAGATCAGCCTGCCGTTCTTCGGGATGGACCTGGACGCGGTCGGCTTCGTCCGGCTGCGGCTCGGCGAGCACGCCCTGCACACCTGGGATGTCGCCGTGACCCTCGACCCGGCCGCCACGGTGTCACCCGACGCCGTCGGCCTGCTGATCGACAACGTGCCGCAGTTCCTCGCGCCGCGGCTGGGCAAGACGCCCGCCGACCCGTTCGCCGTCCGGATCAGGACCACCGGCCCGGACCGCGACTACCTGCTGGCCACGGCGGACACGGTCATCATGACCGAGTATCCGCAGGACGGCACTGACGTCCCGGTGGGCGAGGTCGCCATGCCGGCCGAGGCCCTCCTCCGGCTGGCCTACGGCCGCCTCGACCCGGCGCACACGCCGCCCGCGGTGACCGGCGCCCCCGCCGACCTGAACCAGCTCCGCAACATCTTCCCCGGGTTCTGACGGCGGCCCGCCGGGCGGCGGGCCCTCCTCAGGCCAGCACCCCCAGGGCCACCCGCGCCGCCTCGGCCGCGCACCCCCACGACAGCGACACCCCGGCCCCCCCGTGGCCGTAGTTGTGCACCACCTGCCGCCCGTCCGCCAGCACCTCGGCCTCCAGCCGCACATACGGCCGCCCCGGCCGCAGCCCCACGCGGTGCTCCAGCACCGCCGCCCCGGCCAGCCGCGGCTCCACGGCCGCGGCCGCGGCCAGGATCCGGTCCGCCGTGGCCGGGTCCGGCACCCGGCTGGCGTTCCCGTGCTCCTGGGTGCCGCCCACGACGACCGTCTCGCCGTGCGGGAACAGGTAGGTCAGCTCGTCGGGCGACGTGCCGTTGCCCACGAAGAACTCGCTGATTCCCGGATTGGCCGTCACCACGACCTGGCCGCGCACCGGGATGACCGACGGGTCGGGCACCAGCTCGCGCGCGCCCGAACCCGGGCAGTTCACGATCACCGGCGCGGCGCACGACCGCGTCACCTCGCCCAGCGACGCGAACTTCCGCCGGCCCAGCAGCCGCCCCCCGGCCGCCTCGAGCCGCTCCGCCAGGTAGCCGAGGTAGGCCGGCATCTCGGCCAGCGGGGCGGTGAGCCGCCAGCCGGCCACGTAGCCCGGCGGCAGGTCGCCGGGCGGGCACGGCGTGTACTGCACGCCGTCCGTCGCGTCGGGCGGGACGTCCTGGGGCACCATCACGGCCATCACGCCGTCGCACGAGTGCACCCCGGCGCTCAGGTCCAGCGTGGCCAGCACGGCGCGGGTCTCGCCCGCCCAGCGCGGCACCCGGTCGTCGGCCCCGACCAGGTGCGGGCCCCACAGTGCCCCGGCCGCTGCCGACGTCGTCGCCCCCGGCGCCTCGGCCGCCTGCACCGCGACCCGCACGCCGGCCTCGGCCAGGCAGATCGCGCTGGTCAGCCCGATGACCCCGGCCCCCAGGACAAGTACGTCAAAGCTGTCATCTGCCACGCGGCCAAGATACTCACGGGCGCGGCCGCGCCCCGCCCGCTCCGGCAACCCAGGTCGCGCCGTGCGCCGCCGGGCGGAAGCGCTGCGGCTCCCCGGCCGGTATCGCGCGCCTTTCCCTGGTTATTGCTACAGCCAGTAGGGAGCAATTAGGGGGGGTCCCAGGGGGAATTTGCGGCCCTTAGGGGTGGACGCGGAGCGGCACCACGTGCGGGTTCGCAACTAACGGCAATTAGGTGGACACAGGTTTGCCCGAAGCCTTGAGTTTACGCGCCAGTTAAACGTACGCTAAACGGCAGTATCCGCCCAACCATAGAGGAACATGTCATGACATCCCCGCTTCCCAGTGGACTGACACTGCGGTTGCAGTCGTGCGCCTCCGGCTTATTGCGCACCTTGCGATCGCGCTCCACGGGCGCGAGCCGGGCGCGGCTCAGACCAAGCGCCGGGTCTCGTCCTCGCCTGCTCCCGCCCGTCCTGGCCGTCACGGCCACGGCGCTCCTCGCCGCCGCGTGCGGCTCCTCCGGCTCCCCGGCCAGCAGCTCCGGCGGCACCCCGCCCGCCGCCGGAACGGCCAAGGCCGCCCCCGCCAAGATCACCATCAACGCCAAGCAGATCGGCAAGCTCGGCAACGTCCTGGTCACCTCGACCGGCCTGGTGCTCTACATGTTCGTCCCCGACAAGGACAAGAAGGTGACATGCGTGAGCCTCTGCGCGGCCACCTGGCCGCCTGTGTTCGTGGCGTCCGGCGGAACCGTCACTGCTGGGGCTGGCGTCCAGCAGTCGATGCTCGGCACGGATCCCGACCCGGCCGGCGGCAAGGTCGTCACGTACGACGGCTGGCCGCTGTACGGCTACACCGGCGACCAGACGCCCGGCCAGACGACCGGCCAGGCGGTTAACGTGAACGGCGGCCTGTGGTATGTGATCAACACCGCTGGCCAGCCCGTGAAGGCGTCCGGATGACGGCCCGCGACACCGAGGACCGCCGGCAGGAATCGCCGCCGCCCGGCAAGCGGATGTCCCGCCGGGCAGCCATGTTCGGTGCGGGGGGACTCGCCGCCGGGGCGGTCGGGGCGGGCATCGCCCTGGTCGCCGTCCCGACGTCAGCCTCCCCGAACACCGCCCAGCTCGATGCCGTCGCTCGTGAGACCCCGCTGACTGAGGACCTCATGAACGAGCACGGGATGCTCATCCGGATCATCCTGATCTACCGGGAGATCACCCGGCGGGTGCAGGCCGGCGAGCCGGTTCCCCGGGCGCAGGCGCACGACTCCGGCCAGATCATCGAGCAGTTCATCCACGGATTCCACGAGCCGCTGGAAGAGGCCTACGTGTTCCCGCCGGTCAACCGCGGGGCCCTGAAGCCCGACATCAGCACGCTGCTGGTGCAGCATGCCCGCGGCCGGGAGCAGACCCAGGCCATCCTGACCGCGAGCGCCGGGTCGGGCACCCTCGTGGAGGGCGCCAGCCGGGCCAAGCTGGCGGCGGCCATGGACGCGTTCGCGTACGGGTACGAGCCGCACGAGGCCCGGGAGGACACCGTCGTCTACCCGGCCCTGCGCGCGGCCAGCTCGCCGCGGGAAATGGTGCAGATGGCCGAGCATTTCAACACACTGCAAACCCAGCAGTTCGGTCCGGACATTTTCGAGAAAATGCTTGGCCGGGTGGTCATCATCGAGAAGGCCCTTAATATCTACGATCTCAGTAAGTTCACCCCGCCGCAGATCACGGGGTAAGCGCTGAGCCCAGCCGGAAAGTCAGGGCGCCCCGGCCGGGGTCACGGTTGATTGAACCGTGACCCGGCCGGCCCGCCCGAACACCAGCGTGAGCGGCACAACCTGCCCGACGCGCAGCGGCCGCGTGCCGGCGAGCTCGATGTCGTTCCCGAACGGGCTGAATGTCACCGTGGCATGCCCCGGAATGACTAGCCCGCCGGGCCTGCGGCGGCGCACCGTCACCCGCCGGGCGTCCGGGCTGCTGGCTGCGGTCAGCTCGTAGGCCCGGCCGGAGAAGTTGCGGATGGTCAGGTACGGCGCCGTCGTGGTGCCGCCCGGCACCGCGCTCACCGGCAGCGCGGCCAGGGTGACTTCCAGCTGCACCCGGTCGATCGTGCCCGCCCCGCCGATGCCGACCCAGGCCGACAGCAGCCCGATGACGGCCGCCGCGCAGAGCGCCGGCGCCGCCGCCGCCCGCACCAGCTCCCGCCCGGCGCTCACCGGCCACCCGGCCGGAACCGCCGCAGCCGCAGGCTGCTCGTCACCACCAGCACCGAGCTCGCCGCCATGGCGATCCCCGCGAACACCGGGTTGAGGTAGCCCAGCGCCGCCACCGGGATCGCGATCACGTTGTACCCGAACGCCCAGCGCAGGTTGGCGCCCGCGACGCCCATCGTGGCCCGGGCCAGCTGCAGCGCATCGGCGATCGCCCCCGGATCCCCGGCCACCAGCGTCAGGTCCGCCGCGCCGATCGCGGCGTCCGTCCCGGTGCCGAGCGCCATGCCCAGGTCCGCCTGGGCCAGCGCCGCGGCGTCGTTCACCCCGTCGCCGACCATCGCCACCGCGATCCCGCCCGCCTGGAGCTCGCGGATGACCTGCGCCTTCCCCGCGGCCGGCACCCCGCCGAATACCCGGTCGGCCGGGATGCCCAGCTCCGCGGCCACGGCCAGCGCGGTGCCCTGGCTGTCCCCGGTCAGCAGCAGGGGGGACAGGCCGAGCGCGCGGATCCGCGCCACCGCCGCGGCGCTGCCCGGCCGGATGGTGTCGCTGACGGCCAGCACGGCGCGGATCTCCCCGTCCCAGCCGGCCAGCACCGCCGTCCGGCCCGCCGCCTGCTGCGCCGTGGCGGCCGCCGCCAGTGCCGCGGGCACCGGCCACCCGACTTCCGATACGAAACGGGGGCTCCCCACGATCACCTCGTGCCCGGCCGCGACGCCGCGGACCCCGGCCCCGGGGACGCCCGTGAAGCCAGTCACCGGCGGCAGCTCGCCGAGCCGCGCGACGGCGGCCCGGGCGATGGCCAGCCCGGCCGGGTGGGCGCCGGTGTCTTCCGCGTCCTCGACCGCGCCGGCCAGCCGGAGGACCTCGCGCTCGTCCGCGCCGGGCGCCACGGTGATCTCCTGCAGCGTCATCACCGCCGTGGTCAGCGTGCCGGTCTTGTCCAGGATCACCGCGCCGAGCCGGCCCGCCGTCTCCAGCGCCTGGGCGCTGCGCACCAGGATGCCCAGCTCCGCGCCGCGGCCGATCGCGGCCAGCAGCACGGTGGGCGTGGCCAGGCCCAGCGCGCACGGGCACGACACGACCAGGACGGCGACCGCGGCGCTGCAGGCCGCCGCCGCGGGCAGCCCGGTGCCCAGCCAGAAGCCCAGCGTCGCCGCGGCCACCGTGATCACGCACGGCACGAACACGGCGGCCACCCGGTCGGCCAGCCGCTGCGCCTCCGCCTTGCTGGCCAGGGCCTCGGTCACCAGGCCGGTGATCTGGGCCAGCACCGTGTCGGGCCCGACCCGGGTGGCGCGCACCACCAGCGCGCCGCTGAGGTTCAGAGCCGACCCGGTCACCTCGTCGCCCGGCCCGGCCTCGGCCGGCACCGACTCGCCGGTCAGCACGGAGTTCTCGACCGCCGACCGGCCCGAGACGATCACGCCGTCGGTGGCGACCCGCTCGCCCGGCCGGACCACGAACTGCTCGCCGGCGGCCAGCTCGGCGACCGGGATCCGCTGCTCCCCGCCATCGCGCAGGACGACCGCGGTCCGGGCGCCGAGGTCGGCCAGCGCGGCCAGGGCCGCGCCGGACCGGGTCTTGGCCCGCGACTCGAGATACCGGCCGGCCAGCACTGCGGCCGTGACGCCCGCGGCGACGTCCAGGTAGATCGTGCTGCCCCCGGCGGAGCTGAACGTCACCGTGAACGGCATCTTCATGCCGAGCGCGCCCGCCGGGCCGAACAGCATCGCGCCCAGCGACCAGATCAGCGCCGCGCCGATGCCCAGGCTGACCAGCGTGTCCATCGTCGCCGCGCCGTGGCCGAGGCCGAGCCACGCGGCGCGGTGGAACGGCCAGGCCCCCCAGACGGCGACCGGCAGGGCCAGCACCAGGGCCAGCCACTGCCACCCGGTGAACTGCGCGGCCGGCACCATGGACAGGACCACGACGATGACGGCCAGCGGCAGGCAGATCGCCAGGCGCCGGCCCAGCTCGCGGCCCGAGCGCGGGCGGTCCTCCTCGTCGCCGGACCCGGGCCTGGCCGCCACGGCGGCGGTGTAGCCGGTGGCCTGGACGACGCCGACGAGCTCGGCCGGCTCCCGGCCGCCCAGGCTGGTGACGTAGGCGCGCTCGGTGGCGTAGTTGACGCTGGCCGCCACGCCGTCGAGCCGGTTGAGCCGCCGCTCGATCCGCGTCGCGCACGCGTTGCAGCTCATCCCGCCGATGATCAGCTCGACCGGGGCGGCGGCCCGGGTCGTCGTCGTCTCGCTCACGGGCCGCCCATGTTCATCGGCCCGTTCACCGGGGGAGCGTGGGCGGGCCGCTGGATGCCCGGCTGCGTCCGGCCCGTGGTGACCGGGCCCAGGTGCGCCCCGGCGGCGTGGGCCGCGCCGAACACCACGCCGAGCAGGAGCAGGAAGCCGACCAGCTTCGCCGCGGGACTTACTGTCATGCCGCCCTGTGCTTCCCCTCGGGCCTGTTACCTGCCCTGATTATCGCTCCGGCGTGGCCGGCGTCGGGCCCGAACCGGAGTACTGGTGCGTAACCCGGACAAGCCGTGCCGCCGGCCCGGAGCTCCGGGCCGGGTACCCGGGCCGGGTTCGGCAGGTACCCGGGCCGGGTTCCGGCTATACCCCAGGCGGGTTTGCAGAATACCCCGGCCGGGTTTCTTGAATACCGTCGCGGGGTTATCGCAATACCCCGTCCGGGTCTCGTCTCCAGCATGAAACTGCAGCGTGCAGCCTATATCTGGGATGATTCCATTGCCCCGCCCAGCCGGATGAACCTAGGCTTCTTTGCGTTGCGGCGATGAGTTCGCGGTTGTACTTCCGTCAGCAATTCGACTTGCAACGCCAACTCGAGGAGCTCGATCGTGACAGCGCAGCCCGTGGCGGCCCCGGCCGCCACCGCGCGGGCGGCCACCTGGGCGCCGCCCGACCTCCGGCGCTGGCTCCAGCTGGGCCTGGCCGCCCTCTGGGTGCTGGACGGCGTCCTGCAGTACCAGTCGTTCATGTTCACCAAGGCGTTCGGCCAGATGCTGGCGGGCAGTGCGGACGGCAACCCGGCGTTCGTCGCCGACTCGGTCCGCTGGGCGGCCGGCATCATCGAGCACAGCCCGGCCACCACGAACGCGGCCTTCGCGACCATCCAGCTCGCCCTCGGCCTGGGCATCGCCTGGCGGCCCGCCGTCCGGGTCGCGCTGGCCGGCTCGGTGGCCTGGTCGGCGGCCGTCTGGTGGTTCGGCGAGGGCCTCGGCGGCGTGCTCAACGGCAGCGCGAGCCCGGTCAACGGCGCCCCCGGCGCCGTCATCCTCTACGCCCTGCTCGCCGTGCTGATCTGGCCCTCGTCCAG
>Ga0193726_1003444_pt1 | contig 10061 bp, 7 predicted proteins | sample H2c1metaG_FD_144928 | JGI IMG/M metagenome (GOLD analysis project Ga0193726, IMG submission 144928) | Soil microbial communities from a riparian zone of the East river system, Colorado, United States - H2c1 | ecosystem: Environmental > Terrestrial > Soil > Riparian zone | place: USA: East River... | reverse complement strand
CAGCTCCGCTCCCGTCACCCGGGCGGTGCCGGCGTTTTCAAGTTGATTGACGCCGCCATTGTTGACGGTCACCTGAATGTTCTTCCATAAGATGTCGTAGACGTCGAAATCCAGGGTCACTCTCTTGTCCAAGAAGGTCGCCTTTTCGCCGATCTCATAGTTCCACAGGCTGTCGGCGGCGAACGTCGGGTTTCCAAGCCCCGGGGCCAATACGAAATTGGGACCGCCGGGCCGAAAGCCGCTGGCGGCTCGCGCATAAACCATCAGGTCATCCGTGATGTGAAATTTTGGATTGATCAAGTAGGTCATGACGCTTTGGTCCGACGTGGCCACGGGCGGTGTGAAGACCGCGGCCGAACCGGTCGCCAGCAGTCCTGAAATAGTTTCCTCGTACGCTTGCCGCTGCTTGCTGTAGCGAACCCCTAAGCCCAGTTCAAATTGCCTGGTGAAAAAAATCGTGCCATCGGCGTAAGCGGCATATTCACGGTAGGTACTCGGCAGAAAACTGGTAAAGGGTGAAAGCCCGAAAAAGGTGCCGCCCGGATTCGCGAGGTCAAGCAGGTCCACGATTTCGGAAGTCTTTTCAGTATCGAAATAGCCGCCCACCAACCATTGAAAGTTAGTGTTGTCATGCGATGCGAGGCGCAGCTCCTGGGTGAACTTCTTCGTCGTCGTGTTGACGAACAGACTCCAGGGATCTGCTCCCCCGCCGAATCCCGCGAGTCTGTTCCCATTGTTGGTCTGGTAGCCGCTGATCGAGGTCAGTTTGGCAAACCCGAAGTCATAGCTCAGCACTCCGGAATACAGCGTCAAACTGTAGTTTGAAGGCTGAAATGTCGGATACGCCTGATCGTAAGTGCCGTAGGTCGGCTGGTGGGTGACCGGATCGCGAAAGGCCACATCGGCGCTCTCGCTCGGGATGTGCTGCGTGGACGCGCTGAGTCGAACGTCGAGCGCATCGGTTGGTTGCAGCAGCAGCGAGAAGCGCCCGCCTTCGGATCGGCTCCAACCCTGATTGTCGCGATGGAAAATCGGATCTTTTGTATATCCGGAGTCATAATCCTGGTAGCCATCGATTCGCACCGCACCGATACCGTCTCCGAATGGCAGATTCACCATGCCCGTGTAGCGATGGTTGATGCCGCCGTGCTCAGTCGAGGAAACTCCCACACCGGCTTGCGCACTGAATAGTTTGGGATCCGGCGCGGCAGTAATGTATTTCACAGTACCGCCCAACGACGTTGCGCCATACAGCGTTCCCTGCGGGCCATTCAGCACTTCCACTCGGCTCAAGTCGAAAGCGTTGATGTTCAAACTCTGATACCCGACACCGAATGAGGTGCTGGCACCGAGCGGCACATCGTCCAGATACAATCCGATCGCGCTGCTGAGCTGCGATCCGGTTGTGATGCCGCGGATCACAATGAGATTGGTGGAGGCGCCCGTGGATGCGTAGCTCAAGCCCGGTACGAAACCTGCGAAGTCGGCGAAATCTTTCGCATTCATCTGATCCAAGGCGCTGCCGGTCAAGGCAGTAACCTGGCCGGCGACATTCTGTAAGGATTCCGACCGGCGGGTCGCGGTGACGATGATTTCCGCCAGACCCGTGTCGGACGCCGCACTCTGAGCGACGGATTGCGCTACGCCGGCCTCGCTCCAAAGTGACAGGGTGAATCCGAATAAGAGCGCAGATGTAACACGTGAAGGCATTTCAACTCCGGTGAGAGATATTTGTGGCGTGCGAGACTTTACGGCGCGCCGAGCCAGGCCGTGATTTGATTGACGGCGGGCGTGTTCCACCCCAAGCCGAGATGGTTGGAATGTCCTTCGTACACATGGCTCACTCCCCCTTTTAGTGTTTTCTGAGTGATGACATCGATCAACGATCCAGACGAGGTATCCTAGACATGTTCGCTGCCCGTCGTCGATGACCGTGGCGATCACGAACATAGGACAAATTCGCTCACGACTGTGCTTCGACCGAACCGCCGCGATGTGCGCCCTGCCTCAGCCTTGGCGGTACCCATGAAGGTCATCCGCCCGCTGGTGCGGCTGGCCGCGAAGTCCGGGATGTCGCTCCCGAATATCTTGCGTGGGCTCGATCTTCCGGCAAACATCCTCGATGGATCACGTGCAGCTTCCGTCAGTCTCGCGGATTACTTTCGCATCCTCGAGCGCCTGGCGATCAGCGCCCACGATGAAACCTGGGGCCTTTCGGCCCGCCCTCTCCTGCCCGGCGCCACCGGTCTGGTGTTGTCGAATCTATCGAGCTGCGCCACGCTCCTCGAAGCCATGAAAGCGGTGGCTCACGCCTATAACCTGCTGCACGGTGGAGCGTACAACCGGGTCGAACTGCGCGAGGACCGGCTTACCTACATCATCGACGACCGCGGCTTTCCCTACGCCCCACGCATGGACCCCTCGCAAATGAGATTCGCGATGGTGAGCGTCCTGATTTTTTTGCACGCCTTGCTCGTGCTCATATCGGACAATGGATTGCACCGAAGGCTTAGGAAAGTGCATATCAAAGGCGCCCGGCTCGCCGGCGCCCGGGGATACTTGGAGTTTTGGGCGGCACCCATTCGCTGGAAATCCAACGCGTACGCACTCGACTACGATCTCGAGGCGGCCTCAGCCGCGATTGCGCGCGGGGGTCCCGTCCCCTCCTCCCAAGCGATTTATCGCAAGATCATTGATCTGATTGAACACAACCAGAGCGTCGGCCTACGTCACCGCAGTGCGCGTGAGCGGGTGGTCGACGCGTTTGAGGATCACGTCTTTACACAGCGGGCGGTGGCCAAGCGGCTTGGGTTAAGTGTGGCCACCTTGAGGCGGCGGCTGGAAATAGAAGGGTCGCCTTCATTTCGCGTGCTGAACGAGCGTGCACTCAAGCGCGCGGCTCGATCTTTGCTGGAGCAGCGGCATCACCCGAGTGATGTGGCCGAAGAACTGGGTTTTTCCGATCTGCGCAGCTTCGCTCGCGCCTTCAAGCGATGGATCGGTGTCACCCCGACGCTCTACGCCAAGCGCTTGGCTCAGGCCGCCGTGGCCAGACGCCCGTCGCGATAATCCGCGAGAGCCTGCTCGATCTCCTCGCGCGTGTTCATCACGAAAGGTCCGTACTGCACGACCGGCTCGCGCAGCGGCCTGGCGGCGAGCAGCAACAGTTGCACGCCTTCAGGTCCGGCCTCCACGCGAATGCTGTCTCCATCCGACAGGACGCCTGCCGCGCGGTGCGGCAACGGCTTCGTTGCTCCGGCCGCGCCGATCTTGGCGCTGCCTTCATAGGCGTAGAGGAACGCGTTGTGGCCCGCCGCGGTCGGCACGCTGAATTTCTCTCCGGCGCGCAGGCGTACGTCGAGGTACAAAGGATCCGTGCTGAGCCGCGCATCGGCGCTGTTGACAGGTCCACTCGTCAAGTTGCCATCGAGCTCGAGCGTGCCGGCAATGACTTTCACTTCGCCGCCATGCGCGAGTGCCACCCGCGGGATCGCGGTGGCGGGAATGTCGCGATAGCTGGCGGGCTTCATTTTTTCTTTCGACGGCAGATTCAGCCACAGCTGGAAGCCGCGCATGCGCCCTTCGCTCTGCTGCGGCATTTCGGAGTGGATGATGCCGTGCGCCGCCGTCATCCACTGCACATCGCCGGGGCCAAGGTCGCCGCGATTGCCCATGTGATCCTCATGGCGCATGCGGCCATCGAGCATGTACGTGACGGTTTCGAAGCCGCGATGCGGGTGCGCCGGGAACCCGGCCACATAGTCGTCGGGATTATCGGAGTAGAACTCGTCGAGCATCAGGAACGGATCCACCTGCAGGCCCCGCTGGCTGCCCAAACTGCGGCGCAGTTTGACCCCGGCGCCGTCGGACGTGGGGACGGACTCGATGACATGGACTAGGGTTCGGGTACTCACTGTAATTCTCCTGGAAAAGCTCAAGTCACGCGGCGAGACGGGTGATCTCGGCCTCTGCCTTGGCAAGCGCCGTTTGCTTGCTCTGCGGACCCATGTTTAAGCCTTCAGCGTAAATGAATTCCACATCGGACATGCCGAGGAAGCGCAGGAAGTCGCGCACGTAGCTGGTCTGCGTGTCCATCGGGGTACCCTCATAGACGCCGCCGCGAGCCGCGAACACGTATACCTTCTTGCCGGTGAGTTTACCCACGGGACCTTTTTCGGTGTACTCGAAAGTTACGCCAATGCGCGCGATGTGATCGAAGTAGGCCTTCAATTGCGATGGCACCCCGAAGTTGTACATCGGCAAGCCGAGCACGATGACATCGGCCTGTTTCAGCTCGTTGATCAATGTGTCGGAGTACGCCACCACCGCCTGCTGAGCGGCGCTTCGGTCTTCCGGCTTGGTAATGAAGGAGCCAAAACGCTCGGCGTTAAGATGCGGCACCGGTTCGGCGGCGGCGACGTCGCGCACCGCAATCGTGGCCTTCGGGTGTTTCTTGTGGAAAGCGGCAACGAATTGGTCGGCGAGGCGGCTTGACTCGCCGTTGCCATTGTTGATGCTGGCATTGATCTGCAGCAGGGTGGTCATGAGTGAATCTCCTTAAATTCTGGGTAGAACTGTCGAAACCTGGGCATTATTTAAGTATTGATTCACTAGATAAAAAAGCAGAATATTTAGGGCCTACCTATCTATTGAATTGATATATGGACAACAATCCCCGGATTTCCCTCGAACAATGGCGTTCCCTGTTGGCCGTGGTCGATGCCGGCGGCTATGCCCAGGCCGCCGCGGCACTGCACAAGAGTCAGTCGGCGGTGACCTACGCCGTGCAAAAAATGGAAGCGTTGCTCGGTGTGAAAGTCTTCGAGGTGGTCGGGCGCAAGGCCCAACTCACCTCCACGGGCGAGGTGCTCTATCGGCGGGCCAAAGCGCTGTTGGACGAAGCCGGCGCGCTCGAAGGTGCTGCCGGAACCCTTGCCGCGGGCTGGGAAGCGGAGCTGCGGCTGTCGGTGGAGATCATCTTTCCCACGTGGCTGCTGCTGCAGTGCTTTGCGCGCTTTGCCGAAGAGCGGCCAGAAATGCGTATCGAGTTGTATGAGAGCGTGCTCAGCGGCACCGAGGAGGCGCTGCTACAGCGCAAGGTTGACTTGGCAATCTGCTCACAGATACCGCCCGGCTTCATTGGCGATCAGCTGGCGCGGTTGCGCTTCATCGCCCTCGCGCACCCCGACCATCCGCTGCATCGACTCGGGCGCGAATTGACACTGCAGGATTTGCGCAAGCACCGCCACCTGATCATTCGCGACACGGGCAGCCAGCGCCGCGCCGGCAGCTGGCTCGGCGCGGAGCAGAGCTGGACGGTGAGCCAGAAGGCCACATCGATTCACGCGGCCGTCATGGGCTTGGGCTTTGCGTGGTTCCCGGAGGAAACCGTGCGCGGCGAGCTGGAACGCGGCGAGCTCAAGCCGCTGCCGCTGCGCGAAGGCGGCGAGCGCTGGGCCGAACTGTACCTAGTGTTTGCCGACCGCGACTATGCCGGTCCGGGCGCGCGACGATTGGCGGAGATCATCCGCGAGCATGTGGCGGGGTCGTACCGCAAGTGTGCCTCTGAACAAGTCGGCGCAGAAGTTGTTAGCAGCGCGTAACGCGGTACCACGGTCAAACGATTGTGAAAGTGATTCCGGCCTTCGCCAAACGAACGACCAGCTCTTCGCCCAGTCCTGTCACGGGCGTGAGAACTCCGCCGCCGCGCAACGGCCTTAGATCCGCATTTGCAGTATGCGACAGGGCCAGCACAAACGCGGACTCGCACAAACACTTGACGGTGATGCGGTTGCCCGCATCGCCTTGGCCCTTGAGGATACCGCGTGCGCGCCTGCCGCTGGTCGCGGTGGCGACGAATTCGCATTCGAAAAAACCGCCGTCCATGACTTTCTGCGATGGACCTTCGCCCGGTTTTGGCAGCAGCCGCTTGAGTATTCGGCGCCCGATCCCCGATGCCGCAATCGATTCGAACACCTTGCCTGCAACAACCGTTGAGCGCGCGGTCCTGGAACTGCCGAACTTCGAGTACTCCTGATAATCGAATCGCGTCCCCAGCAGCGCCTGCGTGCGCCGCACGACGCGCGTGTTGATCGAGCCCATCAGGAACGGGCCCACCCATTTCTTAAGATCCTCATCGTAGTGAACACCCGTGGGATCCGCATTGCGGCTGCGTTCCTCCGCGGAATGCGCCGCCGGATCGGGGTCCAGCAGGAAAGGATCCCGGGCAATCACCATTTGGTTCGTTTCGAGCATGTGGAACAGGGACGCCAACGTGCCGCCGTTGATGCCGCCGCCGACCCGAAAATACGCAGCGACGCTGACACACTCCGACTGCAACTCCTCGCGCATGTGGCGTGACATGAGCCATGCACCGAAGTCCGATGGAATCGAATCGAAACCGCAGCCGGGCACGATTCGCGTGCCATCAGCGGCAGCTTGCGCGTGATGCCGATCGATTTGCTGACGGATCCAAGGAGTCTCGCCGGTGATGTCGCAATAGTGAGTGCGGTTGCGGGCGCAGGCGTCAACCAGTTTCGTGCCGTAGAGGCTAAACGGTCCCGCTGTGCTCAGTACGACCCGGGCCTGTTCCGCCAGACTGTTGAGAGCATGGTCATCCTGAGCATCGGCAACCAGCACATCCGCCCGCGCCGAATTGACACTCTCAAGCTTGGACCGATTTCGTCCGGCGATGGCCCAACGCATGCCGGGGGGAGCGAATTGCCTGCAATACTCCACCGTCTGCCGCCCGGTGAACCCCGAGGCTCCATACAAAACGAGGTCGTATTTGCGGTCGTTTTGCATTTCGTTGGGCATGGGCGCAGCTAACGATTCGTGCGGACTGCGACGAAATCAGGAGGCTAAGCAGCGGCAGGGGCGGCGTTGCGAGCATGCAAGGCCATGGCGATGAGCGCTGAACCGCCAAAGACCATATTGATGCCCACCAGCAGACCGATTGCCCAAACGGCTGTACCGGGGAGACCCGAATAGATCATTCCCGCCAGGATCAGATCCACCACGCCGCTGACCAGCATCATGCCCCACCGGCCAGACAGCTCGCGCTTATGCTCCAGTGCAAACATGATCGATACGACGCCTTCGAGCACCAGAAATAGCGTCAGGACCAAGGTGAGGGAGAACGCGCCGCTCAGTGGCCAGCGCAGCAGCACAAAGCCCGCGACGACCCCCAGAATGCCGGAGAGCAATGACCACCAGAACCCCGGAGCGCTGCGCATCCGGAAAGTGGCCAACAGCCCGACGACACCGCTCAACAAAAAGATCCAGCCGACTACGATGGCAATCGCGATGGTGGCAATCAGGGGAAGCATGATGGCCGCCAACCCCAGAATCACGAGGATGATGCCTTCGATGAGAAAAAGTTTCCAATGCGCAACCAGCGATTTTGCCAGTGCTGCCTGCATTCCTTCGAATTCCGGTTTGACCGTGGACATGACGATCCTCCTCGGCTTTTTATATGGAGGTCGATCATAGTCCGATTTGCAGCGGTAGCAGTCGAATTATGGTCAAAGACATGTCCGCCACCCTTCCGCCGTCACAAAACCGCCTCTTTCAAGACTGTTTAGGTCATGATGGTGCGGCAACTCGCGTGGGATGGGAGCGTTTAGTTGGACAACGTATTCATGTTCGCCGATCGGCGCAGCGCTCTCGCCTTCTGGTTTGGTTCCGCAATCGTCGGAGTGGGGGTCATTCTTCATCTCCCGATGTTCTGGATGGCGCGCAACAGCGGCTTCATCTTGGCCGGCATGCCCATGGATCCGGGCATGCTGTTGGGCATGGCCCTCATTGTGGGCGGGATTGTAGTAGCCGGTTATGGATTGCTGCCAAAACGCAGCAGCGTTCAGATTCCGCAAGAGCTCGTCTCTGCGCCCGAGGATGCCCCGCTGACCGGTGCCCACTGGAAATTGATGGCCGTACTCGCGCTCGCCCTGATCATCGATGTCATGAAGCCCGCAAGCCTCGGTTTCGTCACTCCGGGCATGCGCACCGAATACGGAATTGATCGCGCAACGGTCGCTTTGCTGCCCTTTTCCGCGCTGCTTGGCACGGCGGTGGGTTCGTTTGTTTGGGGCTCGCTCGCCGACCTGTATGGACGGCGCGCCGCAATTCTTCTGTCGTCGGTTATGTTCGTTGGAACCTCCATTTGCGGCGCCATGCCGTCGCTGTGGTGGAACATCGCCATGTGTTTTCTCATGGGCGCAGCCGCCGGCGGGATGTTGCCCGTCGCCTACGCGCTGCTCGCTGAAATCATGCCGACCAAGCATCGGGGCTGGTGTCTGGTGCTCATCGGCGGCATCGGCACCATTGGCGGCTATTTTGCGGCGAGCGAGTTGTCCGCGCTGCTCCAGCCGTTCTTTGGCTGGAGGATCATGTGGTTCCTTAATTTCCCCACCGGTCTGATCCTCATTGCCCTCAGCCCATTGATTCCGGAGTCCACGCGTTTCCTGCAATACATGGGACGGAGCGAGGCCGCGCGCGCCACGCTGGCGCGCTTTGGCGCCGTCAGGGTCCATTCGCGTGGAACAGAGGCGTTCACGTCCGACCACTCTCGCATCGCGATTCCGAGAGCGCACAGCGTTCTGGGAACCGGCGTAGCGCTCACGCTCGCGGCGGTCGCATGGGGGTTCGTTAATTTCGGCGTATTGCTATGGCTGCCAAGTGCATTGGTGGCGGAAGGACGCAGCGTTGGCCTCGCCAGCGCTGTCATTGCGCGCTCGACGCTCATTGCGGCGCCCACCGTCGTGGTTGCGGCTTATCTTTACAGCGTGTGGAGCACCAAGTGGTCACTGATCACCGCCATCGGCATCACGACGCTGGGTTTGGTGGCCGTGATGTTGCGCGGCACGGGATCGCTGCCGATGCTCTCCAATCCGATCGTTCCCCTGTCTCTTCTCATCGTCGGATCGAGTGCCCTGATTTCCACACTCCTGCCTTACTCGGCTGAAAACTATCGTATTCGCATCCGCGGCCGGGCGACGGGGTGGGTGGCCGGTTGGAGCAAGATTGGCGGTTTGATTGCGCAGGGCTTGGGCACGCTCGCATTGGTACCCGCGCTGGGCGTTGCTGCGGGACTGGTCGCATTTCCAGCAGCGTTGGCACTCCTGCTGATCTTAATTTTCGGCCGCGAATCACGAGGCCGTGATTTGCGCGAGCTGGAAAGCAGGTCACTCGCGTCCGTGTACAAGCATTGAATTGCTTTTAGTATAATTCCTCTTTCAACGAGGAAATTTCGATGCAACTTCGTGCTTTAGGCCGCTCCAATTTGCGGGTGGCTCCCCTATGTCTCGGCGGCAATGTTTTTGGATGGACCGCAACAGAGGCCGCGTCCTTCGCGGTGCTGGATGCATTGGTGAGTGCCGGACTCAACTTCATCGATACCGCCGATGTGTATTCCGTGTGGGTGCCCGGACATCGCGGTGGCGAATCCGAAACGGTCATCGGGAACTGGTTGAAGCGCAGCGCAAAGCGACAGGATGTGGTGATTGCAACCAAAGTCGGCATGGAGATGGCACCCGATCGCAAAGGCCTGTCGGCTGTCCACATTACCCGCTCGGTCGAGGATTCGCTGCGAAGATTGCAGACCGATCATATCGATCTGTATTTCTCACATTGCGATGATGCCGGCGTGCCCATGGAGGAGACGCTCGGCGTTTATCAGAAGCTCATGGCGCAGGGCAAGGTGCGCGCCATCGGCGCCTCGAATTTCACCGCGGCACGTTTGGCCGAAGCACTCGAGGTAAGCCGCAAGAACGGCCTGCCGCGATATGAAGTACTGCAGCCGCACTACAATCTCTATGCGCGTTCCGACTACGAATCCTCTTTGGAACCGTTGTGCGTGGAACAGCAGATCGGCGTCGTCAGCTATTTCGCGCTCGCCTCCGGATTTCTCACTGGAAAATACCGTACGCCCGCGGACGCCGGCAAGAGCGCGCGCGGAAAAGGTATCGTCGACAAGTTTCTCAATGAACGGGGTTTGAGGATTCTTGCCGCATTGGATGACGTGGGGAAGCGCTACAGCGCTTCGCCCGCCACTGTTGCGCTGG
>Ga0193726_1003443_pt1 | contig 10061 bp, 8 predicted proteins | sample H2c1metaG_FD_144928 | JGI IMG/M metagenome (GOLD analysis project Ga0193726, IMG submission 144928) | Soil microbial communities from a riparian zone of the East river system, Colorado, United States - H2c1 | ecosystem: Environmental > Terrestrial > Soil > Riparian zone | place: USA: East River... | reverse complement strand
GCGATTGCGGTATTGGCTGTCTGAGACATGGCGTGCTCCTTGTCTTGGCGCCCCTGGCCAGCTTCGATTGCTGGCGGGGCAGGAGCACGGCCGGACCATCCCATTAACGGACATCAAATCCGCAAAGGTTCGCGCACCACGCTGCACCTCAGCCAACCCCACGAGCGTGTCAGGGCCGCCGACGGAAGAACCGGAAGTTCGCGCATCACGGCTTCCGCCAGCGAACCGACGGTCTTGAATGAATTGCACTCTTGGGCTCCCGGGTGCGGTTCTTGACCCTTATCTAAAGTTTGTGATTGACTGTCGTGTGTCTTTTTCTAGGGAGTTGAGCATGAAAAAAATCACCCTTGTCGGTCTTGCTATCCTCGCCGTCTCTATTTCTCCCGCTTTAGCTAAGGGCAAAGCGAAGCCGAAAGCAGCTGCCGCCGCCACGAGCACGGCTAGCGCAATGCCGGTCGTCGGCCAGGTTAGTGCCGCTGATCTCGCGCTGTATAAGAAGAATAAGCAGGACTCCGGTGTGAAGTAGTAGTCACGACGAATCGTTCGGATCTTGTTAGCGCCGCTGTCCGCTGGATGGCGGCGTTAATTTATTTTCGCACAATCCTAACCGAACCCCATCATCGCCCGGGTTCCTCGCACTAGCAGATGAGGCTCGAATATCGATGCGGCTTCCGCTTTTAGCACATACCCGAAGTGCCGGAATGTCCGTTATGCCGCCGCTGTTGGAGGATAAGCGGACGTCGGTGGAGAGCCCATTTCGGTAGCGATTGACCCGTTTCGGACATTGGGCCCATCCGGAACGTCGTCCTCATTTCGTCCAATGGAGATGTTGAAGTATCATTCCTGATCTGGTTCAACCGACGGCATGCCGCTGAATGTTTCGCGCATAATTCTAGCCACCTAACGGCGGGGTTGCGCCGACTTCAACCACGGTGGGCCTCTTCGGTGGGATACACGCCCCGTAGCACTTCTTCGAAGTGGTTTTTGACGCATTCGTTGCAAAGGCAGGCCCGGATCCGCAGGGCTTCGCGGTTGAGCACCAGGATTGAGCCGCGGCGGGTCTCCAAGACCCCTTCGGCCTTGAACGTCTGGATCACGCGGCTGACATAGCTGCGGCCAACCCCCAGCATGGTGGCAAGTTGCTCATGCGTGAGCGGCACGGCGTCGGTGTCATCGGTACGCTCCATCGCCGAGATGATCCATTTCGCCGTGCGCTGCTCGATCGAATGGATCGCGTTGCAGGCCGTCGACTGGAAGATCTGGGCCAGTATGCAGTCGGCATAGCGTGCGAACACATTGCGCAGCGTGGCCGACTTTGTTTTCGCCGCATCCAGCTTTCCGACATGCAGCCGCACGAACGGTCCGCCGAACTTGACCATGATGCGCGTATAGGCTGGCAGATATCCCTGGCTGACAATTCCGCCGACGGCGCCTTCGCGGCCGACCAGAATGGTTTCGACGTCGCGGCCGTCCTCGTTGGAGACCATGTATGACACCAGACTCGGCCCGCACGGGAAGTGGACGATCTCGACATCGTCGCCCGGATTATAAAGCAGGTCGTTGGCCTTGGCCTCTTCATGCGCGAGATGTGGCGCGATCAAAGCAAAATCGCTGGCGCTGAGCCGCCGCAACAGGTTGTTGAACGGCCGTCCGATGTCGTTCGGAGCGTTTCGACGTCGCGCTGCCATCCCGAAGTGCCCTTGCTCCTAGTGTCGACAATAACTGATAAGATCCGATTTTTGTGCACAGATAGCGGAACCGCGCATTTTCGCTTAAGTATACTTTTGGACATTTCTCGCGGAACGAAACTCCCGTCTTCTGCTATGTTTTTGGCTGGGCAGCCGGGAGTAGAGCGTTGGAAGACCAGCTTGTAATTCTCGTTATTGAAGACGACCAGGCGATTCAGTCAATCGTTGACGAGGCCCTTACCGAGGGCGGCTTTGAACCGGCTATCGCCGCTTCGGGTGAGGAAGCGGTAACCTTGCTTAAGGGTGGCTTGACCAAATACCGCGCGCTCGTAACCGACATCGGTCTGCGGGGCAGGATGGACGGTTGGGAAGTCGCCCAGCAGGCCAGAGAGATCGACCCAGCGTTTCCCATCATATACATGAGCGGCGCACACGCTGAAGATTGGGCTTCCAAAGGTGTACCCAATAGCATCATGTTGGCGAAGCCTTTCGCGCCCGCCCAACTTGTCACTGCCGTTTCTCAGCTCTTGAATAGCGGCCCACCGACAACGTAAAGCCGCCTCAGCTGGCGGCCTCTTTCATATCAGACTAGACCTTGCGATGTCGCTTATTGGCAGATTGTGTTGAAAAACTCGAAAATCGCGCGGCTCCGAAAATCTCGCAAATGCTGCGTATTGTCGATTTCAGCCGCTGCAACGCTCTGTAGAATCGATATGAAGGCCGGCGATCGTTTTTGCGGTAATTGATGTGGTCCCTCAACTCACAGCGAGGGACACGCACCAGCGGTCCTAAGAATTTTCAGTCATCAGCGAAAAGGACTTTTTCAACACAATCGGCACAAAGCAGACGTGCCGCTCGCCTCGACGAATGTCTGTTGTTGAGGGAACAGCGGACATGTTCTGGAAATGCCACCACTTCCGTTTTTGACCACCCTTAGGCGACATGCGACCAAATTTGCTGCGATGCACGACAGGGCAGTTTTCAGGGTATAGTAGGCGACTACTAGAGCGTCTTGACTTTTTGGGATACCTTGGTGCCGCAAAAGCACGGGGCGAGATGAGCTAGACAAATGACCGCGACGCCGGACAACGCAGCAGCCGATCGCCGAAGGATTGTCGCGGAACTCCAGTGCAATCTCGACGAGCGCACCGCCGAGCGTGACGAATCGATTGCGCAACAGGCTGCGACGGCCGAGATCCTGAAGGTCATCGCCAGTTCGCCGTCGGACGTGCAGCCGGTATTCGACGTGATCGTCGAACGCGCCGTGCGGCTGTGCGGGGCTCGTATGGGGCGCGTGTATCGCTATGACGGTAATCTCATTTACATGGTGGGCGGCTACGGCCTGAGCGAGCCGGGTCGCGACGAGGCGGAGCGACCGTTTCCGAGACCCGCCGAAGACGACACGATCGTCGGGCGGGTCATGCTGTCGCGCCGGCCCAACATCCTCGCCGACCTCAACGATGACGAGACCGTTCCCACGCTGTCCCGCAAAATGATCGCGGCGATAGGAGCGCGCAGCCAGGTGACCATGCCGATGTTGCTCGCGCGCGAGCCGATCGGCGCCATCACGTTGAGCTGGGCCGAGCCGCGCGGCTATAAGGATCAAGCCATCACGCTGCTTCAAACCTTTGCCGACCAGGCGGTGATCGCGATCGAGAACGCCCGGCTGTTCAACGAGACCAAGGAGGCGCTGGAGCGGCAGACCGCCACCGCCGATATCCTGAAGGTGATCGCCAGTTCGCCGTCGGATGTGCAGCCGGTATTCGAAGCGATCGCGAGAAGGGCCAACACCCTCATAAGCGGATTCTCGAGCACTGTCTTCCGTTTCATCGATGGGATCGCTTATCTGAAAGCGTTCACGCCAACCACTCCCGCCGCAGATGAGGTATTGAAGGCCACCTTCCCGCGGCCGGTTGCCGATTTCCCGCCGTTTCAAATGGCGCAAGCCGGCGAGGTTACGCAAGTCCCCGACACCGAAGCCTTGTCGGACGACATTCTGAATATCTCGCGGGCGCGCGGTTTCCGCAGCATGTTGTTCGCACCGCTGATGAATGAAGGCGAGTCGATCGGCTTCATTGCGGTGACGCGCGTCCAGCCCGGCACTTTCGCCGACCATCATGTCCAGTTGCTGCGAACCTTCGCCGACCAGGCGGTGATCGCGATCGAAAATGCGCGATTGTTCGAGGAGGTGCAGGCGAAGACGCGCGAACTCACGGAAGCGCTGACTTACCAGACCGGAAGCAGCAACATCCTCAGCGTGATCGCTTCCTCGCCAACCGACGTCGTGCCGGTTCTCAAAGCCATCGTCGAAAGCGCGTGCGAGCTTTGCGAGGCCTATGATGCCGTCGTGCTCCTGAAGGACGGCGACGACCTGCGCTTCAGCGCGCATCACGGCCCGATAGGGATCAATCTGGAGAAGTGGCCAATCAGTCGCAACTGGACCGCCGGGCGCGCGTTCGTGGACCACAAGCCGGTGCATGTGCGTGACATGCTCTCAGACGAAGGCGCAGAGTTCCCCGACAGTCGGGAATTGTCGCGACACACGGGTTCCCCTGGTATTCGCAGCATTTTGAGCGCGCCCCTGCTGCGCGAGAATGAGAGCATCGGAACGATCCTGCTACGTCGCACCGAAGTCCAACCCTTCACCGATAAGCAAATCGCCTTGCTTCAGACCTTCGCCGATCAAGCGGTGATCGCCCTTGGCAACGTTCGGCTGTTCGACGAGGTGCAGCAACGCACGCGCGACCTCTCGGAGTCGCTGCAACAGCAGACCGCGACGTCCGAGGTTCTTAGAGTCATCAGCGCTTCACCTGGCGAACTGGAGCCGGTGTTCCAAGCCATGCTGGAGAACGCGGTGCGCCTTTGCGAGGCGAAATTCGCCATGTTGTTTTTATATGAAGAAAAAGAAAATGGCTTTCGCGCCGTCGGAAAGTGCAACTTGCCGCCCGCGTGGAGTGAGTTCCTGGGCAAAAACACAATCCGTGCTGACCCGAAAATCCCCCTGGGTCGTGTTGCGATGACGAAGCGGCCGGTCCAGATCGCGGATGTCTTGGTGGACCAGTCTTACATTGAACGCTTTCCGGGGATCGTCGCCGTCGCTGAACTCGGCGGCGCTCGGACGCTCTTGCAGGTGCCTATGCTCAAGGAGAACGAGCTAGTCGGGACGATCGGCATCTATCGGCAGGAAGTCCGGCCCTTCTCCGATAAGCAGATTGCGCTGGTGCAGAATTTCGCCGCCCAGGCCGTGATTGCCATTGAAAATGCCCGCCTTCTCAATGAGCTGCGCCAACGCACGGACGACCTGACTGAGTCGCTAGAGGGCCTGCGCACCGCGCAGGATCGCCTGATCCAGACAGAAAAGCTCGCCTCGCTCGGCCAGCTCACCGCCGGCATTGCGCATGAAATCAAGAACCCGCTCAATTTCGTCAATAATTTCTCGGCCCTGTCAGCGGAACTGACGGATGACCTCAACGACGTCCTGAAGTCGGCTACGCTCACCGACAAGGTCCGCGAGGAAGTCGATGAATTGACTGGGCTTTTGAAAGACAATCTCGAAAAAGTGGTGCAGCACGGCAAGCGCGCCGACTCGATCGTCAAGAACATGCTGCTCCATTCACGCGAGGGCTCCGGCGAACAACGGCCCGCGGATATCAATGCGCTTCTAGATGATAGCCTCAATCTCGCCTACCATGGCGCGCGCGCCGAGAAGCCAGGGTTCAATATCACGCTGCAACGCGACTTCGATGCGGGAGCTGGCGCGATCGAATCGTTTCCGCAGGAAATCACCCGCGCATTCCTCAATCTGATCTCGAACGGATTCTATGCGGCGGCCAAGCGCAAGACGGAAAATGACGGCTCGGATTTTGAACCGGTCATTTGTGCTACCACCAAAGATCTCGGAGATCGCGTGGAAGTTCGCATCCGCGACAACGGCACCGGCATTGCTGCGGAGGTGAAGGACAAGATGTTCAATCCGTTCTTTACAACTAAACCAGCAGGTGAAGGCACCGGGCTTGGGCTGTCGATGAGCCACGACATCATCGTGAAGCAACACGGTGGGAGCATCGATGTCGAGACAGAGCCTGGGCAGTTCACCGAATTCAAGATCGTATTGCCGCGGACGAGCCGAAAATAATTCGCCACAACTCAGACATACTTGGTGTCGTGCTTGACCGAATAAGGGGGTAGTAAACGGTACCGACTTTCGCGTCATGCATGACCCTGGTCGCGTCGAACCCGGCGGGGTTTCACAGCAACGCCGAGATCAAACGTCGCGGCTGAATGGCTGCGGCGGCCCGGGTTTGCTTGGGCGGCTTCAGTTATTTGAGTTGACATTCGCGGGCGCTTGCCTGGAGTTCATCAGTGAGGCAAGCTCCCCATAGCTGCCGGCTCGGACACTCGGGGAACTGAAAATGAGGATTGTTCCCGCGCTGCTCTCGTCTGTGATCGTTTGTGGCTTGCTCGCGATACGGATGGCAACCGCCGCAGACGGTCCTCCCGCTTGGGCCTATACGCCGAACAATCCCGACTACAAGCCTCCCGTCGATGACGGAAATCCTGTTCGCGTGCCAGACAGCACGGCCGGCTATACCTGGAGCCAGTTGCGTGATCGTTTCATTGCGCCGGTTTGGCACCCCAGCGACCACGGCGCGCTGCCGGACATCGTCGCGAACGGCCGCAAACCCGGTGTGTTCGCATGCGGATATTGTCACCGCGCCACCGGGCCTGGTGGTCCGGAAAACGCGGACCTTGCGGGGCTGCCGAAGAGCTACATCATCCAGCAGATGGCCGACTACAAGAGCGGGGCGCGTGGTACAACCCTCCCCGGGCGAATTCCGCCAAAGCTAATGATCGAACTTTCTAAGCCGATCACTGACGCCGAAATCGAAGCCGCGGCAGCCTACTTTTCGGCCTTGCAGCCGCGCAAACGCATCAAGGTGGTCGAGAGCGACACCGCGCCAAAGACCTATGTGGCGGGTCTGCTTTGGGCTGCGGTGGAAACCAGCGAGCGCGAGTCGATCGGAGCGCGGATCGTGGAGGTCCCCGACGATCTGCTCCGCTTCGAAAGCCGCGACCCTCGATCGACCTTCACAGCGTATGCACCAATCGGGAGCCTCGCCAGAGGCGAGGCGCTAGTCATGAAAGGTGGGTCGGGCAAAACGATCCAATGCGCGTTGTGCCATGGCGCGGACCTGAAAGGGCTTGGACCGCTGCCAAGCATTGCTGGTCGTTCACCGAGCTACTTGTTCCGGCAGCTCTATGACTTCCAGCATGGCGCTCGAACGGGAGAATGGAGCCTGTTAATGGCCCAAGTTGTAGCCAATCTCGACGAGCAGGACCTTCTCGCGATTGTAGCGTACCTCGCATCTCGCGATCCGTGAGCGGGCACGAAACCGCGCCACGCCATCACCGGGACAAGGTCATGCCAGGAGCGTCGGGCCCAACTCCTGAATGTGCTTTGAGTAGGCATCGGAGGCGCCGGCCGTAGGCGAGCCTGAATAGTCTGGCGGCTCGTGTCGCATCGCTCTCTTCACAGAAGGGCGTATGAGGTCCGGTTCTGGCAAAAGACGCGGGCTGATCGTTACCTACTGTTTGTCATAGACGGCAACGTAATTGACCTGCTGCGCGTTTGCGTTGACACCCGTGCCCGTGAAGGTCAAGGTCTTGCCGTCCGCAGACAATATGCGGGTTATTGTCTGGACCACTTTCCCGTCCTTCGTTCGGCTAGACTCCGTAGTAGAGTCGTTGACCATCTTGTAGGTGCTTGCGTCATAGTCTGCCACGCCCGTTCAGGCCCCTTAAGACGGCGAGGTCACCTTAGCTTGAAGTTTTGGAAGGTACTGGGCTGGAGGCCAAACCGTTTGGGTCATCCGTTGGCTCGCGTTGAAGCGGTCACCAGGTCAGGTGGAAAGGCTGGAATCCCTGCGGATTGGCAGCCATTTTCTGGCGGTCGGCTCGCTTTGCGACCTTGGTCTTCTTGCGCTCGATCTTGATAGGCGCTGCAGGGGTTGGGAGCAATGCGTGAAGCTGAGTTTCCGCATCGCGTACCGGTGCTTGCTGCAGAATGGCTGGAACCGATGTGGGAGCGACCAAGGCTTGCACACGGGTATCGATGTCGACCCGCGGTGGACCCACCCTATCCGAAACGACTCGAATGACCGGCCTGGCCACGTCGCCGTGATTGATGGTTTCCGCTTCAGGTAAATAAGATGAAACGACAAACAAGAGCACAAGGACCGCTCCGCCGACAACAGTGAAATAACGAAGTAGAGGCATAATCCAACCGAAATATAGACAGCACCGTCAGGCGTCGTTTGGCGATTTAGATCGCAGACAGGCCGAGCTTTCAAAATCACTGACTATAGAATGTGTCTGCCCCATCCTTTTTAGGTTCAAATGTTTTACCGCGGAAATGATGAGATTTGTTGCGTTGCATGAGTCTCCTATTGGCACCTTTGAGACATGTCAGCCATATCGGAGATTGTCCGCTTACTGAGGAAGACCGGAAGTGACCGGCGCAAGGTCAAAGTGACGCGATGACCCAAACCGGACATCTATTCGGACCTCGTAGACCGGCGATTGTCGAGGCGACACTTCAGAAAAAAACGCGAATGAGTCAGAAGCCTTGACCAACCTGGAGGCGCGCAATTCTGCTAATGTTTGGAGTCCGGGCGTATGGCCCGTGCGGGGAGGCAGCGGTGACAAACTCGGAAGTCTCCAACGACCCACTTAGCAAACCGCCGTCCGATCATGAGCATCCGGACAAAGCAGCATCCGATCAGGAGCAGCCAGGGAAGCCGCCATACGACCGCAATTTGAAGATACGGCTGCGGGCACGATTGCAGTTGATCGGCGGCGCGCTCGCCTCGATTGCCGCCGTCGGTGCCATCGCGGGCGGCCTCGTCGGCTACTGGACTGTTTGGAAGACGCTCCGCACGGACGTGTTTCCGGGAAGCCAAAAAACGCAGAAGGAGGCTACGACCCGGCCCGACATTGCTCCGCGTTTGTCTCTCGTTGTCCTGCCATTCGCAAACCTCAACAACGACGCAGAGCAGGACTATTTCGCCGAGGGTATTACGACCGATCTGACGACCGACCTCTCGCAAATTCCCGATACATTCGTCATCGGGCGCGGGACGGCTTTCACCTATAAGAACAAGCAGGTCGATCTCAAGACGCTCGGCAAGGATCTTGGTATCCGATGGGCGGTACAGGGCGCCGTGCAACGGGCTGGAGATCGGGTCCGGATGAACGTGTCACTTGCCGACCTGTCGACCGGTCGCGACGTCTGGTCGGACCGCTTTGACGGCGATCGGACCAATCTTGCGGCCTTGCAGGAGCAGGTCACGGCGCGGCTCGCTCGCTCTCTGAACGTCGAACTCATCCAGGCCGAAAGCCGGCGCAGCCAAATGGACAGGCCAACCAATCCAGACGCTGTGGATTTCAGCATGCGTGGCTGGGCGAAGCGCTATGGCCCCCGGACCAAGTTAACGAATGCACAGGCAAACGACTTGTTCGAGAGCGCACTGCGCCTCGATCCGGACAACATCGATGCAATGATCGGCAAGGCGTTGTGCATAGCGGATGGCGTGATCTACGGATGGTCAACATCCGTAGTTGAGGACAAAAGGACGGCGCTCAAGCTAATTGATCAAGTTCTCGCACAACGCCCTGCGACCGCAAACGCGCACGCAGCCAAGGGAAACATATTGAACTATGGAAATCCTGAGCAAGCCTTGCCTGAATACGACGCAGCCTTAGAAATCGATCCTAATTCGCCCGTCGCGTATGCATCCAAGGGGATCGTACTTATTACGGCGGGACGCGCGCGCGAAGCGTTTTCCCCGATTCAGATCGCTTTGCGCCTAAGCCCCAAAGATCCGGCCGCTGGCACTTGGCGCTTTTTCCTCTGCCATGCTCATATCCATCTGCGCCAATACAAGGAGGGCATCGAGGAATGTAAGCGCTCCATCAACTTGAACAAATTGGACTGGTTTCCGTATGCGGATCTGATTTCAGCTTATGGAGCCACTGGCCAATTGGAAATGGCCCAACAAGTATTGGTCGAATTGAATGCAATCCGACCGGACTTCACGATCCAGTGGTTCCAGCAAATCGGCTACGCACGTTCGAGCAATCCGCAGTTTCGTCGTGAGTACGACGACATCCTTGATGGACTTAGAAAGGCTGGCGTCCGCGATCGATGAGGTGACCAGGACTTCATTGCTTACTTACGAGCAGAGGTCTCCTTCTGGCCCCAAGCAGAACAGCGCTTAAGCCGTTATCATGTCGGCTGATAGAGGCAGACCGGACGTCGGTCCATGCTCGCCTCCACTGCCGCTTGTGACCCGGAACGGAAGTCCAGGCTTCCGG
>Ga0193726_1003442_pt1 | contig 10062 bp, 8 predicted proteins | sample H2c1metaG_FD_144928 | JGI IMG/M metagenome (GOLD analysis project Ga0193726, IMG submission 144928) | Soil microbial communities from a riparian zone of the East river system, Colorado, United States - H2c1 | ecosystem: Environmental > Terrestrial > Soil > Riparian zone | place: USA: East River... | reverse complement strand
TGGCCGTGGAACTGGCCGGGATCGCCGCGGGGGTGCTGGGCGGCCTGGCCGCTGCCGCGCTGATGCACGTGCACCGCAGCCCGGCGACGGGCCGTCCCGTCAGCCGGGCCGGCTGGGGCTACGGGGTCTTCTGGACCGTGGTGATCGGGGCGCGGGCGGCCTTCTCCTACGGTGCCGCGCACTGGTTCACCGCTCCCCTGGTCACCTGGGCCATCGCCAACCGCGTCACCGAGGCGGCCATCACCGACGGGCTCATCTTCATGGCCGTCACCATGATCATCTTTCGCACGGCCGCCCTCGGCATCCGGGCCGGCCGCCTCCCCGGCCGGCCGGCCGGCTCCGACGCGGAGGCCCGCGCGACCGCACCCGGCCAGCCCGCCTGAGGCCAGGGATCCGCACCGCCCGCGCCGTCCGCCAGGAAGCCCCTGGCGGGCGGCGCTCAGGTGCCGAGCGCAGCCTTCTGCTCCGCGCACAGCTCGGCCAGCGCCTGCGGGGCGATCCGGCACAGCCCCGGGAAGTTGAGGTAGCCGTGCGGCATGCCGACGTACTCGGTCAGCCGTACAGGGACCCCGGCGGCCCGCAGCGCGGCCGCGTAGCGGATGACGTCGTCCCGCAGCGGGTCGTGCTCGCCGACCTGGATCAGGGCGGGGGGCAGGCCCCGGTGGTCGGCGGCGAGCAGGGGCGAGGCCCGGCTGTCGCGGGGATCGGCGTCGCCGAGGTAGAGCCGGCGGTAAGCGGTCAGCTCCGGCTGAGACAGGAACGGCGCGTTCGGGTCCGCCGCGGGCGACGGAGCGGACGCCGTCAGGTCGGTGGCCGGGTAGAGCAGGACCTGATGGCTGATCGGCGGGCCGCCGCGGTCGCGGGCCAGCAGCGTCACCACCGCCGCGAGGTTGCCCCCCGCGCTCTCCCCCATCACTCCCATCGGCCCGCCGGCGCCCAGGGCGGCAGCATTCTCCGCGGCCCACAGCACAGCCGCGTAGCCGTCATCGACGGCGGCCGGAAACCGGTGACCGGGCGCGAGCCGGTAGTCCGCGGATACCACCACGGCCCCGACCGTCCCGGCGACGCGGCTGCAGATCCAGTCGGACATGCGCAGGTTGCCGACGACCCACCCGCCGCCATGGAAGTTGACGATCAGCGGCCGGGGGCCAGCCGCTGGCCGGCGGGACCGGTAGACGCGGACGGAAAGCTCCCCGGCCGGGCCGGGGACGGCCCGGTCATCCACGTCGGTCCCCGGCGCCACCGCCCCGAAGATGCGGCTGGTGAGGGCATTGTCTGGGATCCGCTGAGCCTGCATGGCAATGACCCGGTCCTCGCTCATCGAGGCGATCGAGGCCTGGCGCCGCACGATCCAGGCGGCCAGCCGAAGGCGGCGGTCTATCGCTGCCATAAGCACTCCGTTCCGGGCTTCAGTCAAGGGGCTAGAGAAGGCCGGTAATGCCCAGCTCGACAAACCAGCGGCCGCCGATGCGGACACAGCCGAACGCGTAGTCCCTCCGGCCCGTCACATCCTGCGTGCGCTGGAACGCGGCGGCGAAAGACTGGCCGTGGCGGGGCAGGCCGGCCTCGGGGTTGACATTGGTCGAGCACGAGGAGAAGCAGACGTTGCCCAGCTCGATGGCCACGATGGCCTCGTTGCCGGACACCGCGCTATGGCCGAGCCGCCAGGTGCCGCTGCCGCCCGAGCCCGCGTTGCCCACCGTGCTGAAGCAGTTTCCCTCTTCGCCCGGCTCGACGTAGCTGCAGGTGGTGACAGGATTGTCGCCGGCCATCAGGTGCTGCACGAGACCGGCGACCGCGTTACGCGGGGACTGGTGCCCCGGTGGCGGCGGGGCGGGACCGCTGAGCTGAGTCGAGCCGCCGCAGCCGGTCACGGCTAGGGCGGCCATGACCGGGCCCAGGACCACGGCCCACCGCGCCCGCCGACTCATGGCCGCTCCCGTCCGGATGATGCGTGCCAGACATTTACCCAGAAAGCCCGCCGTGCCACCCTGGCCAGGCTTGCGGAATCCCCATTCCGCTTTCTAGACTCCTGCCGGAATGCAGATTCCGTTTCGAGGAGGTCGTGATGGCCGAGAGCGGCAGGCGCGCGCATCATCAGGTGACGTTCGCGGTGCTGACCCTGGGGATCGCGGCGTTCGCGCTGCTCCAGTCGCTGGTCGTCCCGGTGCTGACGACGGTGCAGCATCAGCTGCATACCTCCCAGGACACGGTGACGTGGGTGCTCACCGCCTACCTGCTGTCGGCGTCGATCATGACGCCGATCCTGGGGCGGATCGGCGACATGACGGGCAAGAAGCGGGTCTTCGTCGCGGCGCTCGTGGCCCTCTCGGCCGGCTCGCTGCTCGCCGCGCTCGCTCCCTCCATCGGGGTGATGATCGTGGCCCGGGTGATCCAGGGGGCCGGCGGCGGCATGCTGCCGGTCGCGTTCGGGATCATCCGGGACGAGTTCCCGGCCGACAAGGTGACGGGCGCGGTCGGGATCCTGGCCGCGCTGACCGCGGTGGGGGCCGGCCTCGGCATCGTGCTGGCGGGCCCGATCGTGGAGGTGCTCGATTATCACTGGCTGTTCTGGCTGCCGCTGATCCTGACGGTGGCCGCCGCCGTGGCCGCGGTCGCGTTCGTCCCCGAGTCGGCCGTGCGCTCCCCCGGCCGCATCAGCTGGCTGCCGGCGCTGCTGCTGTCCGCGTGGCTGGTGGCGCTGCTGGTCGCCCTCAGCGAGGCGCCGTCCTGGGGCTGGGGCTCCGGCCGGGTGCTGGGCCTGCTCACGGGGGCCGTGGTCCTCGCCGGAGCCTGGGTGGCCACCGAGCTGCGGGCGGCCACGCCGCTGATCGACATGAAGATGATGCGGCGGACCGCCGTGTGGACCAACAACCTGGTCGGGCTGCTCATCGGCGTGGGGATGTACGCGACGTTCGCGTTCCTGCCCGAGTTCGTGCAGACGCCCGCCGCCGCCGGCTACGGGTTCGGCGCCAGCATCACGCGCTCCGGGCTCCTGCTGCTGCCCTCCACGGTCACCATGTTCGTCACCGGGATGTTCGCCGGCCGGCTCGCTCGCCGGCTCGGCGGCAAGGTCCTGGTCATCGCCGGCTGCCTGGCCGGCTGCGGGGCCATGGCCATCCTCGCCTTCGCGCACGGGCACGAATGGGAGATCTACCTCTCCACCGCGATCATGGGGGTCGGCTTCGGGCTCGCCTTCTCGGCCATGTCCGCGCTGGTCGTGGCCGCGGTGCCAGCCTCCCAGACCGGGGTGGCCAGCGGCATGAACGCGAACATCCGCACGATCGGGGGCAGCATCGGCTCCGCCGTGATGGCCAGCATCGTGACCTCGCAGCTGGCGCCGTCCGGCCTGCCCAGGGAGTCCGGCTACACCGTCGGATTCGCGGTCATGGCCGCCGGGCTCGTGCTGGCGGCGCTGGCCGGCCTGCTGATTCCCTCGATGCGGCGGATGCGGCAGCTGGCCGGCGAGCCGGAGCACGCCGAGCTGGCCATGGTCGCCGGTGGGACAATCGTCGGAGACGACAGCGAGTGAGGCGGCGGCCGGGAGGAGCGATGGTGAGCGGTCAGGGCGCCCGGCCCGCTGCGCTCCAGCGCCCGGCCCGGCCCGCCCGGCGCGACGCGGCCCGGAACTACCAGCGCATCCTCGACGCCGCGCGCGAGGTACTCGGCGAGTCCGGCGCCGACGCCGGCATGGAGGAGATCGCCGCGCGGGCCGGCGTGGGCGTCGGCACCGTCTACCGCCGGTTCGCCAGCAAGGACGCCCTGATCGGGGAGCTCCTGCGGCTCGCGCTGGAGGAGCTGATGGCCGCCGTCGACCGGTCCCTGGCCCGCACCGACGGGCGCGGGCTCGAGGAGCTGCTCCGCGCGTTCGGGCAGTCATTCGCTGACCACGCCCGCTACGCGAACCTGTTCCTCGAGCGCCCGGCCAACGACGCGGCGACCCGGCGCGTGCGGGCGGCCATCGGCGAGCTCACCGCGCGGGCCGCGGCGGCCGGCGCGGTGAGCCCGGACGTGACCGCCGGCGACGTCATGGCGCTGGTCCTGGGCATGCGCGGGCTGGCCCAGGCCGCGGGCGAGCTGGACCCGGCGGCCGGGCAGCGGTTCCTCGACATCCACCTCGCCGGCCTGCGGTCAGGGCGGCCGCCGGGCCGGGCTCCGGCCGCGGGCGGCGTCATTCGATAACCGGTTCTTGGTCCATTGACGCATGCTGCGCGTATGCGAAACCTGGCCAGCCGATACGCTGTCGCCATCCCGGCAGAATGGAGTGTCACATGGCGCAGCACGCCCAGATCGTCTTCACCGATGACATTGACGGCAGCGACGCGGCCGACACGGTCCGGTTCGGACTGGAGGGGACGAGCTACGAGATCGACCTGAGCAAGAAGAACGCCGAGAAGCTGGCCAAGGTTCTCGAGCCCTATGTCAAGGCCGCCCGGAAAGCCAGCGGCGCAAGCAGGAAGCAGCCGGCCGGCCGGGCCCGCGCAACCGGGCCGAACCCGGCGGCGGTCCGGGAGTGGGCTAAGAGCGAGGGCATGGAGGTCAAGGACAAGGGGCGGGTGCCCGCCGAGCTCATCGTGAAGTTCCAGGCGGCTAACGCCAGCTAATGCACGGGTGCCATTCCGGCAGCACGCGCGAGTGCGCCGGCGGCGCTACCGCGCGGCCCGCTGCTGTCGCCTCTCGGTAACCCCGCCAGCCGCCGAGCACAGCAGGGCGCCAAGGAGCAAGGTGCCTCCGGTCGCAACGATCACGTCGTGCGTGGCCGGTGACTGCCCGCTGCCGCGTGAGATCGCACCTAGCACCAGGCCAGCCGCACCCAGGGGAATGCTCCCGTGAAGCTGCCAGCGGTTGGCGCCGAGGGGATGAGGCCTGATGGCGCGCCAGGTCAGCACCAGCGTCACCGGGACACCAATGATCATGATGATGCCGCAGGACAGAGCCCACACTGCCAGTGGCTGCATCGGTAAGCTCCCCATCCGGTTGGTCCGCTCGCCCTCACAATGTACTTGCCGTTGCCCCCGGCAACGGCCCGTCAAGGACCGCGGCGTGTCCCGGCACCGGCCGACGGCCCGGCCCGGCGCCGCGGCGCCCGGCGGCCTGGCGGGACAGTGACATGAACGTAACGACGCTGTTGCACAGGCGGCAGCAGCGTTACGTTCAGGTTGTATCCGGCCCTGGGGCCGAAGTCACACTGGCCCGATCCGCGCCCGGCCATTAGGGTGAGTTTCAGCACAAACGTTTGCTCACTCCACGGCCCCGGCAGCCAGCGTCGGCCCGCCAGGCCGCGGTGACGATCATGGAGGCTTCTGGGTGGCAGGTGCCGGCCAGCTCCGGGACCGGCCGGCCGGTCCGGCACCTGACCGCCGCGCCGCTGTCGGCGGCTAGGCGAGATGTTGAAAGACGCACCAGGGGAAGAGGCGGCGATGACGGAGACGGCCCACAGCCCCAGCGGAGGTGCCCTGACCTGCCCGGCCGTGGCAGCGCCAGCCGCGCCCCGGCAGCAGGCCGCTGCGGCCGGCGAGCTCGACCGGCTGTGCGACGAGTACTTCGCGCTCGTGCACACGCTGGCCCCCTTCACCGCCACGCAACTGGGCGTGTCCGGGTTCGACGCCCTGGTCGCCGACCCAGGCCGGGACGGCGCTGCGCGCGGCGCCCGGCAGATCGCCTCGATCGAGGGGCGGCTGCGGCATATCGACACCGGGCTGCTCGATGACGCCGGGCAGACCAACGCCGCGGTGCTGGGCCACCTGTCTGAGGCGGCGCGCTCGGACCTGGAGCAGGGCCTGTGGGAGGCGAATGCCAGCGCGGGCCGGTACGTGTCGCCGGCGGCCATGCTGTTCCAGTCCGTCCCGGCCGCGCTGCTGCGCGACGCCGCCGGGGTCAGCGACTACCGGCAGCGGCTGCGCCGCCTGCCCGGCTTCCTGGACGCGGTGACCAGCCGGTACCGCCAGGCCGTGGCCGACGGCCGGGACTCGACTCAGGTCGGCATCCGCCAGGCCATCGCTCAGCTCGCGGCTCACCTGGCCGTGGCGCCGGCCGCCGACGCGCTGGTCACGGTGGCGCTGCCGGCCGCGGTGGACGCCGCCGCGGTCCGCCGGCAGCTGGCGGGCATCGTGGCCGGCGAGGTCCGGCCGGCCCTGCGGCGCCTGCTGCACTGCCTCCAGCACGACATGCTGCCGCTCGGCCGGCCCGACGACCAGGTCGGCATCCGCTTCGTGCCCGGCGGGGACGAGGCCTACCTGGCCTCGCTGCGCCGGCACACGAGCACCAGCCTGACCCCAGGCCAGGTCCACCAGACCGGCCTGGACAGCCTGGCCGCCCTGAACGAGGAATGGGCCGAGCTGGGCGGCCGGGTTCTCGGCCCCGGCGACCTGCCCGCCGGCCTCGCGCGGCTGCGGGAGGACCGGGCTCTGCGGTGCGTCGACGCCGGGCAGATCGTGCGGACTGTCACCGCCGCGCTGGCCCGGGCGCAGGCCGCCCGCGACCAGTGGTTCCCTCGCTATGACATCCCGGACTGCGTGGTCGAGGAGATCGACCCCGCGCAGGCGGGCGGCTCCGCGCCGGCCTACTACCGGCCCCCGGCGGCCGGCGGCCTGCGACCGGGGACGCAGTATGTCCTGACGGCCGGGCCCGCGCGGCGGCTGGCCTGCGAGTACGAGGCGCTGTCCTTCCACGAGAGCATGCCCGGCCATCACCTGCAGATCGCCTCGGCGCAGACCCAGCCGCTGCCGGCCTACCGGCGGTTCCTGGACGCCGAGATGTGCGGCTACGTCGAGGGCTGGGGCACCTACGGCGAGCGGCTGGCCGACGAGATGGGCCTGTACAGCTCCGACCTGCAGCGCCTGGGCATGCTGGCCTCCGACGCGCTGCGCGCGGCCCGCCTGGTGGTGGACACCGGCATGCACTACTACGGCTGGTCCCGCGCCCAGGCGGTGGACTTCATGTGGCGGAACACCGCCGCCACCAGGGCCAGCGCAGCCGCCGAGGTCGAGCGCTGCATCGGCTGGCCGGCCCACGCCGTGGCCGCGCTGACCGGGCGCCTGGAGATCCAGCGGCTGCGGCGCTCGGCCGAGCGGGAGCTCGGCCCGTGCTTCGACATCCGCGCCTTCCACGGGACCGTGCTCGGCAGCGGCGCCGTCCCGCTCGGGGTGCTGGAGCAACTGGTCGCCCGGTGGGTCGCGCGGACCCGGCCGGGGCCGCGGTAGCGGCGTCAGGACTCAGCCCCGCCGGGCGGCGCGGGCCACGGCGCCGCGCAGCGCGTTCTCGGTCACCCGGGCGGTGTCCGTGCCGAAGTAGCCCGGCGCCATGCTCTGCACCCACGCGATGGACCCGGTGGCGAACACGAAGCCGCCGGCCGCCTGCTCCAGGAACACCAGGTCGGCCCGGACGCCCGGCTCGTGGTCCCCGCCGGTGTTCTCCCGGGTGATCTGGATTTCCTCGATGGCGAGCTTGTAGAACTTGCTCAGCGCCTGCGCTGAGCCGGCCACGATGCCCCACGGCGGCGAGCCGTTGGCCGGGTCGAACCGGTCGACTTCGTCGCCCGCCGCCGCGCCCATGTCGAACCCGGTCTCGCCGATCACCTCGGCGGCGACGCCATCGAACAGGAACGCGGCCGGCCCGTCGTAGCTCGCCGCGCTCCGGCGGTAGGCCGACCCGCCGCCGTCCGCGCCCTGGGCGGCCAGCCCGATCCCGACCAGCAGGTTGGGCGGCAGGCCGCGGTGCCGCCACAGGCCGCCCAGCTCGCCGGTCAGGCTGTGATAGCACTCCCCCGGCGCGCTCGTCCAGGTCCTGGTCCCGGCGAAGCCGCGCCGGACCTCGACCAGCTCGGGCACGGCCTCCGATTCGGCGGTCACCCAGTAGAAGCCGTTCCCGCCCAGGTACAGCAGGCTGCCGCCGCGGCCGAGGTAGGCGGCGTAGGCGTCGAGCATCGGCCGGGAGACGTACTCCGGATGCGACCCGGTCAGGCAGGCCGCGTAGCGGTCCAGCAGGCTCGCGCCCTGCTCGTGGACGGTGTGGTCGCTGACCACGTCGTAGGAGATCCCGATCTTGTCCAGCCAGCTCAGGATGTACAGGTCGGCGCCGAGGTGCCGGTAGGCGTCCCGCCAGCTGCTCTTCCAGTCCGGGCGGCAGGTCAGCAGAGGCCGGCGCGGCGTGGAGTACATCCACCCCGACCCGTCGGAGTGCACGTCGTAGAGGGAGCCGCCGATCTGGGTGAATTCCTCGAGCCGCTGGTGCTCGGGACGGGCCGGGGGCAGCGCCGCGGCCAGCCCGGCCGCGAGGTAGTCGATCTGCTCGCCGCTGCCGGTGCCGTTGGCGTAGGCGATGTAGGTGAAGGACGGCAGGACGACCAGGACCTCGCCGGCGGCCGCGCGGCCGGGCGCGGGCGTGACGATCACCGGTACGAGATCGGCCGCGCCGCCGGGCTCCTGGAGCGCGATCCCGTACACCCCGGTCGGCAGGTCCGGCGGCAACGGCACCTCGGCAACCGCCGGCCACCGGCAGTCCTCGAGGTCGTCATCGTGAAAGTGGATGGCCCCGTACTGTTCCGGCGCTCTGGTCCAGTCGTGCACGTCCTGCCGCCACGCCACCCCGGTGACCGCCCGGGCGGGCCGGTTGACCAGGACGCCGTGCCGCTCGTTCCCGCTGGCGTCGGTCACCCGAGCGGTGCCCTGGTCGCGGGAGAAGTCCCACGCCCCGATCACGGCCGCGCCCGCGGCCGCGCTGGCCGGGCTGAGGGCCGGCACCTCGCCCGGGGGCACGGCCGCGGCGGTCAGCACCGGCTGCTCGAGCCGGCCGTTGAAGCCGGTCGCCTCGCCGGGCGCGCCGGGCAGCCGGGACGCCGGCGGGCAGCCCGGCAGCGCGCCGGCGCCGATCAGGACGGCCGGTTGCGAGGCCAGCCGCAGTTCCTGGTCGCGGGCCGATCCTGTCCACTGGGCCAAGCCGCCGGGCACGGCCGCGACCGGCGCGTGCGCCAGCGTCGCCCGGCCGTCCGCCTCGTCCAGCGCGGCGCTGACAACGTGCCAGTAGCCGGGCAGCAGCGGGACCGGCGAGGAAAGCCGGCCGGGCGGGCCCAACGCCCGGCCCCAGCGCAGCGCCAGGACACCCTCCTCGTCGATGACCAGCGCGAAGCCGCCGTCGCCGGCCGGGCTGATGGTGGAGATCAGGGCCTGTGGATGGCCGCTGCGCAGCCGGGTCGGCAGCACGTACAGCGACGTGCTGAGCGCCCGGGCGTCGGCCAGCGGCGCCGCATCCGCGATGAAGAGATAGGAGCCGGTCACCACCGGCTGCGGCTCGGTGACGGCCGCCGTCACCGGGACCGCGCCCACCGGTGAGGTCAGCGGGACGGGCCAGTCCGGGTCATCCGGGGGATGGTTCAGCCGGACCAGGCTGACGTCGACCGGGCCGCGCCCGGACGCCCGCACGGCGACGACGTCGCCCTGCCGGTAGGTGAGCCGGTCGCAGTAACCGAGCACGGGCCGCGCCGCCGCCGCTGGATCCGTCATGTCCCGCCCTTCATTGACTTGAATGCGCCTTCATGAACATTTAGCCTAAGCCGAGCGGCTTCAGCAACGGGAAGCGGCCAGCAGCCGAAACGGGCGCGCCGCCCGGACTCGCCAGTCCCGGCTGCCGCGGCCGCCCCCCACACCGACAGGCGAGGTGCGGATGATCGACGTGCAGGAGAAGGCGAGCTCACTCAGCGGCGAGATGGCGGAACTGCGCCATGCGCTGCATCGCGAGCCGGAGGTCGGCCTGCAGCTGCCGGGAACGCAGCGCCGGGTCCTGGACGCGCTCAGCGGGCTGCCCCTCGACATTGCCACGGGCAGCGCGCTGAGCTCGGTGACCGCCGTGCTACGCGGCGGGCGGCCCGGCCCCGCCGTCCTGCTGCGCGCGGACATGGATGCCCTGCAGATCGAGGAGAAGGCCGACGTCCCGTTCCGGTCGAGCCGCGACGACGCGATGCACGCGTGCGGCCACGACCTGCATACCGCGATGCTGGTGGGCGCGGCGCACGTGCTCGCCGGCCGCCGCGACGAGCTGCCCGGCACCGTCGTGTTCATGTTCCAG
>Ga0193726_1003441_pt1 | contig 10063 bp, 8 predicted proteins | sample H2c1metaG_FD_144928 | JGI IMG/M metagenome (GOLD analysis project Ga0193726, IMG submission 144928) | Soil microbial communities from a riparian zone of the East river system, Colorado, United States - H2c1 | ecosystem: Environmental > Terrestrial > Soil > Riparian zone | place: USA: East River... | reverse complement strand
CACCACTCCCCGCCGGTGCGGTGGTGCGCGGCGTGACGGATGCGGTACATGGCCGGGTCGCGCAGGTTGATGTTGGGCGAGGCCATGTCGATCTTCGCCCGCAGCACGTGCTCGCCGTCCTTGAACCTGGCGAGGCGCATCTCGCGAAAGAGCTTCAGGTTCTCCTCGACCGAGCGCTCGCGGTAGGGGCTGTTCTTGCCGCTTTCCGTGAGCGTGCCGCGCATGATGCGCATCTGCTCGGCGTTGAGGCTCTCCACGTAGGCGTGGCCGCGGCGCACCAGCTCCTCGGCGAACTGATACAGGTATTCGAAGTAATCCGAGGCGTAGTACTCGTTCTTGTTCCCGCCCGGGTCGGCCCAGGAAAAACCGAGCCAGCTCACCGCGTCGCGGATGGAGTCGACGTATTCCGTTTCCTCTTTCGCGGGATTGGTGTCGTCGAAACGCAGGTGGCAGACCCCGCCGTAGTCGTGCGCGAGGCCGAAGTTGAGGCAGATGGATTTCGCGTGGCCGTAGTGCAGGTAGCCGTTGGGCTCCGGCGGAAAGCGCGTGCGGATCTTCGCCGGATCGGGCGGCGCGCTGTCGAGCGACAGCACCGAGCCGGGCTTGCCGTTCCAGCGGCGCTTCGCGTACTTGCCCGCCATGAGGTCGGCCTCGACGATCTGCCGGATGAAGTTCGAATGCGAGGCTTCCTGGTGTTTCTTGGCGGGGGAGGACATCGCTGCGCGCGTGTTCGTTGGAGTGCGTTGGGAGTTGGCGATTCTACCCCAGCACCCCGCAGCTATTGCCTTCGTGAAGAAGGCCGGCGCCAGGAACCTCCGATCCAAGCCCGTCATTCCCGCGCAAGCGGGAATCCAGGAAGCTCAATCAGACGCTGGATCCCCGCTTGCGCGGGGATGACTCGATTTTCGCTGGAATGACTCGATCAGACCTTCCTTAACTCTTTCGCGCCGCCGCCAGGGCCACGCAGATCGCCGCAGCCGCCGAGAACGCGGCAGGCGCGAAGAAGAAATACTCCCCGCAGAGGATCGTGAACCCCAGGTAGCCCAGGGTCAGCGAAGCCGCAATCGGCCGGACCCGCGCGTGGTCGGCCTCCGAGAGGGCGGCCAGCTGCCACAACAGCACGGCGAGCAGGAGCAGGGTCACGCTGAACAGGAAGCTGAACCCGCGGTAGAAATCCCAGTGCGTCCTGCGGGATCCCATGATGTCGAGCCGGAAGGACTGCATCCACATGAATACCGCGGCCTCGGCCGGGCTGCGGTACGTGGAGCCCAGGGCCCCGTAGGTGTGCCCCGCGCAGAAAATCAGGGTCAGCACCGAGGCGGTTCGGAACAGGACGGACGATTTCATGGAAACCTCGCGGAAGGCGCGGTGGGACATCTTCGGTTGCCGAGTGTACCCTCCGGGGGCGGCCGGGTGATGCGGCGGAATCCCGGGACGCGGATGCGCTTCCTCACGGAAAAGAGGTGAAAAAGATCACAAGCGGCTCCGTTCCGCTCTTGCCCGAGACGGCCGGGTCCGGATACATATAGTGCCGATGTGTTAGCATCGCTCGAAGATAAGAGAGGCGGGAGCGCTCTCGACGGCTGCGCTTGCTGGCGATAGCCGGTTCTGTAAGGCAGGGGGGAATCTGAGGCCATTCGGCGTATTGGACGATCCACGTCGTCGCGTCCTGATCCAGGCGCTTTCGGCCGGCCTTTTCTCCCTCGCGGGAGGCGCGTCCGCGCAGAGCATTTTCGGCACGGCACCCAGGAAACTTCCGGCCGGGCAATCGATCTTTCGCTTCTCGGGGCGCGTGCTCGTCAACAACCAGGAGGCGACGCTCGCCACGCCGATCAAGCGGGGCGATACGGTGGAGACGGCTCCCAACGGAGAAGTGGTCTTCGTCGTCGCCGAGGACGCGTTCATCCTGCGCGGCGCGAGCCGCGTCACGGTCGAGGCGCCGCCCGCCAGTTCGGGGCTGCAGACCCTGCTGCGGCTCACCACGGGCAAGCTCTTGTCGGTGTTCGGCAAGGGAAGGCCGACCCGCATCGTCACCGCCACCTCCACCATCGGCATTCGCGGCACCGGCGTCTACGCGGAAACCGACCCGGAACAGACCTACTTCTGCACCTGCTACGGAGTCGCCGACGTCACGGCCAACAACGATGCCTCGAGCAGGGAAACGGTAGTGGCCACTCACCACGACCGGCCGCTCTACATTCTCGCCAAGGGCAAGACAGGCGCAAACATCCGCCGCGCGCCCTTCATCAACCACACCGACCAGGAGCTGATGCTGATCGAGTCTCTCGTCGGCCGCACGCCTCCGTTCGTCTTCCCGCTGGAGGACTACAGTGCGCCGCGCCGGGATTATCAATAACCGGCCGTCCTTTCCATCGGGTGCGCTGCCGATCGCCGCGGCGCTCGCCGGACTGCTTGCGGGCATGTCCGGGTTCGTTCGCGCTGCCGATCTCTTCAGTCCCCCCCTCATCCGCGTCGAGGCAAGCTACACGGCGGACAGCAATGTGAACCGCGCCAGCGCGGACGAGGCCTTGCGGGATTACGCGCTCGGCCTGCGCGCCAGCGCAAGTTCCGCCATCGCGGTATCCACGCGCACGCGCGCGATCGTTCAGGGTTTCGCGGGGACGGAAAGATTCCACACGTATACAGGCTTGTCGCGCAATTTCATCGGCGTGCAGGGTGACTACCAGTACCGCGCATCAGGAGAGTTCGGGGCTCCCACCTGGGGCGCGTTCGTGCGCACCCAGGCGGATAGCTACGAGTCGACCTTGCGCGACGGTTACCGGCACAGCTTCGGGGTGAACGTGCTCAAGCCCCTGACCGACCGCATCCAGCTGTTCGGCGCGCTCTCCAGGAACATCACCGACGGGAAAAGCGCGGTGTTCGATACGCGCAATGTTTCCCTGCGCGGGAATGCCGACTGGTCGCTCAGCCGCTGGGACGTCGTCTATCTGGGCGCCGAATACCGCCGCGGCGACATCGTCTCCACCGCGCCCCTGACGCCGGGCCGGGCCGACATCGCCGACGCGGTCACGACCGTCCCGGACGACGCGTTCAACAACCCCGCGCTCTTCGCCTATCGCTTCAAGGCCTCGACCTGGATCACGACGATCGGCTACAACCGCGCTTTCAGCGGGGGGCAGTCCCTCGACTTTTCCTGGCGCTGGATCCATTCGACGCCGACCGACCTGAGAGGCCTCGCGACCGCCTCCGAGAACACCTATACCGCGAACCAGCTCTCGTTGGCTTACCTGGTGCGCTTCTAGGGAGATGATGATGATTGCGAAACGCTCTCTTCTGCCTTTTGTGGTGCTTGCCTTCGCGGCGGTGCTGTCCGGATGCGTGCAAAAGAACACGGGCGACGAGCCGGCGCCCTCCAATTCCCCGTCGGGGCTCAATCGTTTCCTGATGTTTCCGAATCCCATCGCGCAGAATACCGGCGGATTCGAAACCAACACCACCGTCTACGCGGACGCCTACTACCGCGCCATTGATACCGATTCGGCGCATCCGAGGGACACGCTGGAGCATTGGAAGTCGGCAAATGGCTTCGGCAGCGGGACGGGCACCGAGCTTCGCGCGGTATTTCGCGACGTAAAGGATCTGGGCTACGGCCGGAACATGAACGGGCGACTGAACGCGGACGGCAGCGTCGCGTTCTACGTCGAGAACTACAACGTCGGATACACCTCCACTCTCAATGTCGATGTCGCGGTCGTACGTGATAAGACCTGGCACGTCGGCACCAATGCCATCGAATGGAGCGCGTCGCCGTGCGTCCCTGGTGTGGATCCCGCGGACTGCAACACCAATACCACCAGCGGCAACACCAACAACGCCAGATTCGCGAAGTTCTACAATTTTTCGTCGGTCGACGGCACTCGCCAGTTCGCGGTCGATCTCGACGGCAGGGGGCTCAAAGCCATGCCCGGGCCTTGCATCACCTGTCACGGCGGGCGCGGCGATCCGCTGACGCCGCCGGACGCGAGCACCAACAAACCCCGCTTCCCGCTGGTCGAAAACAGCCTGTCGAGGAAACGTGGCGACGTTCAGGCGCGCTTGCAAGGCATGAACGTGGACAGCTTCCAGTTCTCGACTCAGGCGGCTTGGACCCGCGCGATGCAGGAACCGACATTAAAAACTTTCAATCAATGGATTCTGTGCACTTACCCGCTTCCGGCGGGGAGTCCCAGCGATCCGACCGTAGATGCATGCCGTGTTGCGGCAGGCGCAAACGAGTGGCAAGGCACTGCGGCGGCAATGATCAAATCCTGGTACGGCGGCACGGGAACGAACGGCATGCCCAGCCCAATGTTCGCCGACAGCTATATCCCGTCCGGCACGTCCGAGTGGAACACGGGCGCGACGATTACCGGCACGATTCCGTCCCTGACGGATCAGATGCTCTACAGAGACGTGGTGGCCCCGTACTGTCGCACCTGCCACATCCTGCGCGGGACGAAGAACCAGAACGACATCGATTTCATGACGCTCGGCAAATTCCAGAGTTACGGCGACCGCATCAAGGCGCACGTGTTCGACCGCGGCACCATGCCGCTCGCGCTGATCGTATACAACGATTTCTGGAACTCCTCGGCGCCCGATACGCTCGCGAGTTTCGTCGATTCCGTGCTGGGCCCAGGTAAGGCGACGACCTCGAACGGTACCGCGCTCAAGCCGGGTCGTCCCATCGCCAATCCCGGGCCGAACCGGATGGTGAGCAGCGGTTTCCCCGCCACGTTGTCCGCGGAAGACAGTCTCTTCGCGACGACGTTCCATTGGTCGTCCAGTGCCGTGGCGATCAAGGATGCCGATTCGATGATCGCAACCTTTCCCGCTTCCCCTGCGGGGACCTACACAGTCACGCTTACGGTAGGCAACGGCACGGCAACGGATGTGAAGGACGTGGTGATCACGTCGAGCGATAGCTTTCCCGATCCTGCGACTCTGAGGTTCGTGCGCATCCAGACTCTGCTGCAGACTGTCTCGACCTGCACCAATTGCCACACCGCTGCAGGGCCTGCGCCGATCGCGTACACGAATTTCGATCGCAACGGCATCGGGGGCTTCGAAGCTACCGATGACGCGTGGTTCTACAAGGAATTGATAGGTCGCGTGAACTTCACCGAGATGGGAGCCAGCCCCCTTCTTCTCAAGCCCTCCGGCAAAGGAAGCGCTCCGACAATCAACAAACATCACGCGGGCGGCAACCTGCTCTTCGATCTCGATACGACACCCGGACTGTCGAACTTCTCGATCGTCTACAACTGGATTCTTGCCGGCGCGCCCTCGGGCGGCATCGCGGCGAACGCGGGTGCGGACAGCGCCAACAGTGTGACATTTGCCGGATTTTTTCCGGCAACCAACACCGTTGCTTTGGACGGCAGCGCGAGCAAGGGCGTGACTAACTATGCGTGGTCGGTAGTTTCGCCGACCCCCACTGCTACCCACCCGAACGGCACGCCGGCGACCGGCACACCAGCTTCAATCACCCAGCCCGATCCGACTCTGCCTGGAGCCACCCTCAACGTCTTTGATGTCGGCACATACACCGTGCGGCTGACGGCCAGCAACACCAGCGATCCCGCTCAGACCGACGACCGCACGATCACAGTGTCCGAAACGCCGCTCAATTTCAATGTGTCGGTTGTCGGATTGTCGGGTGGAACAGTTGCAGTGCCGTTCAACGGCAATCCCAGCAGCACGATCACCGTCAACGTGACGCAGAACGCGGGCAATCCTATTCTCGGTGCTTCCTCGTGCGTGTGGACGGTGACCCCGGCATCTCCCAAGAGTGGGTGTGCGATCGCGATTCTGAATGTAACGACGAATGCGGTCTCAGGTACCCAGCGCAAGGTGACGCTGACTCAGCAGAACCTCTCGCTGCCACCGGTAGCAGTGGACAGTCCGTTGTTTACTATCTCGGCAGCAGCGGGTTCGGCCCCGAGCGGGGTGGGCTTCACCTTCCCGGCGTCTTCAATCAAGTTCACGGTCGGCAACAATGTCGCCAATACGCCGTCGCCGATTATCAACAACGTTGCGACCAACAGCATCACGCTCACCGGCAGCGCCGCGGGACCGGGGACCTTGAATTACTCCTGGACCGCGGCAGCGGGAACCGCCGGCTGTGCCATTGCGCCTGGATCGAGCACATCGCCGACCAAGTCTCTTACCGTAACGAAAGCGGGAACCTGCAACGTGACGCTGACGGTGAGCAACGGCATTTCCACCTCGACCACACAGACCGTTACGGTCACGTCGGCCGTGCAGTTTTCCGCCATCGCGAGCTTGCTTACCAGCGCCGGTTGCACCGGGTGTCATACCGGAGCAGGCAATACACCGGCCTGGGACAACAATGCAGGCCTCTTTGCCCGCATCACCGGTACTACGGGCGTGGTCAATACCACGACTCCCAAGTCCAGCCTGCTGCTGGTCTGTCCCCAGGCCGGATGCACCGCGACCAACACCAACACAAATACGAGTCAAACGATGAGCGGAGGTCAGAGCACGTTTGTAAACGGGGTCGCCGGCAATCTTACGGGATACGATTCAGTACTCAGCTGGATCATGAACGGCGCCACGAATCCGTAGCGTGTGCGGGCTAGTCGCGCCGCCGCGCAACATCGCGGTCGCGACTAGCTCTCTTACGCCGCCTTCACCGCGCGCCCTAGCGCATCTCCGATGGTGCGCGCTTCTTCGACGGTGATATGCCGCGAAAATAGCCGCTCGATCCCGGCCCTATATACAGGCCACATTTTTTTCCGCATGGCAAGCCCCGCGCGGGTGATGACGCAGTCGTAGCCGCGGCGGTCGCGGGGTGTGTCCTCGCGCTCGATGAGCTTGGCGTCTTCCAGCCGGTCGGCGAGGCGCGTGAGGTTGCTCCGCGATAGCACGATGCGGCGCGCGAGCTCGTGCATGCGCAGCCTTCCGTCCTCGGCTTTCTCTAGTTCCCAGAGCACGTCGTACCAATCGAGCGGCGGCAGTTGCGCCTCCGCCAGAGCGGCTTCGATTCTCTCGATCAGCGTCGCGTGCGCCGTCAGCAGCGCGGCCCAGGCGCGGCTTTTGGGATCGTGGTCCTTGGTCATGGGTAGAGCGGGGTTCCGCGGGGCAGGCCGCATTATCGCAAAGATGTAGTTGCATTTGAAACTATCTGGGCTTGCTGCGTCCAGCTTTGCGCCGGGCCTTGATTCTCGGGTCCGCGTATGTACCCAGTCAGCCCTTCACATCCACGACTTGGCCGGGCTTGAGGCGCTCAAGTGCAGTCTGGACTTTTCGCATCAGTGGGCGCAAAGAGGCGAAGTCATTTTCCCGCGCGTGTACGACGACCACGGCAATCTTCAGTCCGACAACGTTCTGCTGGAATTGAAGGTTGCGATCTACGGTAAGGAAGCAGTCAAAATCCGCCGCCGCTCGCCGCAAAAGCTCGCCGTTCTTGACTCCCGCCCAACCCATCTCGACGACGGTTTTGACTGCATGGCCGGGTAACTCCTGACGAACGCGCTTGGGAACGCACTCGTCAAGCAGTACGCGCATGCGCTAATGCAAGATCGCCGGCTTGCTGAAGCGCAGACACGGCAAGTTCACGCGAAACGCTGGGGAAATCGTCCAGAAACTCCTCGAGCGGCGCTCCCGACTCGACATAGTCGAGCAGGGTCTGAAAAGGTACTCGCGTTCCGGCGAGGACGGGAGTTCCGCCCATTACTTCAGGATCGCTGATGATTGCAGAGTTCAGAGCCATGTCATATCCATCGATCCCGCGATAGTACACCGCGCTCCGGCTTGCGCCCAAGGCGTAGACTCTTCTGTTTCGGTCGTGAATCGCAACTATCGTCAAGAAATTGGGGTAGGATGACTCGCTTAGTATCGTTTTCCGATACCAGATGCCTCAAGCCGCCCTACTCATCGAGGTGATCAAGAAGGGCCTGCGCGAGCGGGGACTGACCTACGCCCGTGTGGCAAAAGGGCTCGGGCTCTCCGAATCCTCGGTGAAGCGGGTCTTCTCCCAGGAGAACCTGAGCCTGAACCGGCTCGAGCAGCTCTGCGCGCTGATGGATCTCGAGATCGCCGACCTGCTCGAGCTGACGCGCGCCGCGGAAGGGCGGGTCACCGAACTGACCGAGGATCAGGAACGCACTTTGGTGGGCGATCCCAAGCTGATGCTGGTGGCTATTCTCGCAATCAGCCACTGGACTGCGGCGAGCATGCTCGAGAACTATCGCTTCTCCGAAGCGGAGCTGGTCGCACTGCTCGCGCGCCTGGACAAGCTGGGGATCATCGATCTGCTGCCGGGCAACCGGATCAAGGTCCGGCTCGCCCGCAATTTCACCTGGCGCAAGGCCGGGCCGATGCAGCGCTTCTTCGAGGAGCGTGTCCAGGGGCAATTCTTCAATTCCTCGTTTGTGGACCCGGGCGAGCTGCGGATTACCGTGCACGGGAGCGTGTCCGCCAAGTCCAATGAAATGTTGCGGCAACGCATGCGCAAGCTCGCCGAAGAGTTCGATTCCTTCGTCGAGGAAGACCGGCAGCTCGACCACAAGAGCCGCGAGGGAACGACCCTGGTGATGGCGATTCGTCCCTGGGAGCTCGCGCTGTTTACCGAATTGCGGCGCGTGCCGTCTCGTCCGGATCAAAGGGCAGGGGCGCGGGAAAAGTGAAAATGCGCTCTTCAGGGCGGATTCCCCTGTGGGTGAAGCTTCTCTACACCCTCTTCGTGCTCGTCCTGGTGCCGAACTATCTCATCGCCTATGGCCCGACCAATTTCCTGTATTTCTGCGACGTCGCGCTTCTTCTCACGGTGGCCGCGGTGTGGTTCGAAAGCGCCTTGCTCGCTTCAGCGGCGGCGGTCGGAATCGCCCTGCCGCAATGTTTTTGGATGGTGGATTTCGTGGGCAGCGCGGTGGGCTTGCCCATCACCGGAATGACCGGCTACATGTTCAACGGCGATCTTCCGCTGTTTGCGCGCTTCCTGTCGTTCTTCCATTTCTGGCTGCCCCTGTTTCTTCTCTGGCTGGTCAGCCGCCTCGGTTACGACAGGCGCGCAATCGGTCTCTGGACTCCGCTCGCTCTTGCGCTCATGTTGATCTCGTACTTTTTCCTTCCGCCCCCGCCGCCGCCGGCGGACAATCCCGGCCTGCCCGTCAATGTGAATTACGTTTTCGGACTGAGCGATGAGCACGCCCAGCAGTGGATGCCTCCGGTGGTCTGGCTGCTTGGCCTGATGGCGGTGTTGCCGCTCGCGATCTTCTGGCCGACGCACCTGCTCTTCAAGAGAATCTTCCGCCCGCCGCAGCGCCCCTAGTGCGGCCGGCCGGAAAACGACGGCGGCCGGCTAGGGCTGATCTCCGCGCAGTCGCAGCCAGATCATGAACCGCATCAGGAACTCGGGGACGAGTGCATAGATGCAAATCGCCACGGCGGCGTTGAGCAGGGCGACGCCGAGGAAGAGCTGTGGGATGCTCCAGCCCAGTTGCAGCAGCGCGATCGCCGCCAGCGCCGCGCACACGACGAAAAGCGCGTTCAGCACGTTGTTGCCCGCGATGACGCGCGAGCGGTGGCTCGTCTCCGAGCGCGTCTGCACCAGCGCGTAGAGCGGCACGATGTAGAAGCCGCCGAAGACGCCGATCAGGGCGAGGTCGGCGAGGATGCGCCAGTGCGCGGGCTCGCCAAGGAACGCAACAGCACCCCAGGGAGCGTGCGCGGCGAGCCCGGTGCTTGCGAAATAGAAATCCATGCCGAACAGCGTCAGGCCGATCGAGCCGAACGGTACCAGGCCGATCTCGATCCTGCGCCCGGACAGGCGCTCGCACAGGAGCGAGCCCGCGCCCACGCCGACGGAGAAGAGCGCGAGCAGCACCGTCACCACCTCCTCGTTCCCGGACAGCACGTCCTTGGTATAGACCGGGAATTGCGAGAGATAAACGGCGCCGAGGAACCAGAACCAGGAAATAGCGAGCACCGAGAGGAACACGGTGCGGTCCTGCGCCAGGAAACGCAGGATCCGCCAGGTCTCGGAAAAGAGATTCCAGTTGACGGCGAGGTCGGGAGCGGCGGGCGGCGAGTGCGGCAC
>Ga0193726_1003440_pt1 | contig 10065 bp, 8 predicted proteins | sample H2c1metaG_FD_144928 | JGI IMG/M metagenome (GOLD analysis project Ga0193726, IMG submission 144928) | Soil microbial communities from a riparian zone of the East river system, Colorado, United States - H2c1 | ecosystem: Environmental > Terrestrial > Soil > Riparian zone | place: USA: East River... | reverse complement strand
GGGGGGGCGGCGCGATCGGCGTACCCGCGGCACTCGCATTTGACGGTCCGCGGAGGCATACAGACCGCGCCCGCCATCAGCTTCCGAACCGTCCAATCCCGAACCCAGCGGAGATAGCGTCATGAAGATCACCGAGGTTATCGCCCATCCGCTGTCGGTCGCATTCGCGCGCGGAACCTGGACCGCGCACGAGTTCATGGACCGCGCGCAATTCATCCTCGTCGAGGTGCGCACCGATGCCGGCATCACCGGTTTCGGAGAAATCGCCGGCGGCCCGCAAACCGTCATATGCGACCTGGTGAAGGCGTTCTCGGACGTGGTCCGCGGCATGGATCCGTGCGGCCACACCGAGATCTGGACGAAGCTATTCTCGCTCACATCGCCCCGCCCAGGCGGTCTGGGCGGCTGGGACGGACTGCCGCCGCCGCTACCGCGCAATCAGCGCCCGCAGATCATGGCGGCGATCGGCGGGATCGACATCGCGCTTTGGGATATCAAGGGCAAGGCGGTCGGGTTACCGGTGTTTCGGCTGCTCGGCGGCACCCGAACCGAGGTGTTCACCTATTCCACCGGCGGGTACTACACCGAAGGAGAGCCTATCGGCACCGCCGCGGACGAACTCGCCGGATTCGTGGCCGACGGCTACCGCGCGGTGAAGCTCAAGACCGGTGCCCTGTCGCTCCAGGATGAAGTGACCCGCATCCGCGCGGTGCGGCAGGCGATCGGTCCCGACGTGCTGTTCATGCTGGATATGAACGCGCCGTACGATGTCGCGGGCTGCGTCGCATTCGCGAAAGCCGTCGCGCCATACGACATATTTTGGCTGGAAGAACCGCTGCACTGGTATTTGCAGCCGGCCGATTTCGTGCGCCTCGCCGCCGCGTCGCCAATTCCACTGGCGCACGGCGAGCGCGAATGGCACCGCTTCTCGGTCCGCGATTTTATCGATTCGGGTGCGATCCGTTACGTGCAGTTCGACTCCACACGCCATGCCGGATTTACCGAATCCCTTCGCATCGCCCACTACGCGGAACAGAAGGGAGTGACCATCGCGCCGCACTCCGCGTTGCAATTTCACAGTCATCTCGTGTCGGCGTTCGGTGACGCCGCGTTCGCCGCCGAATCGCACGGCAACGCGGCCCGCCACCCGCTGCACCACGCGGTATTCGAGGGCGGTGCGACGGTCCGGAATGGGCTGGTTCAGTTATCCGAAGCGCCGGGCTTCGGGCTGGAAATCGATTGGAAAAGCGTGGCGAAATTCCGAGCCTGATGTCATGCGCCAATCGGCGGAAAGGTTAATTCTCGGTCGTAACGTATCCGTACCGTCATCCTCAGGCTCGCGGATGACCGGGGAGAGTGCGATTCCTCATACCGGTCGGCCGAGTCACTGACGTACCGGCCTCTCACCCGTCATCCTCGGGCTTGACCCGCATGCCCTTGGCCCCTCGTGCCGAGGGAGGACCACGTGACGCGGGCACCGTGCTTCCCAGTTGGGCACGCGTTCTGTGCGAGCCGATCCTCCCTCGGCACGAGGGGCCAAGGGCATGCGGGTCGAGCCCGAGGATGACGATGCCGGCACGTCACCGCGGAGAGTCAAAGTCCCGGCCGGCCGGTATCACTTATCCGTCATTTGAATCGTCGTGTTCAGCTCCCCGGCACGAGCGCGGGCCAGCCAGAATTTAATAACGTCGTCGTCCGGCCGTTCGATCGCCAACTGCGTCAGCAACTCCTCCACCGAGGCATCTCCGATCGACAGCAAGTGATGCGCGTGGCGATACCGCGCCATCCAATCGTGCGATCCGGTGCCGGGCGGGAGCACCTCGTAAACCCGGATCGGTTGCGTTTTGCCTTTGACCAGGAAGTCGCCGATCCAGCGCAGGTCGGGATCGTTGCTGGCGTCCGCGGTCTCCTCGGAAATACAAATTCGGGTGCCGAAATATTTATTCAGCCCCTCAAGGCGTGAGGTCGCGTTCACCACGTCGCCCAAAGCGGCGTATTTCAGGCGTTGCGAGGCGCCGATGTTGCCGACCAGGGCATCTCCGGTGTGCACGCCTAGCCTGGTGTGACCGAACCCCATTTCCTTCGCGGTGCCCTCATGGCGAAACCGTTCGGTGAATTCATTGACCGCGCGCGCGGCGGTGATGGCGCGCACGGCGTGATCCGGCTGATCGGCCGGCGCACCGAACATCGCCTGCACGCCATCGCCGAGAAACTCGATCACGATGCCACCCTGCGCCTCGACCGCCGCGCAGACGCCATCGAAATAGGCATTCAATGTCGGCGCCAGTGCCATCGGATCGGCGGCCTCGGTCAACGTGGTGAAACTGGCGATGTCGCTGAAAAAGAAAGTCATGCGCCGCCGTTCGCCGCCCCGTTCCGGCAATTGCCCCAACGCCTCCAACTGCGCGACGACACTGGGCGCCAGATAAAAGCCAAACATTTGCCGGATGCGCCGCCGGCCGTGTTCGGTGATCACCAGGCGATAGCCGAGGATGAGGAAATAGCTCGCGCTCAGCGCCAGCAAAGTTTGCAGCAGCGGGGTTTCGATCCCGTTACGGAACAATAGCGTCGCGCCGCTCGTCGCGCCGGCCAGCAGCCCGACATGAGCAACCCCGCCCCAGAGGAATCCCGCCCACAAGCCGAGCACGGAACCAACGCCCGCCGCGGCGACCACCACCAGCGCGCGGCCCCATGGCGGCAAACCTGACAGCCCTTCCCCGCGCAGCAGGTTGTCGACGGCGGTCGCGTGGATGAACACGCCCGGCATCGTATCGCGCGCGAAACTGACCGGATCCGGAGCACCCGGCGGCGTACAGCGTTCGCCGGTCAAGGTCTCTACCGGATTGATGAAGCGCCGGGACGTGAGCAGGCGGTCCTCGAACTGCAGACCGGTCCCGATCAGCACGACGCGGTCCTTGAAATGCCGGGCGAAGAAATCGGCGCCGCCATCGGTCTTCGTGCAGGCCACGAGATCCGCCAGCGACCACGTCTCGAATGGCTGGCCGCCATCGAAGTTCAGCAGGAGCGTGCCATCCCGCGGCGTCCAGCCGGCCCGGCGGGCGAGCTCGGCCGCGAAGCCAGGCTCGCTGTCCGGCGGCCGCGTGACGGTCGGCATTGTCAGCGGCTGACGGCGTACCACGCCATCGGTATCCTCCTGGACCGCGTCGGAGCGTACGTTGCCGGCTCCCACGAAGAACAACTGCTCGCGCGCCGGCTGGACGATCGTATTGCCCGACTGCCCGCGGATCATCACCAACTGGCCGGCGGGTCCGGCCTGTTGCAGCGCGCTCCAGAAGTCCTTGTCGTACCCTTTAATCAGCGGGCCGATCGACATGGGCAGGATGATGTCGAAGCCGATCACCCGCGCGCCGGCATGGCCAAGCGCGCCGATCGCCGCGCCGAAATAGGGCGACCAGAAGTCCTTCGGCTTATCGGCGTACGCCGCGTAAGTCGCCTCGTCGATCAGCACCACGGCGACGGAAGAGTCCGCCGCCGGCCGCCGCGGACCGAACGCCTGGTCGCGCAGCCAGAACAGCGTATCGAATGACAGGCCCGCGAGGCCGCCGGTCGATCCGGATGCCAGCAACGCGCCACTGACGATGCCGATCGTGAGCAGAACCGCCAGTAACTCACGCAGCCGGGAGCGAGATTGCACAGGCAGCGCCGGTCAGATTGGCAACAGCCTGGCGAGCAATGGCACCTCGGCCCCGCCCTTCGCCGCCGGATCGACCAGGAACGTCTGCTGGCGATCCCCCGCGATGACCCGATAGGTCCCCCCGGGCGCCAGTTCCTGGTGCGACTGAGCCATGTCGATGCTCACCGTTCGCCCGGTCGCCGGCTCGGGCGCCTGGACCTCGATCGCCGGCGACGGTTGATCGACGCGTTCGATGCGGATGGTGCCGCCGCGCCGCGCCAGGATCATCGGCTCGGTGCCATGCAACACCAGCGAGCGGTGATTGATCGCGCGGTACACCTGACCGCCGCCCTGGGCGGACGCGGCGGTCAACTGAAGCTGGTGCCCGTCGCAATCCAGTTTGCTGCTCGCGATGGATCCGCCCGTGACCCGGCTGTCCGGCGAGTCGACAATCAGCACGCCGCCGGTCACCGTTTCGCGTGTGCAGGTGGCGAGATGATCGAGCACGACGACCGTCGATGCGCCAAGATTGATGGTCGTGCCGGAGGCGACATAATCCATCGCCGCCAGGTCGGCGACCGGCGCCGACAGACTTTCGATCAGCACCAGGCCGGTATCGGCCCGCGCGCCGTGCGCACTCGCCAAAAGCACGCCCAACACGGCCGCGATGGGCAAGAGAGCGCCACGCGCCGCCGCACCCATGCGGTGGCACGGACCGAAGGACACGCCGACCCGGGGATCGTTCATGGGCTCATGACAGAAGTTCGCACTCATTTTCGTTCGTCCTCCGAGAGCCCGTATTTGGGTTTACGGGAGTTTCTTCGCGGTATCCCGAGCTTGGCTCGGGTGCGGCAAAATGATCGGTATCGTAACAGTCACGCCGGTTCATTACGTGTTATATCACGGATCGCGGCAATGACAGTGGCATCGGCGGCCTTGCCCGGTAAAGCCTGAGGCGGCCGAACATGTCCACGCGTGGTTCTCACGCCGCGGAAGGTAAATGAAGCCGGCACCTTGCTCTCCTGCTTGTTTCGGCGGCTCGGTGGGAGACCGCCTCCGAATGACGAGGAGTGTCGCCGATTCCGCCGGCAATAGCGCTGAAACGCTTCAGTGGCCGCTCGCTGGTCGGCGGGAGGTCAACCGTGATGCTCCATCACGCCGGGCTCGCCGGGATGCTCGACCAACGCGCGCAGTCGCGCTTCTTCGCAAATCGTGAGCCGAGCCTGGTCCGTGTCGTAATGCACCGTGCCGGCGGCTCGCCAGGCGTTCAGAATGGTGATGATGCTGCGCGTGGTCGCCCCCAGCAGGTCCGCCAGATCCTGCTGCTTCAGGCGTCCGCCAAGCATGACGCCCTCCTCGGTTCGCCGGCCATGCAGCATTCCCAGATACAGCACCTGTCGCGCCAACCGCACCTCGAGCGTTTCGAACGCCGCGTCCTGGAACAAAGCGAAGGTGCGGCGGAGTCGCCGGGACAGTGTCTTCGCCAGGTTGATGCCCAGGATGGGGGTGTCGTTGAGTACGGTCATGAAGCAGGAGGCGCTGATCCGCGACAGCCGGACACGCCCCTCGGTCACGGCGGACGCGGTGCGGATACCGGCTGTGATCACTCCGATTTCGCCGAAGATATCGCCGGTCCCGAACATTTCGACCATGAGCTTTTTGCTGCGGCGGTCGATCGCTCCGATCCGCACATGCCCTTCGCCCCCCACGATCGCGTAGAGCGCATCGGCCGGATCGTCCTGCGTGAAGATCTCGGTTCCGCTGCGCGGGTCCAGCGCGGTCGAGCCGCGTTCCAGCCGTTGCAACGTCTCCGGCTCGAGATTCTCGAAAACCTGGACTCGCGAGAGAAGGCTCATTGCGTGGGTCCCTTCCGGCACCTGGCTCGCTTTTGGCGGCCGCCGGAGGATAGCCGCAAATCGCTCCGTCGAGAACAGGCGCGCATCGGTCATGGCCATGGGCACCTCCGGGGTATGACGAAAGCGCCGCATCACGCTATACAGCGGGCATGCCCGCGGCGCGCTCTCTGATTCGCATCGCCGTCAATGTCGCCATCGACGGCGTCCTGGCGGCGGTGGCGGTTCCGGTGGCCTGGTGGATCACCGACCCGGCCGGAGCGATCCCCGCGGCCGCGTTTGTCATTCCCCTGGGTGCCTTCGCGCTGTTGCTGTCCGGACTGCCGTTCCGCCTGTCGCGACAATACTGGCGCTTCGCCGGCATGGCCGACCTGCTGACGGTGACCGCCAGTTCCGCGTTGGGCGCCGTGCTGTTCTCCCTGTTTCTGCTGGCGCGCGGTTGGGGGCCGCCGAGTATTGGCTTCCCGCTGGCACATGGGCTGACATTGCTGGCGCTGCTCGGCTCACCCAGGGTCGCCTATCGCTGGTTCCGTTCCCGTGACCAGAGCCCGGTGGCACAGGCCGATGCCACGTCGGTGCTGGTGGTCGGCCAGACCGAGGATTGCGACCTGTTCCTGCGTGCCCTCGGCCGCGACCGGCGCCAGCGCTTCCGGGTCGAAGGCGTGCTCACCCCCGGCGACAGTCAGACCGGGCGGCGCATCCAGGGTTACCCGATCCTCGGCGCCATGAAGGACGCGGCGGCGGTGCTGGAGCGGTTGCGCGAAGACGGCAGACTGCCGGGCACCCTGGTGATGGCGACGCCGGATTTGCAGGGTGGCCTGCTGGCGAGTGTCGTGGCGCAGGCGGACCGCTTCGGCCTGCGGGTGCGCCGGGCGCCCAGATTGACCGAACTGGACCAGGGCACGGCATCGGGCGAGCCCCGGCCGGTCGAACTGCGGCCCATTCTGATCGAGGACCTGCTCAATCGGGCGCAGGTGCCGCTGGATCGGGACGGCATGGCGCGGCTGATCCAGGGGCGGCGGGTGGTTGTGACCGGCGCCGGCGGCACGATCGGCAGCGAACTGGCGCGTCAGGTGGCAGCGTTCGGGCCGGGCAACCTGGTGCTGATCGACAACGGCGAGTTCGCGCTGTGGCAGATCGACATGGAACTGGCGGAGACGTTTCCCAGGGTCCGGCGCCAGTCGCTGATCGCCGACATCCGCGATGAGGCGCGCATTCGTTCGGTGTTCGACGCGATCCGCCCGGAACTGGTGTTCCATGCCGCCGCGCTGAAACATGTTCCGATCGTCGAGGACAACCCGCTGGAAGGCCTGCTGACCAACGCCGCGGGAACACGCCATGTGGCTGACGCGGCGCGAGCGTCGGGGGCGCTGGCGATGGTGCTGATCTCGACCGACAAGGCGGTGAACCCGACCAGCGTGATGGGCGCGTCCAAGCGGCTCGCGGAGATGTATTGTCAGGCGCTGGATATCGTCGCGCGCAAAGGCGGCATGGGGATGCGCTGCATCACGGTGCGATTTGGCAACGTACTGGGCAGCACCGGATCGGTTGTTCCGCTGTTTCAACGGCAACTGGCGCGCGGCGGACCGTTGACCGTGACTCATCCGGATATGCAACGGTATTTCATGACGGTCCGCGAGGCCGTCGGCCTCGTGCTGCAGGCGAACGTGCTTGGCGTGGGGGAGGCGCGGTTGCCGGCCGATCAGGATGGCGGGATCTTCGTGCTCGACATGGGAGACCCGGTGAAGATCGTCGATCTCGCCCGGCAGATGATCAGGCTGGCGGGATTAAGACCGGACGAGGATGTTGAAATTCGTTTCACCGGCCTGCGGCCTGGCGAAAAGCTGTACGAGGAATTGTTCCATGGTAAGGAGCCGCCGGCGCCGACCGGACACCCCGGGTTGCTGATGGCGCATCCGCGCACCGCCGATCCGGCGATCGTCGGCCGCGCGATCGAAGAAATCGCCACCGCCTGCCGCGGCAATCAGACCCGCCTGGCGCTGACTTTGCTGAGCCGGCTGATCCCCGAGTTCGAACGCGCTACCGACGGGACCCACGCCGATATCCGCGCCGGCACCGGAGCGTGAGAAAATCGGACAAGCCGGCATGGTTGGACCTGGAAGCCGGCATGGTTGGACCTGGAAGCCGCCATGGTCGGACGCGCAAGCTGTCATGCCCAGGCCAGTAAGCCGCCGTCATGCTCGGGCTTGACCCGAGCATCAGTGCACGCGGTTCGAACGGCCTAAATTGACGCAGTGTGTGCGTCCAGCGATCCTCCCTCGGCACGAGGGGCCAAGGGCATGCGGGTCAGGCCCGAGGATGACGACGAAGAGTCCGAGGATGACGACGAAGAGTCCGAGGATGACGACGGAGAGTCCGAGGATGACGAAGGGCCGATGCCAAAGTCGCTGTGTGTGAAGTTTGGAGCTTAGAGTCCATGCCCGAAACCCAGCCGTCTGTGCCATTTCTCGACCTGCCCGCGCAGCAGGCGCGGATCCGCGACGACTTGCGGCGGCGGCTCGACGCGGTGCTGGCGCATTGCCAGTTCATTCTCGGTCCCGAGGTGGCGGAACTGGAACGCGAACTCGCGCGGTTCTGCGACGCGACCCATTGCGTATCCGTCAGTTCCGGCACCGACGCGCTACAGATCGCCATGATGGCCGAGAACATCGGCCGGGGCGACGCGGTGTTCCTGCCGGCCTTCACCTACACCGCCACCGCCGAGGTGCCGCTGGTACTTGGTGCGATGCCGGTCTTCGTCGATGTCGATCCGCGTACGTTTCAGATCGATCCGGCGCATCTCCGGCAACGCATCGGCGAGGTGCGCTCCGCCGGAAAGCTGCGGCCACGCGCGGTGATCGGGGTGGATCTGTTCGGCCAACCGGCGGACTGGCCCGCGCTGTCAGCAGTCGCCGCGGCCGAGGGTTTGTTCACCATCGACGATCTGGCACAAAGTTTCGGCGCGTCGTTGCACGGACGGAAATTGGGGTCCCAGGCCGATGTCACGGCGACCTCGTTCTTTCCGTCGAAGCCCCTGGGCGCGTACGGCGACGGCGGTGCGCTGTTCACCGAAAATGCCGAGCGCGCGGATCTGTACCGCAGCCTGCGCACACATGGCGAGGGAACCACTCGTTACGAAGTGCTGCGCACCGGAATGAACGGACGTTTGGACTCGCTGCAGGCCGCGGTTCTGCTATCGAAACTAACGGTGTTTCCCGAAGAACTCATCGCGCGCGAGAAAATCGCCCGTTACTACGATCAACGGCTCGGCAACACATTGACCATTCCCGCCCGCGTTGCCGACAGCTCGGCCGCCTGGGCCATTTATTCCGTGCTGCTGCCTGACGACGTGGACCGAACCGTGATACAGGACACGTTACGAGCCGACGGCGTGCCGACAGCGATTTACTATCCGCGACCGTTGCATCGCCAACCGGCCTACCGTGAGCATCATGACGGCACCGCGCTGCCGGTGTCCGATTATCTCGCGGATCGCATCCTCGCGCTGCCGATTCATCCCGACATGAACGAGGCGGCGGCGTGTCATGTGTGCGACACTCTGGTCGCGGCCATCTCCCGTCGTCCGGTCTGAGCATCGCGCGCGGCCGGTTCATGACGGGCGCTCGATCATTCAACCCATGACGAACGCGCCGTTATCGCCTGGTTTCTGTGCTTCACCGTAACCATATACCGCGACCGGTAACTGCCGCGCCAGCAGCGCGATAATGGGTGACCTGAACGCGAAAATGCACCTTGTCCGGTCCCGCATCGATCGCCTCCCGGTAATCCCGGGCCGATTGTCCTCAACACGCCCACATCAGGTTGTGGTAATCGTCGGGCGTCGCCATCACGGTGACCTCCGGAATGCGGGCGGACATATGGAAAATGGAACAAGTGCGTGCGATTGACCGCCGCCCTGAAGCGATCCGGCGCGGCGCGCGCTCCGCTGATCGCGGCTTCATTCGTTTCGGGCGGGCCGGCCATCTTCGCTGATCGGTCCAACATGATGACGGCATACGGCAGCGCCGTCTGGTGGAGCGTGCTGACCGTGCTGTGCCTCGTTCTGCTCGCCCCATTGACGCTCGCCGACGTGCCGCCGATGTTGGACTATCCCAACCATTTGGCACGGTTGCTCACCCTGTCCGTGCTGCCGGCCGACCCGGTGTTCGGGCGGTTTTACACGCTGCACTGGGATATCATTCCGAATCTGGCGCTCGATCTGACGGTGCCGCCGCTGCTGCGGATTTTTCCAGTCCATCTGGTGGGCCGAGCGGTCGCCGGTCTGATCCTCCTGCTCCCGGTGCTCGGTGCGGTCGCGTATCATCGGGCGCTGACCGGGCGACTGTCTTACTGGCCGCTTGGCACTGTGCTGTTCGCCTATAACGCCGCCCTGCTCAGAGGATTTCTGAATTTCGTCGCATCGGTCGGTGTCGCGCTGCTGTTCGGTGCCATCTGGGTCGCGTGGCGAGAGCGGCGGCCATACCTCGCGATCGCGGCGGCGGTACTGGGCGCGGTCGCGTTGTTCTTTTGCCATTTGATTGGGCTGCTGTTCTTCGCGATCCTGATCGGCGGACATGA
>Ga0193726_1003439_pt1 | contig 10067 bp, 9 predicted proteins | sample H2c1metaG_FD_144928 | JGI IMG/M metagenome (GOLD analysis project Ga0193726, IMG submission 144928) | Soil microbial communities from a riparian zone of the East river system, Colorado, United States - H2c1 | ecosystem: Environmental > Terrestrial > Soil > Riparian zone | place: USA: East River... | reverse complement strand
CTCGGCCTGGGTCCAGACGAAGAACTTGGCCGCCCGGGCGACGTGCGCGCCGGGCCTGGCCGCCGCCCAGGGCGCGGCATGGAGGCCGTGGCCGACGGCGGTGCTCATGAGCTCGTGCCAGGCCGGGTGGAACTGCACCTCGTCGATCCGGTTCCCGCGCGCATCCCAGGCGGTCAGCACCGGCGGGTACACGTTGGCCAGCCGGGCCAGCTCCTGGGTCCGGGCCGCGCCGGCCAGCATCCCGAGCTCGTGCAGCTCATCCGCCGCCCAGCCCGCGCCGTAGCGGGACAGCGCCGCGAGCAGCGCGGGGTCGTCGGCTACGTCGTGCCCGGCGAGCGGCGGAACCTGATTCCGGACCTCATGGGTCGCGGGCTGGAGGCTCAGATGTGGATCCCGCACTCGGTCTTGGCCGTCCCGGCCCAGCGGCCGCTGCGCGGGTCCGCGCCGTCGGCCACCTTGACCGTGCAGGTGCGGCAGCCGATCGACGGGTAGCCGTCGTAGACCAGCGGGTTGACCAGCACGCCGTTCTCGGCGATGTAGTCGTCGACCTCCTGCTGCGACCACTCGACGATCGGGTTGACCTTGACCATCTCGCGCTGCGGGTCCCAGCTGACCACGCTGGTGTCGCTGCGGGCGTCGGTCTCGTCGCGGCGGACCCCGGTGATCCAGGCGTCATAGGGGCTGAGCGCCTGCTCGAGCGGGACGACCTTGCGCAGGTAGCAGCACAGGTCCGGGTTGCGGCTGTAGAGCCGCGGGCCCAGGCCGGCGTCCTGCTCGGCCACCGTCGTCGGCGGAGTGACATTCACCACGTTCACCGGGTACACGGCCGAGACGGCGTCGCGGGTGCCGATCGTCTCCGGGAAGTGATAGCCCGTGTCCAGGAACAGCACGTCGATGCCGGGCACCTGCCGCGAGGCCAGGTGGATGATCACAGCGTCGGTCATCGAGGACGTGATGCAGAGCCGGGACCCGAAGGTCTCGGCCGCCCATCCGATGACTTCCTGCGCCGGCGCCCCGGCTAGCGACTGCGCAGCCTGCGCGGCTAGCTTCTCCATCGCGGCTTTCACGGCCTCACTCCCTGGGCAGCGGGGTCAGTTTTGTCGTCTCTCTGTCGCAGAACTAGCTCAGCGCCGAGCCTATTCCTGCCCGGCCATTCGCGCACGTCAGCCGCGGCGGATCCAGCCCTCCGGCGGCTCCGCGGGCCGGCCGGGCGGCTGGTGCTGGCAGTCGCACCAGCTGCCCCCCGGGCAGTCCTGGTGCAGCTGCTTCCGGCACGGCAGGCAGACCACGACGCATCCATGCCCAGCCCGCCCTCGTTCTAACAGCAGAGCCGGCCCGCACCAGGAGGTGCGGGCCGGCTCTGTGCAGCTGCTCAGGCCGCGCTGCTCAGGCGGCGTTGGCGCGGCGCATCCGGCGGCGGCGCTCCGAGGACCGCTCGTCCTCGTTCAGGCCGCCCCAGGTGCCGTACTTCTCCGGCCGGCTCAGCGCGTAACCCAGGCACTCGGACCGCACCGGGCAGGCGGCGCAAACGGCCTTGGCCTGCCGCTCTCGGACATCTCGCTCGGGCTGGCGCTCGCCATCCGGACCGAAAAAGAGCACGACATCACGACCGCGGCACGCGGCGTCATCCTGCCAGCCCCAGTTCGGCCGTTGCATCAGGGCGGCCTGACGACGTACCTCAGACATGATTTACTCTCCTCAACCAGTTCGCGTGTAGATTGCTGTCAGGCGGAGTGTCGGGTGCCGGAGCGCCTAGCGTCCCGGCGCACAGTTACTCGTGCGAAGCGGCATTTCGCCCCGTCGCATCACACAACGCATGGCAAAGCTGTGGTGTTCCCTGCGTGGATCGCGGCGATGACCTCGCTCAGTGCTACTCGCTCAGTGCTAACGACCACCGTGCTTCCACAGGGGCGTAAGGTCCGAGCCGCTTGATAATCATGCCATCCGGCGCGGGTATCGCGCAGGCAGGATGGCTAATTTGCCCGGCCGTTACCCGTGGCGCGTGTCACAGCATGTGACCACTAACTGGACAAGGCCGATGCCCGGGGGTCACCATAGACGCCATGTCGTCGTTCGACGCTGCTCCCCTGCCCCGCCTCGGTGAGGTCTTTTTCGACGTCAGGGGCGATTCCCGCAGTATGAGGCTGAGCTGGTACGGCGACACCGGCGTGGCCGTGTTCAGCATCTGGCAGGGCGGCCGGTGCTCGGGCACCTTCCGGCTGCCCGTGGACGAGCTGGACCGGATGGTCAGCACGCTGCGCCGCGGGCCGGACCCGGCCGCCGAGCCGCCCGGCCTCCAGCCCGCCGAGGCGCCGCGCTTCGAGCCACCCGAGTACGAGACGCCCGAGTACGGGATTCAGCGGCCCGGCCCGGCCCGGCCCGGACCGGACCGGCCCGGAATGTCCCAGCCCGGCCTGCCACCGTCCGGCATCCCGCCCGCGGGCCCGTCGCCGTGGGACACCTCCGCGCGCGGCAGCCGCTCGCGGGACGGCGAGCGGCGTGACGGCGACCCGCTGGGCAGCGATCCCCTGGGCGGCGACCCGCTCGGCAGCGACCGGCTCGGCGGCGACCGCCGTCGCGGCGACCGCCGTGACAGTGACCGGCTGGACAGTGACCGGATCGGCAGTGACCGGCGCGAGGGGGAGCGCCGCGGCGGGGAGCGCCATGACAGCGAGCCCGAGCCGCGGGGCCGGGCCGGCCGGCGCGGCCGCCCGGAACAGGACCCGGCCGACGCCGCCGGCTACCTGAGCGGCCCGCGCACGGGCAGCTACGCGGCCGACTTCCCGGACCCCCAGCCCATCCGGCCCGAGCCCCGCCCGCCCGCCCGCCTGGCGGCCGCGCCGCCGCCGGCGCCGCGGCCGCCGGCCGACCCGCATATCCACCCGGCCGATCCGCTCGGCCTCGGATATCAGCGCGAGGAGAAAGCCGGGTATCGCGACAGCGAGTACTCCGCGGACTATCCCGCGGCTCCGGCGTATCCCGCCGGCCGTGAGTATCCGGCCGGCCGTGAGTATCCGGCCCCCGACTATCCGTCGCGTGATGGCCCGGACTATCCGGCCGCCGATTCCGAATATCCGGAGACTGGCGGCTACGCGGAGCGCACCGGATATCCGGAGTCCGGCTATCCCCAGCCGGACCGCTATGCCGAGCCGGGCTATCCGGAGCCGCGTGGCTATCCGGGGCCGGCGGCCTACGGCGAGCCGGACCGTTATCCGGAATCCGGCAGCTACGGTGAGCCGGGCGGATTTCCGGGCGCCGCCAGCGGCGGCAGTTACGGCAGCGGCCCTTACGACAGCAGCGGGCACGACGAGAGCGGCTACGACAACGCTGGCTTCGACAGCGCCGGCTACGACAGTGCCGGGTACGACCGGGCCGGGTACGACCGGACCGGGTACGACAGCGCCGGCTATGACAGCGCCGGGAACCGCGACAGCCGGGGCCGCAGTGGCCGGGGCCGCGGCAGCGCCGCCAATGACCGGGACGGCCACCTGGACAGCGAGCCGCGCCGCCGTCCGGACCCGCGGGCACCCCGGTCCGACCCGCGGTAGCCGGCTGGCGGCCCGGCTGCCAGAACTGGGATCCGCCGCCCCGCCCGTCACGGTCGCCTGAGCCTGGCCGAAGGCGCTGCCCGGCCTGGGCTATCACGATCTCCCTGACCAATCACGGACCCGGCTGACCCGGTCACAGGCCGCGCCCGGGGCCGATTCGCCCCCTCGACCGGGCCGATCAGGCAACGCCAGCCGGGCCGATCAGGCGCGCCTGATGGAACCGATCAGGCCCCGCCGGGCTGCCGATCACGCCCCGCCGGGCGCTGCCGATCAGGGCCGCCGGGCGCTGCCGATCGGCCCCGCCCGCGAGGCCGATCAGGCCCGCTGCCGTGGCCGATCAGGCCCGCCGAGAAGGCCGATCAGGCCCGCGGCGAAGGCTGATCGGCCCCCCGTCGGACCCCCCTGTCCAGATATTGCCCGGCTGCCGTTTCTGCGCTGACGTTTACCCTGCTGAGGCTCATGGGGATACATTGACAGCGGGGGAAGGGGGATACCGGAGTGGCACAGAAGGTTTCGGTCACATTCGCGTGTGACTACGACTCCAAAGAGATTCCGGACGGCGAGCAGCTCACCAGGGCGTTCAGCCTCGACGGCCGGGACTACGAGATCGACCTATGCGAGAAGCACAGCCAGAAGTTCGACGAGGTACTGACGCGGTTTCGGGAGAAGGCCCGCCGGGTGACCGGCCGGGTCAGCCGGCCCAAGCGCCGGACCGCGGCGCACCGGCAGCGCAGCGCGGACATTCGCGCCTGGGCTAAGCGCAACGGCATTCAGGTGAGCGACCGGGGCCGGATCCCGGCTCAGGTGATCTCGAAGTACGACGCCAGTCACTAGTCACGGGCACGGCCGCTAGTCGCGGGCCACCGTGCCGTTACGGGAAGCCGTACCGTCACGAGAAGCCGTGGCGTCGCCGGCCGCTGTGCTCTCGCTGGAAGCCGTGCTTTCACCGGGAACGGCACCGTCGCCGGAGCCGGCACCGTCGCCGGAGATGGCGTTGCGAGCCGCCGCAGCGTCGGAGTGCGCCAGCCCGGCCGCCGCCGGAGCCTCAGGATCGGGCTCCGGCGGCGGGAGCGGCCCGACGCACGCCGCGAGGGCCTGGGAATTGGGCACGAAGACCAGGCCGTCAGTCGTCTCCAGCCGGACGTAGGCGATGCTGATATCAGTCACCGTGCCCTCGAGCAGCCCGGCCAGCGCGCCCGCCCGGAACCGGACCCGGTCGCCGACGCGGAACGGCCGGGCGAACAGCAGCACCATCCCGGCGAACAGGTTGGACAGCGACTGCTGTGCGGCGATGCCGAGCAGCACCCCGGTGACCGCACCGCCCAGCACCAGCTGGCCGACCGGCACGCTGGCGATGTTCAGGGTGATGACCAGGACGGCGAAGATGCCGGCCAGGACCAGCGCGTACCGGGCCACGCCCGCGTGCGCCGCGCCGATGGCCGGCCGCAGCAGGTCCCGGGCCTGGCCCGACAGGCCGAACGCGGCCACCAGCCCGAACACCAGGAACACCGCCGCCCCGGCATACTTCAGGATGTCCTGGGCCGGAGGGTCCACGTGGCGGCTGTACCGGCCGAACTCCCCGGCGGCCAGCCCGCACAGGGCCAGGACCAGCGCGATGATGGACCGCCACGGCCGCGCCCTGGCCTTGACCCTGGCCACCTGAGCGGACATGTCGAGTTCGCGTCGTTCGTGTAGATCCACATTCCTACGCTATCCGCTGGGGACGTGCGAGGACCCGGAGGCGCCAGCCTCCGGGTCCTCGTCACGCGCCAGCCGCCCGGCTACTGGCCGATGGCCGTCCGGGTCTTGAAGTCCAGCAGCGGCCGCCCGACGGGGACCACGATGCCGCCCTTCATGCCGTTGATCACGCCCGCGGCGGAGGCGTACCAGGCCGCCACCGCGGTGATGATGCCGATGATCCCGCCGATCTTGGTGATGTTCGCATTGTTCGCCAGGCCGCCGATGGCCAGGAATATCTCGGTCAGCTCAAGGGTCAGGAACACGGTGAACACGGCCGCGTTCAGCTGCGTGCTGAAGATCAGCATGTAAGTATTGAAGATCGCGAAGGCCAGCAGGATCCAGCCCAGGTCGTGGGTCCCGGCCGCGGCGTTCAGGGCGTGCGGGGCGACCAGCACGGCCCACAGTCCCAGGCCAATCCAGAACGCGCCATAGGTGGAGAATGCGGTCGAGCCGAACACGTTCCGGTTCTTGAACTCCCACATGCCGGCCAGCAGCTGGACCAGGCCGCCATAGGCGAAGGCGTAGCCGAGCCAGTCGCTGCCGGTCGAGGTCTTCGCGAAGCCCGCGTTGACTACCGAGAGCAGGAACGTGGTCAGCGCGAACGCGGCAAGCCCGAGGGGCGCCGGGTCGGCGATGAGAGCGACCGTCGGGGTGACGTGAGCCGGAGCATCATCGGTGGTGCTCAATAGCTTGCCTCCTGTGTGGATGGCCGCCACGACCACGGCTATCCGCCGCAGCCAGGCTGGCGCCCGGATAGGCTGGAGACCTTCGTCTGCCCATCCCGGCCTGTGAAGAACCAGGTGGGAGAACTTGTCCGAGCGTATCCCCGTTGCGCTTAGTTTGGGGAGGCCCAGAACGGTCCGTTCACTAATTCTGGCTATTCGGACTTGCCAGCCGGATTGTCCGCAGGCTTCCCGGGCGCCTTCTCTTCCGCCTTCTCCGCGCGGTGCAGGATGCGGCTCAGCCCGGCCCGGGTGGCGAGCACGTAGATCCGGTCCTGGGCCTGGAGCTGATAGTCCTGCCGGGGCGACCAGTCCACCCGGTCCGCGCCGCGCGTGCGCAGCGCGATCACCCGGACCGTGCCCCGCTCGTGAACGTCGCGCACCGCCCAGCCGGCCAGGGCCGACCCGGCGCCGACGGGCACGTCGGCGATGACCAGGACATGCCGGCCCACCGCGATCGTCCGCAGGACCTGGTGGTTGAGGATCGCGGCCGCGAACGCCGGGGCCGCCAGGTAGGAGACGGAGCGCGAGACGGTATTGCCGATCGTCTCCTGGACCCGCCGGGCCAGGTCGTCGTCATACAGGCGGACGACGATGCGCATGTCCTCGGCCAGCGCCCGGCCGTGCAGGGCCGTCTCCAGGTTGACGATGTCGGCGTCGGTCACCGAGACCAGGGCCTGGCAGCTGTCGATGCCGGCCGCCCGCAGCGTCTCCTCGCGGTGGGTCTCGCCGATGACCACCTTCAGGCCCAGCCGCCGCGCCATGGCCAGGCCCGCGGCGGTCTCGCTCTTGTCGACGCAGACGACGTCGACGCCGAGGTCGTGCAGCAGGCCCGCCACCCGGGTGCCGAGGTTGCCGAGGCCGGCCACGATGACGTGGTCGCTGACGGGCCGCTCGGTGCCGGTGGCCGTGCCGGTCAGCCGGGCGCCGACTACCGCGGCGGTGATCAGCGGCAGGACCGCCAGGCCGTCGAACGTCAGCAGGAACTGCGCGATCTTCACCCCGATGGGCAGGGTCGTGCCCGTCACGGCGGTCCCGGCCGAGTCGAGCAGGGTCAGGTACAGGGCATCGCCCACGGTGATGCCCCGGGCCGTGGCCAGCAGGGCGAATCCGGCCGCCAGGACCCCGACCAGGCCGAGGGAGACCAGGCCGAGCCGGTGGCTGAGCAGGGACCGCGCCATCCGCCAGGACGCCCGCAGCGGGCGGCGGCGCGGCCGGACCAGCGGGTCCCGCGGCGTGCCGCTGGCCACGGCGAGGACCAGGCCGCTGGCCTGATCAGCCGGCTGCAGGTCGGGCCGGCCGGCGTCCGGCCCGGCGGCCAGCCCGCAGACGATGTCGGCCGCGGCGACGTCCTCGCGCCGGGCCACGTACAGCGTCCGGCCCGACAGCCGGACGTGGCTCGGCGCGGGCTCGCCCAGCGCCGCGGCGACGAAGGCCGGCGCGGCCATGCCCGACTCCGACAAGACCGCGCAGTCGGCGAAGAAGGTCCGGATCCGGTCGCCCAGGCCGGTGTTGAAGATGGAGATGACCAGCCGCAGGGCCGGCTTGATCTCCTGGGCGCGCAGGGCGGCGTGAAAGTTGCCCAGGTCGTCCTGGGCCAGCAGGGCCAGCCCGCGGGCGCCGCCGAGATCGGCGTCCAGCAGGGCGCCCCGGTCCAGCTCGGAACGCTCGATGATCCGGACGCCCGGCAGCCGGGCCAGCTGCGGGCCGTAGTCCCGGCTGGCCGCCGGCATGATGACCGTGACCCGCTCGCCGTACCGGACGGTCAGCTCCTCGACCAGCCGGAAGGCCAGGGAATCACCCCCGCACACGACGAGATGGTCACGCCGGGGACGCGGGCGCAGGCCAGCCGGGCGCAGGGAAGCCGGGCGGGAGATGGGGGGCATGGCGTGATCCTAACCAGGCCGACCCCGGCAAAGCGGCCCGAAACACCCGCGGCTAGCGGCCCGTCGTCACGAGCCGGGACTGAGGTCCGCGGGCAGCTCGGACGCGGCCGCCTCGTCGAGGAAGAACACCGTCTGCTGGCTCCCGCGCGCGCCGCACGCCGGGACCCAGGCCGGATCGCTGCCCGTCAGCGCCAGCGCCACCGCGTCCGCCTTCTCCGCGCCCGACGCCAGGATCCATACCTCGCGGGCGGCCTGGATGGCCGGGAAGGTCAGCGACAGCCGGGTCGGCGGTGGCTTGGGGGAGCCCCAGACCGGGACGACGGAGCGCTTCGTCTCGTAGACCGCCGGCAGCTCGGGGAACAACGACGCGACGTGCCCTTCCGGGCCGATGCCCAGCAGCACCACGTCGAACGCCGGCAGCGCGCCAGGGTCGCCCGGCCGGACGGCGGCGCGCAGCTGGGCGGCGTACCGGTCGGCGGCGGCCTCCGGGTCGTCCCCGTCCGGCCCGTCAGATGCGGGCATCGGGTGGACCCGGGCCGGGTCCACGCCGACATGGTCCAGCAGCGCGGCCCGGGCCCCGGTGTCGTTCCGCTCGGGATCACCCGCCGGGACGAAACGCTCGTCGCCCCACCAGATCTCGCACCGCGGCCAGTCGATCTCGCCTGAGACCGGGCCGCGGGCCAGCTCGGCCAGGATCTGGGTCCCGATGCCGCCGCCGGTGAGCACCAGCGAGGCGGACCCGCTGGCCTTCACGGCGCCGGCGATCCGGCCGGCCAGCTGGGCGGCCACGGCGCGGGCCAGCTGCTCGGCGTCGGGGTACACCTGCACCTGCGGGGCGCTCACCGCTAGCCGCCCAGGCCCGCGGAGGTCGCGGCGAGGGCCTCGCCGTAGACCTCGTCCGGGTTCAGCCGCCGCAGTTCCTCGGCCATCAGGTCGGCCGTGTCCCGGCGGTGCAGGGCCACGTGCCGGTCGGGCTGGCCGGGCTTGCACAAGGTGGCCAGCCGCCCGTCGGACCGGCAGATCGAGATGTCGCCGCCCTCGACCGCGAACCGCACCTCGGTGATGCCCGGGCCGCCGGAGATCTCCCGGCTGACCGGTACCTGCAGCCGGCTGCCCAGCCAGGCGGTCAGCAGCTCGGCCGTCGGGTTGTCCTCCTCGGCCAGGACGGTGCCGCCCAGGATGGCGGTGTCGGCCTGGTCGACGGTGGCGGCCAGCAGGGACCGCCACGACGTGGCGCGGGTCCAGCTCAGGTCGGTGTCGCCGGGCCGGTACGCGGCAGCCAGCGTCTGCAGGACCAGCGCCGGGTCGGTCCCGGCCGCGGCGTCGGTGATCCGCCGCTGGGCCAGCGCCCCGAGCGGCTCGCTCGCGGGCGCCTCCGGCGCGTTGCCCGGCCACCAGGTCACGACGGGCGTGTCGGGCACGAGCAGCGGCATGACGACCGAGTCCGGATGCAGGCTCATCGGCCCGTACAGCCGCATCAGGACCGTCTGGCCCGCCGAGCCGTCGCCCGACCGGATCTCGGCGTCCAGCCGGGACTGCCCGTGCGACCCGCGGCTGATCACGGCCAGCACCCGGCACGGGTGCTCGCGGCCGGCCTGGCTGGCCGCGCGCACGGCGTCGTGCTGGCGCGACTCGTCCGTCATGATGATCAGGTTGAGCACGACCCCGGTCGTGGGGCCGCCCATCTGGTCCCGGGCCCGGGTCAGGGCGCCGCGGACCTCGCTGGTGGTGGTGTCGGTCAGGTCGATGAGCATGCCGCCAGTTCCTCCGGAGCCTCTAGAGCCTGCGCCAGGCGCGGCCGTCGCGGGCGAGCAGGGCGTCCGCGCCCGCCGGGCCCGCCGTGCCGGCCGGGTACTGCTCGGGCTTGCCGTGGCTGGCCCAGAACTCCTCGATCGGGTCGAGGATCATCCAGGACAGCTCGACTTCCTCCTGGCGCGGGAACAGCGGCGGGTCGCCGATGAGCACGTCCAGCAGCAGCCGCTCGTAGGCTTCCGGGCTCGACTCGGTGAACGACTCGCCGTAGGCGAAGTCCATGTTGACGTCGCGGACCTCCATGGCCGAGCCGGGCACCTTGGAGCCGAACCGCACCGTCACGCCCTCGTCCGGCTGGACGCGGATGACCAGCGCGTTCTGGCCGAGTTCCTCGGTGTCGGTGGCCGAGAACGGCAGGT
>Ga0193726_1003437_pt1 | contig 10071 bp, 12 predicted proteins | sample H2c1metaG_FD_144928 | JGI IMG/M metagenome (GOLD analysis project Ga0193726, IMG submission 144928) | Soil microbial communities from a riparian zone of the East river system, Colorado, United States - H2c1 | ecosystem: Environmental > Terrestrial > Soil > Riparian zone | place: USA: East River... | reverse complement strand
ATGAAGGAAGGCCGCGCCAAGCGCGCGGCGGAGAAACGGGAGACGCGCAAGGCGAGCATCCGAGCCAAGGTCGAACATCCCTTCCGGGTGATCAAGCGGCAGTTCGGCCTGGTGAAGGTGCGCTTCCGGGGCTTGGCAAAGAACACCGCACATCTGATCACATTGTTCGCGCTGTCGAATCTGTGGATGGCGCGACGAAAGCTATTGGCAATGACAGGGTCATTGCGTCCGAAATTCGCAACATAGGACCAAAAACGAAGCGGTAATGAACCAAAACATTGCAAATCCGGCTATCGATCACATTCGCAGCAGTCTCGTTGCTACGAACGGCCTCACTGACAGCTATCGACTGACTTGTTCAGATGTTCCCTAGTGTCCCGTTCCGTAAAAAACTTTACACGCGCACGCATCGCTCTAAAGCCCCTCCCCGTTGATGGGGCGAAATGATGCGTTTGCGAATCACTGATTCGCGCATCATTGAGCGCCCGAGCGCTATGCGCGAGGGCCGGTGGGGTCAACCTCTCCCACGAGGGAGAGGTGGATTGTGTAAATGCAAAGTTATTTGCGGAACGCAACACCAAGCCTGCCACACTCTAACCCCATGTCTTGCCTCCTCCAGGAGAAATCGCGATGCGCACCCTGCAGGCCACTCGAAGTTTCCTGCTGCTGTTTGCACTGCCGGGTCTGATGACGGCGTTCGCTGCGTACGGCGGCGACGCGAATCCGCCCGACACGGAGCACACGCGCAGCGAGATCGCCACGATGCTGACCACGTTCCTGACGCCGGCCGTCAACAACAGCGGCGCGGGCCACGAGCGCTTCTGGGCCGACGATCTGGTTTATACCAGTTCGGCCGGCAAAGTCATGAGCAAGGCCGATATCATGAAGTCGTTCGCCGACAAGTCCGTGCCCGAGTCCGGCAAGCAGCCCGAGCCCGGGCCGGTATTCACGGCCGAGGACATCCTCGTGCGTCCGTACGGCAACATGGCGGCGCTGACGTTCCGTCTGGTCGAACACGATCCCGACGGCAAGATCAGCTACTTCCGCAATAGCGGCACGTTCCTCTGGCGACACGGCAAGTGGCAGGCGATTACCTGGCAAGCGACGCGCGTCGCGGCGCCGGTCAAGTAACGCTTCGCAAGAAAGGCGAGCAAACGGCATGGAGATAACAGTGGATAAGGCACCCTGACGCCGTACTTCCCAACCGCGTTCTTGCCGCATCGTCACCCGGCCTTGCAGCCGCCTGGCACGCCCTCAAATCCGTCAATGAAAATTATGTCGGCTGAGACGTCGAGCATTGCGCTGGCGGGTGCGGCGTTATTTCCGAGGTCTGTCTGCAACGCACCCGCGAGAATTGTATTTGTGTAAATGTTGGCTTGATCGGTTATCACACAAACAGCGACAACACAGAAGCCATGCGCGGGGACTTGCGCGCCTACAGGCAACTCGAAAACGCCGAATCCCGCAATCGCGCTGACGCTCCCGTTCGGACATGTCGTTGTACCGGCCCCACCGCCGATCACCATGTGCGACGGCAGAAAATCATCCAACGGCGCACTGACTGTCGCGACGGTATCGTTAGGATTGGTCAGGGTAAGGGTGACCAGGGTGCTGACGCCGGGCGCGATGAGGTTCGGCAGAAACGACTTGGCGACTGATGGTGGCGTAACGGCGAGTGGCGTACCGGCAGCTGCGCTGTCGTAATCATGTGCTACGGCTGACGCAAGCACGATCAGCGTCAGCGGGAGAATCGAAGCCTTCCGGCGACGATGCCTTGCGAACCGCGCGAGCGACATGTGCGACTCCTGCCTGCAACAGTTACGTTTGATCGAGCGCCCCGGAATTATCATACGGAAACCGCGGTCACAGTGCACCGTCGCGAGCCGGTGCGCGTCGTCGGTTCAGACGTTAGGCGGCATCACCTCAATCTGGTAGCCTGTCGATATGAACCATCCGCTTCAATGCCGATGTGGGACTAACAAGGGACACGTGGCCAAGGCTGGCGCGGGACGGCGTGCCATCTGTTACTGCAAGGACTGTCAAGCTTTTGCTCGATTCTTGGGGCAAGCAGAGACCATCCTTGATGCTGCCGGCGGCACGAGAATCGTCGCGACATCCTCGGACAACGTCCACTTCAGTCAAGGCCTGAACGCCCTGGCATGCATCTCCCTGTCAAATCACGGCCTGCTTCGCTGGTATGCGGGCTGTTGCAACACCCCGATCGGCAATACTCCGCGAGACTTCAAGGTTCCGTACATCGGGCTGATCGAAAACTGCTTGCAAAGCGGTGTCCCGTCAGTGGAGGAATCTTTCGGTCCAACACGGATCGTGTTGAACGTTCAATCCGCAAGGATCCCTGTCAAGCCGTCTCGGGTCAGCACGACACTCGCAATGGTCCGCGTCATGGCGGGCGTCATCACCGCTCGCCTTCGCGGCGCCTATAAGTGCAATGCGTTATTCCGGCAGAGTACTGGCGCACCTCTCGTCGCGCCGAGACAACTCTCGAAGGCTGAGCGTGAGGCAGTCACATGATTCTGGAAACCCGGTTTCTCAGACCCGGGTGTTCAGACGGTTCTTGATCCGCCACTACTTCAAATTGAACAGGGCCGTAAACACGGGCAAAGTCAAGATGGATTCCCGCTTGACCAACTCCGCTGTTGAAAGCCGCGGGAATGACGACTTATTCAGGTATTTCTAAGCGTCGGAAAATGGAGCCAGCTTCACTTCCTGAGTTGCTACCGCTACATCGACCTCAATCTTGCGATTTGGCCTGATCCAGTTCGTTGTGTATGAGCAGGACGCACTGCGATGCAAACAGCATTTTCGGTCCAAGGCTTGTCTTCTCGGCGCCGAGACGTTCAAGGCCTTTCAAACTGTTCTTCGGCATCGGCAGGTGATCGGTCAACAGGAAACATGCGCTGCCGGCGATCGTCCTGCCACGCAGCTGCGCGCCCTTCTTGTCCATGACGAACAGCTGGTGGTCCACGGCCAATTCCTTCACCAGCTTCTCGAAACTGATCGTGCGCACAGTGATGCCCGGCTCGACCGCACGGCTTTCTTCCTTGCCCATTCCTCTGGAGACATCCAGAGCTCTTGCAACTTTGCCGAGCAAGGCCTGCTCGTGAAAGCCGCCGATGTCGCGCATGTCATTCGAGTTGAAACTGATCGTTCGCGAGTAGTCCTCGCTGTTCTCCAGCACCAGATGCACGACGACATCGGCGCGATGGGATTGCGCCACGAAGATGGCGTTCATCAGCGTGTGCGCCAGGATTTCGGTATGGGCTTCCTTGCCGACCGCATCCAGAAGATCCTGGCTGTGCGTCGGCGCCGATCGTGCTCGCAGAACAAAGACGCGCATCGCTCAGGGCATCAGCCGCTCGGTCGTTACCGACGCGCCGTTCGCGCTCACGTGGCCGTAGCTGATCACGCGCCACCCGGCGTACGGTGCATAGGTTTGCCCGACATCGGTCGTTGCGGCGACCCCGCATGTCATGGCCGCGAGCGCCGGATGCAACGGTACGCCAGCAAGAAGCGCGGCCAGCGCGATCGCACTACGGCGGCCTCCGACAAGCGCTGTTGGCCGGCTCCACGGTAAAATTCGCATGCACGGGTACTCGACTACGCGGAGAAAAGTCAGGCCGGAATATTGGCGTGAGCTTACACTTTTCCAGAAACTGTGCCAGGTTCACTTTCCCTCAGGAGCCTCACGATGACCATCACCATTACCGCATTTGAACGGTCCCCCGATGGCGGCAAGGGACTGGCTCGTGATACGCGCGTTCGCTGGGCGCTTGAAGAAGTGGGCCAGCCTTACGAAGTTCGCCTTGTTTCGTTCCGTGCAATGAAGGAACCCGCGCATCTGCGCCTTCATCCGTTCGGCCAGATTCCAACTTATGAGGAAGGCTATCTCGCGCTGTTCGAGACCGGCGCCATCGTCTTCCACATCGCCGACCGCCATGCCGGTCTGTTGCCGGGCGATGCCAATGCCCGCGCGCGCGCGATCACATGGATGTTTGCCGCGCTCAACACGGCGGAGCCGGTGGTTCTTGAACTCTTCACCGCAAAGGTTCTGGAGGGCGATAAATCTTGGGCCAAGGAGCGCCTGCCTGTAGTCGTGGAGCGCATCCGCAATCGGCTGGTCCAACTTTCCGCTCGCCTGGGCGATGCCGATTGGCTCGATGGTGTGTTCAGCGCGGGCGACCTGATGATGGTGTCGGTGCTGCTCAGGCTGAGAATGTCGGGCATTCTGGATGAATTCCCGAACTTGGCCGCCTATGTCGCCCGCGGCGAAGCGCGGCCCGCCTACCAGCGGGCTTTCGCCGCCCAATTGGCAATCAACGCCGGCAAGCCACCTGGCTGATTGCAGTAAAAACCACGACGCGGGCCAGAGCACTCTTTCGAGAATATGGCATCTCATCACTCATGCCAAAAAAGTGTACTCTGAGCAACTCTGAGCCGGGTTTTTGACTTCGTTGATTCCGATATTATTCCGCTCAGAAAGGCACTCTGACCTGGTCATATCCGGCGTCGACTACGTGAACGGCTTGAAGCCGGCACGCGTCTGGGACGGCGTGAATTCGATCACCTCGAAACGCGCGGCGCCTTCGCGCACGAACGGGTCGCGCGCCATGATCGCTTCGAGATTCTGCTTGTCCGATCCGTGCGCCAGGATCACGCCGCCGGTTCGCGGCACCCGCCGGCCCGAGGCCACGAACAGCCCGGCGTCGTACTGCTGCTGCAGGAAGCGGACGTGCTCCTTCATCAGGCGATCGATCTCGGCCAGAGGCTTTTCGTAGGTCAGCAGGACGACGAACATGCGAAGAGTGTAAACCATGGGACGGTGCGCGCTTAAGTGTGGTTCGGAGGCATCGACGCCACGTTGCTGCGACACGATTCATCCGCCGTCGCGTAAAGTACGCGCATGGTCTTCGCGACGAAATACGCCACGATCGAGCCGAGCCGGGCCGAGATCGACCGCAGCGCGGGACCGATGCTGCTCGAGTTCGGCTCGCTCGGCTGCGGCCATTGCCGCTTCGCCGAGCCCGCGATCGAGCGCGCGCTCGCGACGCATGCCAGGGTGCAGCATTTGAAAATCGAGGACGCCAGCGGCCGGTCGCTCGGACGCTCTTTCGAAGTGCGGAGCTGGCCGACGTTGGTGTTCCTGCGCGACGGCATCGAGGTCTCCCGCCTGGTGCGGCCTGCTGGCGTCGCGCCGATCGAGCGCGAATTGGAGCGGATCGACGAGCCGAGCGCCGGGCCCTGAAGCTGGCTCACACCGTTTTGTGGTTCGAGCGACCGTCGAGCGAAAACTCGCTCGTTGCGCTTCCGTCAGGGCAAGCCCATCGCCGGCCCACTCAGCAGGTACTCTGACGCGGGTTTTCAGCCGCCAATGTGCTGATAAGCGCTGTAGCGCTGCGCGTCGATGTCGGCGAATGCCAGCAGTTCGAATTCCCGCGAGTCATGATTGACTGTCCACAGGCGCCCGCCGTCGCGAACGCGCGCGGCTGAAAGCAACGCGGCCCGCGGCAGTGCCGTTGCTTTCGCGTCGCCGTCATCGAGGATTCGCATCAGCACGAGCGGGCCGGCGAGTAATGCGACCATGTCGGGATGCTCGGCGTCGACGGCCTGCAGACGCAGCGGCAACGGCAGATCGAGCTCCACCCGATCGCCGGACCGCCATTCGCGCGCGATACCGGCGAATGTTCCCACTACGATCGGCGCCGCGCTGCGCACGCCATTGACGGAAACGCTTGCACCCGTTGCCCACGCCGGGATGCGCAGATGCAACGCGAACGTCTGCGGCCGCGAGATCTGCAAGCTCATCGTCACCGTACTCGCGTACGGATACTCGGTCGCGATCGATACCCGGCACGCGGACCCTGCCTGGCGCCAAGCGACTCGCCCCGGAATGTACAAGTTCACATAGATACCGCGTGGATCGGTGAAGCAGGCGCTGATGCGATAGTCGGCGGCGAGCATCGGCAGCGTGCCCGAACAGCACGGCCAGCGATCGGGATGGAAGGTCTTGGTCGCAGAACTCGTATAGTCCGAATAATAGAACGCGCGGCCGTCGGGCTGGATCGGCTTTGCGCCCAGCGCGGCGTTGTAGAGGACGCGCTCCATGCTGTCGCCGTAGCGCGAATCGCGCGTGATGCGCAACAGGTAGCGCGTCAACTTGAAATGCGCGTACGCGCCGCACGGCGTTTCGAAGCTCTTGTGCTGCTCGACCAGACTGGCGCCAAGTGCGCCGCTACCCGGGGTCACGAAGTGTTCGTCCGGCCCCCAGCCGCCGGTGGCAAAGCTCTGCGCATCGACGAAATCGAAACCGCGCCGCGCTGCGTCGAGGTACCTGCGATCGCCGAGCGTGAGGTAAGCCTGGGCAGCCGAACTCAGCGCGTTGACGTGGCTGTAGGCGTGCTTGCCCGGCAGCACGTTCTCACCGCGTGCCAGCGCCAGGAAGAAATCGTCGTAAAGCAAACGTCGCGCTAGCTCCAGATGCACCGTGTCGCCGGTCAGGCGCGCGGCGAAGAATTGGTTTTCCGGCAGCGTGTAGCTTTCGTCCCATGCGTGCTGGCTGAAGTCCTCGCCGGGCTGCGCATGTTCATTGCGTGGCATCGCGCGCGCTGGCTGGTATGGAAGCGCCGCAAGAGTTGCCCGGCGCAGCGTCGCGACCGCGCTGTCGTCGTGCGCGTAACGTTTCGCGTCGATCAGGCCGCCTACGAGCTTGTCGTAGATATACGCCGGAAAGCGGTTGTCGCGGTAAAACTTGCCTTCCCTGTCGATCGTCGCGGCGAAGCCGCGGACCAGGCGCCGGACTTTGGCGCGCGTGGGCTCATCACCGCCGATCGCGTAGTAGCGCGAAAGCGCGCACAGCCACTGACCGAACGTGGCGCCCGGCGCGAACGCGTAGGTGTCGTACCAGCCGCCGAGATCGTTGCCCGGCGCCGGCAATCCGGCGCGCTGACGAAACGGGCGCAGCAGCGAATCCTCGTCGAGGCTCAAAACCAACTGGTGATTCTCATGCGTCTGCCGATCGAGCGGTCCGGGATCGAACTGCACTTGTGCGTAGTGCAGTTCGTGCAGCGGCGCCTGCGGCTCGACGGCAAAGGCGCGCCGCACGCCAACGCTGCCGAACGCACCGCGGCACACCAGCAGTGCCCCAGCTTTCAGCATGTCGCGCCGCTCGCGCTCGAAACCGTTGTGCATCACAAGACGCCGTCAATGCGTCCGTTGAGGATGAAGCCGTGCATGAAAAAACCGCGGTCAGAGTGAATTTTTCAAAAAGCAGATCGATTGGGCCGCCAGCAGCGAACTGACGAACCCGACCTCTTTTCAGAGTTCTGCCTCGAAGCCGTTGCCAAATATCGTGTCGGGATAGAAGTACGCGCTGTCGCCATGTGAAGTCAGGTCGGTCAGTTCCGCGAAGTTGTATTGAGCGATGCGATACAAAACGTAGGCCGCCAAGGGCGGCGCGACGGCAGATGCCGAGTAGCTCTGCCACGACGTGGTGAGGTTCTGGACGATCGAAGCAGCGCCGATGAGGGTTGCAGTGCACTTGTTTGCCGTGTCCGGGAACCAGAACAGCTCGACGACGGTTCCGTCTCCAGCCTTCCCCGGTGCTGTCGGGCCTTGCTTGAGCGATGCGCCAAAGTCGTAGCGCTGCCCGCCAGTGACCTTCAAGCACTGCGCCACATCCACAGTGCAACAAGCCACGCCGGTCAGGAGAACCGATCCCGATGCGGGCGACCCGTCGCTGCCGTCGTAGGTAGCGGCGCCCTGCGCAGCGCTTATTACCGACCAGCCGGACAGCTCCAGCGCAGGATCGAAATCCGGATTATCGAGAAGGTTTGTCGCGAAGGCGTCGATGGTGAAGCACCAGAGGAACGCCGCGGTTGCCAACCTTCGGGAATCAATCATGTCCAATCTCCTCAACAAAGCGCGAGAAAACGCGCGACCGCTTGTGCTGTTGCGATGACCTCGGTTCCCCCCACACATTACTCCGCGGGGGAGAACCATGAAAGGGGACCCGTTGATTTTCCCGGCCGCCGTGCTCGGAAAAAATGAACCTGACCCCTTTCATTTCGCCGCAGGCCGCGTGCATCATCCTGTCGCTACCCGTCCCAAGCACGTTTCCCGGAAAAAAGGCTGCGCATGCCAAAAGAAGTTGGAAGGATCCTGAGGCGACTCCGCGTGACCGCTATGTGCTGCCTCAGCGCCTGCGCAGTTGCGCATGCGGACACAGCCGTTTGGCAGCCGGCGGAAGGTCATCAGCAAATCGCGCTGTGGCCAGGAACCCCACCCGATGCCAAGCCGCTGCCGGGCCCGGAAAAGATGAACGTTGGCAAAGGCCATCTCATCGGCGGCAAGCCGGTGATTTCGATCACCAACATCGATCGTCCGACGCTGACCGTCTACGCGCCCACCGGAAAAAATACCGGTGCGGCGGTTCTCGTCATTCCCGGTGGCGGCTTCGAGATCCTGGCGATGGATCTCGAAGGCACAGAAGTCTGCGACTGGCTCGTGGCCAAAGGCATCTCTTGCGTGCTGTTGAAATATCGCGTGCCGAGTCACCCTTACCATTGGCAGACCAACACGCGCCCGCACAATCTCGAAGTGCCGGTGGAATCACTGGAAGACACCCAGCGCGCCATGCGACTGATGCGTTTCCATGCCACCGAGTGGCACATCGATTCGCACAAACTGGGAGTGCTCGGGTTTTCGGCCGGCGGCTATCTGGTGGCCCAGATCAGTACCAACTTCGCAAAGGCGCTTTATGCGCCCGTCGATGACGCGGACAAACAGAGCAGCCGACCCGATTTCGCCGTCGCCGTTTATCCAGGCCATCTGTCGACAGAAGACAATCAGCTCAATCCCAACGTGCCCGTCTCCAGGGAAACTCCGCCGACGTTTATCGTTCAGGCCGAAGACGATCACGTCGACGGCGTGGAGCAGGCCTTGGTCTACTACCGGGCCTTATCCGACGCTGAGGTGCCGGTCGAAATGCATTTGTATGCCAAGGGCGGGCATGCGTTCGGCTTGCGGCCGACACAGCTTCCGATCACTCATTGGCCGATCCTGGTCGAGAAGTGGCTGCGGACCATCCGCGTCATTCAATAGGTGAGCATCGCGCAATTTCTTCCGTTGTTGGGAAACCAGGGTTAGCAAAGGCTCTTGTTTCCGGCTACCTTGCCGGCATTGATAGGGGAGCGATGCCATGACCAGCTTCGAGTTCGTGTTCGGCATGATCTCGGTCATCACCTCGCTGGCACTGACCCGCCTGCTGAGCGGCTGTGTCGCGCTGCTGCGCCATTCCGAACAAGTGCGCCTGTCGTGGTGTCACGCGTGCTGGACCGCCGTTGCATTCATGGTGCTGGTCGGTAACTGGGCGACGTTCTGGCGGATGCGCGACGTGCAGGCATGGAGCGCGCTGGACGTGCTCAGTCCACTGCTCTTCATCGGTGTGCTGTATGCGTACTGCGACCTGGTCATGCCCGACGGTCTGGCCGAAGGCAACGCGCTCGACTTGCGCGAGTACCACGCGCGGCAGGGCCGGCGCTACATGACGATCCAGCTGGTATTCGCGGTGCTGGCCATGCTCCTCATTGCACGAAGTGCCATCGGCTTCGCCCAGTGGCTCAGCGCAGCCAAGTACGCGCTGATCGCCGCAGCCTGCACCCTGGTCGCCCTTGGCACGCGCCGCGTCTGGCTGGAAACCCTCGCAGCCGTTGCCGTCGGAGGGTTGGCGGCAGTCTTCATGTGGACGCGTCTGGCGGGCTTGTCAGAATAAGGCATTGGGAGCTCATCGCTTATGCCAAAAAGTGCACTCTGACCAACTCTGACCTGGGTCTTCGCGGGTTTTCTCAAGCCGGTCAGGCACGACGGCAGGCCCATGCAGGTCCAGAGTCCTCTGAACCCTTGATGTTCGCAGCGTCATGGGTGATAGATGAACTCGAACCCGTCGACGAAGACAACGTCGCTGTTGAACTCCACTGCGCCAATGTCGACGCTGCCGTCGACGATGCGCGAGAAACCCGGTCCGCGCTGATCGTAGGGAAGGCTCATCACATTGTT
>Ga0193726_1003436_pt1 | contig 10075 bp, 8 predicted proteins | sample H2c1metaG_FD_144928 | JGI IMG/M metagenome (GOLD analysis project Ga0193726, IMG submission 144928) | Soil microbial communities from a riparian zone of the East river system, Colorado, United States - H2c1 | ecosystem: Environmental > Terrestrial > Soil > Riparian zone | place: USA: East River... | reverse complement strand
ATGAAGTGCGTCTCGAAGTAAGTTCTCGACGACAACTTATCAATGATGGGCCGAGACAGCACCGACAATCGACTTCGCTCTACGCTCAAAGCTAACTGTGCCACAACTGTGCACCAAGAACGCCTTATCGGGATAGCGGAACACGGTGAAGCCGTGATAGAGCGTGAGCAACAAGTCTCGCTGTCAGAGCGACGTACGGGAGTGCTGGCGGAGCGCGCAGTCTGGCGCTAACCCTTCTCCGCCCGAATTCCCTGCTAAGAGGGAAAAATATAGGGAATTTGCAGATTTTAGGCCTTCGAAAACGGACTCTGGCTCTCTAAACTGCTCATTCCCTGGCACAACCGCTCAGTGGAACGGAAATCCGAACAGGGAATTTACAGGTTCATATCAGGGAATTCATTTCCCCGATCAGCGAAGTGTTGTGGGCGGACGGACACTGGTTGAGCTGAATCCGAACTTATACGCTGGGTTACATCTCCCTTGTTCATTGCTTGCTCCAACTCCAGCAACAAACTTGCGGCGCGAGAAGCTTTTGTCGATTGGAACTTGAGCTGGAAATATCAAAAGAAGGCGGACCTCGTCGGCCCGCCTTCTTCTGCAATGAAGTTAGCGCGAACGGGTGTTGGCGAGGGCCCGGAGGATGGTGCGGGTGTTCTTGTTCATGAGCTGACGAAGGTACATGGTGATGGCGAACATGAGGACCAGGAAGAAAAGGTCGACGCGAAGTAGCGAATGCAGGAGTCCGGCCAAGGTTTCTGGCGGAAAGAGGTGGATGTGCATCCAGACAAAGGCTCCGATTGCGAGGATGGCGAGCACGCCGACGATAACGCGGGAGGAGCGTTCGGACCTGTCGGCGGCTGCGAGGGCTTGCTGGACGAAAGCGAGTTCCGCGTTGGTATTTTCCGAGTTGGGCTGCGGGTGTTCGGGGCTCATGTTAGTTTCCTTTCTGAGGTGAGTTGTTTGCGAAGGGTAGTGACTCCGTAATGGAGACGCGACTTGGCTGTGCCGATCGGAATCTCCAGAATGGCGGCACTTTCTTCGAGTGAGAGGTCGTGCTGGTAGTGGAGAAGGAGGACGGCTCGGCTGGCAGGCGAGACGCGGTCGAGGAGGGTCAAGAATGCGTCGTCGGGTGGATCGCCGAGATTGGAGTTGACGGAGGTAAGGCATTCAGACGGAGCGGCGTCGAGCGGCTGCCAGCGGCGGGCTTGTTTGAGATGGGAGAAAGCAATACGTGAAGCGATCCGGAAGGTCCAAGGGCGGAAGACGGCGGGCTCGCGCAGAAACGGGAGCTTGCGGAAGATCTGTAGCGAGGTTTCCTGGAGGATGTCGTCAGCGAGGGCTGCGCCGGCGAGACGGGTGATGTAGCGGCGCAGAGGCGCATGTGCGTCACGGAGGAGTTGCTCCAGGGCGGCCCGGTCGCCGGTTTGGGCGAGTAGGACGAGGAGAGTCTGGTCGGGGGTCTTGGGCTCCTTCGGGTGAGGCGGGGTGCTCATGCTTGAGAGAGGGGCTCAGGTCAAATGAAAGTTCGGTCTGGCGAAAAATAATTATGGGCACCTGAGACGGGGTGCCTTCTGATCATCATGTACGGATGCTATACCAGGAAAATACGCGATCCGACTAGAAGTCCGCGCAACCTGGCACTGCTACGATCGTGCTTCGAATTCAGGAAAGAATTTACTTTTCCCTGTTTACGCTTCGCCGTGCACCTCACGGTGCCCAACGCAAAACTCGGGGCCGAGCGGATCGCTACTCCTTACTCGTAAGAATTTTCCACTCTCTGCTTCATGCCGGTTTAGCCCGGCGCACTGTAATTGCGAATTTCCCTCATTGACCTCGGTGTTGGTGTAAACGGCAGTTATCGGAACTACACTTAGATTTTGATTTTCCTATACCTTCAATAAGGCAACCGCGACAGTCCTGTTAGGACTAACTGTGGACGCAAAACCCAAGATCAGAACTATCCAGTACTCTTACACCGAGGCAATTGGTTGCGTTTCGAGAGCCCTTGTGAAATCGCCCGAGCTTGAAACCCAGCCGAACTCCTCTTGAATAAGCAATAGGGACGCTTCGTAGTTACTTCTTGGCAAGTCATGTCCGATCGGTTCGTCCGTACAATCCCTTAGCAACACGCACGAATAGTCTCTAAAGTAGGCATCTCTAATCGTCGATTCCACGCATATGCTCGTGGTACATCCGGTAAAGATGAGGTATTTGACCCCTCGCTGCTTGAGGATGGCATCCAGGTCGGTTTGATAAAAACCGCTATATCGGTGCTTGTACATCACAACATCCTCCGCCTGCGGCTTGAGTTCCGGGACAATATCCGTGTTCCAAGTGTCTCGGATCAGAATTCGGCTTTCCGCACCGTCAGGGGCACGAACGGTGTTTCCGACGCCCATCAGCATGTGCCGTACCCGGTTCGGAGAGGCCTCACTCCCGAGGTTCGAAAGATCGGGAGGATAGCCCATTTTCAAATAGATAATCTTGATATCTGCGCGGCGGGCCGAAGCGAGGACTTTCGCGGTGGGGCCGACGGCCTTTTGAATCACGGAAATGTCAATTCCTGCGCGGTCAAACATGCCACCCTTGGTGCCGAAGTCATTTTGCATGTCTACGACGATCACCGCAGTCTTTGCGGTATCAATTGCGATGGGCTCGAGCTTCGCATCGAACGTGACCACGCGGCCTTTCATGTTCTGAATCGGCGCACTCGTCTGGGCTGAGGCGGAGTATTCACCCGCACCTCCAACGAACGAAGCGGCTGCTGTTGCCCCGATGATGCCGAGTACTTTCCGTCGGCTAAGATTGCGGGCTTGCGCAGCTTTCTTTTCCATTTCTCGTTTCATGCCGCTCCCCTCCGACTACCCTAATTCTTGAAGTTCTTGTCTCACGTTTATGAATCGGGACTGAGAATATCACCGATTGGCACACCACCAAATCTTACTCGGGTCTCAGGAACCGACATTGTCATGGCATCAATTACACCAACTGGTTGGGATTCGGGACACTTACAGGACACTGCCGGAAAGCCGATTTCGAAATCGACGGCTTATAGACACCGCCAAAGGCTGAACTAAGGTTCTTGGAATCAGTAATCTGGCGGAGCGCGCAGTCTGGCGCTAACCCTTCTCCGCCCGTACTTCCATGTTTCTATCTTACCGCCGTGAAAGTACGGGGTCCGATCGTAAGGCACTTAAACTACGCAATACGGATGGCTACCTGGAGCGGTTTTAGTAAGGGATGAGAAGGCTTCGTGGATCATCAATGGAGCAAGAAACGTAGTTGCGATTGCTCTTAACGAATCCAGAGGCAGGTGCATTGACAGACGCGATCATCGCCTCAAACCTCAGAAAGAAAATCATCAGAAACAAATGAATGAAAATCGGTTTTGGAGCCGATTACTTTTTCAGGTTCACAGTCTCCCCCATAGGTGTTCGGGGAAGCATAAAGTCTCGCGATCTAAATCTGCCCGTTTTACCTTGACGCTGGGCCAACTGTATATTGGCCCTTAACTTCAGCGCTCAGGATGATTGCTTCGGCAAGCTGCTTCATCGGGAGGCGTCGCTGGCGACTCTGACGCTGCAATGCCACGTAGGCTTCTTCTTCACTTAACGACAGATCTCGTTGCAAAATACCCTTGGCCCGCTCCATCAGCTTGCGGGTCTCCAATTGGTCGCTGAGTTGGGAATTCTCGGATTCCAGTCGCGCCATTTCAATCTCCGCGCCCACCAGGAATCCGATCGTCGAAAGCAGTCTAATCGCGCGTCCAGAATAATCGTGAGGCCTCCGATGTTGTACGTTAATTACCCCAACTAGCTTTCTTCGGCAGAGAATAGGGACCGACAGAAACGCCTCGAAATTATCTTCCGGAAGGGAGTTGAAGAATTGGAAGCGGGAATCCTGGGATGCATTGTTTCCTATCGCAACCGGCTGTCGGTGTTCCGCTACCCATCCTGTAATCCCCTGGCCCAGGCGTAATTTAAGCCGATCGATCACTTCGGGATGTGGATTCTTGGAAGCCCTCAAAACAAGATCATCCTGCTCCAGCAGATATATGAAACAAGAGTCGCATTTCACAACTGCCAGAGCAAAGTCCAACACCCGTTCCAACACCAGATGGAGTTCGTCAGCCGTCGCCATACGACTACCGATTTCGTGAAGGAAATCGACTTCCAGATTCTCTCGGTTTTCGCTTGAAGATGATACCTGCATCTTCCGACGCTATCGAAGGAAGGGAGAACTGTCCAATCGCAATTTTCTATCGTGTCAATACGCCAGGCACCGGGCGTGGGGTTAATACCTTTTAGCTAACTCTCCGTCAACGAAGCCCGTGAACTGGAAATAGAAGTCCTAGCATGGCGCGAATTGCGAAAATGATTCTCCAGGATTGCGTCTCGTGCGGACAAACGTCCGTCGTCTCTAACTATTGTGTTCGCGTAATTTATGAAGAATGATGTGAAACCTGACTCGAAGGCGTGCGGCGAAATTTGCTCGGCCCCTAATAGTGCCTATAACAATTATGTATTGGCTTTTCACAATTGGGACTGCCAAGATGCAACCCAGTAGTAGTCGAGCAATCGGTAATCGAGTTCGATTAGGGCCCCCAAGTCGAAGATTGATCGAGCCACCCCTTCCATGTCGTAAGGGCTTTCACCTTGAAGTGATGTTCCGGAGCCCCAGACGCTGCATTTTCAAAGTTACTCAGCGTTCCCTTTATTAGGGATCCCCAATGTGACTCAGAAAGGCGGAGCCATGCCACAACTACTCCAGGAACATTCAGACTTCTTGCCACCAGTTCCGGTGACCGACGCCGGAGGATGGTTCGCCATACAAACTAAGCCTCGACACGAAAAAAGAGTTGCCCTCGAACTCGAAGAGAAGGACGTGCAAGTATTCCTCCCGCTGTACACGACTCTCCGTCAATGGAGTGATCGACGGCAGCAAGTTCAGCTTCCCTTGTTTCCCAGCTACGTGTTCGTTCGGGTTGGGGGGAGCCGAAGTCAGCGGACTGTGGTTTTGCAGACGAATGGCGTTCGATCATTTATTGGCATGCACGGCGCCGGAGTCATGGTTCCCGATGAAGAAATCGAGACCATCCAAAAAGTTCTCGCCGAAAGAGTTTCGTTCACAAATTATCCTTTCTTGAATGTTGGCCAGAAAGTACGCATTCGCGGCGGAAGTCTTGACGGCGTTCACGGAATCCTGACCGCGGTCAGCAATGACCGGACCCTAGTCGTTTCAATTGAATGTATCCAGAGATCTTTGGCCATTCGTATTGATGGTTATGGCGTTGATCCGGTCTAGAGGCCTTGGTACGCCTCGACCTTACCTTCAAGAATTCGTTCGCTCGTGGTCTCCATTCTCCAACAAGTCAACCCACATGAGTGCCGTTCCCAGATCAGGCGGGCTGATATGCCTCTGAATAAACGTAGCTTCATGAAGTATCTGGCAAGGCTTTTCGACCTTGCCGTCTTGACCGCATCGATCATTCTTGTATTGATCGTGTTTACGCCTACCAAAGGGATGACCCTGACAAGTTTCCTGGCGATGCGAATAACACTGGGAAACTGTCTTCTGTTCGCGATTCTTCTTGTGATTTGGCACAACCTGTTCATCTCCTGTGGCCTCTATGTCTCGAAGAGACTTACCACGCAACTTACGCAAGTCTTCGAGGTCTGCAAGGCCACGACGCTCGGGGCAGTCTTCATGTTTGTGTTAGCAAGTGCATTTCACCTAGTAGTCATGCAGCCGAGTTTCGTCCTGGTCTTCTGGCTTTTCAGCACGCTGATGATGATTACGGGCCGCGTCGTCGCTCGCTCATTGCTTCTTGCATTACGGAGTCGAGGCAAAAACAGCAGGTTCATCCTCATCGTCGGGACCAACGAGCGAGCAGTGGAGTTTGCCAACCAAATCACCGGACATCCGGAGCTTGGCTATCAAGTGGTCGGCTTTGTGGACGACGACTGGGCGGGGACCCAGGCATTCGAAGCAACCGGCCACTCCCGTTCCTGCACCTTCGCCGGCTTGGCCGATTTTCTCCGGCTTAACGTGGTCGACGAAGCGGCGATTTATCTGCCGTTGCGTTCGTATTACGAGCACGCGTCCGAATTGGTTTCGAGATGCGAACAGCACGGAATTGCCATCCGGTTCGACTCCCAGGTCTTTAAATTACAAACTTCTCATTCCCATAGTGAAGACCTCGAAGAGTCCTCACAACTCCTCGCGGTGGCGGGCTCGGCCGAATTATTACCCGCCGCCATTAAACGCACGTTGGATTGTCTGTTCTCTTGCGTGCTCCTGGTAATTCTTGCTCCTCTGTTACTCATGGTTGCGGTCCTGGTTAGGCTCACGTCGCCTGGGCCAGTGTTCTTCCGCCAGACCCGCGTCGGTCTGAACAAACGGCAATTCAGCATCTACAAATTCCGGACCATGGTGTCCAATGCTGAGCAGCTTCAGGACCAATTGCTCGGGATGAACGAAATGTCAGGTCCAGTATTTAAGATCACCAAAGATCCCCGAGTCACTTCGCTGGGGCGCTTCTTGCGCAAGACCAGCATCGATGAGTTGCCCCAATTGCTCAATGTCCTGAAGGGCGACATGAGTTTGGTTGGACCCCGGGCAATGTCGCTGCGCGACTATCAACTGTTTGACCAGGATTGGCAAAGGCGCCGTTTCAGTGTCAAGCCCGGCATTACCTGCCTCTGGCAGATTCATGGAAGGAATTCCGTTCCATTCGAACAGTGGATGGAGCTTGATATGCAGTACATCGATAAATGGTCGCTCTGGCTGGACCTCAAAATACTCGCTCGTACCGTTCCGGCCGTGTTACGAGGCACGGGGGCAGCGTAAGCTTGTTATGAAAGTCTTGTTGCTAGGTAACTATGCGAATGATGGTCAGGAAAGCATGCAAAGGTTCGCCGCTTTCATGGCGCAAGGCTTAGTCGAGGCAGGACACGAGGTCCGACTCTTGAGGCCGCCGTCTGTGCTCGGGCGCTTAAGGCCCTCGTGCGATGGGATCGGCAAATGGCTGGGATATGCCGATAAGTTTGGCTGGTTTCCGTTCGTCCTCCGCTCAGCCATCAAGCAGGCCGACGTGGTTCACATTTGCGATCATGCCAATTCTTTCTACACAAAATATCTGGGGTCGGTCGCGAACCTTGTGACCTGCCACGATCTTCTGGCCGTCCGGTGCGCGCTGGGGGAGTTTCCCGAGAATCCGATCCGCTGGTCAGGCCGGCGGCTTCAAGCCCTGATTGTGAAGAGCTTGAGCGAAGCGCAGCACATCGCTTGTGTTTCTGATGCCACGCGCGATGACCTGCGGCGCATCGCGGGCATTCAAGAAGATCGCGTCTCGCGTGTCTACAACTCGCTCAACTATCCCTACTCGCGAATGGAAATGACGGAGGCTGGGCCGCGTCTTCACAAGCTGGCCGTCGACCAGGACCAGTCGTTCCTGCTGCACGTGGGCGGAAACCAGTGGTACAAGAACCGCCTGGGCGTCTTGCGCATTTTCGCTTTACTGCGAAAGATGATCTCGTCACAAACGTTGAGGTTAGTCATGGTAGGAAAGCCTTGGACGACGCAATTGCGCCGATTCATCACGCAGAACGGACTCTCCGGCGTTACGTTGGAATTAACGGCGGTCGCGGATGAAGACTTGCGGGCACTTTACTCGACCGCGACCCTGCTGCTTTTTCCGTCCCTTGAAGAGGGCTTTGGATGGCCCATCGTAGAAGCGCAGGCCTGTGGTTGCCCGGTTGCGACGTCAAATCGATCGCCCATGAATGAAGTGGCTGGTGACGGCGCATTTTATCTGGATCCCGAGAATCCGGCCGCCGCCGCCGCCGTTCTGAAAGATGCTCTCGAAAGATTGGCGGGCAACCGGGAAGCTGGTTTGCGAAACGCAGCACGGTTCAAGTCCGGAATGATCGAGGCGTACGGGGCGCTCTACGAGAAGCTGTGCAGTGACAAGCGAGCGCTGGAGCGGACGAATCACTTTTCCGCGATGCGCCGAAGAATCGTAGGCCGGGCATAGCCATGAACATCCTGCATCTCATCAGTTCTGTGGACCCTGCCGGCGGCGGCCCAATCGAAGGCATTAAACAACTGGGAACGTCACTCAGGTCCGCGGGGCATTGCGTTGAAGTTGCTTCGCTTGACTCTGCGGGCGCGCCCTTCGTGAAGGATTTTTCCTTGCCGGTGCATGCTCTCGGTCCAGCAACATTGAAATATGCGTTCAGTAGCCGTCTTATTCCGTGGCTGCGATCGAATCATGCTAAGTACGATGCCGTGGTTGTGAACGGCATCTGGCAATTCCATAGTTTTGCTGCCTGGCAGACTCTTCGCAATTCCAACACGCCTTATGTTCTGTTTACTCACGGCATGCTCGATCCCTGGTTCAAAAAGCAATATCCACTGAAGCATGTCAAGAAGTGGATGTATTGGCCCTGGGCTGAGTATCGGGTGTTGCGGGATGCACACGCGGTCCTGTTCACCAGCGAAGAGGAGCGCCTGTTAGCCCGCAAGTCCTTTTGGCTTTACCGCTGCAATGAGATTGTGGTCAATTACGGGACCGCCACGCCGCGAGGCAATCCAGATAGTGAGCGGCGAGAGTTTTTCCGACGCTATCCCGAGTTGCTTGGCAAGAGGCTGGCGCTCTTCATGGGGCGAATTCATCAGAAGAAAGGCTGTGATCTGCTGATTGAGGCGTTCGCAAGAGTTCTATCGCAGGACCCGGCCTGGCACCTGGTCATGGCTGGTCCCGACCAGGTTGGTTGGGAGAGTAAGTTAAGGCATCGCTCCGAAAAACTTGCCATGAGTTCACGAATCACCTGGGCCGGGATGCTCCGGGGTGACGCGAAATGGGGTGCGCTGCGTGCGGCGGAGTTCCTGGTTCTACCGTCGCATCAAGAGAACTTCGGAATTGTGGTTGCGGAAGCTCTCGCGGCTGGTACGCCTGTGTTGATTTCAAACAAAGTCAACATCTGGCGCGAGATTCAGGCCGACGGAGCTGGAATCATTGCCGAAGATACTCTTGCTGGCACCTGCGACCTCCTCCAGAAATATTCGGACGCGGGTGAAGAGACACAAAGGAACATGCGCCGCTACGCACGCGAATGTTTCGACCGGAGGTTTGAAATTCAACGGGCGGCTGCAACCCTCCGAAGCGTGTTGACGGGCGCTAGAAGAGCAAATTAGTTGGCTCGATAACATGAGTCTATCGGGATCCTTATCGAGAGTATCTGGGTTCATTCCTGAGCGGTTACTCGCAACTCGTGCGAGATTAGAGCAATCGACGGATGAAGAACGATCGCTGGGGAACTTTTCGGTTTCAGTGGCGTCCAGCATCGAAGCAATCGAGAAGCTTAGGCAGACCTGGGAATTGTGGTCGCACCATCCGCAAACCGACTTCGAGTACTACCTGCACCGGCTAAGAACCGATTCGACCATAGTCAGTCCATGTGTGCTCATGGTTTGCGAGGCCGATATCCCGCAAGCCATCCTGGTCGGACAGATTCGAAAGCTGAGACTTTCCGCCACCGTTTCCTTCGTGAAGGTTCACGGTCCCGAAGCAAGAGTCCTCGAAATTGCAAATGGCGGGCGAATGGGTAAGAAATCTGATGTGATCGACGGGCTCCTGGCGATGCAGCTCTACCGGACTGCAAAATGCCAGGGCGTCGACTTGGCCCTTCTTCAGCGTTTATCGCTGCGATCAGAATTGTTTCGAGCGTTGCGACAAATGGGCGGTATGTTCAACCATCTGCGCGTACCCGACAATTTCTCGTACTCGATTGTGCAATTAACCGCCCCTCACGGTAGTCGCGTACCCGTATTCTCCGGCAAGAACTTGAGAGAAACTCGGCGAAAAACACGGATCCTGCAGCGCGCATTTCCCGATGGTATGAGGGTGAGGTGCTTTTCCGTGCCCAACGAACTCGAGGAAGGCTTACGTGACGCGACCGCGATCTCCGCAACAACGTGGCAATCCTATCTCGGTCAGGGTTTTCTAAGCGATGGGAAAGCTTCAAACACCCTGAACTTCATTGCCAGTCACGGCTCCCTTCGCGTCTACGTG
>Ga0193726_1003435_pt1 | contig 10075 bp, 8 predicted proteins | sample H2c1metaG_FD_144928 | JGI IMG/M metagenome (GOLD analysis project Ga0193726, IMG submission 144928) | Soil microbial communities from a riparian zone of the East river system, Colorado, United States - H2c1 | ecosystem: Environmental > Terrestrial > Soil > Riparian zone | place: USA: East River... | reverse complement strand
GAGTTCCGACGAATACACCTGGAGCGCGCCGGTGCCCTTGTCATTGACCAGGTTCTTGAACAAGTCCTTGTAGTCGACGATGTAGCCGAAGTCTTTGTCCTCACCATCGAGGCGGTTCGTGCGGCAAATCGCCTGGAACAGACCGTGGTCCTGCATCGACTTGTCGATGTACAGGTACGAGCACGGCGGCGCATCGAAGCCGGTCAGCAACTTGTCGACCACGATCAGCAGCTTCATGTTCGCCGGCTCCCTGACGAACTGATCCTTCACTTTGTCTTCGTAAGTTTCGGTCTTCGTCTTGTGGGGCGCTGCAGCCACATGCTCCAGCAGATCCGTATAGGTCTTGAAGATCACTTGCCTGTCGGTTTCGGTATTGGCGCCGGTTTCCTCCTTCGACACGTCCCGGGCCTGCGGATCGTAGGACGTCACGACCGCGCATTTGCCCTTGAGCGGCGTCTTCTGGAACAAAGTGAAGTACTTGCACGCGTCGAAAATGCTCGACGCGATGAGGATCGCGTTCCCGCGCTCGCTGACCAGGCGCGGCTTGCAACTGAAATCGAACACGATGTCACTGACAACGCGTTCCATGCGCGACTTCGAACTCAGTACGCGCTGCATCGTGCCCCAGGTTTTCTTCAGCTCATCCTTTTGCCAGGCGTTGAGCGCTTTTGTCTTGGCCTCGAACCACGCGTCGATCTTGTCGGTCGAGCCCAGGCGCTGGTCGATATCGCGTGCCTCGTACACGAGATCGAGTACGACTTCGTCTTCCACGGCCTCGCCGAACTTGTAGGTGTGGATATAGCCGCCGAATACCTCGAGGCTCGTTTCCTTGTCCTGCTTGAGCAGCGGCGTACCGGTGAAGCCGATGAACACCGCGTTCGGCATCATCGCCTTCATCACCTTGTGCAGCCGGCCGCTCTGGGTACGGTGGCACTCGTCGACGAATACGAATACTTCGCCGACGGCTGCGGTCGACTGGCCCTTCAGTTCCTCGATGAAGGCCTCGAATTCCAGATCTTTCTTGCCGCGCACGTCCAGGCCGAATTTGTGCACCAATGAACAAATCAGCCGCGGCTTGGCCTGGCCGAGCTGACGCATCAAGTCGCGGCCACTGCTGGTGCGGTAGGGCGCCTCGCCAACGCCGCTGAAAATTCCCTCGATCTGCTTGTCCAGCTCATCGCGATCGGTGATGACGACCACGCGCGCGTTGGGGTTGTTCTCCAGAATCCACTTGGCCAGCAGCACCATGACGATGCTCTTGCCGCTGCCTTGCGTGTGCCAGATGATGCCGCCGGTCTTGTTGCGCGCGTACCGCTGCGCTTCCTTGATACCGAAGTACTGATGCGCGCGCGGCAGTTTCTTGATGCCGGCGTCGAACAACACGAAATCGTGCAGCAGCTCGATCAGACGCTGCTTGTTGCACAGTTTGAGCAGATACTTGTCGAGCTTGTAGCGACTGTTGTCGCTCTCATCTTCCTTCCATTTGAGGAAGAATTTTCCGGCGTGAGGATGGCGCCGTAGCGCAGCCCTTCGGAATCGCTACCGGCGAAGACGATCTGCACCGTGCTGAAGAACCCGGCGTTGAACTCCGCCTGCTGGTTCGACAGCAACTGGCGAATGCCTTCGCCGATCGAGACGGAACTGCGCTTGAGTTCGATAACACCTACGGCAATGCCGTTGACGTACAGGACCAGGTCGGGCCTACGCTCGTGACCGCCGCGAAGAGTCACCTCCTCGGCCAGCGCAAAGTCGTTCTGGGCCGGGTGCTCCCAGTCGATCAGCCGCACCGTCTTCGTTACCTTGTCGCCTTCGACCTTGGTCGGCACGCCGTAGCGCAACAGCGAGTAGACGGCCTTGTTGTTCTCGTACAGTCCGCGTGTCGGGTTGTTCGCTTCGCGCTTGAGTACATCCAGCGCACGGCTGATCTGCGCGGATTTGCAGCCGCGGCGTGCCAGCCAATCGCCGAGCAAGGCGTCCTCGATATTGCGGTTGTTCTCGCGTTCCGACCAATCATCGAGAAAGTCGTACTTGAGCTCATCGCGGAACAACGTGATGACGCGATTCTGGGTTGCGCGTTCCGACTTTCCGATGTCGTTCACGTCAGCAGGTCCCCGCCGGTGGTTGTCCGGATTCCGCGGCCATTATGCAGTAAGATAAGTATCATGAAGCAGAGTACCAACAAAGCCGCCACGACTCGCCAAGCCAAGACCCCAAGCCAGAACGCGATCCTGCGCGCGGTGGCCAGCTCGACCGCCATTGAAACGGGCCAGAGTGTCGCCCAGATCGAGCGCCGCCTGCGCAGCAAGCAGCGCAAGTTTGCTCATGTCGGTCTCGCGCGCTGAGTAGTGGACTGTGCGAGTCGGTTCGGGAGCATCTCGAACGACTTGCCCCCTTCCGGCTGCCGCCACCTTCCCCCGCAGGCGGAGGAAGGATTCCTTCTTGCGGCTCGGCGCATTTCCTTCCCCTGCGAAGCGGGGGAAGGTGCCGAAGGCGGATGGGGGCGCTCCTTGTCAAGCCGCATGAGATTGCTGCCAGTCCAAGCGTCAGAGTTCACTGGACTCATCGCCCCTGGCCCAGGCAGCTAGGACGAGGTCACGCATCGGCGCGTAGTCGCCCGCGAGCCCCGCATGGATTGCGCGGATGTACCCCGCCTTGTTCGCGTCCCACGCTGAGTAGTCGAGAGGCTCGTGCCCGGCCTGCACCGCCATCACGTCGGCCAGCAGGCGCGAAAGGCGGCCGTTGCCCTCGCGGAACGGGTGGATGAGGATGAACTCGACGTGCGTCTGCGCAATCGCCTCAATGACGGCGGCATCGTCGACGTCGTGACAGGGCGTAAATTTCGCCAGGCAATCGCGCTCGAAAATATCGAGCAAGCGCGGAATCTGCGCCGCGGCAGCGAACTGGAAGTCGCCCTTGCTGATGTTGACCGAACGCTCTTCGCCGGCCCACGCGTACACGTTGCCCAACCAGCGACGATGCCAGGTCTTGAGATCCGCGACGTGCAGGCGTCGGTCGGGAAACGATTCGATCAAGACGGCTTCGTACAATTTCTGCAGCAACGATAACTCAACCTCGTTGATGTCCGCTGGATCGGTCAGCGCGAGCTTGTTGCACAATACCGTGCCATCGGAACCGGGCTCGCAGTCGGCTGCGTCACCGGGGTCGTAACGGCTGCTCACGCCGCGGCTTCCAATGGCAGCCGGATGCGGCCCGTCAACAACGCCCGCATCATGCCTTGCTTGAGTTCGCGGGTTTTGGTGAGGCGGGATTCGAGGCCGACGATTTCGGCGTCCATGTCGCTGAGGACGGTGATAATGGCCTCCTGTTCGGACTTCGAGGATGGGAGTGGGATAGGAAGGCTCGCATACTCTCGCCCGTTTATTCCTGGCTGACCACTGCGCATGGAGTTGATGTTGACCCAGTGCCAATAGGTAGCGCTCCTTGCATAGAACGAGAGAAATGCTGGGATCAAATAATCTGGATCAGGGCTCAACCGTATGAGAAATCCCGCCATTACCAAACGCCCGTCCTGTGGCCTGTACAGATAAGACTTCCCTACACTCGCTCCAGTTCGAGCGAATGCGATGTCTCCGAGTTCAAGAAGGTACGCTGTAGAAGCAACGTGCGACACGGAGACTTTGGTTGCCTCGGCAAATCGACCGTCGTCAGTTATGTCGGTTATCCTCAGATACGTCGGAAACCGAGAATCAAATGGAATCGCCGACGCATTTATTCCGTAGCTCGGCGCCCTGCGTAGATGTTGACCAACCGGTACAACGCGCCAATCCTCCGGAATCACACCCACATCGGTCCGCTTTCTCCCAGCCCCGAAACCAAAGCCCGACAGGCGTCGTTGGCCCGTGAGCAACTCCTGCATCGCGCCCTGCTTGATCTGGCGTTTCTTGGCGATGAGCTGTTGCAGCGATTCGATCAGCGCATCCGCATCACTCAAGGCTTCGGCGATGGCTTGCTGCTCAGACAGCGAGGCAGGAATCGGGACGTGAAAATCCCCGATGAGCGCCGTGTTGAGATTCGGTTGACCGTTACCTGTCGCTACAACATTGCGCAAATGCACAGTTTGGGTATTTATGTAGTGGGCCAAGTATCGGGCGCTGATCTTTCTGCTCAGGTTCGGAAGCGCAGCAATTCCGTCGTTTGCACAACACTTGATACCGAGAATCTTAGCGACACCCAGGGTCGCTCCGCTGTTGGCTATTATCAAAGTTCCGGGCGTAAGTGTTCTGCTAAGACTAGAACCCTCCTCGGTGAGGCAACTTGCAGTCTCAGAGACGATGAGCCTCGCCTCCGGAATGTTCGTCATGGCTGCGACTGTGAGCCAGGGGATAAACGATCCGTCAAAATACCGCGGGTCGCCGGCTGGTCGTGGAGAGCCGCCCCTTACAACGTTGGAGACCTCGCGAATGGTCCTAACGTCCCAATCTTCCGGTATTACACCAACCTCAGTCTGCCTGTACCCAGAAGGGCACAACGCATCCATCGCGATTTCGTACCCTGCGCTGGCTTCCCTTACGCCCATGCAAAACCCATCCGCCTCAGATGCGCATCGACCTTCGACTGCAACTCGTCTACTCGGCTTGCCAGTTTCGGCAACGGGGTGGCGTAACGCTCGGCGAGTTCCTTCACACGGCGTGTCAGAATCTGGTTTATTCGGTCAATCTCACCGTGGATTGCACGGTCGAGTACACCCATCCATTTGTCATCGACGACCAGCGTCTTGATCTCAGCTTCAGCAAGTTTGGGATATTTCCCGTAGGCAGCCGTGTCGAGCTCTGATTCGGCGTCTCTCAGCCTTCTCTTCAGCACAGATTTCTCGCGGTCAAGCTTCAACCAGCGCTTGAGTACGGCGATCTCGTCCTTCGCTTCCTTATCGTCGCCGATTTCGTCGACGCGCTCGTTCACCGATTTCGCATTGATCTTGTCGAACCCGCCAAGCGCGCCTTCCTCGCCACCGTTTTCTTCTTCCAGCTCGGTAAGCTGCGCTTCGGCGGCATCGAGTTCGGCGGCAAGCTGGTCGATCGCCGCCTGCTCGTTGGCGAAATAGCGCGCGACGATCAACGCCTTCGGCACCAGATCGCAAGCCCAGCCTTTGTCCTTCTCCCTGCCTTTTTTGTCGCGCTCGATCACGCGGTAGGTCGGCGCTTTCCAGCCTTCCGCGGCTATCAGGTAGCAGTCGTCCTGCATCGTCGTCGCCCAGTAGTCCATCAGGTGCTGGTAGACATCGTAGGCATCGATCAACGGCTGATCCAGGTAATGCGCGAGCAGGTTTTCGGACAATGCCGTGATCACGTCCTTGGGATGGCAACCGGCGTCGAGCACTTTCAGCGTCTTCGTGCTGCGCGCGCGCCAGGCGTCGAAGCGCTGGTTCATCCTGCCGGTGAAAGCGACAAATTCCGGATGCCCGAAGATGGCGGACTTGATGACAGACTCTTCGACCGCGAGATTGACGTAACCCTTGCGGTTTGGCTTGAACAATTTCTTGCGCAGACCGGGGCAGACGTCCCAATAGCGCTGCAGCGCGTCGATGTCGGCGACCGGAATTCCGCCTTTGAGATGGCCTTCGATGTCCTGCGCATCTTCCGCAATCTGGCCGTCGATGTAGCGCGGCAGGTTGAGATTGAAATCGTTCTTCTCGATCTCGTCGAACGACACCACGCGCGAGTATTTCGGAATTTCCAGCATGCGCGTGAACGCATCGACGATCTTGTGGATGTCCTGCGCGCGCAGGCGGTTCTTCGGGCCATCCTTCATGAAGCCCGCGCTCGCGTCGATCATGAAAATGCCGCGCCGCGCGCCGGCATCCTTCTTGTCGATCACGACGATGCACGCCGGAATGCCGGTGCCGTAGAACAGGTTTGCCGGCAGGCCGATGATGCCCTTGATGTAGCCGTGCCGAACCAGATTGCGGCGGATCTCGGCCTCGGCATTGCCGCGGAACAGGACGCCGTGCGGCAGGATGCAGGCGCCGCGGCCAGTCGATTTCAACGAGCGGATAATGTGCAGCAGGTAGGCGTAGTCACCTTGTTTGCTCGGCGGCACACCGAAGGCGAAGCGTTGGTGTGGATCGTGCGCCAGATCGAGACCGGTGCTCCAGCGCTTGTCCGAGAACGGCGGATTGGCGACCACGTAGTCGAATGTGCGCAAACGATCGCCATCGAGGAATTCGGATTCGCGAGCGTATTGCCCTGCACGATCTGCGCTTCGGCGCGGTCGTGCAGGATCATGTTCATCCGCGCCAGGCCCGAAGTGGCGGCGTCTTTTTCCTGACCATACAGCGACAGCTTGCTGCGTGCTTCGTCGGCCACCTTCAGCAGCAGCGAGCCTGACCCGCAAGTCGGGTCATACGCGGTGGTTGCATTGGTCGTTTTCGCACCGCGCACTCCGAGGACTTGCGCAATGATGCGGCTGACCTCGGCGGGCGTATAAAACTGGCCCTTGCTCTTGCCGCTCTCGGTAGCGAAGTGGCGCATCAGGTATTCGTAGGCGTCGCCGAGGATGTCGTCGCCCTCCGCCCGGTTCTTCGAAAAATCCAGCGCCTTGTTCTCGAAGATCGCGACGAGATCGGTCAGCCGATCGACCATCTCCTTGCCGGTGCCGAGCTTGCCGGCGTCGTTGAAGTCCGGCAGGTCGGACAATTTGTTCGCTTCGGCGAGCGGTGCAATGATCTTCTTGTTGATGTCATCGCCGATGCTCGGCTTGCCCTTGAGCGCAACCATGTCCTTGAAGCTCGCGCCCTTCGGCACGGTGATCGGTGCGTAGGGCACGCCGGCATACTTGTCGCTGATGTACTTGATGAACAGCAGCACGAGCACATAGTCCTTGTACTGGCTGGCGTCCATTCCCCCGCGCAACGCGTCGCAGCTGGCCCAGAGGGATGAATACAGTTCGGACTTCTTGATTGCCACAGTCGATAATTCAGGCGCTCAGGGATAGGCTTCATGGTACCCGAGATGCCTGCGCCAGAGCATCGACAAGGGCGTTGCCGCTTAGGCGCCCGCGGCGCAATGGCGTATTTAGCACCGCGCATGACCGGTTCATAGGCCGGCGTTCCGAGACGGGCACCGCTGGAAAGGGCAACCGCCCGACAGAAAAGGATAATCGAGGCTGCGGGGTCTTAGTGGCGCGATAGGTCGTTGCGCGCCGCTTTATGTGGCGCGATTTTCGAATCGCGCCGGTTACATCCACGTTCTTGTGAGTAACTCTGTGAGTAATTTCACGCAGCCAATTCATCGAACGCAAACCAGAACAGCTACTTAGGCCGCAGCTTCGATTCCCTCCAAGCACCAATAGACCCCCTGGGGCCAGAATACGACCGCAGCATGCCCCCGTGACAATATTCCCCTTGCCAACGCACCGCCGATAGCCGATATTCCATATTCCGAAATATGGAATGAGCATGAAACTCAAGGCCCAAGACCTCCTCGTGCTGTTCAAGCAGGCGGCGAATCCGGCGCAGGCGCTTACCTACGCCGCGTTGGGCGAAGCCGTATTGCTGAGCGCCTCGCAGGTGCATCGCAGCGTGCGGCGGTGTCTTGCCGCGGGGCTCGCCACGTCCAGCGGACGCGGGCAATGGCAGGCGGTGCGCGGCGCCTTGCTGGAGTTCGCGGTGCACGGCGTGCGCTACGCCTTTCCCGCCACGCTGGGGCCAGTGAAGCGTGGCGTCCCCACTTCCTTCGGCGCACCGCCATTGGCATCCAGGATCAGCAGAGCACCGGGCGAGGCGCCGGTTTGGGCGCATCCCAGGGGCGAAGTACGCGGTCCAAGTGTCTCGCCGATTTGCCCCAGCGCGCCCGATGCAGCGCTGATCGATCCGAAGCTGTATCGCCTGCTCGCCCTGCTCGATGCGTTGCGCACGGGTCGCGCGCGCGAGCGCGAGCTGGCAAAAAAGCTGCTCGCCGAAGCGATGGGGAAAGCGGATGCGGCGTGATGATCCGAACCTGCCGTATCTGCAATCCGTCGCGGCGGCGTTGGGCACGCTCTGCGAGCGGCTGGTGTTTGTCGGCGGCTCGACCGCAGGATTGTTGATCACTGACGCCGCCGCCGAGCGTGCTTGGATTCTCCAATCGCTGGTATCCGGAGGCCACACCGCTCAGACAGTGACCAATTGGCGACGGCATCACGATCCGGAGGGTGTCGGGTCCGGCCTTTGTTGCTACCAAGCTGGAGGCCTTCGCTGATCCCAAGCGCGGCGCAAACGGCTTTCTCGCCAGCCACGATCTGGAAGATATATTGAATGTCGTCGATGGCCGGCCGGAGCTCATCGAAGAACTGGCAGCGGCGCCGCAGCCATTGCGCGATGCAGTGCGGAAGTCCATTTCGACGTTGCTGCGGCATCCGGACTTTGCCAATTCTCTACCGGGATTGATTGCCGATAACGGCCGATCTGCCATCGTCATGGCACGTTTGCGGAGCATGGCGGGATGAGTTCCACCAGGGGCTATTGTGGCGCGATTAGCCGTTGCGCGCCGCTTTATGTGGCGCGATATTTCGAATCGCGCCGGTATACGCGCCGCCCAGTGAGTAACTCTGTGAGTAACATCACGCAGCAAATTTATCGAGCGCAAGCCAAAATAACTACTTAAGCCACAGCTTCGATTCCCTTCTCCGGCAGCAGATTTTCCGGCAAACTGTCTGCTGATTTATTCCAAGGAACGCGCAGTGACCCTTCGCAATCTTGCCGTGGCCATCATCCTTGCCGCCCTGTGCGGCTGCGCGACAAACTCGGCCGTGCAGCCGGCGCATCTGTCGTTCCCGATCGTCGCAAGCAACATCGACGCCGAGGTGCGCCTGACGCAGCATCAGATGCTCGTGTCGCATCTCAACTCGACGGCCGGTGGTGCGGCGGGTCTGCAGATGGCGGCATCGCCAAGCGTCGCTGCGGGCGGATTCGCCGCCGGCGCTGCCGTCGGACTGATTGGCGCGCTGGTCGACGTCGCCATCGATGCGCATCGCAACGGTGTTGCGGAAGACGCTGCCAAGCCGATGCGCGAGCACATGACCGACTTCAGCGTCGACGACATGATCTACTCGAGCATGGATGGCCTCGACAAGACCGTTTTCGGCGAAAACGTCGCGCTGACACACGTGCCCCGCGCGGAAGACGACGACACGCAGCACCGCCAGCTCAAAGCCGGCAGCAACATTCTGGTGCTGGCGCCGCGCTATTCCGTGAGCTATGACGGCGAGACGTTTACCTATGTGCTGCAAGCGCGGCTCGTCGACCGTGCCATGAACCAGAACGGCTTTGTCGTCTCCACGCCGCGCTACCAGCAGGTATTCCAGTATGTGATCGCGCAGGACAGCCTGCCCGACGGTGCCAAATGGGCAACGCTTTCATCCGAACAGTGGAAGGCGATTTTTGCCCAGGCGAGCACCGAAGCCGTGGCGATGCTCAACTACGACATCGGCGCACCGCGAAGCGCAACGTCGCAAAAAGTGGTTTACGGAAAACTTCACGTTACGCTCGATCGCACCAACGGCGAGCGCTCGTGGCTGCGCACGAACTTCGGGCTGCTGAGCGTGATGTCGACGAGCCTGGGGGCAAAGGATCACTCCTGAGAGTCTTGGGCCCTTTCTGAACGTGACTTTCATCCCGTATTATTTCCTTCGAACTCACTCGTAAAGAGATCGTCGCACCAGACAAAAGGCGGCGAATGCAATGGTCCGTCTCAATTCAAGGCATTCGTCGCGATCCACCGTAGGCCTCGGCCGCATCTGATAAACTTGTTCCATGCCAACGCTTGCCGCCAGCAACAAGCATCTTGCCACTTCGGCAAAGCGCCGAAAGGCGGTATACCGGACGGTCGCCACCTCATCGGCAATCGAGGGAATCAGGGCGCCGTTTGCGCCAACAGATTCCAAGGCACCCCGGCGCGCGTCCGCCAGTCCCGTCAAAGTCAAGCGTTAGCCGCGCGCAACGTCCTGCCGAGTACCGAGCGGAAAACCGCTTCGAGTGGCGTGTAGTTCCTGTCCATAGCCGCGTGGATCGCGTGGATGTATTCCTGTCGTCGCTTGCCCGTTATGCCGCGTAGTCCAGCGCCGGCTGGCCCGCTTGCAG
>Ga0193726_1003434_pt1 | contig 10076 bp, 6 predicted proteins | sample H2c1metaG_FD_144928 | JGI IMG/M metagenome (GOLD analysis project Ga0193726, IMG submission 144928) | Soil microbial communities from a riparian zone of the East river system, Colorado, United States - H2c1 | ecosystem: Environmental > Terrestrial > Soil > Riparian zone | place: USA: East River... | reverse complement strand
ATCTTTATTCATATAATTTTATCGATCCCAACCTGCTTAATTTTAATAACAGCAAAAACATAAATCCGCCAACCGAAACACACGGGCCAAATTCTAAAACGAATTCAGTTTTTGGCGAGGCCCAGTTTGGGTACAACAATTACCTGTTTTTAGAAATAACCGGCCGTAATGACTGGTATTCAGCCCTGGCATCAACACGCCCTGGGTTTAAGGTGAACTTGTTTTATCCATCAGCTAACTTAAGCTATGTGTTTACTGATGCGTTAAAAATTGATCCTCAAATATTGTCTTTTGGTAAGTTAAGGGCATCTATCGGGCAAACAGGCAGCAATCCGATACCTTATTTAACAGACCTGACCTTTACCTTACAGCCTACTTTAAACGGGATCACCAATGCCGAATTAACCGGCTCAACAGTTCCGCCGGCAAGCTTAAAGCCCGAAACAACAACGGAAACAGAAATTGGTACAGAGCTTAGGTTTTTGAATGACCGCATCTCGCTTGACTTTGCATATTATTATAAAAAATCAGAAAACTTTTTATTGCAGTCAACCATAAGCAATGCAACAACATTTAATTCTCTGTATTTTAATGCAGGTTCAATGTATAACAAAGGGATTGAATTCCTGATCTCCGGCTCACCGGTAAAAACAAAGAACTTTATGTGGAATGTGAGCTTAAATGCAGCCCAGAATAAAAATAAAGTAACTGCATTGGCGCCGTCTGTTTCTGCTAATGGTGTTGATTTCTACTATAACATTAAGGCAAAAGTTGGATACCCTATTGGTTCAATATTTGGTTCTTCATACCAGAGAGCACCTGACGGGCAGATAGTTTATCAGTTGGAGAATTCCCAGACAGGGGATTCAGGTACACCTAATTCGGTTATCATTGCAAAAAACTCTAACGAAACTTACCTGGGCAGTGCAAACCCAGATTGGTCTGGCGGTATAACCAACACTTTCACTTATAAAAACTTCTCTTTCAGCTTCCTGATAGACGGGCAGTTTGGAGGCCAGGTTTATGAGGCCGGGGCTACATGGACAAATTATTTCGGTAATTCAAAAGCGTCGCTGCTGGGCCGTGATGGTAATTACATCCCTGCCGGTGTTATTAATACAGGTACTGCCTCAGCGCCGGTTTATACTAAAAATACATTACCATACAGCTCATATATTCAATTCAATGATAATGGTAATGCGGATAAGATCATTGACCAGTCAAATATCTTCAGCAGAACATTCATTAAGTTCCGCCAGGTTTCACTTGCTTACAGCTTACCAAAGAATTTGCTGACCAAAACTTTTGTAAGGAGCGCCACATTTTCGCTCATAGCCCGCAATCTTTTCTTTATCCGGAAAGATCTGCCAACGTTTGATCCCGAAGCATCAGACAGTATTAACCAGGGTTTTGGTTATGATAGCGGCGGCTTACCAACAAGCAGGACCTATGGCTTTAATTTAAATGTGAGCTTTTAATCTTATTTGAAAGGAAAAATTATGAAAAATTTAACATATAAAATATTAAGTTTCCTTTTTATAGCGGCCGTTTTTACGAGCTGTACAAAGGATTTTGCTAAAAATAATTTAAACCCCGATGCCGTAACAACTGTTGACCCGGGGGCATTGTTATCAGACGCGCTTGTTAAAACAACCGACCAGGATATGCAGGGGCGCACAAATTATTGCCATTCATTTATGCAATATGGTTATAGTTCATTTTGGTCGGGCACTACTTATGTACAGAGTGATGATATCGGCGCCCGCTACTGGAACAATTTTTATAGGCCGGTGCTAAATAACCTTGAATATGTTATCCCGGTTTTAAAACCCCAGGCCGACCTGGCATCAACCTATGCAGCAGCAAGGATCTGGCGGGTTTATGTTTATCAAAAGCTTACTGACTTTTATGGTGATATCCCATATAGCGAAGCAGGTAAGGCTTTATCACAAAGCATATTTACGCCAAAGTATGATGCTCAGCAAACAATTTATGCCGACTTTGTTACCGAGCTTCGCGCTTCAATTTCCTTATTAGGCAGCAATAGCAGCCAGGTAGTTAAAGGCGACCAGTTTTATGCCGGCGATGCAACCAAATGGAAAAAGCTGGCAGCTTCCATGCTTTTGCGCGTGGGGATGCGGATGATTAAAATAGACCCAACCCAGGCCGCAACTTTGGTTAAAGAAGCAATTGCAGATGGCGTAATGACCAGTAATGATGATATGCCCGTGTTGAAACACAGCATTGCTTTGCCAAATGGTTTTAACTTTTTGCTGAACGATGGCGTTGAGCATTTTTTCCTGGTTAAAACACTGGTTGACCATATGAAAAGCAGCAGCGACCCCCGTTTAAAATATTACGGTGCTGTTTATGACAAACAAGTTTCGAGCGGTGGAGTTATAACATCAGATAACATTAGTGATTTTGCTGGTTATGGATTTAACGCAAGCGATCCTACAGCAACCGTACGCATCAGGTATGATGTTTTTGGCACTGAAGCCACACCGTTTTTTGATTTCCCTTATGCCGAGGTGGAGTTTTTACAGGCGGAAGCTATTTTGCGTGGTTATACCAGCGGCGATGCCAGTGCGCATTATGCAGCAGGCGTAACAGCACACATGCAGTCATTAAGCTTGCTTCCAACCAACCCAACAATTACCTCAGATCAAATTACCGCCTATTTAACTCAAAACCCGCTTACAGGCACGGCTGAGCAACAAATTGAGCAGGTTAATACAGAATTTTGGGTTTCGGGATTTGTTTTTGATGCTGATGAAGTATGGGCAAACTGGCGCCGCACGGGGTATCCTGCTTTGGTACCAAATCCGGCCAGTGTATCCCAAACCATACCGCGTAAAATGCCATATCCTCAAAGTGAATTTTCTTTGAATGGCGCTAATGTTAATGCTGCAATAGCTAACTATGGCGGCGCAAATACCTTTAACCCTAAAGCCAGGGTTTGGTGGGACAAATAAATTTTTATTTGTTTAGGTTTAGTTGAGAATGGCATAACCGGGGGGAGCCCCGGTTATGCTTTTTTTATTTAGATGATATTTTATACTAATAGTTTGATTGCAGAATGTTTGTGACCAAACATTATAAACTGCAAAACCAGTATTCGTTGAAAAATACTGGTTTTGCAGTTTTAATTAATTACGGTTCTTAGTTTAACTGGTAATTGACATTCCTTTCCGCAATCTGCGTCAGCAAGTCATCAGCTGCCCTATCTTCGGTCAGCGTTTTCCTTAAAACATCTGCCGCGTTATTATAGCCAATGTTTTTAGCCAGGTTAACCATTGCACTATAGGTGGCAATTTTATAATGTTCGGCCTTCTGGCCTGCAAAGATGAGGCCTGTATCCCTTTGCGCGGTGCCTTTATTTGTTTGGTCGATAATATCTTCCCCCTCATTTACTATATCGGCAATAGCTGCGCATTTAGTGGAGTCGATTTTTTCATTAACCAGGCCGAATACCTGCTCTAACCTTTCAACATGGGTCTGTGCCTGGTGGTGATGCTGGCCAAAAGCGTTCTTCAATTCCGGTGTGGTTGCTGCATCCTGCAGTTTAGGAAGTGCTTTAAACAGTTTTTTTTCTGCCCAATAAATGTCTCTTAACTGGTGAACAAAAAACTCCTTGAGTTTTAAATTTGTTGCTTTCATTGTTTGTGTTTCCATTAATTTGATGATTAAAAATTTATATTAAAAATTGTTATTAATGCACATTTGAAGCATATAAAAAAAAGAAAAGCCTATATGCTTTGAACACCGGTTAATCCGGCTTAAATGAAAAGAAATTCTCTGAAACTGTCGGCTGGTTTGCCCTTGAATTATAAAGAATATTGCATGTTCGTAACTTTAAGTTAAAGACTTTTGATGCTATCTTTTTACAGATGTTCTAAATAGTTTTAAATTAATTCGAATGCTTTTTATACTTATTAAGACGCTTTAATTTAATGGATATTGCCTTTCACTGACATAAATAATTAAAAAGAGGAACTGTATTTAAAGTGATGCAAAACCCAACTGTACTTAACTGCTTAATCTATAGTTAAGTGTGGGGGTTTAAATTTTATAAAAAAAATAAATTATTTTTTCGTTGCGGTTGTGCCTCAGAAAAATCAATAGGGTTTGTAAACCGAGCTGGATTACTATGGAACCAATTCATCTAAAATTTAAAACCAATTGTGCCTTAGGGGTTTAACATTTACGCTTTTAATGTCAAAACAGGATAGATGCCGAACCATAATGACGTTGCAATTGCCGGGCTTTTAGTAAGATACTTTTGAGGTAAAAAGCATTGTAAGAATTAAATAGTAACTTATGGGAGAAGTTCGCTGTATTAAGTTATATTTAGGCAGAACAATTTTTCAACCCTGCTGTTACACAACCATCATAGTGCCACAACTTCAAAATAATCCGACTTCGTAAAGACAGAATATGGGTAAAAGAAAGTCGGATGAGCTAATCACCGCAAACAAAGAACTTGCCTTTCAAAACCAGGAGAAAGAAAAACGGGCGGCAGAATTAGTAATCGCTAACAAAGAGCTATCTTTTCAAAATTTAGAAAAAGAAAACCGTGCGGCAGAATTAGCCATTGCTAATAAAGAGCTTGTATTTCAAAATAGTGAGAAAGAAAATCGCGCAGCAGAATTACACATTGCCAACATCGAACTTGCCTTTCAAAATGGTGAAAAAGAGAATCGTGCCGCAGAGTTAGCGATTGCAAACAAGGAACTTGTGTTTCAAAACGGGGAGAAAGAAAATCGTGCGGCGGAATTGGCCATTGCAAATAATGAACTTATTTTTCAAAACGAAGAGAAGGAAAACCGTGCCGCAGAATTAGTTGTTGCTAATATTGAACTCGCTTTTCAAAATGGTGAAAAAGAAAATCGTGCCGCTGAGCTAGTGATAGCTAACAAAAAGCTTGTTTTTCAAAATCGCGAAAAAGAAAATCGCGCGGCAGAACTAGCTATTGCTAATAAAGAACTTGCCTTTCAAAATGGTGAAAAGGAGAATCGTGCAGCAGAATTACTCGTAGCTAACGTGGAACTCGCCTTTCAAAATGGTGAGAAGGAAAATCGCGCGGCAGAGTTATTAATTGCAAACATAGAACTTGCTTTTCAAAACGAAGAGAAAGAAAACCGTGCAGCAGAATTAATAATTGCCAACAATGAGCTTGTTATTCAAAATGAAGAAAAGGAAAAACGTGCAGCTGATCTGGCCCTCTTAACCCTTGAATTACACGCGCAGCAAGAAGAATTAAGGCAAGCAAATGACGAGCTTGTTATTCAAAATGAAGAAAAGGAAAAACGCGCAGCTGATCTGGCTCTTTTAACCCTGGAATTACATGCGCAGCAAGAGGAATTAAGGCAGGCAAATAATGAGCTTAATGATAAAACCGAATTGCTTATTAAGCAGGAGGAAAAGGTTAGGGTTATTAATCAGGACCTTTTACTACTAAACCAGGAATTGGAAGAACGGGTAGTAAATCGTACAAAAGCTTTGGCAGAAAGCGAAAATAGGTTTCGTAGCATGATGGAAACCATCCCTCAAATAGCCTGGACAAATACATTTGAAGGTGAAATTACTTTTTACAATCAGCGATGGTATGATTATACCGGACTTGACTCAGAACAAACCAGGACATGGGGATGGCGGAAAGCAATTCATCCTGACGACCTCCAATTTACATTAGAACAATTTAGAACAATTCGTGAAAGCCGTGATGGTGGTGAGTTCCAAGTGCGCATTAAGAGTACGGAAGGTACTTATCTTTGGCATTTAAGCCGTTTAATGCCGATCAATAATGAAGAAGGTGAGATACAGCTCTGGGTTGGTACAGCAACAGATATTCATGAACTTAGGTTATTGCAGCAACAGAAAGATGATTTCATCAGTATTGCCAGCCATGAATTAAAGACACCAATTACCACACTGAAAGCTTCTTTGCAGCTTTTGAACCAAATGAAGGATAACCCCTCTCATAAAATGTTACCTACGCTGATTGGGCAGGCTAATAAAAGTTTAAATAAAGTTACTGTACTGGTTGAAGATCTGTTAAATGCAACCAAGGTAAATGAAGGACAGCTTCATTTAAACAAAAAATCAATCGTAATAGCTGAACTGATTGACGAGTGCTGCCATTACATTCATATGGAAGGCATGTACACCATAGTTACTGAAGGTGATATGCAGCTACAGGTTTATGCAGATGCTGAAAGAATGAACCAGGTAATAATAAATTTTATCAATAACGCCATTAAATACGCTCCTGAATCAAAAACCATTAAGGTGTGTATTGAAAAAATAAACGATATGGCTAAAGTATCAGTAACTGACAAAGGCCCCGGCATTACAGCTGATAAGCTGACGCATTTATTCGATCGTTATTACCGGGTAGAAACCCAGGGGATCCAGGGTTCGGGTTTAGGACTTGGACTTTATATTTGCGCAGAAATTATTAAAAAGCACAACGGGCAGATAGGCATTAATAGCGAATTAGGAAAAGGCAGTACCTTTTGGTTCACATTGCCTATTTAAAATGTTCTGTTAACCTGGGAAGGTTAAATCAAACCAAGTCTTGTTTTCAATTCATCCCGGTAAGTACTACCAATAGGTATTTTATCTCCATTAATTATCAACTGGTGATTTTCGACCATGGCGATATGCCTTATGGCCACTACAAATGATTTATGAACCCTAACAAAATTTTGTGCGGGGATCATTTCAAAAATATCAGCCATGTTTTGGCGGATCAGGATTTTTTTATCCTTTAATACAATGGAAATATAATTACCATCTTTTTCCAGGTACAGGATCTCGCTGATCTTTACCTGGTAAGTTTGCGCGCCGCTTTTAACAAATGCATAATCTCCAAAATCAGCTTTACGCTGAACATTGTTTTTCATTAAATGTAAATTCAACGCTTTGTTAACGGCAGTTAAAAAACGTTCAAATGTTATTGGTTTTAGCAAATAATCTATCGCGTTAAGCTGATAGCTTTCAACAGCATAATCGCTATAGGCAGTAGTGAAGATAACCATTGGCTTAATGGCAAGGGTTGAAAGCAGCTCAATGCCATTGATCCCCGGCATATTGATATCTAAAAAAACAAGTTCTATATTTTCACGGTTCAAAAATTCAATAGCCTTGAGCGGCTCGCGGAATGATGCCTTTAAGTTCAGGATCCCGCTTTTGGTGCAGTATCTTTCTATTACCTCCAGCGCCCGTGGCTCATCATCAATTGCAATGCAGTTCATCAGCTTAAATTTATTTTGAGCTCCACGCGGAACAGGTCTTCATCGCTTTTAATCAGCAGCTCATGTTTACCTGGGTATACCAGTTCCAGTCTTCTTTTTACATTTTCTAAACCTATGCCGCTTTTATCATTTTCCATTTTTTTAACAAAGCTATAATTTTTGTTTTCGCAGGTAAACAATAGCGTTTTATCCTGCACAGCTATAGAAATATCAATAGGCGAGGTATTATTAATAAGCACCCCATGCTTAAACGCATTCTCAATAAAGGGAATGAATAGCATTGGGGCGATGAATGCATCGGGCACTTGTTCGCCATAGTGAAAATTAACACATGCTTCGTTATCGGCATATCTCAGCTTATTTAATGCTATACAGCTTTTAATATATTCTATCTCATTTTTCAGTGGAACTGTTTCGGCATTACTTTCATAGATCATATAGCGCATCATGCCTGAAAGCTTCGAAATACCATCGGCAAGCTCATCATTGCCTTTCTCCTGGGCCATTGAAAAAAGGTTATTCAACGTATTAAAAAGAAAATGGGGGTTGATCTGCGATTTGAGAAACTTTATTTCGGTTGTAAGCTGATAGGACTCCAGCTGCTTACGAAGCAACTCATTCTTTATCCATTCCTTCGAAAAAAAGTAAGCGGTTGAAAGTCCAAGTACAAAAAGAAAGACCAGCGAAATATTAAACTGGAAGCGCCGCCACTCATGCGCATTGATGCTGGTAAAGCGAATAAAAAGAAGACCTGAAAAGTAATTAGTTAAAATGAGAAAGGCCATCAACCCAATAACAATAACAACCCGGCCGATTTTATTTTTATATCCAACTATCGTTTTTAATAACCAAAAAGCATTGGTATAGAAAAGTATCATTAATAAACCTAATGTTATTATGGAAATGGGGTAAGAAGATTTAAATATAATATGTTGTTCAAACCGCCCATTAATATCCTTCCGCAGAAATTGATAAAGACTGGTAAAATTTTGTTCCACATAAAAAATGCCCACCCAAAACAATAGGTGCAGCGAAATTTCAAGCAGGTGTTTTTTTCTGATTCCCGGCATATATAATCTAAGGTAATTTTAATTATAGCCGCTTAAAAATTTATGTTACCAATTATAGAAATAGTTAGCTGAACGCCTCTTTTTTGAAATGCCGGATAACAAATATCCAGCATTTCATCCCTGTAAAACTTCTGTTTACACCTGAGTTTTTAAAGAGCCAGATGGTTGCCCTACTATTACTTTAAATAAAATTATGATCATGAAAACATTACGTTCAATTTTAGTTCTGTGTGTTGCTTTTAGCCTGTTATCAATTTCAGGCAAAGCACAACAAAGCCAACCCGAGACAGCACAGGCTGTTGTTCATTATAAATTCTCACACCTGAGGGATACTACCAAAAGGAATGATATTTATAATGAAAAAATGATCCTGTTCCTGGGCAAAAATTCAAGTGCCTATAAAAGCTACGACAAAAAAATAGCCGATGCTTTAATAAAAAAACAAGTGCAGGAGCAAATAGCCGCTAATCCGAATGGCCCGGTAAAAATTATGAGGGGAAAGGGCTCAGGTTCAAGTACGGAATACTACCAGTTCCCGGCTGAAGGGAAATTGGTAAGAAAAGAGAAGCTTATTAATAGCTACCTGATTGAAGAACCCATGGCAGCAATTGACTGGAAGATCAGCAATGATACAACCAGCTTTGCCGGCCTGCATTGTCAAAAAGCAACGGCTCATTTCAAGGGGCGCAACTATACGGCATGGTTTTGCCCCGATCTGCCTTTTCATAGCGGCCCATGGAAATTAAATGGTTTACCCGGTGTTATCCTTGAAGCTTATGACACAAAAAAAGAAGTGGAATTTAAGTTTGACGGAATTGAAGATCTGAGTAAAGCTCCTAAAGCAAGTCCTGTTGCCAGCGCTGATCAGCAACCTGCCGGGGGCGGTCGTGAAATAAGACTTTTCGATATGGATGATGAGGGTGATCCTAATGTAATCCAACTGCCATCTGGCGGGATAAAAACCACCGAAAAGGAGTTTGCTAATTTAAGGGAAGCCATGAAGAAAGACCCTGATGCTTTTGTACATTCTGCAATGGGCGGATCAGGCGGAAACATGCAGTTTAATCGTTCCGGGCCAAAGCAGGACATTAAATTAAAAATCGGAGACGGACCTGTAATTAATAATCCAATAGAGTTGCCCGAAAAGAAATGATCAGATTCAGCAAATTTACATTGATCTTTCTTTCCTGGATATTACTGGCTTTTGGAAGCTTTGCACAAAACTTAAAAGGCATGGTTAAAGACAGCACCGGTAAAGGAATCTCTTTTGCAACCATAAATTTAAAAGGCGCCGGCGGTGAAATTTTGGGTTATACTGTAAGCAATAATAAGGGAGAGTTTACCCTGCATTTACCTGTGGATGTTCCAAAAAGCGATCTAACGGTCGAAGCAAGCTGTATTGGTTTTATAAAACAAACCATTACATTAACGGATGTGACTATCCCTTACAATTTTATATTACAGGTAGCAACCAATCAATTGCAAACCGTAATTGTAAAGGATAAAAGGCCTTTTCTTAAAACCAGCGGTGATACGTTAAGCTACAAAGTGTCGGATTTTAGCAATCCGCAGGATAGGGTTATAGGCGATGTAATTAAAAAACTGCCGGGTATCCAAGTTGCCGCTGATGGGAGAATTTCTTACAATGGGAAGGGAATCTCCAATCTTTATATTGGTGGCGATAACCTGCTTGATGATAAATATAACATTGCCACCAGCAGCATTCCGAATGGGGTGGTTGACCAGG
>Ga0193726_1003433_pt1 | contig 10076 bp, 5 predicted proteins | sample H2c1metaG_FD_144928 | JGI IMG/M metagenome (GOLD analysis project Ga0193726, IMG submission 144928) | Soil microbial communities from a riparian zone of the East river system, Colorado, United States - H2c1 | ecosystem: Environmental > Terrestrial > Soil > Riparian zone | place: USA: East River... | reverse complement strand
AACCGCTCGTCAGAGGCGAGCTCGGGGCAGCGGAAGGCCCGGCAGATGACGTCCCAGCGGCCCAGGCCGAACACCACGACCCAGCCGTCGGCGCACGGGACCTTGCCGACCAGGCCGGGGTAGCGGCCGCGCCGCGGCCATGTGCCGGAGTACCCGTACGTCGCGACCTCGTTCTGCCCCATCGAGGCGGCGGTCTCGGTGACCGTCACCTCCAGCGGCGGCTCGGGGGGCGCCGCCAGGGCTGGCGAGCCGCCCGGCCCGCCGCGGCGCCGCTCGCGGGCGAACAGCCGCGCCACGACGCTGCCGAACAGGGCCACGCCGGTGGCGCTGTACGCGCGGGAGGACAGGCCGAACAGCGGCTCGCGGCCGGCCTCGCCGGTCTGGCCCATCACGCCGCTGAGCGCCTGGTGGATCATCTCGCTGCCGCGCCAGTCGCGGCGCGGCCCCGATTCCCCGAAGTCGCTGACCGCGGCCGCGATCGTCCCGCCCGGCCGGGCGCCGACGGCGCTCGCCTCGCGCAGGGTGTCGCAGATCCAGACGTCGGGGCCGCTGTCGAGCAGGCCCGCGAGCAGCGCCTGGCCGCCCGGCGTCGACTCGTCGAGGTCGGCGAGCCGCTTGCCGGCCGTGAGGTGCCAGTAGGCTCCGTCGCCGGCCGCGTCCGGGCCGGCGTGCGGCCCGACGCTGATGACCTCGGCGCCCATGGCCGCGAACAGCCGCCCGGCGACGGCGCCCGCGAGGTGCTGGGTGTGCTCGACGACCCGCAGGCCGGAGAAGGCCCCGGCCGTGCTCTTCGGCCCGGCGCTCATCGGCCGGGCGCCGGGCGCTCGGCCTGGCGGGCGTGCCAGTCGGCCGCCGGCCGGGTCATGGTCACGCCCTGGCGCTCCAGGTCCGCCGCCTCGGCGGCCGACAGCCCGAACAGCTCCAGGGCCGCGGCGTTGTCCGCGCCGAGCTGCGGCGCCGCGCGGCCCAGCGGCCGCGGCGTCACCCCGGCCCGGACCGCCACCCCCGGGTAGGAGTGCCGCCCGCAGTCGGGGTGGTCCAGCGCGGTGAAGAACCCCCTGGCCCACAGGTGCGGATCGTGGGCGATGTCGGCGCCCGTCGACACCGGGGCCGCGATGACCCCGCCCCGCTGGAGCTGGCGGGCCGCGCCTTCCTTGGTGTACTGCGTGCTCCACGCCTCGATCGCCGCGCGGACGGCGCCGGCCCGGTGGCGGCGGCCCGCCGGGCTGGCCAGCTCGCCGTCGCGCTCCAGGTCGGGGCGGTCGATCACCGCGCACAGCGCCGACCAGTCCAGCGGGCTGCGCACCTCGATGGCGACCCACTCGTCCTCCCCGGCGCACCGGTAGGCGTCGTGCGGGGAGGCGGACGGAACCTCGTTCCCGGCCGGCGGCGCCGGTTCCGCGCCGAGCTCGGCGGCCAGGATCTGCGGCCCGATCCAGTGCAGCGCCGCCTCCACCTGCGGAACCTCGACGTACTGCGGCTCGCCGGTGATCTCCCGCAGGTACAGCGCGGTCAGCACGGCCGCGGCCCCGTGCAGCCCGCCGGCCGGATCCAGGAACGCCGTGCCGGTCAGCGACGGGTGATCGCCGTCGTAGCCCATCAGGCTGGCCATGCCCGAGGCCGCCTCCATGGTCTGGCCCATGCCGACGTGATGGCTCAGCGGGCCGTCGTTCCCGAACGCCGGCATCTCCACCACCACGATGTCCGGGTTGACCGCGACCGCCGCGTCGAAGCCGAGGTCCAGCCGGTCCAGCGCGCCGGGCGCGAAATTCGCGATCACGACGTCAGCCCAGGCCAGCGCCCGCTGCTTGACCAGCACCGCGGCCGGGGCCTTCAGGTTGATGCACAGCGAGAGCTTGTCGTGGTTCTGGGTGTTGAACCAGGCATTGCGGTTGTACCAGGCCGGGCCGGGCTCCGCGTCGGGGAACCGCTCGCGCGGCGACCCGTCATAACCGCGCCACGAGTCCAGCTTGAGCGGGTTCTCCAGCTTGACGACCGTCGCCCCCAGCGACGCCAGGATCCGGGTCGCCATCGGGCCGGCCCACGCGATCGTGAGGTCGAGCACGTTGACCCCGGCCAGCGGCTCCTCACTCATGGGCTCTCACGCCCCGACGGTAGGCCGCGCGCTGCGGCCCGATCCAGTAGGGACTCCCCCATAGCCCGGCCGCGCGCGGGCGCGGCCTCAGCGCGCGGGCCCGACTGTCACCGCTGACTAGGGCGACCACTACTCGATCCGCCGTGCGCCGCTTGAGTAGTTTCACCGGAAAGGCCACCGCCTCGCGGGGTCACCGAGGCCGAAGGAGCCGGACATGCCCGAAGCAGTGATCGTCTCGACGGCGCGCACGCCGATCGGGCGGGCCCGCAAGGGCACGCTCACCGAGTGCCGCGGCGACGACCTGGGCGCGACCGCCGTGCGCGCCGCCCTGGACAAGGTGCCGCAGCTGTCGCCGGAGAGCATCGACGACCTCATCCTGGGCTGCGCCCAGCCGCAGGGCGAGCAGGGCAACAACCTGGCCCGGGTCGTCGCCGTCCTGCTCGGGCTGCGCGACGTGCCCGGCGTCACCGTCAACCGGTTCTGCTCCTCGTCGCTGCAGGCCATCCGCATGGCGGCGCACGCCGTGCGGGCCGGCGAGGGCGACGCCTTCGTATGCGCGGGCGTCGAGACAGTCAGCCGGTACAGCTGGGGGCCAGGGGACGGGGCGGCCAGTCACAACCCCCGTTTCGCCGGGTCTAAAGAGCGCTCGGCGGAGCGGACGGGCGGAGCGGACTCCTGGGAGCCGGCCGAGGGGCTGCCCGACATCTACATCGCGATGGGCCAGACCGCCGAGAACGTGCGGCTGGCGGAGCAGGTGAGCCGCGCCGAGATGGACGAGTTCGCGGTCCTGTCCCAGGGCCGGGCGGTGGAGTCCCAGCGCAACGGGACCTTCGAGCGCGAGATCGTCCCGGTGACCACGCCGTCGGGCCAGGTCGTGGCGGTCGATGACTGCCCGCGGGCGGGGACCACGACGGAGGTACTCGGCGCGCTGAAGCCCGCGTTCCGGCCGGACGGCGAGGTGACCGCCGGAAACTCCTGCCCGCTGAACGACGGTGCGGCCGCGGTGATCGTGATGAGCGACAGCCGGGCGCGGGAGCTCGGGATCACGCCGCTGGCCCGGATCGTGGCCTCCGGCGTCTCGGGGCTCGACCCGGAGATCATGGGCCTCGGGCCGGTCGGCGCCTGCCGCCAGGCCCTCGGCCGGGCGGGCATGACGATCGACGATGTCGACCTGGTCGAGATCAACGAGGCGTTCGCCGCCCAGGTCATCCCGTCGGCCCGGCACCTGGGCATCGGCTGGGACAAGCTCAACGTGAACGGCGGCGCCATCGCGCTCGGCCACCCCTACGGGATGACCGGCGCCCGGATCATGACCACGCTGCTGAACGCCCTGACCGCACGGGACCAGTCCATCGGCCTCGAGTCGATGTGCGTCGGCGGCGGCCAGGGCATGGCCATGGTCGTGGAGCGGCTCAGCTAGTGGGGCCGGGCGCACTCGCCGGGGTCCGGGTCGCCGACCTGACCGGCGGGCGGGCCGGCCCGGTGGCCGGCATGCTGCTCGCCGACCTGGGCGCCGACGTGATCAAGGTCGCCGCGCCGGGCGGCGGCCCGTCGGCGGCGCAGCCGGGCCTGCACATGTGGGACCGCGGCAAGCGGTCCGCCGTGCTCGACCCGGCCCGCCCGGCCGACCTGGCCGCGCTGGACCGGCTGGTCAGCCGGGCCGACGTGGTGCTGGTCGGCACGCAGGAGCCGGGCCTGGGCTACCAGGACCTGCTGGGCCGCGGGCTGGCGCCGGGCCAGCCCGCGCTGTGGGTGGTCATGCCGCCCTACCTGCTGGGCGAGACGCCGTGGGCGGGCGGCCCGGGTGCGGCGGGCGGGCCGGAATCCGCCGGCCTGCTGTTCGCCTGGCTCGGCCACGCGTGGAGCCAGTCGTCCTACGCCGACGTCCCGGTCGACTGCCTGTACCCGGTCGCCCTGCACATGCAGGGCATCTGGGCCGCCACCGCTGCGGTCGCGGCGCTGACCGGGCGCCAGGCCGGCCGCGCGGTCGCCCCGCTGATCGTCGCGGGCGGGGCGCACGGCGCCCAGCTGGTCTCCCCCGGCGGGTTCGCGGCCGGCCGCGACGACCCGCACGTCCACCGGACGGGCGGCCCCGGCGGCGCCCTGGCCAACTACCGCTGCTACCGGTGCGCCGACGGGACGTGGCTGTTCTTCGGCGCGTTCACCACGGCCTTTATCGAACGCGGGTTCCACGCCGTCGGCGCCGCCGCGCTGCTGGCCGACCCGCGGGTCGGCGGTGACCCGGCCGCCGTGCGGCTCCCCGACAACCTCCGGTGGATCACCCGCGAGCTGGAACGGGTCTTCGCCGAGCGCCCGCGTTCGGCGTGGATCGAGCTGCTCGAGGCAGCCGACGTTCCGGTCGCGGCCGTCGGCGAGGCCGCGGACTGGCTCGACCACGAGCAGGTCGCGGCGGCCGGGCTGCGCGCGGAGGCCCGCAACGACGCGGGCCAGGACATCGTGATGCCCGGACCGCTGATCGGGATGTCGGCCACCCCGGCGGTGGCCGGGCGGCCCGCCGCTACCAGGCGCCCGGCCCTGGCCGACCTGGACCCGGGCTGGCCGGAACGTGCGGGCGGCGGCGCCTGGGCGACTGGCGGGCCGACGGCTGGCGGGCCGACGGCTGGCGGGCCGACGGCGGCCGGGCCGGCGGCGGCCGGGCCAGCGTCCGTGGCAGGGCGGGCGGCGGGAGCCGGGCCGGCGGAGCCGCCGCTGGCCGGGCGGCGCGTGCTGGACCTCGGCACGATCATCGCCGGGCCGTACGTGGCTACCCTGCTCGGCGAGCTCGGGGCCGAGGTCATCAAGGTCGAGCGGCCGCCGGGCGGCGACGAGTTCCGCATCGCGCACGGCGGCCGGGGCGGCGTCGGCTTCTCCGTCTACAACCGCGACCAGCGCAGCGTCCTGGTCGACCTGACGGCGGACCCCGGCCGGGAGCTCTTCGGCCGGCTGGCCGCGTCGGCCGACGTGGTGGTGGACAACTACCGGGCCGGCGTGGCCGCCCGCCTGGGCATCGGCCACGAGCAGCTCGCCGCGGCCAGCCCGCTGGTCACCAGCGTCTCGATCAGCGCGTTCGGCGAGACCGGGCCGCTCGGGCGGCGCCCCGGCTTCGACCCGGTCATCCAGGCCATGAGCGGCATCATGCGCGCCCAGGGCGGCCCCGACCAGGCCGACAGCCCGGCGTTCCTGACCGTCCCGATCAACGACGTGCTCGCCGCGGGCCTGGGCGCGCTCGGCGCCTGCGCCTCGCTCTACGCGCGGGACCGGCTCGGCGCGGGCCAGCAGGTGACCATCACCTTGTGCGCGTCGTCATGCCTGCTGCAGTCCGAGTACCTGGTCCGGTTCCCGGGGGCAGCGTCGTTCCCGGCGGGCGGCCGCGACTTCGCCGGCCCCGGCGTGGCGGACCGCCTGTACGAGTGCACTGACGGCTGGGTCCGCCTCGGCGCGCCGGGCCCCTCCGCAACCGCCGCACTAGCCGCCGCGGGCCTCACCCTTGCAGAGCCGGAGGCTGCGCGTCCGCCGGAGCCGGCGTCTTCCCGGGAGGCAGTGTTTTCCCCGGAGCTGGCGGCGGCCGCCGAGCAAGCCTCGGCCCCGGAGGCGGCGGCCGCCGCCGTCGCACAGGCTGTGGCCGGGCTGCCGGTCGCGGAGGTGCTCCGGCGCGCGGCGGCGGCCGGGATCCCGGCCGTGCGGGCACGGCGCCCGCAGGAGCTGACCGGCGACGGGCAGCTCATCACCCGCGGCCTGCTGACCGTCGTGGACACCGACGCCGCGGGCGTAGCCCGGGTCGGCCCGGGGCGCTGGCTCGACATGCCGGGCCTGAGCCTGCCCCCGCCGGGCGAGGCGCCCGCCGCCGGCGAGCACGAGCAGGTCATCCTGGCCGAGCTCGGCGCCGCACCGGCATGAGGCGGATCAGGCCCGGCAGCGGAAGGTCTTCCCGGCGCCAGCCCGCCACGAGTAGCCGGCCCGCCTAGCGCCAGCCCACCAGGAGCGGCCGACCCATCGGGCGCCCGTCGGCCCGGCTTGGCCGTCCCAGCAGCCTCGGTTCCCGCAGTCGCCTCGACACTGTGACTGACCGTCAGTCAGTTATGCAGGTGTGGCGCGTCGCGAGGTCCCGGAAGCCTCGCGGCGGGCGAGTCTAAGGAGGCAGGCCCGTAGCGGTTCGCATCGTAGGCGGTTTTCGGGGTGCGAAACGGACCGCTAAGGGTGTCCCCCCTCTGGGCGCCGCTTCGGCCATTCCGGGCTGGTTCGGCGAGGCCCCAGCGCCCTCGGGGGTCCCGCTCGCCCCATTCGGCACAGAGGTGCGCCTGACTTCCGGTCAACGAGCCAGTCAACGACGCCGGCCGCACTTAGCGTGTGGCCGGGAGCCGGTGGGGGCGGATGACTGGCGTTGGCTGGCGTGGTCCCAGGAGGGGGCGGGCGCTTAGCGTTCGACTTTTAGGCCATTTTGGGGGTATAACTCGAACGCTAAGCCGAAATCCGGTGCGGTAGCAGCGGAGGAGCTGCAGATTGGCGGCGACGGCGACGGGGCTGCGATGCGCCGGGTGGGGCGCGGGTGGGCGTTAGGGGCGGTAGGGCATGCCTGGGACGCCGGCCTGGGTGGCGAGGACGCGCTGGGCGTCGTGGACGAAGTCGACCAGCAGGTCGCGGGTCTGGGCCGGGTCGATGATGTCCTGGGCAGTTGCCTCGGCGGTCCGGAACGGGGAGGCCAGGGCGTCCAGCTCGGCCTCGATCTCCTTGCGCTTGACCACCGGGTCGTCGGCCGCCTCGATGACCCGCCGGTAGGCAGCCGAGACGCCGCCCTCGATGTGCATCGACCCCCACCGCGCCGACGGCCAGGCGTAGCGGCGGAACATGCCGGTCGGCCGGTGCTGGCACTGGCCGGCTACGCCGAACAGGCGGGACACGACGAAGGTCAGCCACGGCATCCGGCTCTGGCAGGTGGTCCAGACCAGCCGCGCGCCGGCCCGCTCGATGCCCTGGCGCTCGGACTCCGGGCCGACCAGGAAGCCCGGCTCGTCGGCGAAGGTGACCAGCGGCAGGTGGAACTGGTCGCACAGCTGGAGCAGCCGCATGACCTTCTCCCCCGCCGCGACGTCCGTCGCGCCGCCGGACCGGCGGGGGTTGTTGGCCATCACGCCGACCGGGAAGCCGTCGACCCGGCCCAGGCCGGTTACCCGGGACGGGCCGTAGCGGGGGGCGATCTCGAAGAAGGAGCCCGCGTCCAGCGCGGCCCCGAGGATCTGGCGCACGTCGAACGGCTGCCGGCGGCTCTCGGGGACCACGCTGCGGAGCTTGTCCGCCGCGATGGCGGGCTCGGCCGGGACGGCCCGCGGGGGCAGCTCGGCGGTGCTGCTGGGCAGGTAGGACAGGAAGGCGCGGACCTGGCGGAGCGCGTCGTCCTCGGTCTCGGCCAGGTTGTCGGCCACGCCGCTGCGCTGGGTGTGCAGGGCGGCGCCGCCCAGCTCCTCCTTGGTGATGTCCAGGCCCAGGGCCGCCTTCACGACGGGCGGCCCGCCGGGGAACAGCTGCGAGGTGCCGCGGACCATCACGTTGAAGTGCGACAGGCACGCGTTCACGGCGGGCAGCCCGGCCACCGACCCGAGCACGGCGGACACGACCGGGACCGTCTGGAGCAGCTGGACGTCGATCATGGTCCAGCTGTTGCCGTCGGGGAGGTAGGTCCGGCCGATGTCGGCGAAGCTGGCCACGCTGCCGCCGCTGGCGTCGAGCAGCCGGACGTAGGGCACCTGCCATTCCAGGGCCCGCCGGCTGGCGCTCAGCTCCTGCCCGAGGCCCCCGCCGGAGCCCCGCGTGGCGGCCCCGCCGCGGACCGTGAAGTCGCCGGCCGCCACGACCGCCTTGCGGCCGTCCACGGACACGAACCCGGTCACCTCGCCCTTCGGGGTGAAGGCGGCCAGCTTGCCGTCGGCGTAGGTGCTGGCGCCGGCCAGGCCGCCGAACTCGCGGAAGCTGCCCTCGTCGGCCAGCAGGCCGATCCGCTCGCGCGCGGTCAGCTTCCCGTGCTCGTGCTGGCGGGCGACCTGCTCGGCGCCGCCCATCTGCAGGGCCAGCTCGCGGCGCCGCGCCAGCTCCGCGAGCTCTTCTTCCCGCGGCACAGTGCCTCCAGGGTGGTGGATGCGGACAAAGGGGAACAGCCTCCAGGCCAGGATGGTCATCCGACGGGACGCGCGCAAGCGGCATGCGCCTGCCCGCCGCCCTTGTAGTGAAGCGCCCCCTGGCCGCGCTCAGTGTCGGGACCTCCCTACTAGACCGTCGCGCAGCGTGCTGCCTAGCGTGACTGGTCAGTGTCGCCCCCAGGGCGCGACGTCATCGAGGTTCATCCGGATACCCACAGGAGGTCCAGGCGTGAGAGTTAGCCCCGCCGGCTGCCTTTCCGAGCAGGATTCCTGTCGCCGCGGGCAGTCAGATGCGGAGCGGGTGTCTCATGACCGATAACGCAATTGCCAGCCCGGCATCGCCTGGCGCGGACGTGGTGCTGCGCATCGAGGACCTTGTCGTTGACTTCCCGATGGCTCATCGCGCGCCGGTCCGGGCCGTAGACCATGTCAGCCTGGAGATGCGCAAGGCAGAAATACTCGGCATCGTCGGGGAGTCGGGATCGGGCAAGTCAACGATGGCCCGCGTGGTCGCCGGATTCCTGGAGCCCACCGAAGGCGACATCCTCCTGCCGGATTCTGACGGGAAGCTGGTCCCCCGCTCGGGGAAGCGCGGCCATCGTGACGTCCAGATGGTATTCCAGCAGTCGGCTGTCTCGATGAATCCCCGGTCGCAGGTCTGGAAGGTGATCGGCGAGGCCTACTCGCCCAATCGCTGGCTGTCGAAGGGCCGCTCGGTGGCGGACGGCCACGGGCCCGCTGCTGTCACGCTCGAGAGCGCGGTCAAGGCCGAGCTGCACCGGGTCGGGCTGCCCGAGGCCTACAGCGGGAAGCGGGCGGCCGAGTTGTCCGGCGGCGAGAAGCAGCGCGTCGCCATCGCGCGGGCGCTCGCCCCGCGGCCGCTCATCATTGTCTGCGACGAGCCCGTGTCGTCGCTCGACGTGTCCATCCGCGCGGTGATCCTGAACCTGTTCGAGCGTCTCCGCGACGAGCTGGGCATGGCTCTTTTCTTCATCTCGCACGATATCTCCGTGATGGCGCACCTGGCCGACCGCGTGGTCGTCATGCATGACGGCAAGGCCGTCGAGTCGGGTCCCGCCCGCGAAGTCATCGACAATCCGCAAGACGACTACACCCGGCGCCTGATCGCTGCGGTCCCGAGCTTTGAGCGGGGCAGCCGGGGCGCCGGGCAACGCAATGGAGCAGGCCGGGGAGGAATGCCGCACGGCAAACCGCCGCGGGCGGCGACGAGTGCGCCAGAGAATGCCAGTAATTAATTCAAAGGGCAGGTGCAAAGATGGGCCGAAGACCAGCACTGAAGGGCATTGGCAAGATTAAGTGGCTCGGCGCCCTCATCGGAGCGGCGACGCTGCTGGCCGCCTGCGGCAGTTCACCGGGCAGTAGTGGCAGCAGCAGCAGTTCGAGCAGCGGCTCGGTCAATACCAGCGGGACGATCACCGAGGGTTACACGCTGCCGCCGACCACGCTCGACCCTGAGGTCGGGACCTCGGGCGCTGACTACGTCTACCTCGAGCAGATCTTCGGGAACCTGATCGAGATCAACTCGGCCGGCACCCTGATCCCGGCCATGGCGAGCAAGTGGGCCTTCAGCGGCACCGGCGCCAAGGCCGACGACACCTTCACGATCACCCTGCGCCCGGGCCTCAAGTTCTCGGACGGGACCCCGCTCAACGCGGCCGCCGTGGTTGCCTCCTTCAAGCGCTACCTGGCCTCGGGCGACATCGTGGACGACATGGAGTACGTGATCCCGAGCTCCATCAAGGCCATCGGCCAGAACGTGGTTCAGGAGCAGACCACCCAGCCCAATGCTCAGCTGCCGTGGGGGCTCGCCGACCGCGCCGGGATGATCG
>Ga0193726_1003432_pt1 | contig 10078 bp, 10 predicted proteins | sample H2c1metaG_FD_144928 | JGI IMG/M metagenome (GOLD analysis project Ga0193726, IMG submission 144928) | Soil microbial communities from a riparian zone of the East river system, Colorado, United States - H2c1 | ecosystem: Environmental > Terrestrial > Soil > Riparian zone | place: USA: East River... | reverse complement strand
TCTTCCTCGACAGCTCGACCGGCCAGGGCTCGATCACCCTCCCTATCGTCCAGCAGGGCTTCGTCAACGGTGACGACAACACCGGCGTCTCGACGTGGACATACGTGCTCACGCCGATCCTGGAGCCCAACGCGCCGGTCGTTGTTCCACTTGTCCTGACCCTCGGCATCGGTGACGGCAACGCGGTTACGGTCGATTTCAACTCCCCGAACCCCTCGACCAACGGGGCTCTTCTCGTCGCTCCTGGCCAGCAGGGGCAGCAGGGAGATCCTGGTCCCGCCGGACCCCCCAACACCTTGACTGTCGGAGCGGTGACCACCCTCACTCCCGGCTCCCCCGCCACCGTCAACATCTCCGGCGGTGCCCCGAACCAGACCGTCAGCTTCGGTATCCCCGCTGGGGCCGCTGGAGCCAACGGTTCGGCCGCTGGCGTCCCCGTAGGCGGAACTGTCGGTCAGGTGCTGACCAAGAACTCCTCCACCAACTTCGATTCTTCGTGGTCGAACAACGCCGCTCAGGGCATCCCGGCCGGTGGCACGCTCGGCCAGATCCTCCAGAAGGTCGACGGCACCGACTACAACACGCAGTGGATACCCGTCCCAATTGCGCTCCCCAACGGCGGGGCGACGGGGCAGGTTCTCACCAAGAACTCGAACTCCGACCAGGACGCCGGATGGTACACCCCGGCGATCAACTACGAGCTGCCTGTCGGCGGCACCGTCGGCCAATCCCTGGTGAAAAACTCGGGTTCTGACCGTGACGTGAAATGGTCCACCATCACCGGTGGCAGTGGCGGCGCGAGCCTCCCCGTCGGCGGCACCGCAGGGCAAGTGCTGAAGAAGAACTCAGGTGTCGACGGTGACGCTTCCTGGTCTGACCCGGTGTTCTCGATCAACACACTCCCAGCCGGAACGCTCCTGATCGTCAAGAACACTTCGCCAGGCGTTTGGCCCGCTCGCCCGACAGCTCGTACAGATCTCTTCGTCGCCTGGGCTGGCCCCGGTGCCGACCCTGCCGTCGTCTCCAGCGGTACTGCCGGAATGCTGGATGGTATCGACTTCCGCTGGGTGACCCCGTAATGCCCGGCGGTCTGATCTTCTCCTGGGCTTCCAGGGGAGGATTGCTGAAACGTCGTGGCAACCCGGATCACGGTGGAAACACTCCGGGTGGGCCGGTCATCCGTCCCGCTGATGTGTCGGGCTCGGCTCCTGTCGGAAGCACGCAGTACGCTGTTCCAGCGGGCGCTCTGTTCGTCGACTCTGCGGCTGGCTCAGATACCAACGCGGGCACTCAGAGCGCCCCCTTTAAAACCGTCGTCAAGGCGATCTCGGTGGTCCCGGTCAACGGCACTATCGTCTGCCGTGGCGGGATCTACCACGAGGGAAAGGTCGGCACCGGCAGTGTCTACGGCGGCATTCCCGTCGCTACCGCTGGCGTCAGCATCCAGAGCTATCCCAACGAGGCGGTCTGGTTCGATGGCAGCTCCGTCGTCACCGGCTGGACTCTCGAATCGGCTGGTCTCTGGCGGCACGACGGCTGGACGCTGACTCTCGACCGTTCCCCGACGTACAGCTTCCGACCGCCGCCTGGCCGGACCGGGTATTCATCGACGGTGCCCCGTTGCTCCAGGTCAACTCGAAGGCCGGGGTCACCTCCGGCAAGTTCTTCATGGACCAGGGCAACGACGCCATCTACATCGGCTCCGATCCGGGTGGCAAGCAGGTCAACGTCACTGACCTCCAGACCACGATCACCGGGCTGGCTGTCGGCGTCAAGTTCCTGGGGCTCGGCTTCCGCCGGTTCGCCCCCTCTCAGCCGCACCTCGGCGCGGTCAAGCACCTCCGCTCGAACTGCGTGATGGAGAATTGCTGGTTCGAGGACATCTCCTGCGTTGCTGTCGGAATGCAGGGCTCCTCCGGTGGCATCGGGTCTGGGCAGATCGTGCGCAACGTCACCATCAAACGCTCCGGCTCGCTGGGCCTCGGCGTGACGGCGGCCGATGGCATCGTCATCAACCGGGTGAACATCTCCGGCTCGAACATCGACCATTTCAACTACGCCCCCTCCACCGGAGCCATCAAAATCACCCGGCTTCGGGGCTGCACGGTCAGCGAATCCACACTCTCCGACAACTTCTGCAAGGGCCTGTGGACAGACGAGAGCGTGTCGAACGTCGTCGTGCACACCAATGACGTGCAGCGGAACGAGCAGCGCGGGGTCACCTTCGAGCTGAGCGGTTTCGTTACCTTCGTCAACAACCTTGTCACGGACAACGGCTACAACGGCGTCGACCTGATCTCCTCTGACGGCATCACGATGTGGAACAACACTCTCGTGAACAACGGAGCTGGCAGTGACCGGTTCGGCGTCCAGAACTGGTCGGATTCCCGCGACATGAATGGTGTGTCGGACAACCGCTCGCCGATGACCTCGACCTCGGTCGGGCTCGACACGCGGCAGACGTTCCCCCACCCGGATGGCATGACCTGGACGATGCGCAAGTTCTACATGCGCAACAACGTCCTGGGCAAAGGGGCAAAACAGGTGGTGCTCGGGGTGGAGGACTACAACACCTCCACCGGAACCGCTCGTGCGTACACCGCCTTTGGTGTCGACTGGAACAGCAACTTCTACAACCGTCCGGCAGGTACTCCTACCTGGATGAGCTTCATGCCTCGCGCGGGCTCGACAGGCGTCCTGGTGCAGTTCTCCATCGCTGACTCCCGAGGAATCGGGTTCGAGGCGAACGGCACCGAAGTCAACGGCGTCAACGCCATCAACACCGACTTCACCATTGCTGCAACATATCTGGCCAGCACAAATGCAAAATCGCAGGCATTGCCGAGCGATATTGCCGCGCTGATCTCACAACCCGTTGGTACACTTCACGCAGGATGCTGGCGATAAGGAGCCCATTGTGACCACCTACAAACAGAGTTTCGATCTTGGCACAGCCGCTGCCACGATCACCTCCGGTAACTCCGGGGGCGCTGGGCTCACCGCTTTCAACTCCGTCGTAATCGGCGGCGGCTCGTTCGTCTACAGCAGCGCGGACTTCGCCCACGGAACGCAGTGTGGTTTGATCTCCGGAGCGTCCGGCGTTGCTACCAACGGCATCTTCTCGGGCATCAGCTCGACGGCGATGAGCTGGAGCATCTACGTCAAATACGACACGCTCCCCGCCGCAGACAACTACATCCTCCGGTACACCGTTGGTGGCGTCCGCAAAGCTTCTCTTCACATCAACTCGGCCGGGAAACTGCGTATGGCCGACTCCTCCGGCACCACCGGCATCTGGACCGCGACCAACACGTTCCCGCTGAATACGTGGGTGCGCATTGAGCTGTTCGCTCAGTCGGGCACCACCGGAAACTACCAGGCCGCGTACTACGCTCTGGACTCCACCAGCCCCACCGAAACTTCCGGCGTTGTCACTGGCAACGGTGGCGGCACCCCGTTCGATGCGGTGACCATCGGCAAGACGGACTCCTCCGCCTACACCGGCACCGTCAAGATCGACTCGATCCAGGGCAACGACGCCGCCACCGGCTTCATCGGCCCGTGGGTTTCGGCCGCAGGCAGCCCGGTTCGGCCCAACGCGCTCATCTCGAACGCAGGCGGCTTCACGGCTGTCGGAAGCGCCGACATCCCCTCGGCTCTCTCTGACGAGTCGGACTCGACCTACGCATCCAGTCCGGCGAACCCTGCCGGAGCTGTGATGGAGGTCAAGTTCCCCCCACTGAGCGCTGGCGGCAACATCTCGGCTGTGGTTCGAGACGGCACGACCGCAGCCAGCCCCGCGATCACCCGGACCTACTACATCGTCCAGGGCACCACGATCATCCACACGGAGCCCGGTGTCGTACTCCCCACCTCGGCCACGAACCGGACCATCGCGTGCACGACCGGTGAGACCGCAGCGGTCACCGACCGCACTGACCTGAGACTGCGTTTGAGCGATGGCTAACCAAGGAGCCCTCTATCGGGTCGAGCTGAACAACACTTCAGTCACCGGCCCGAAAGGGCAGCTCTTTCGTGCAGAGGTCGACTCGACGGTAGCAGCTGGACCTTCGGGTCTGTTCTACCGCGCCTCGTTGGTCGTCCAGGCAGTCTCTGGTCCCCAGGGCATCGTCTACCGCGTTGAACTGCGTACCCCGGCCTCGGCCGACGCTGGCGACGACCAGACCAACATTGAGCCGTTCACCACGGTCACGCTGGTCGGAAGCGACACGGCCAGTGTCGACGACAATCGGGTCTGGACTCAGATCTCCGGCCCCGCCGTCACCGACCTCACACCGGCCGGACGACTCGCTACGTTCACCGCTCCAGGCTCCGCCACCGACCAGACGCTCGTCTTCGGATACGTCGCCGGGGGCTCTCCACAATCGACCGTTCAGGTGTTCGTTCTCCAGGCCACAGAAAAGGCAGTTGTGGGTGGCGTGCTCGTGCCTATCAAGTTCTTGTCGGTGAAGCTGTAGAATCCGGGCATGGCCGAACTCTTCAGTAATTTGCTACGTCAAGCTGGTATCTGGTCTTCCTCGCGCGAAGAATACGCGACCGAGAAGATGGAGCGACTGTCGAAGCTCCTCCAGATGTACTCGCCGAACTACTACCTGGTCAACAAGCCGGAGGGCGTCCGCAGTGACGCCGGGACGGCCTACTACGCGATCATCGAGCACCACCCCGGCGGTCAACCCCAGGTCATACGTTGGATCACCGATCCGGCGCTGGAGAACCCGCAGGCCCTCATTGACTGGCTGGCCGCCGGGGACACCAACAGGCACGACGCCAAAGAGATTCTGGCTCGCATGGACGCGGAGCTGGAGCTTCAGGAGGCGGAGAAGGAACGCGCTCAACGCGAGAAATACGCAGCGGAGGACGAAGTTACCGCTACGATCCTCCGTGGGGGTCACAGTCGGCTCCACGAGTTCAAGCATGACGGCGTGAAATACGCCTCGAACGTCATCTAGGAGACCCGATGCCAACGTACAGCCCCCCGACGAAGACCGTCGGCGACGTGATGAACGACGTGAAGCGCACCTTCGGCGACGAGTCGGGCATCGTTCTCGAAGAGGACGACATCGTACGTTGGATCAACACCGCCGCCGAGGAGATCGTCGACCGGAACTACGTCCTGAAGGCTCGTGCAGACCTGTCGACGGTCTCCGGGCAGCAGGAGTACCCGATCCAGCAGCTCAACATCGCTGAGATCGACTCCGTCATCATCGACAACGTGGCCATCCAGAATGTGTCGTTCCAGCAGGCTCAGGAGCTTCTCTACGATGGCCGCACCCCTGATGAGGGGGGTAACCCGCAGATCTGGTGGATTTTCGAGGGTCAGCTCGTCTTTTGGCCGGTTCCCCAGGGTGTCAACCGGATCACAATTTTCTACTCGGCCAAACCACGCCAGGTGACCAACGACCCGGCTCTTCCACTTGCCCTGCCGGACAAGTACTACCCCCGCATCGTGGAGCACGTTTTGCGCTCCGCATACGAGATGGACGAGGACTGGCAGGCCGCTCAGGCCAAGCAGGCACAGTACGACGCCGGGATCAACAGAATGGGCCAAGAAGAGCGTGACGCCGCAAGCGCGGCCTACCCGTTCACGACCTCACTGGAGTGGTGACATGCCTGGGAAAACTATCCAGATTGGCCCTTTCAAGGGCGGTCTGAACCTCCACTCCGACAACTCCTCGGTCGACGACTCTGAGGTAGTGACCTGCGAGAACTTCGAGCTGGACTTCGACGGTTCCCTGGTGTCTCGGCCACCGTTTGAGAACACGTCCGCGACGATGCCGCTCCAAGCCACCGGCAACATCCATCTCCTCGGCTACTACACCGCCCCCGGCAATGTGAGCTACCTCCTCGGCTCCGATGGCGTGTCGAAGACCTACTACTTCGATGGGTCGAGTTGGACGCTCATCACCTCAACCTTCGCCGCCAGCGACATGGCCCAGTTCAACGGCAAAGCGTGGCTACTCTCCCCCGTGGGCACCGTGAACCCTGGCGGCTCGTGGAGCTTGACCGTAGGCTTCGTCCCCGACGCCAACATGCCCCGAGGCGACACCATCGTCGCTCACAAGGCGCGGCTGTGGGTAGCTCAGGGCAAGGCGGCTACCGCCAACAACACCTACGTCTATTTCTCGAACGTGCTCGGTGACACACCCTTCTGGAAGACCGTCCCTGACTTCATCGACGTGGGCTCCGGCGACGGCCAGAACGTCATCAAGCTGGTCACCTACTTCGGCTCGATCCTGATCTTCCGGGACAGCTCGATCTACATCTACACGTTCTCCAGCGACCCGGCGACTGGCGCGATCCAGCTTCTCGTCCCCGGCATCGGCCTCACAGACAAGAACTGCCTGGTCACGTACCAGAGCTACCTCTACTTCATGCACAACGAGAAGGTCTACGAGTTCCTGAACAACCGGGCCAACCAGATCAACCAGAAGGTGCCCTTCACCTCCGGCTCGCAGACCGGCATCTACCAGCCGTACAGCGTGTCGATTTTCAATCAGCGGGTCATGGTGAGCTTCTGGGACCAGCTTTACGTGTTCAACCTCCTCACCCGCACCTGGACCACCTGGAAGTCCACCAAATACGGCACAATCGGCCGCTTTGTCACTGTTCCACCCGCCGATGGGCCGGAACAGGCGATTGTCCATATTTCGACCTCCGTGACCGGTACGACCCGTGTAGCGAAGACGTTGCGGATCACGGACGCCATTACCAGCATTGCGGAGACGATGACCTGCACGGTGCGCACGAAGAACTACAACTACGAGGCGTCGAGTGTGCAGAAGCGGCTCTTCTCTGGCGGCATCGACGGGATCTTCCGAGGAAAGCTGGTGGCCCGCGCCATCCCGATCTTCTATACCAAGCAGCTCACCTGGGGCCAGGTGGCAAAACAGTTCACTTGGGGCGATCTCGCCCAGAAGACGTGGGGCACGCTCTCCACGGACACGGCGGTTGTCGAGATCACGATCAACTCTCCCGGCTCCAGCAGCCAGCGGAAGTACCAGAAGCTGTTCAAGAGCTTGTTCTTCCGACAGATCGCCTTCGAGGCCGTTTTCTCGACTGATGGGAGCCTCCAGACGGCTCCTGTGCGGGTGTTCTCGTTCATGACCTACGTGCTCGCAAAAGAAAATGTCAGCAAGGCTACAAGCTGACCTTCCTGGCCCAGTTGCGCTTACAGGCTCGGCATACCCGTTGCCCGCTACTGGGGTGTCGATAGAGGTTATCTCCGCTGAGAGGGTGTCCGTGGATGCAGTGCGTCTTTCTTCGGTGTTCCGCGACAGGGCCTTTCGTGGCTTTCATGAGATTCTCGTGTATCGGGATGTCTTCTAGGTGAGTTGGGTTGACGCAGTTAGTAATTTCACACAAGTGATTGATGGAGTAGGAGATGGGCCCTACAAACAGTTCGTAGCTGACTCGATGAGCCCCTTGGTCTCCGTTCAACCAGAATCGACCGTAGCCACTCGGGTTGATACCTCCCACCCATAGCCAACAGGTGTCGGTCTTCTCGACGTACTGCATGAATCTCTCGACTGTCTCCATGGATTGTTACAGTACCATGAGTACGGCATCTACAATGTGCACATGGCTATGGGTCTGAATCCAGTGCGTGGTGTCCTCAACGGCGGCGGTCCCGCCGTCGGTGGCGGTGGCTTCAACGCCTTCGCTGCCGGGAACAAGGTCTATAACGGCGGAACTGCCGCCCCCAATACTGGCGGGGTTTCCCCGGCTGGTCAGCGCGGGTACACCGCTCGTGAGCAGCGCAACCAACTTTATCGAAACACGATTGCTAACCGAGCGATGGGCGGCCAGTGATGCCGAAGCTTCCAGTTACCGCGAAGAACAACACTGAGATTGTTGATCGCATCGAGAACAAACTTGGTCCTGTCGGCAAGGGACACCACAACTCGCACCGGACAGCACATATTGTGGAGTGGCTGCAAAAGCAGGAAAAGGGCGGTAAGAAGAAGACGCCCTCAAAAACTGAACTGACTCGGAATGAGATCTCTCGCCGAGCTGCTGGAGGGAAAAGCTGATGGTCGCACGAGTTGATAGTGGCACGGGGGTAAGTACCCGAGGAACGGTCATCCGACCTACCTCACCAAAGAAGGCCGCTCCGGCCGCCCCGGTCTACCACGCTCCGGCATACACCCCGCCCAGCAGTAGCGGAGGTGGAGGCGGCAATAGTTCGAGTGTCGGATCTTTCACCACAACACGTGTCGTCCCTGCCGCAGCTCCCGCAGCGGCTGTCCCGGCGGCACCGGTCATTCCCAAGGTTGACCCCAACGCCTACAAGAGCGACGCAAGCTACATCGCTCAGCTTGCCGCGCTGAACGCCGCTCGACAGAACTACGAAACCGACGACACCAACAAGATCTCTCAGTACAACACGCAGTACGCGGATGCGCTGAAGAACCTCGGCTGGAGCGGCGCGGCCAAGGGAGCTGTCGACGACCCGACCACGGCTGGTATCGATGAGTCCAAGGGCTCGTGGAACCTCAACGACCTGAACACGGCGTCTGGACGAGGCTACACAAACCAGAAGAACGACTATGCCGCTCGCGGGCTTCTCCAGTCCTCGCTCTATTCGCAGGCTATCGACAACCTGATGCGCTCGCTCAACGACCAGAACACCTCGCTGACGAACTCGAAGACTTCCTACCTCGGCGGACTGTCCACGGACAAAGCTCAGTTCGAGGCACAGAACACTTACCAGCAAGAGCAGGCCAAGCAGGACGCCATGCAGCGCGTTCTCGCCGGGTTGCTCGGGTCGAGCTAGGAGACGGTCATGGCAGTCAAGATCGGTGGCGCTAAGCAGCCGAAGAAGCAGCCCTCTATCTGGGACAGCATTGGCTCGACCCTCGGTGGCATGGCTTCCATCATCCCTGGGATGGGCAAGGCCAACAACGACACGCTCGGGAATGCTGCCGGAGCTATCGGCAACTACTACAAAGACCCCGTGGGCAACATGGCTAAAGGTGTCGCTGGCGTCATGGCGGGAATGCAGCCACGCAGCGATCCCATGCTGGCCGGTCCTACGTTCGAGCGGGCACAGATCCAGGCTCGGGAACACGCTCAGTCGATGGCTGAGCAGGCTGCCCGGAACCCTGCCGCCGCTGCACCGAGCCAGGGTGCGGCCTACCAGCCGACGCTTGCGGACTACCTGAACCAGGCCATGCAGATGATGGGTGGTGGCGGCTCCGATGCCGGTGCCATCTACGACCAGCAAGCCGCTCAGGCCAAGGCCCAGGCCGCTTCGCAGGACCAGAGTCTCAAAGGGATGTACGCGGGCTTGGTGTCGGAACTCGCCGCTCAGACCGCCCCTATTGGCAACTTCTACAACTCGGCCAACACCGCGCTCCAGGGACAGCAGCAGGCCGCTACCCAGAACGTTGGCAACGCCTATGGTGCGGCTCAGGCCAGCCAGAACTCGGTGCTCGACGCGCTCGGGATCGGCGACCAGGCTCGTGGCAACTTGGCTGTGTCGGGCAACGCGGCGGCCAACGACCAGGCGCACGCTCTCTCCGACATCGCTCAGACCGGCTCGGCGAACCAGCAGGCCAACACGGAGCACAAGGCTACCTCGCAGACGTACAACACGGAGCTTGCCAACTCGGCCAACTCCGCTGGTGCGGCCGGACGCGCTCAGCTTCAGCAGCAGCTTGCGGCCACTCTGACCGGACTGTCGTCCAAAGCGTCTGACGCTCGGGTGTCGCAGTCCTCGAACCAGTTCTCGCAGGCGCTCCAGCTTGCACAGGCTCTCAACAGCGACCAGTTCAATCGCCAACAGCAGTCTGACAGCAACAGCTACAATGCAGAGAAACTGGCTTCCGCAATCAAGCCCGCCTCGACCAAGTTGGACCCGCAAGATCTCCTGTCCATTGTGCAGAAGTTCTTCGGGAACAACACGCCTAACCCGCAGGACTACGCACGCGTTCTCCAGGCAGTATCCGCTCTGAACAACTAGGGGCATCGTGGCCAGTTTTCTGGACGACTACAAGGCAGCCCTCGCGAAAGTGGGGGCTGCCCCCAAAGCAGCACCTTCGAAGCTAGATCTCTCGTC